>Ga0163144_10016777_pt1 | contig 14982 bp, 8 predicted proteins | sample OliLak19BULKMAT1_FD_123175 | JGI IMG/M metagenome (GOLD analysis project Ga0163144, IMG submission 123175) | Freshwater microbial mat bacterial communities from Lake Vanda, McMurdo Dry Valleys, Antarctica - Oligotrophic Lake LV.19.BULKMAT1 | ecosystem: Environmental > Aquatic > Freshwater > Lake... | reverse complement strand
GCACATGCAAAAACATCGCAAACTACTGATTGGTCACCGCAGACGATCGATGCGAGAGGCCGAGAAGGTTGCCGCATGTGCGGGATGTTCGTCCGCGGGGCCGTAGTCACGCCCGATGCTGAGCAGACCGCCGGGAATGGTCGGCCGGTCCGGTGGGTCAACTCGCGCTGCAACCGCAAGACACAGCAACATGGAAATGGCGGCGAATGTTTTTAACCTATGAGAGATCATGATGCGCCTGTGGCTGCAAGTGGTTTGATGGCCATCTTTGATTCAGCTAGAATGTGCGGCTTGTAGGCGCGTAGCTCAGCTGGTTAGAGCACCACCTTGACATGGTGGGGGTCGTTGGTTCGAGTCCAATCGCGCCTACCATCGGTAACCTGCAAGATTGGTATTCTGCAAAAGAGTTCTGCAAAAGAATTCTGCAAAATTCAGCCGGTGATATTCAGGACTATGGAGTAATGATAATTCAAACGTATACTTCGGTCGCTTCCCAGTAGCCGCTGCGTGATTTTCCAGACGGAAAAGTGCGGCTGGCCCGTGCTTTTTTTATTGCTGCTGCTGAAACGAGTGCGCCATGGTTAAATACGATGGGGCCGATCATTCGGTGAAACTGCTGACGCAGCGTCCTGTTATGGCGATCGTCTGGATTGAGAGCAGCGCGGAGCGGACTGTGGATCATCGGTTGTCGCCATCTCCGGCCAATCGCTCTGTTCCTGCAGGTTGATGCTACATCACCAGTCGATACTTGAATTCAAGGGCGGCCGCTATCTGCGGCTGGCACTCGTGCTGTGTGCACTGTCCATAGGTGGTTATGTGTGGCACGAACCGCCTACGGTATACCTCAAGCCCTTCGGTGGAACCTGGTTCGGATACACCTTGGGCATCGCGGGTGCGCTAATCATTCTGTGGCTGATGCTGCTCGGCATTCGCAAGCGCCGCTACCGCTCAGGCATGGGTACCATGCAGGGCTGGACCTCTGCCCACGTCTATATCGGGGTCAGCCTCGCAGTGATCGTGACGCTGCACTGCGGGTTCGAATTCGGCTGGAATGTGCACACGCTTGCCTATGCGCTGATGATGCTGGTCATCGTCAGCGGCATCTTCGGCATGTATGCCTATTTGCGCTACCCCGCGCTGATGACCAAAAACGTTGGCGAAGACACGGTCGAGGCGATCATGCTGAAAATTGCCGATCTCGACCGCAAATGCCGCACCATGGCGCTCGATCTTCCGGATGAGGCGAACCAAATTGTCAACCGGGCGACGCGTGTGGCCGTAAGACAGGTTCAGGTGGGCTACAGTTTTCGCCAACAACTTTCCGGCGACAAGGTCCCGTGCCCAACGCGCGAAGCGTGTCAGGCCCTGACACGACTGGGTTCTCAGTGGCAGGGGGGGCAGGGGGAACTGCTCAAGCAACTCCTCATGCATATGACACGCAAGAGCATGCTGGTTGACCGCATACGCCGTGACCTGCGCTTCAGGGCGCTAATGCGGGTATGGTTGGTTCTGCATGTTCCATTGTCGTTTGCACTGCTGGCTGCGTTGATCACACATATCATTTCCGTCTTCTATTATTGGTAGCCATAAGCCCGGCCTGCGATGGAAACCCTGATCACCAACATCACCGTCAACCCGCGCGGTCAGGCGATGCGCGAGCAGCGGCGTATATCGGGCTCGGTGCTCAGGTTGGGGCGTGGCACACAGTGCGAGATCCATTTGCCCGATTCGCGGGTGGCGCTGATTCACGCGAGGCTGACGGCCACGGAATCTGGCGCTGCGATCGAGGTCGAATCGGGCCAGATTGTGGTCAACGACCGCGACGTCGTCCGGGTCAATCTGGCAGTCGGAGATCGTGTCGAGATTGGTCCTTACCTGATCGAGATCGAGTCGCCGCCGGCAAATTTGCAGCTGGCCCTGTCGGTGCGGCTCGCTTCGCCTTTCGGCAAGGTGGTACAGGGTGGTCGACAACGGCTGCGGATCCGTGCACCGAAAATATCGATTCGGCGTCTGTCTTATCTGGCGTTCGCGGGTGTGCTGTCGCTTTTTCTGCTGCTGCCAGTGGCGCCGCACCTGCTGCAGGGAGCCGGCCTGCTGCCACCGGGTGACAGTCCGCGGCTGGATACCGAGATCATGCAGGCACTCAGCGTGGCATTTTTACAGGCATGGAATCCGGGCCCGTTGTCGCGCGGTCACCAGGTCTTCGCTGACAACTGTGGAGCTTGTCACATGCTTCCGTTCATCCAGGTCCGCGACATGGAGTGTATGGCCTGTCACAAGGACGTGCGCGAGCACGTAGCGCTGCTGGAATCCACCGGTCAGCGGGGCGTGATGCTGCGTGAAACACGGTGTGCGGAATGCCACCGTGATCACAAGGGCGCAGCCATGGTGTCCCGAGCGCAGGATGAATGTGCAGCGTGTCACGGTGATAACAAAAGAGAATTTCCCCGCGATTCCACAGACAAAGTCACCGACTTTGCGTTGGATCACCCGGCTTTCCGCTTGACTCTGTCCGATGCCAACCACCCGGCGAAGCACCGGCGTGTGCGGCAGGGGACAGAAACGTCCGACAAGCTTGTCGAGCACTCCAATCTGAAATTCAATCACAAGTTGCATCTGGATCCTGCGGGGATCCGTGATCCGCAGGGCAAACGCGATGTCGCAGGCATGCGCGATGCGCGCGGGCGACGTACGGTATTAAACTGCGACAGTTGTCACCAACGTGAAAGTGACGGGCGACGAATGGCACCGGTATCCATGGAGCAGCATTGCCAGAGTTGCCACTCCCTGGCGTTTGAGCCTACAGTGACTTCGCGCCAGGTGCCGCACGGATCGGAAGAGGCCATTGCCACGATGCTCAAGGAGTTCTACGCGCGGCTTGTGCTTGGTGATACGCCGAAGGGGGTAATACCGCCGTCCGATTTGCCACGCAAGCGGCCGGGGGCTGAATTGAGTCAGGCGGATAGCCAACGCGCGCTGCGGATTGCGGACCGCAAAGCGCAACAGGTATTGCATGATCTGTTCGAACGTCGGCAGGTGTGCTCGACCTGCCATCAGGTCTCGCGGCGCAGCGATGTTGCTGGTTGGGCGGTAGCCCCCATAGCCGTTACCCGGCAGTGGATGCCGGCCGCCAAGTTCACCCATGCAAAGCATACGACGCAATCCTGCACCACATGTCACAACGTCACAAAATCGGCCGTGGCCGAGGATATTGCAATGCCTGATATCGCAAAATGCCGCGAATGCCATGTCGGTGCCCGGCCGGTTCACAATCGCGTGACTTCAGATTGTGCAATCTGCCACACATTTCACGCAGGCAGCGGCTATTGGCATGGCGCGTTGCAGGCCGGGATGCGGCCAAGGGCCCAACGATGAAGCGCATTTGCATACTGGCCTTGCTGCTGATGTTGGCCGCCTGCGGCGGTGGTGGTGGAGGGGGAGGTGGCGGCAGTGCTGCCAGCAGTGGATGTAGCGGCGGCTGCGCGCTGGCAGCACCGACTGCGTTGACAGTCGCCGACGTCGAACGTGTTGTCCGTCAGGCAGTACACGAGGCACAGGCGCGCGGCATCGCTGCCACCATCGCGGTCGTCGATCGGGTTGGTAATGTGGTCGCTGTGTTCCGTATGACCGGGGCGGCGCCGACTTTCACGATCAGCAGCGGACGGGGCGTCAATGGTGGCCTGGAAAACGTGGCGACGCTGCCTGCCGAACTGGCAGCGATCAGCAAAGCCATTACCGGGGCCTACTTGTCTTCCGAGGGAAATGCATTTTCCACACGCACTGCCGGGCAGATCATCCAGGAAAATTTTAATCCCGGCGAGTTCGGGTCACCGGGTGGGCCACTTTTCGGCGTGCAATTTTCTTCGCTGTCGTGTTCCGATATCGTGCGCATGGCACCGACAGTGACGGCAGGCCCCAAAGGTTCACCGCTTGGATTGGCGGCAGACCCGGGCGGGCTGCCATTGTATAAAGCCGGCACGGTCGTTGGCGGCATCGGCGTTATCGCGGACGGGGTTTACGGACTGGACCTCAACATCAATGATATTGACGCCGACCTTGACGAGTTGATTGCCGTGGCAGGTGCACGTGGATTTGATGCGCCGACAGACCGTCGTGGTGAGCGTATCGCAGTGGATGGCCGCACCCTGCGCTATCTTGACTCTGAAGCGATTGTTTCAAATCCAGCCGCCGCGCCGGTGTTCGCGGCGCTGCCAGGTGCGCTGGTCAATGTCCCGGGTTACTTCAGCCCGCCGCTGGTGTCCGCCGGGGTCGCGTTTGGGACTGCTGCATCTGGCTATCGCCCGGCCTCCAACCCAGTGTTTGCCGGGCTTAATGCGTTTGTGCTGGATGACGGCCTTGGTAATGCACGCTTTGCCCCAATGGCCGGGACCGATGGCCTGATGACCCAAGCCGAAGTCACGGCAATACTCGTCGAAGCCATGAAGGTGGCAAATCGGGCGCGCGCGCAGATCCGCCGGCCATTAGGGTCGGCGGCGCAGGTCAGCATCAGTGTTGTCGATACCAACGGGGTCGTGCTGGGCCTCTTGCGATCGCCGGATGCCCCGGTTTTCGGCACGGACGTCGCAGTGCAAAAGGCACGTACCGCACTGCTTTTTTCCCATCCCGGTACGGCAGCAGATCTGGCTGCGCTGCCGCCGGCCATTTATTTGGTGCCGGCGAGTGTAAGCCCTATCAACACGTATGTGGCTAACCTGCAGGCTTTCATCCCGACAGCGCTCACGGATGGCATTGCTTACAGTAACCGGTCTGTCGGCAATCTCGCCCGACCCTTTTTGCCAGACGGAATCAACGGCAGTGGACCTGGCCCGCTGTCCAAGCCGTACGCAGCCTGGAGTCCTTTTTCGAACGGTCTTGCGCTCGATCTTGTCATTAACCAGGTGGTTGCCAATTTGCCGGTGCCCGGGGCAGGCGATTGCGTCGGTCTGCCGCGGGCGAGAAACGGCATACAGATATTTCCAGGCAGCTTTCCGGTTTTCCGTGGTGCTACGTTGGTTGGTGCCATTGGTGTATCCGGTGATGGCATCGACCAGGACGACATGATCGCGTTCCTCGGTTTGGCCAACGCTGGAACAATACTGGGCGCCGGCATTGGCAATGCACCGCCGGCACAACGTGCGGATACCATCGGTGGCCTGCCCGGAGGGCTGTTGCGTTACGTGAACTGTCCGGTGGCACCATTTCTCGATTCAACGGCAAGCAATGCCTGCGCCGGCATCTGAAAACCTGCGTGGCATCTGGCGCGCAATGGCGCTGGGGGCAATGGTCTTGGTGATGGCATCACCACATGCCGCATGGGCAGGCAATGTTGCCGTGCCGCTCACCGTGACTGACGGCCGGGACCGTGAGCCGCAGCTTCAGCCCGGTAGATTTCTGATTCAGGTGCTGGTGTTGTCGGTGGCCGTGCGTGAACGGGCGGATGCCACTGCACCGGCCGTTGCGCAGGCCGGGCAGGGCGCGCACTTCGAAGCGGATGCGAGTATGGGCCGGTGGTACCGGGTGCAGCGTGTTGATGGCAGCAGGGGCTGGATATTCAATGCGCCGCTGGCGCAGGGCGACACGCTGGCTGTCCAGCCGCTCCCGGCAGGCCGGCAGGTCGCCGCTGAACCAACAATCGTGTCACCGATTGTAGCGGAGGGGAGTACGGTTCGAGATGCGCCAGGCCTCGAGCGCAGACGACCGCAGGGCGAGCCACTGGAGCCCAGGCTGCCCGTGATCGATCCGGCGCAGGTCCCGCCACCGCTGCCTTGGGTGCGGCGAGAAACGCTACCCGTGCCCGACCGATGGCGGATTGTGAAGTCGCTCGGACTGTTGCCCTATAACCGCTGGGATCCCTATCATCCCAACGTGATCAAGGGCGACCTGCCGGTGTTGCACGAGGAACTCGGACGGGACTGGTTTTTTAATTTTGCGGCCGTTTCGGATACGCTGCTTGAATTCCGCCGCCTGCCCACGGCGGTCGGTGCGCAATCAACGCTGAATCCCGGATCGAATGGCATGTTTGGCCGCGGGCGGCAGGGTACCTTCGTCGAGTCCGGCATATTCGGGTTTACCCTGCTCAAGGGGGACACGGTGTTCCGGCCACCAGACTGGGAATTCCGCTTCGTGCCGGTCGTCAATATCAATCGGACCACGACGCAGGAAGTCCGTGCGGTGAATATCAATCCAGCAATGGGCACCGACCGCAACGACAGTTTTGTCGGGGTGCAGGAACTCTTCGTCGACCGGCACTTGCGCGATGTTTCGGTACGCTATGATTTTGACAGCCTGCGCATTGGTATCCAGCCGTTTACAGCGGATTTTCGTGGCTTTCTGTTCGCCGATCAGCCATTCGGCGTGCGCGTGTTTGGTACGCGTGACAACAATCAGTGGCAGTACAACGCGGCCTGGTTCCGTCGTCTGGAGAAGGACACCAACAGTGGTTTCAACGACATCGGGCAGCCGCTGCGCAACGACGATGTCCTGGTCTTCAATCTCTACCGGCAGGACTGGCCGGTGATCGGATTTACCACTCAAGGCGTCTTGCTGCACAACCGTAACCGGGAAGGCAACCGAGAACGCTTTTTCAATAACAATGGTTTTCTCGAGCGCCCGGCGATTTTTGGTAGCGGCCGTCCACATGACTACGACGTGACTTACCTGGGGTTGAACGGCGACGGTCATTTTGGCCGCTGGAACATCAGCGCCTCTGGCTACCTTGCGACTGGAGACGACCGGCGCGGGATGTTCTCCGGTAAGCCCGAGCGCATCCGCGCGAGTTTTGGCGCATTGGAGGTGTCCCGAGATTTTGACTGGCTGCGCTTGCGCGCGACCGGACTTTACGCATCTGGCGACCGTGACCCGTTCGACGACCGGGCGACCGGGTTCGACGCCGTGGTGGAGAATCCGCTGATCGCTGGCGCGGATACGAGTTACTGGATTCGGCAGTCGGTGCCGCTGATCGGCGGCGGCGGTGTAGCGCTGACTACCCGCAACGGAGTGCTCCCGTCGCTCCGGAGCTCGCGTGAACATGGTCAATCCAACTTTACCAATCCAGGGTTGCGCTTGATCGGCATTGGCGCTGATGTCGATGTGAGCCCGCAGGTACGCGTGATCGGCAACATCAGCCGCCTCGCTTTCGACAACCTTTCATCGCTCGCACAACTGCGTAATCAGGAGTTGCGCAGCGCCGATATCGGTACTGATATTTCGCTGGGGATTCAGTACCGCCCATTGTTCATTCAGAATGTCGTGGTTAATGCCTCGGCTGCAATACTGCGGCCGGGACCAGCGTTGCGCGAACTATATGGCAACGCACTCGACGGCAAACAATACTCGGTGCTGGTCAACATGGTGCTGACATTCTGATGCGCGCGCTGTTGGCAATCCTGTTGTGCCTTGCGGCATCCGCGCACGGTGCGCCGCCAGCCCCTGCCGCGCAGAGCGCGCACGAGGTAACAGCCAAATCGGCCGGTTGCATGACTTGCCACACGACTACGGATCGCCACACCATGCACGCGAACCCGGCGGTCCTCCTGGGGTGTGCTGACTGTCATGGCGGCAATGCCGGCATCGAGAAGCCGTCTGGCAGTGAATATCGTGGGCGCGGTGAGACAGACTTTCGGGCAGCGATGGTACGAGCCCATGTCGAGCCACGTTTTGCGCGGGCATGGCGGTCGCCGGCATCGGCCAACCCTGAGCGAACCTATACGTTATTGAACCGTGAACGTCCCGAATTTGTTCGCTTCGTCAATCCATCTGATTACCGTGTGGCTCGTGAGGCCTGCGGTGCCTGCCATTTACCGGTCATTCAGGCGGCGGAGCGCAGTCTGATGGCGACTGGTGCGATGCTGTGGAACGGGGCCGCATATAACAACGGCATACTGCCGTTCAAACACGGAATTTTGGGGGAGGTGTACACCCGCGAGGGAGAACCCGCTTCAATCCGCAATCCGGTTGAGCCGGATGCATGGATGACTGCGAAGGGCATACTGGCCCAGCTCTTCCCGCTGCCAGCTTGGGAGACCGTGCCTCCCGCTGATATTTTTCGCGTGTTCGAGCGCGGCGGTCGGGTAATCGGCAGCCTGTTTCCGGAAATCGGACTGCCCAATGTGCTTGGGCGGCTGCAACTGCTCGACGAGCCGGGTCGCCCTGACATCAGACAGTCCAATCGCGGTCCCGGCACCGGCGGACGGATTGCCGTGCCCCTGATCAACATCACCAAGACGCGCCTGAACGACCCGATGATGTGGTTCATGGGTACCAACGAACAGCCTGGTGACTACCGGGCTTCGGGATGCGCCTCATGTCATGTGGTGTATGCCAACGATCGCGAACCCCGCCACTCCGGGCCCTATGCCCGTCATGGACACGACGGCAGGAGCGTGACTGCGGATCCCATGATTCCCAAGGATCGATCGGGCCACCCTTTGAAACATGAATTCACGCGGGCAATTCCTTCGTCGCAGTGCATGACCTGTCACATGCACCAGCCCAACGTTTTTGTGAACAGTTACTACGGTTACACCATGTGGGACTACGAAGCGGATGCGCCCTTCATGTGGCCGGAGAAGCAGCGCTACCCCAGTCATGATGAACGGCGGCGTATCCTTGACCGCAACCCTGAGGGCGCGGCGGTGATCGGGAAATGGGGTGATCCGCAGTTCCTGAAAGATGTTTCGCAACTCAATCCGCAACTCAAGGACACCCAGTTCGCCGATTATCACGGCCACGGCTGGAATTTCCGCGCGATATTCAAGCGGGACCGCAAGGGCACACTGTTGGACAAGGACGGCAAGCCAGTTGCAGATGATGATCCGCAAAAGTTCAAAAAATCCGTACACCTGAAATCGGTCCATCTCGAAGTCGGCATGCATTGTGTAGATTGCCACTTCTCACAGGATGCTCACGGTAACGGGCATATTTACCGTGAGGTTGCAGCCGCCATCGAGATCGACTGTGCGGACTGTCACGGCACTGCCGACCGTTACCCGACCCTGTTTACCTCGGGACCAGCCGCCAGGCGTGGTGGAACCGATCTCGGCCTGTTAAGGACAGCGGATGGCCGCCGTCGCTTCGAATGGCGCGACGGAAAACTTTATCAGCGCTCGGCGCTTGATCCTAAACTGGAATGGCAACTGTCTTTGGTCAGGGACAGTGTCAATCCGGCGCACCCGGGTTACAACATCAAGGCGGCACGGGCCAAGCTGGTGGGCAAGGGGAGTCTGGACAACTATGCCCAGCAGTGGGGCCCGGGTGTGCCAGCCAATCAGCGGGCACATGGTGATGACAAGGTCACCTGCTATACCTGCCACACGTCGTGGACCACGAGTTGCACCGGATGCCACCTGCCCATCGAGTCGAACTGGAAGACGGAGCGACTGCACTACGAGGGAGGGCCGTCGCGCAATTACGCGACTTACAACCCGCAGATTGTGCGTGACGACGTATTCCAGCTCGGTCGGCACGGCGAAGTCAAGGGCAACCGCATCGCGCCGATACGCTCATCGTCGGCGCTGCTGCTGTCATCGACCAATGCCAACCGGGAGCGTATCTACATCCAGCAACCGCCGGTGTCTGCCAGCGGTTTCTCAAGCCAGGCGTTTGCGCCGCACTATGCGCATACCGAGCGTAAAACCGAGACCAAAACCTGCAGTGACTGCCACCTGTCAGCGGCCAATGACAACAATGCGATCATGGGGCAATTGTTGCTGCACGGCACGAATTTTGTCAATTTCATCGGATTCAACGCATGGTTGGGTGAGGAGCGCCATGTGGAAGCGGTGCAGGTCACCGAGTGGGAGGAGCCCCAGACCGTGATCGGCAGCTATCTGCACCGATACGTTTATCCGGACTGGTATGCGGCGCATGAAAAGCGCGCGCGCGAGTTACCGGAGGCACACGATCGCAGTGTCCGCGGACGCGTTGGCTGCCTGCAACTGCGCGGTGAGTACCTGTATGTGGCAGAGGGTTCAGGGGGTATGCGCGTTTATGACGTGGCATCAATTGCCAACAAGGGCATCTCGCAGCGGATCATCACCGCGCCCTTTTCGCCTCTCGGGCAAGACACGCATATCGCTTCTAAAAATGCCACTTGCGTCGCGTTGCCGACCAACCAGCCCATTGCGCCGGAGCGGAACACGGGTGAATTGATGCGCAAGACGAACCAGGAACAGCCGTTCCACCCCATTTACAATTACGCGCTGATTGCTGATGCCGAAGAGGGGCTGATTCTTGTCGACGTCAACACATTGCAGGACGGTGAGCCCCGAAACAACTTCCTGAAACGTGCGCTCACCTGGAACGGCGGTGGCGTATTGCGAGGGGCACGTCACATCACCATCGGCGGCTACTATGCCTATGTCGCCACCGATGCAGGCGTCGTGGTTGTCAATCTTAACGATCCACTGAAACCGCGGTTGGCAGGCGTGGTGCCCATGACCGGAGCGCAGTCGACTGTGTTGCAGTTCCGCTACCTGTTCGTCGCCGACAAAGCCGGATTGGGGGTGATTGACGTGACGAATCCGGAGCGCGCACGGCTTGTCGAGACAGCCCGCGTCCCGCTGGCGGCTGCGCACCGCGTGTTTGTGGCCAGGACCTACGCCTACGTCGCGGCCGGTGCCGACGGACTCGCCATCATTGATGTCGAGAATCCTGAACGACCGAAGCTGCATATGCAATTTAATGCAGGCGGGACGCTCAACGATGCGCGGGACGTGGTCATTGGCTCCACCAATGCCTCCTTGTTTGCGTATGTTGCCGATGGTCGCAATGGACTTAAAGTCATTCAACTCACGGCGCCAGACTCGCAGCCCAAGTTCTACGGCTTCAGCCCGGAGCCGAAGCCACAGCTTATCGCCTGGAAGCGGACGCGCAGCCCGGCACTGGCCTTGTCGCGCGGGCTGGAGCGCGACCGGGCAGTGGACGAAACCGGCGGTCAGGTGGCCGTGTTTGGCCGAGTTGGTTCACGCCCACTGAATTTGGAGGAGCAACGCCGTTTGTACCTGAAGCCCGACGGAACTCCATGGACAGTGCGCGATAAGCCTGACCGGGCCCAGTATCGGCGATGATGATTACCCGTATGACATTCAAGGTGCTTGTGCTCATGGCGGCATTACAGGTCTCCGCCAGCGCATTGGCCGCTCCAGTTCTCCCGCAATACTCGCCACACAAATCGATGGGAGTCGGCAGTTGCGCGAGCAGCCTGTGCCATGGTGCAGTCGACAAGTGGACGAATTCGCGCATCCTGCAGAATGAGTACGTTACCTGGTCGCGTAGCGACAAGCATGCGCGGGCATATGCAGTGCTGCTCAACGCACGTTCGAAGGAGATCGCGCGCAAGCTGGGACTGAGCGAACCTGCTCATCGCGCCAATCTCTGTCTCGACTGCCATGCGCATAATGTGCCTGCGCCGCAGCGGGGCGAAGGCTTTGTCCTTGCTGACGGCGTCACCTGCGAATCGTGCCACGGTGCCGCGGAACTCTGGTTGCGCAGCCACGTTGAACGGGATGCGCGTCATGAAGACAATCTGGCAAAAGGCCTGTATCCAGCATCCGATCATGTGGCGCGGGCACGGCTCTGCCTCAGCTGCCATTTCGGTACCAAGGACAAGTTGGTTACCCACAAGCTGATGGCGGCGGGACACCCCCGGATGAGTTTTGAACTGGACACGTTCACGCAGATCCAGCCGGCTCATTTTCGCGCGAAAGACAGGCAGGTTTGGGACAGTGTGCGAATCTGGGCTATCGGCCAGGCACTGGCGGCGCATGAACTGCTCGAGATCCTTAACGATCCGCAGCGCGGCCGTGCCGGCCTGTTTCCAGAGTTGGTGCTGTTTGATTGCCACGCCTGCCACCGCAAGATGTCGGATGGCCGTTATGCGGGACTGCGTCTGGGCGTGGGACCCGGTGTAGTGCGGCTCAACGATTCCAGCCTGCTGATGGTGTTGCAGATTGCGCGTAGCGTTGATGCGGCAGGCCAGCAACGGCTGGCGCAGCAGGTCATGGGCCTGCACCGCGCGGTTGCTGCCGGGGACGATGCGCTTGTACATGCGCGGTCTGTGCAGGCTACTCTTGCCCAGCTGGTGCCGCGGATCAGTGCTCACCGGTTCACGGACAAGGATATGCGAGACATACTGATGGGCTTGATCGATGGTGGCCTCGCGGGTCAGTATGGTGACTATCAGGGTGCGGAACAGGCCGTAATGGCATTGCAGGCGGTTTCCGATTTCATGGCTCGCCGCGGCGCGCTGCATGCTGCTGCAGTTGCACCGTCCATGCGGCGACTCATCACCCTGCTCGACAAGGATGAAAATTACTCGGCTGCTGCGTTTGCAAAAGCACTGCAGGAATTGCGATCCAGCATTGAAAAAGGAGCAAACCGGTGAAGTCCGCATTCCACATCGCAATAATCGGATCAGGCCCTGGCGGTCTGTCCTGCGCCGGGCGCGCTGCGGAGCGCGGTATTTCCCATGTTCTGCTGGAAGCCGAAGACCATGTCTCGCACACGATTCATCAGTACCAGAAAGGCAAGCATGTCATGGCGGAGCCGGGCGTATTGCCTCTGCGCAGCCCAATGGGCTTCGTGGCGGCCAGGCGCGAGGCCGTGCTGTCGCAGTGGCAGGAAGACCTGCGCAAGCACCAGGTAAACATCCGCCATCGTTCGCGCGTCACTGCCATTTCCGGTGCAAAAGGTGCTTTCGAAATCAAGGTTGACGGCGGCGAGACCCTGGTTGCGGAGCATGTCGTGCTGAGCATCGGGGTTCAGGGCAACCTGCGTAAGCTGGGTGTGCCGGGAGAGGATCTGGGTTGTGTTCAGTATCAACTGGATGACCCGGACGCCTACGGCGGCGAGACCATCGTGGTGGTGGGCGCAGGAGACGCTGCCGTAGAGAATGCGCTGGCCCTGGCACAGGGTAGCCGGGTCATCATTATCAATCGCAATGACGAATTCGCGCGGCTGAAGCAGGGCAATCTGGACTTGATTCTGGCTGCGATTCGTGAGGGCAGGGTTGAGTGTCGATTCGGGACGACTGCCATTGAGGTGAAAGCTGCCGAGACCGATGGCAAGCCTTGCGGTTTTGTCGTGCAGACGCCGCAGAGCGTGGAAACGATAGCCTGCGACCGGATCATCGCGCGCCTCGGTGCGACACCACCGCGCAAACTGGTTGAGGGATTCGGTGTCAGCTTCTCGAGCGCGGCACCCGGCGCACTGCCGCAACTTTCTGCGACTTACGAATCGAATGTTCCGGGTCTTTTCATCATTGGCGCCCTCGGCGGGTATCCGTTGATCAAGCAGGCGATGAATCAGGGCTACGAGGTTGTGGAGTACATCACCGGCAATCCGGTGGAGCCTGCCGACGAGCCGTTGCTGAAGAAAAAGTTTGTGCAAGTGGCCCCCCGCGCCACGGTATCAGACATGCTGGCACTGGTGCAGCGTAACGTGCCGCTATATGCCGACATGTCGGCCCTGCAATTGCGGGAATTCCTGCTGGACAGCGAAGTCATTGTGCGCCGACCGGGTGAAGTTATCTTCCTGGCGAACGACTACAGCAACAGCTTCTATTCGATTGTGCATGGCGAAGTGTTCATCGAAACCGAAGATAAGACTGGCAAGAAGCAGCGCAAGCTTGGGAAGGGCGAATTTTTCGGCGAGATGGGGCTGCTGTCAGGTCGACGCCGCGCCAATACCGTGCGTGCTGGCGACCAATGCGTGCTGATCGAAACGCCGCGCCGCTCGATGCTCAAACTGATCAGCAGTGTTGATTCGGTGCGGTTGCAGATCGACCAGACTTCCCTGCGGCGGACGGTGCGGACGTATGTGGCGCCATGGATCGCCGATGATGACTTGCATGAAATGGTTGATGGCGCCCAAATCCGGAATTTTTCGGCAGGAACGGCGCTGTTCATGGAAGGCGATGCTGCCGACGGCCTGCATCTCATTCGCCGTGGGTCGGTGACGATTTCACACCAGATCGGCGGCAAGGAGGTCGTGCTGTCGTACCTGGCGGCCGGCAACTACGTGGGCGAAATGGCGCTGCTGTCTGACGTGCCGCGGACCGCGACCGTGCGCGCCGCTGTGAACACGGAGACCATACTGCTGCAGGCCAAGGTATTCAATGGTGTGCTCAGTCGTAATCCGACCCTGCGCGGCGGCGTTCAGGCACGCGTGTTCGAGCGATTGTCGCAAAACGTCAAGCGTGAGGCTGAGCCTGATCCGGGGAACCTGATCAGTTTCCTGATCAACCAGGGTCTGGGTGAAGCCACTGATGTTTTGCTGATCGACGAGGGGTTGTGCATCCGCTGCGACCAATGCGAAAAGGCCTGTGCTGACACCCATGACGGAACGTCTCGTCTCGATCGGCAGGCCGGCCCCACTTTCGCGAACATCCACGTGCCGACTTCGTGTCGGCATTGCGAAAACCCTCGCTGCATGACGGACTGTCCGCCCGATGCCCTGCACCGCAATGCCAATGGCGAGGTATACATTGACAATAATACCTGCATCGGTTGCGGCAACTGCGAGCGGAACTGCCCCTACGGGGTGATCCAGATGGGGCCGGCTGATTCCCGGCCGCCACCTTCAAGCTTGTGGAGTTGGTTGCTGCTGGGCGTTGGGGATGAACCGGGGCGTGGGCGCCGTGCCGTGGACAAGGAGCAGCCAAAAAAAGCCGTGAAGTGCGATATGTGCAAGGATCTGTCAGGGGGGCCGGCATGCGTGCGGGCATGTCCGACGGGGGCGGCGTTGCGCGTCAGTCCGGAACAGTTTCTTGATTCCGCAGGAAAATGAACGGCGACCAGATGTTCTGCGCAGCAGGGGGCAGTCTGGCATTTGTTGAAGTAGGCATACTTGCTGCAATTCGTTAAGTCCATGATATTATTCGCCTTAACTGCTGAATTTTATTTCAAGGCAGGCGATGAGGGTAAGCCTCGTTTCCGAGGTTTGCCAGTTTTTGCTGAGTGCTACAGGAAACGAGCGTTATGACAT
>Ga0163144_10016776_pt1 | contig 14982 bp, 8 predicted proteins | sample OliLak19BULKMAT1_FD_123175 | JGI IMG/M metagenome (GOLD analysis project Ga0163144, IMG submission 123175) | Freshwater microbial mat bacterial communities from Lake Vanda, McMurdo Dry Valleys, Antarctica - Oligotrophic Lake LV.19.BULKMAT1 | ecosystem: Environmental > Aquatic > Freshwater > Lake... | reverse complement strand
CCAGCTTCACCGCGTTGGCTTTGAACTCTTCGCTGAAAACCCGCTTCTGACGCTTCTCCATGGGCACATCCTGTCAACGACTTCCGTCGTTTGGAAAGTGTCCACCAAAACGGGGCAACTCCAAGATGACCTCGTGACATGCCCGCCTTGAACAGGTTGTCCATCTCCGCGGCCGCGTCCTGCCCACGCGGACCCCACTGCTTCAGCAGTCCTTGCTCCTGGCCAGACGCAACGGCAAACGCCAGCTCTTTGAGCTGGCCATGGCTGAGACGCCGCCAGATTTTCACAATGTCACCCAGGCACAGGGAAGAACGCCGCGTCCGGACAATCCACGGTGGGCACCACCAACGCCCGGTCTAGAAACTGATTCATCTGCTCACAGCTGGTCTCTGAGATGAGCAAACAACCATGACAAGCAGCGCCGTGAAGATGCCGCTTCTCCTTGTCATTGAGTGGTTCATGAGCTGCGCAGACGGGGTCATTGGAGCAGAGAGTTCCCATCTCCAGCGCGATATCCAGGTGGCGATCCAGGTTGCGACCAACCGCAACCAAACCGCCCAAAGTGCCTTCTGAGTCAGGCGTGCCCGTGAACAAGAGAATGCCGTAGCCACCGGCGGTGGCGTAGACACGCTCCGTGATGGCGCTGCTGGAGTACCCGCACTCCAGTGCCACCGCCGTCAGCAACAAATGGGACAGAGAGTGCAGCATCACGTACCGGACGCCGACAAACTTGAAGCTGTCCGGAAGTTCTTTCGCGGAGCGCCAAGCTTCAAACGCTTTGGCCAGTTGCTGTTGTCTCTTCTGCACGCCTGGCTGCTTTTCCCATGCTTCCAGGTCTTCAGTACGGAATGAGATGAAGATGCCCTCACCCTGATTCTCCACCGCCGGAGCCCAGCGTGGCTCTCTGGAAAGCGGCGCGCGCCGGACATTCAACGCCAGCTCGCCGTCAATGCCGGCCGTGGTCGGCTCAAATCGGGTGAAGCCAATTTGCGCCGTCACTTGGCGGAGCCGATGCACGAGCACCACGCTCTGAACCTTGGTCAGCGCGCCCGTTGGGGCGTCCGGCCACTCCATCTTCCGCGCATGAAAGGCGCTGTACGGGATGTCTTCGCCGGTCTCTGGCGGCGCAGCGAGGAGGGTCTCTACTTCCGCCTGCTTCACGGACTTCGTCTGAGTTGTGACGAGACCTTTACGTCGCTGAACCTCCTGCCACACCGCAGCATCTGAGAAGTTTGCCAGGGCCGCGCTGACCTTGGCCTTCTTCCGCTCATGCTTGATGTCCGCTTGATTTTCCGCGGTGCTGAGGAAGTCGTCATACACTTCCGCTACAGCGTTCTTGAGCACCTGGTCATGGTCCGGAATGTGAATCACGGACAGCCGCAGCGGGAAATAGGCATTGCTGGCGTGCCGAACCAACAAGCGGAAATGTTCCGCTTTGCCATTGGGGCCCTGGCACTTGGGATAATCACCCGGCCCAAGCCATGGCATGCGTCCATTGCACCAACCCAACGCGGGCATGTCTGCCTTGAACTCCTTGGCGGCCGAGAGTTGCCTGGACTTCCTGCAGGCTTGGCAGCTCGCAAAAATCTCTGAAAAGTCACCGCTGGTCCCGCGCTCCGACAACCAGAGCGGGCCTTTGCACGGGCTCTCGTTGCCCTTGGTGACGCTATGCACGAATGCCACCCAGTCAACGTCGTCAATGTGGCCCTGTGCACAGGCACGAACAAAGCGGATGGGCACCACGTTGTGCAGACTCTTGTCCGGGGCGCTGTACTTGCCCTTCCTCAACGACTTCAGGTGCACCAGAGGACGCGCGCGGAAACCGGCGAACTCCTCCTCATAGGTGGACACAAACCACTCTGGAAAACGCCAAGCCACCACGCCATTGCCGCTGCCCTTCTCACTGTCCAGCACGACGGGCGGAGACCGCAGTTCTGCATGCGGGCTTTCCAGATGCTGCCGGACCTTGGCCAGCAGGCGTTCCTCGGTCACCAGCGGCTTGTCACCCAGCCAGTGGTCCAGGCCGCCAATAATGGCGGAGTAGTCCGGCAGGTCAGTAAGGGAACCAGGACCAAAGGTGCTCAGGAGCTGGCTCTCCCGCGTCTCTCCACTAGGCCGCCGCTGGCCGAAATTGCGTTTCATCGTGCGCCCCCGTCTTCATCCTCGTCGGGTCTGTCCAAGCGCCGGACCCAAAGCGGAACGGACCTCTCTACGCTGCGCATGGAGCGCCCTGCTTTGAACTTACGGCCGTCCTGGGACTGCGTCTGAAGTTCTGGGTCCAGGGGCTGATGGAGCAACGACCACCCGGTCCCCTGCTCCAGGCCGTATTGAAGCTGGTCCGAAGCAGCCGTGGCCTCATTGGCGACTTTGAACCATGAATCGAGCAGGTCCATGGTCCGCGCCTTCACGTTCTTCCTGAGCGCCTCAGCCTCCTTTTTGGTGAGCAAGCCACTGTGCAGCTCCGCACGATCAGCCAAGACACCAGCCACCTTCTCGAGGGCCACCTTGTGCTTCAGAATCTCCGTGGCGCCGGCTGGTGCTGACATCTCCAGCTTCATGTGGCGCGCCATGCTCGTCACCACCGCCGGCATGGACCGGTCCAGGGCGCGCGGCGAGAACGGCGTTACACTTGTGGCTTCCACCGCCCGGTAGAAGCTCTGGTGGAACGCCTCAAACCGCTCATAGTGGGAGCGGTCTCTGGGCCGGTAGCTGTTGAGCAACGTGACCACCAGACCCGGCTTGTCCACGCGACGCCCAACACGGCTGGTTGTTTGAATGTACTCCGCGGCCGTCTTCGGCTGGCCCATCACCACCATCAGTCCCAGGCGGGTGATGTCCAGACCTACCGAGATCATGTTGGTGGCCAGCGCCACGTCCACGGAGTCTTTCGCGGAGAAGTCATGTGACAACAGTTCCTTGGCTTCAGAAACCTTGTCCGTGGACACGCGGCTGGTCAGCTCCACCACGTCATCTTGAAGCTTCCGGTTGGCATAGCCGTGCTCTCTGCGTTTCCCGTAGCCGGATGCCCGGTCACGGACCATGTCCTCCACAATGCGGCGTGCAGCGCCCAGCTCCCTGAGTGAACTGAAATAAGCCAGAAGCGTCATGTACGGGTCTGCCGGGTTGTCCGGCTTCTTGCCGCCGTTGGCCCTGTACGCGGCCTGGGCGGCCGCCAGGAGCGCCACAGAGACGCGCAGCAGCACTTCCTTCACATTTCTGCCGGGGGCCGCCACGCCCAGGTAGAGGCGCCCTGGGTCAACTGTGGTGGGCACCGTCTTGGCAAAGAATGAGTCCCTCAGATCGGGGCCTGGCGGAGGGAACACCTGAACCTGGGGCCGGCCAAACAACGCACGAATCTGCGCCGTGGCCCGCCTCACCGTCGCTGTGGAGGCCACAATCTTGGGCTGGATGACGATGTCACCGTCTTTCCGTTCACAAAGCGCCTCCACGGCTACTTCATACAGGCCCACCACGGTGCCCAGCGGTCCGCTGATGAGGTGGAGCTCGTCCTGGATGATGAGGTCTGGGGGCGGCAGCCTGCCTCCGGTGATTGGCTGTCCGGCGGCGCGGGCATCACATGGGCCATAGAAGCCACGATCATCATGCCGCTGGACGTTGCCAAACAGCGCGCCCGTCTGGCCCACCCAGGGCAGCTGGGCCAGCTTGTCCACGGTGGCAATCATGAAACATGGAAGCCGCCGATAGATGGGTTCATCCACAGCTTGGATGGGCAGTGGATTGTCCCGAGTGAAAAAACAAGAAGCGTTCGCGCAGATGACGCGCAACTCCAGTGGATTGTCCGCGTTGGGCCAGAGCGCAAATGACGTGGGCTTGAAGCGTGTATTACACCATGGGCACGTCTCCAGCGGGATGGGGGACGCTTTGTGCTCATCCCGCTGGTAAGCAAGCGTGCGCTCCCGCGCGCTATCTGGGTTGTTGTCCCCCTTCTGGCCCATCCGGTTGGGCGTAGCCTTCTGGCCAACCCACAGGCCAATCTCAAACGGCCAGGTGCCCCACGTCTGGACGTCCTCACGACGAATCTGCTCCATCGCGCAGATGAGCGTGGCGGCGCGGCCGAGCTGATCCAGCGTGAGCAGCCGCAGCGTGTAGCGCATGAGGACGGACATCCCTGCTGAGGAGATTCCCGGATTGTGGAGGCGCCGAAGCAGCAACGTCACGGCCGCCAGCCCCAGGTACGCCTCCGTTTTGCCGCCGCCGGTGGGGAAGAACAGGAGGTCCACTGTCTTGCGAGAGGGAGACTTGGGGTCCGCCATCCCTGGCAAGTTCATGAGGACAAACGCCAGCTGGAACGCGCGCCACGCCGGCGCCTTCGAAGTGTAATCCTTCGGGTTCCTCTGGCGCGCGGCCCAAGCCATTGCGCGGTTGGCCACCTGAAAGGCCAGAAGCACCTTTGGGTCCTTGAGCGCCGCGAGTCCGGCTTGCATTCGCTCAAGCACATGACCGGCGTCTTGGATGAGTTCCGTGCGGGTCTTGGCCAGCGCCTTGGCGTCAATCTGGACTGCGCTCTGCGCCGTGAGCCACACGGCGTACTGCTCCATCAACGGCTGCAATCCGCGGGCAATCTCGTCCGCGCTTTTCATCTTTGAGAGGGTCTCCATATCCAGCATCAGGCCAGGAACGTCTTCAGCCTTGACCCGCTCAACCTCTGCGTTCGGAATCCACGTGGTCACAATGCTGGCGCAATGCCCGTCCACAACACGTGCGTGTGTGGCCAGATTGTGTCCGGCGGCAAACTCAAAGGTGTCCCGGTATTGGAGCGCCGCAAGCTGGTCGTCCGCATCTTTGCTCTTTTTTCCGCGGCCATCCGGCCGCGGCACAAAGCCATTTTCCGCCGTCACTTCCAGGCGCGCTTGGAACACAAAGGCGCGGTCACGTTCATCATCCGGCGCGTGCGGGCGCTGGTTCACCAGGAACACGGACACCGCGCGCGTTCCCTTGGGGACAATCTCCAACATGTCCGCGCTGACGCGCTTGCACATGACGTCCAACTTCAGGCCACTGGAGCCCGGCACCTCCAGCTGCACGCGCGCGCCATCAAGCGCGACGTCAACATCTACCGTTCTTGGTGTACGCCGCCAGCGCCGCCGCGCGTGCTCTTCTCCCGCCGCGCTGCCTTCCACCGGAGAATAGTCGCCCCAGGTGACGCGCACCTTCAACAACTTCTCCGACGCACGCACCAGTGCGCTCAGGCCCATGGAGGATGGGAAATCCGCGCCCTTCTTGGGCCCCGTTTCTGGCGCCTGCTCGTCATCGCCGGCAGATTGATTGGACACCATGTCCAGCTGTTCTCGGGCATCGTCATCTTGTTTCTGCGCGGCAGGTGCATCACGCGGAATCAGGAAACCGGTGAGGTACCAACGCGACGGAGCGGAAGGGAGTTCCTCATCCTGCGCCCCGACATTTGCGTCGGGACCCACCAGGTCCCAGCGCAACATTTCCACCAATCCACCCCGCACATCGCGCGACGTCGCCATGTTTCCTCCCGGCAATGCTCTGACAGCCCTCAGACGGTGACAGCCACTGGCAGGCCCACTTCGGTTGCCACTGGCGTCCACAGGTCCACGCCTTGTTCAGCAGTTTCCAACGACACAACAAGCGCGTAGCTCACTCCATGGTCACTGCGATCATGCTTGGGCTGCTCTTTCCACCAACCAGACACTGGGAACACGCCAATCATCCCGCGCTCCGCAAGGTCTGCACCGCTGGCATTGAAGATAAAATCGCCGTGCAACGATCCTTTGTGCCGACCGTCCTTGTCCTGCGCTCCAAAGAACCACTGCGACGCGTCATCGGCAACGGGCGGACGTTCCTCTTCCTCGTCGATTGCGAGCTGGTTGAGCCGCTTTTGGAACTGTTCAACGGATTGACCGCGCCCTTTCACGTCAAAGCGCAGGCCGTGCGATGCATAGCTGTGACGTTTTTTCCAGCCGCGGCGCGCTGGATTGGGCTCAACAAAATACGAAAGCGTCACGCGCAGAGTGACAGCCTTTTCTCCAAGGGCGCGCAAGACATCCTTTGGCCACGGAAGCTGGTGGAAATGAATCTCGCGCAGCTTGCCCTTCTGGAATGGCTTGATGGTCGCCTGCGCAAGGAGCACCAGACTGTCAGATGCACTTCGAAGCGCGCGGCCCACGCTCGGCACCCCAAACCCGTAGCGCCGGGCGAGGTTCTGTCGCTGCCGTCTGAGGCCAGCAGCGTTGAAGTGCCGCCACATAGCAGGTGTCCAGACCGCGGAATGAACCACAAGTGCGCGCACCGTCTCCGGCCAAAGTGCCGGGTACTCCGCGTGCACCATGGCTGCGATGCGGGCAACCTGGGCCGCTGCTGCACTGGTGCCGTGGCATTCCAGGAACGACCGGATGACGGGTTGCGGATGCGTCGTTAGCACGCAGCAGTCAGGCGCTATCTCATTGTTGTTGGCGCCATCATGCAAGAGATTGCCGCCCTCAAACACCACATCCGGTTTGATCGGCCACGTCGACTTGAAAAGCAATGATGTGCTGCTCCAGGGAGACAGTTCACCCGGTTGGGCCATGGGTTGGTGGTTCCGATAGGTGGCATCGCTGACCGTCGCCTTATCGGTGTGCGCTCCGACCGTGATTGCGTTCCAAGCTTGGCCAGGATCGTGGATGGCAGAAGTGTCACTCACTTCAAGATGGGCTGGAGAGAGAGCATCAGCATCCACGTTACCTGCGGAGAGAACAAAGAGGCGGCGCTCGGCCTGGTCGCCCAGATACGTCAAGCCGCTGGCGTGTGAATCAAAGCTGCGGCCCGCGGCGAGAGCATCGATGGATGCTGACCATGACGTCGGCTGGCCAAGGTCTCGCGTGTCATCCGCCATCACACTCATCGAGTGAACGCGGATTCTGCCCGGCGCTGTGGATTGCACGCGATCAACACAGGCAGCGGTAATCGCCCCGTAGAGCCGGGGGTCATTCGGTGCGTGACCGGGGGGCGGGAGAATCTTCACGGATTCAATGCGGTGCCGCAACAGCACCTGTTCACGGCTGGCCAAGACTGGGGTGAGATCCCCATACAGTGCGAGCCCAGCCATCTGCGTGCCGTGGCCAACCTGGTCGTTCGTGCCCCAAGCCACAAGGTGGGTGTGCACATCTTCGGGACCAATCGAGTGCCCAAGCAGGCGGTGGCCCCGGTTCACACCGGTATCCAGGATGCAGACCGTGGGGGCACCCTTCGGAGCCGGGGTTGTGCGGCCCAGCAGTTCCTCCAGCCAGTTGGCCTGCTCGGCGCCCTGCATTTCCGCGAATGGCGCCGTGCTCACCTTCGCCAGACGCAGCTCCGCCAAGTAGTCGAACACCTGCAGCGACGACGCCATTTGCGTGGCCGTGCACTTGACGTTCACCACGGTGCGGTCAAAGAAAGACAAACTCTCTGAACCAATCTCGATACCGAGCTGCGAGGCAATGCCATTCAGTACCGCCAGCTCACGTCCGTCCGGCGAACGGCGCAGCCACAGCTCCCACCAGGTGAGCGCATCGTCCACCGGGTATGCGTCAGCTGAGTCCGTCCACAGCGCCTTCAGGGAAGCGCGACGGATTTCCTGGACGCGGTCCAACATGTCTTCATACCGCCGCTCCCGCTCCTTCTTGGGCGTCGCGAGCACGTAAGCGTTGAGCCGTTCCATGAAGTGTCCGAGCTTGCCCTCCGGGACGTACACAGTGGCCCTGTACACGACGTCGCCGTTCGCGGGTTTCTCGGCCATCACGCTGATGACTTCAATCCCTGCGGTCTTGCTCTCGAGGGATTGAACGTTCAGTTCCCACCCTGGGACGCTCTCAAACTGGAGATAGATGCCGTGAGGTACGCCAATACCCAGAGCATTCGCTGTCTGCTGGTTCGCCGCGTTGGCGGCGTTCAATTGGCTGAGCAGTCGCGCTCCCCGCGCGAGGCGTCCTTCCGCAGGAATGGGTGGACGAGGAAACGCCATCGGGCGCGTATGCGGCTTGTACTGTTCCGTCGCTGGTGCCCAGGGAACGATGACGTGTGGCCGATTCCGGTCAGCCGCCATTGTGGTCACTCCGGTGTCCGTCCTCGCGTCGTTCTTCGATGGCCTGGATCAGTTCCGCAGTGCCAACGCACAGTTCGTCCGCCAGGATGGCGTTCTTGGCAGCGTCGTCACACGCGCGCGCGATGTCGGCGTGACTCAAGCCTGCCGCTGCCTTGCCCGCGCGGCGCCAGTCCATTTCCGAGGTCTCCACAACCGCCAAGCGGGCACGCATGACTTCTTCCGCGCCTTCTGCCGTCGGAAGCGCGTACTCCACCACGGCGTCGAACCGGCGGAATAGAGCCCGGTCCAGCATGGTGCGGTGGTTGGTGGCGGCGATTAGGACGCTCTCTGAATCATCCTGCTCCAGGAACATGAGGAAGGAGTTCAGGACACGCCGTATCTCCCCAACGTCGTGGCCATACGAGCGCTCTCCCGCAAGCGCGTCGACCTCGTCAAAGAAGTACACACCTCGGGCCTCCTGCATGGCGTCAAAAACCACACGCAGCTTTGCGGCGGTCTCTCCTAAAAACTTGGTGATGAGCACGTGAAGCTGAATGGTAAACAGCGGCCACGCCAGCTCGCCGGCCAGGGCGGCCGCGGTGAACGTCTTTCCTGTGCCGGGAGGTCCGACAAGCAATAACCTCCGCTGCGGCCGGAGACCGTGGTCGCCGAGCCGCGCGCGGTTCCTCTGCTCAGTGAGGACACGCAAAAGGCGCTTGCGCGTCCGTGCATCCAACACCATGTCGGCAAGCTTGGTCGCTGGATAGGACGCAGTGAAGAGGCCAGCCAGCTCGCCCTTTGGCTGTGCCATGGGCAAAGGGCGAGACTCAGGCGCCTTCCCCTTAGACCGGGAGCGCAGGCTGTCCACCAAGTCTCGAAGCTCCTGGGCCTTCTTCACCTGGCCGGTACGGGCCGCCTGTGCAGCGACCTGCAGGGCGATGGCGTAGAAGCGCTCCTCGTTGCCCTCCGCGTGGCTGTGCAACAGAGCTTTGACCTGGTCTGCGGTTGCCATTGCGCGTCAACTCCTCTTCCAGCTCTACATCGTCAACAAGAGCCCCCGCAGCATGCGGGGATGCCACTACTTGAGATTTAGCTCAGGTTCCTTGGCGCCCTTTGACGCGCGCTTCTTTTGTGGCGCTTTGCTTGTCACTGGCGCTGCGCCAGCCGCCAGCTTCTCGTCCTCTGCGCGCTCCGCGTTCAACGCAAAGAGTCGGTCAATGACCTCATCCTCAAACGCCTCCAGTTCCTTCTTCCACGCATCCGTGGTGGGCGAGGCAAACGGCGGCACCTTGATGTCACTCCACCCGTAGGCGGCAAGCACCGCGCGGTCCATCTCCTCATGCAACGCGCGCAACTCCGCAATGGGCGCGTCCGTGCAGGTGGCGTCCTTGAGCTGGTTGTACGTCGCAGTGAGCCCCCGGTCCCTCTCTGCCATGTATTTAGCGCGCGCGTCGTAGAGCTTGGTGCCAATGGCCTCCAGCGCGCCGTCTGACGTGAGCGCGCGCGCGGGCGGGAATGGGAAAGTTTCAAAGCAATCAGTTGGACTGTAGCGGAGCCGGTCCTCCAGCGAAGAGGACAACAGACGGGCCCACGGTTCATGGACGCGGGACTGGAGGACCGCAAAGCGGGCGTGGTCTTCAATTGCGATTGCAAACGCAGGCCCCGCCGCTATCCAAGTTGATGGAATGAAGGCGGGAACGAGGTACTTCGTGACCTGGGGCACTAAGAGACAGCGCTTCAATGGCTTGAGGGCTGCTACCAAGCTCGGCCGCTTTTCCGCGTACTGCCACCAACGCAAACGCAGGGCCTCCCGCTTCTGCGTGTCCCTCTCGGGCTTCACCAAGCGGCGCACTCGGTCAATAAGGTCGGGCCACTCAGATGCTTCCTCCAGGCTTCGGTCAAAGAAGTCTATAACGTAGCGGTCAAAGGTCTGGGTGGGGCTGGTGTTGACGTCCTCCCCGCCAACGTAGGGGAAGATACGTTCGCCGTTGCGCTTGTCCTTTTTCAAAAGCGCGTCCCGCTCTTCCGGCGTGAGCGTGAAGCCCATCCCCAGCACAATGCTCCCTTGGAAGCTCAGGTTCTCATTGGCCTTGAGGACCACCGGATCTTGGCGCTCCGGCTTGGCGCGCAGGCGGGTGTTGATAACAGGGGCGCGCTGGCCGTCCAGCCTGGACGAACTGGTCTTAACACCCTTGGCAATATGCACCACGCTCACCGCCACATTGGCCAGCCCCGGCCAAGGCATTGAGCGCGTGGCGTCGTAGATGAGCCCTCCAGCCAGAATGATGGGCTGCAATCCGCTGGCGCGGGTGTCGCCCTGCGAAATGGTGTTCGTGGCCACAAGGCCAGCGCAGGCTGATGCACCGCTCAACGTGAAGCAGCGCCGGAAAAAGTGCGCTGAGAGGTCCGCGTTGCCATGAGCGCCCGAGTGGATTGCTTGGAGCCACGGCACATAGCCGTCGGGGTAGCCAGCATCGGCAAAGCTGTTCTTTCCAGCAAACGGCGGGTTCCCCACGAACGCATCAAACCCGCCGTTGGCCCGGTCAAACACCTCGGGGAACTCAAGCTGCCAGTGGAACGGCTTGAGACCATTCAGCTCAGCCGGCGGCAGCTTCTTGCTCGCGTTCAACAACGCGGCCAGCTCATCCAGCCTCCTGTTGCGCGCCTTGGTGTTCTCCCCGCCAAAGAACGCGGCCACCATGTGGTCACCAATTAGCTCCGCTTCTTCCGCGGCTTCTTCAGCCAGGCGGTGGAGATACTTGACCTTCTCCGTGTCCGCGGTGTCTCCCAGCGCGCGCAGTTCCGCACGGCGGGCCTCCGCTTCTTTCACCGCGTCACGCGCGGTCTTTCCCGCCAGCGGAACCTGCTTCTCCTTGGAGGTGGTGTCCCAGCTAAGGCAGGAGATTTGCTCCAGGTCCAACCCCACCAGGGAATCTCCACCCTTGAGCGCGTGGTCCAGGAACGTAAACGGGTGGTCCTTGGCCAGCGTGGCCAACCAAAGGGACAGCTTGGCCAGGTTCACCGCAAACGGGTTCTTGTCGACGCCGTAGAGGCAGTTCAGGGAAACAATGCGGCGCGCATGGAGGACCGGGTCTTCATCCGGTGGAATGCGCGGCATCCCGTGGGTCTGCCACGCGGCCAGGAGGCGGTCTCCAAGCCACCGGCACACGGCAACCAAGAACGCGCCGGATCCCATGGCGGGGTCACACACTTTCAATTCCAGAATTTGCGCAGGCGTGGGGTTGGGTCCAAGCGCGTCCACCACCGGCCTCAACGTGGTGTCCACAATGGGTTCTGTGAGAGAGCGCGGCGTGTAGGGGGTGTCCCCAATTATTTCACCCAGACATAGATGCATGCGATGTGCACGACGGCAAGGAAGTTCCGCGCGGTCTTCTCGTAACGTGACGCCACCGCCCGGAATCGCTTTATGTCGTGGAAAAACCGCTCGACGGACGCCCGCAGGCGATAGAGCGCTCGATTTTTCCTGCGACGGCCGTTCTTGCGAGTCGGATTCATCGCGATCACGGGTTTCATTCCCAGCTCGCGGATGAACTCCACAATCCGGTCAGCGTCATATCCGGCATCAGCAATTAGCGCGCGACCCTCGGCGTGCTCGATGAGGTTTTCTGCTTCCATTGAGTCGTGCCGCTGACCTTCTGTGAGCGTGACGTGGAGCGGCTTGCCGGTTGTCGTGGTGGCTGCGTGAATTTTTGAAGTAAAACCTCCTCGAGAACGGCCCAGAGCATTTCGTTGGATCCCCCTTTTCCACCCGCGGCATCCTGATGCGCGCGAACCACTGTTCCGTCGATGAGGGTGCCGACTTCGTCGACCTCTATTTGCAGCCTCTTGAAGATGTCCTCCCAGACTCCTCGCTCGGCCCACCTCGCGAAGCGGTTGTAGATGGTCTTCCACGGACCGAACCGCTCTGGGATGTCTCGCCACGGAGACCCTGTCTTCAGTCGCCACATCACCGCGTTGAGGAAGTCTCTGTCTCCACGCTTGGAGCGTGGGCCTGGCGTAACAGGCACCAACCCTTGGATCTGCTGCCACTGGGGATCGCTCAGCTCATGACGTCGCATCGGGACGGTAGATCAAATATCCTCGCTGCGCGCAAGGGGATGGCGGTAATTGGGGACACCCCCTAGTGGGACCCAGTGCGGCGCCGCTCCTTGGTGACCTGGAAGAAGAGGCCATGCAGTGGAATGACGTCCGGTGTGAGGTGTGACCTGCGCCGGTCCAGAAGCGCGGTCAGCTCCTCCACGGTTGAAGCCGTCTTCACCGCGCGCTGCGCGTCCCCCGTGAGCTTCACGCCGGCTTGGTCATTGAGGAGCTTTTCCCGGTTGGCGGATGATGCGTCCAGAAGCTCCTTGAGGTTCACCACCACATGGTCCGGCTTGAGCGCCAGTGACGGCCCTTTGGCTCTGGACAACTCAAAGCCCATGAGCGCCTCATAGACGGAGCCAATCTGCTCAACGTCCAGGGCGCGGTAGGAGAGGCGCTCTCCATCCAAGATGAGAAGATTGCGCAGCACTTTGAGCACGGTGGAGTCTGGGACCAGGGGGAGCCGTTCCTTCGCGCCCTTGCTGTGCCCAACGTGAAGAGGCCTTCCCTCCAAGAACGGAAAACGGTCTGGACTGAAAAGTTCTCCCTGCCGGGGCGGGACATGGACCTTCTTTCCGCCGGCCTCATACTCAATGCCCTCAAAGACCATGCGGAACAGCGTCATGAGCTGCGCCCACGCTCCGTACCGCTGCTCCATGGTGTCCGTGTGGAGCGCGTCGTCATCCCGGAGCCGCTCAAACAGGCGCAGGATGCTGTAGTTGTCCAAATAGTACGGGTCCCGCGGCAGCACGCCCCGCTCCTCGGAATAGAGGAGGAACACCAGCCGCATCATCACGGAGACCAGGCCCTCATAGATGAGCTGCGGTTGCTCTTGGAGGGCGTCACGCAACAGCGCGCCGTCCCGGTTCTTGTCCGCAATTTGGAGCCCGGCCAGCAGGTGATTCAGCGCGGCCAACACCTGGTCCGCCAGCTTCTCTGTGACGGTGTTCTGGTACCTGCGGCTTTCCCTGAGCAGCGCGGGCAGGCGCTGCTCAGTCCCCAGGGTGAAGAGGCGGTCCGAACCCAGCAGCATGACCAACGCGGCCAGCATGGGCCGGTTCTGCGTGTCACAGAGCGCCTTGAACGGGAAAGTCAGGTACCCGGAGGACTCACCTTGCGGCGCGTAGACCAGCCGCACGCACAGCCCGTTGAACAGGATGCCAATGGGCACGTTGGTGGCTTTGAGCAGGCGCTCCAACCGCGCCTGGTGGCTGGCGTGCCAGCGCCCATTGCCTTCATCACGTCCCGTCGCGTCCAGGTCAGCGCCATCTGGGACCTCCTTGAGGAGCATGATGTGCTGTGCAGGGTTGTCCGGGTCCGTCACCGCAAAGGACGGTGTCAGCGTGTCGCTGTATTCGGGCACCGCCGCCTGCAGCGCGCCCCACCCGTCTGCGGGCATCTGGACAACGTAGCTCTCTGGCCAGTCCAAAAAATGCAGCAGGTTCCTCACGGAACCGATCTGAGCGTGGCCGGTGTCCTCATCAAAACTGACCAGACGCTTGAATGCATCCTGCTGCTCAACCAAACGTTCTGGCAGAACCACGCCCGCCTGCAACAGCGCGGTGGGCGCCACAACCAAGCCCACAGGCTGCGTGAGGCCAATCCAATCTTGGTGCGCTCGGAGTTCTGGACTTGTCGCCATGGTCAGCTCTCCGGCCAGAGGTAAATGAGGCCCAGTGGCTCCACCCTGGTGAGCGTCACGTCATAGGTGGCCTTCACGCGCTTGGGTTCCCGCGGAATCTCATCCGCAAGGCGCTTGAGGCGCTCTCCCCATGCGGTCCTGTCCGCGGTCTGCTGGCGCTGCTCATCTGTGGACAACTTCAGGCGGAGCTGTTGTCCCCTATCCCCGTCATGTTCCCGAACCGCCTGCTCCAGCCGTGTCTTGCGCGTCTCAAGCAGCTTGGCCATGTCCTGCGCTTCCTTGTCGGCGCGTGTCGCCAGCTTTTTCTCCGCCTCAGCCGCGGCTTCTTGTGCGCGCGCTTTCAGCACGGGAAGCAACTGCTGAACGTCGGGGGCAGCCTCGATGCGCAGCATCTCCCGTACGGCCGATTTCACCGGCCTTGACGCCGCGTGGATGAGGGCGTCTTCAAGTAGGTTCAACGTCTCCAAGTCACGCTGTCCGTCCGCGGCAAACGCCTTCAAGCCACCCTTACGCTGGGATGGTTCCAACCACCTGGCTGTGACGGGAATGACCTCTTCATGGAGCCTCGACGCGCCACGCCCGTAGAGCGAGAGGCGCCCCAACAGCACCACGCGCTGGATGTTGGACTCCGCGCGCACCACGCAGGCGCGCGCCATGTCATGACGAACAAAACCTTGCGCCAGCAGCCTGCCGAGGAGACGCCGCACCAGGCGGTGCTCCAGATGAAGATGGACTGTTGTGTTGTCTATGTGGCCCGGGTCTCGAAACACCACGGGCCTGATCGGGGACTCTTTGCGCCATTCCCACAGCTTCTTGTCTGGCGGACGCGGCGCGCGGAGCGCATCCATGGAGGTCACCCAGTTGGAATCTGAGCTGTCCAAACGGGGGAACTCCCACGTGCCGTGCTCCAACGCGGCGGCCTGCTTGGCTTCCTTGAGCGGAGTGGCACCTGCCATCTCCAGAGCAACGTTGATGGCATCTTGAAACGGCGGCACCTTGAAGCCCACCGCATCCGCAGAGACCTGCTGAATCTCACGCAGCCGTTGAATCTGACCCTCCAGCTTCTCCGTGCGCTCCTCCAGCTCCTTAACTCTACTGTGATCCGGCGCGACGGCCGTGGATTCTGGTTTCCTCGTCTTTTCGATCCTGTTCGCTTGAAAGATCATGTGTCCCCTGACGCTGATTTTCCCGCGGGTTGATGATCTGGTGT
>Ga0163144_10016775_pt1 | contig 14982 bp, 21 predicted proteins | sample OliLak19BULKMAT1_FD_123175 | JGI IMG/M metagenome (GOLD analysis project Ga0163144, IMG submission 123175) | Freshwater microbial mat bacterial communities from Lake Vanda, McMurdo Dry Valleys, Antarctica - Oligotrophic Lake LV.19.BULKMAT1 | ecosystem: Environmental > Aquatic > Freshwater >... | reverse complement strand
CCGGTGAGCCACGGCTCGACCTGAACTATCTCGAAGACAAGGACGCGGCAGTGGACATGAATCTCGTGATGACGGAAGACGGGCAATTCGTGGAAGTGCAGGGCTCGGGCGAAGAGCAGACTTTTTCCGAAACCGAGCTCGCCGCGATGCTCGCGCTGGGCAAGAAGGGCATCGCCCAGCTGATCGCGGCACAGCGGGCGATGATCGCGAGTGTGACCGCCCCGATGCCCGAACCCGTCGGGCTGACTTTTCCATCATGAAAAAAGCGCTGATTACCGGTATCACTGGGCAGGACGGTTCGTATCTCGCGGACCTGCTGCTCGAAAAAGGCTACGAAGTCCACGGCATTATCCGCCGGGCTTCGACATTCAATACATCACGGATCGATCACCTCTACGAGGACTCGCACATCAATGGCGTGCGGCTCTTCCTGCATTACGGCGACCTGTCGGATTCGCTGAATCTGACGCGGTTGATCGACCGCATCGGGCCGGATGAGATCTACCATCTCGGCGCCCAGAGCCACGTGCGGGTGAGTTTCGACATTCCGGAGAACACCGGCGACGTAACCGGCCTCGGGACGATCCGCATTCTGGAGGCGATCCGCGAAGCGAAAGTGCCCGCGCGCTTTTACCAGGCCAGCTCAAGCGAGATGTTCGGCAAGGTGCAGGCGGTGCCGCAGACGGAGACCACGCCTTTCTGGCCGCGCAGTCCGTACGGCGTCGCGAAAGTCTATGCTTACTGGGCCACGGTGAACTACCGCGAGAGCTACGGCATGCACGCGAGCAACGGCATTCTTTTCAACCACGAAAGCCCGCGGCGCGGCGAGACCTTCGTGACCCGCAAGGTGACGCGCGCGGTGGCAGCGATCAAGAAGGGCAAACAAAAGGCGCTCTACATGGGCAACCTCGACGCCAAGCGCGACTGGGGTTACGCCAAGGAGTACGTGGAAGGCATGTGGCAGATTTTGCAGCAGCCGGAGAGCGACGACTACGTGCTCGCGACCAACGAGACCCACTCCGTGCAGGAACTCTGTGAGGTGGCATTCGGTCACGCGGGCTTGGCTTGGAAGGAGTTCGTGAAATACGACGCCCGCTACGAGCGCCCGGCGGAGGTGGAACTGCTCATCGGCGATCCGGCCAAGGCCAAGGCCAAGCTGGGCTGGGAGCCGAAGACCCGCTTCAAGCGGTTGATCGAGCTCATGGTCGACGCCGACATCGCCCTGTTGGAAGGCACCCCTCTTCACCTCGTCGACTAGAACCCATCGCCCCACTTTAAACCCGAGGGAAAAACCCCTTGACCGGACCGGGGCGTCCCTCCATTGTCCCCGCCCCACACGCAAAAACCAAATTTCCTGTATGAGCAAAGTCTGCCGCATCACCCAAGCCCGCCCGACCAAGGGCCGTAAGATTCACCGTCGCGGTCTCGCCAAGAAAAAGGGCGGCATCGGCCAGCACGTTACCAAGGCCGTCACGCGGACCTTTGAACCGAACCTGAAGAAGAAGCGCATCTGGGTGAGCGAGCTGAAAAAGTTCGTGACCGTGAAGCTAACGACCCGCGCACTTAAAACCGTGACGAAAAATGGGGCGTATGCCACTTTGAAAGCCGCTGGCGTCGTTTGACGGCGTCGGTTCGAGCCCACAGTTCAAACCACACCCAATTCAAATCATCCCTATGGCATTCAGCGTTGTCTCCAAAAAATCCGGCAAAACCTACTTCCTCCATCAGCGCCATCAGGAGCTGAAGGGCGGCCAGAAGGTCACCCTGTATTACTTCGGTGCCGAGGCCAAAGAAGGTGCGATCGACGCCCTTCCCGCTGGCTACGAAGTCTCCGAGAACACCAAGACCGGCCTGCCGCTGCTCAAGAAAACGAAGTAAGCGCGACGCCCAGTCTGATCCCCTCTTCTGGCGGCCACGGATTTATTTCCGGGCCGCCAGTTTCTTTTTGCGGAAAAGTCCGCGACCTCCTCTAACTTCCCGTCCGCTCAAATTTCACACCCATGAAACCAGTCCCCGTCACCATCCTCACCGGCTTCCTCGGCGCCGGCAAAACGACCCTGCTCAACTACATCCTCAAGCAAAACCACGGCTACAAATTCGCTGTGATCATCAATGAGGTGGGCAAGATCGGGATCGACGGCGCACTCGTGGAAAACACCAAGGACGAAGTCCTCGAGTTGAGCAACGGTTGCCTCTGCTGCACCGTGCGCAAGGATCTCGTGAAGGGCGTACAAAACCTGATCAAGAAAGGCGGCTTCGACTATCTGCTCATCGAGACCACCGGCATCGCCGACCCCGGCCCGGTCGCGCAGACTTTCCTGAACATCCCGCAGCTCCAACAGTTCGTGCGCATGGATTCGATCATCACCGTGGTCGATGCCGAGCAGATCGAGAAGCAGATGAAGGAGACGGAAACCGCGCGCGAGCAGATCGCGATGGCCGATTTCATCCTGCTCAACAAAACCGACCTCGTGGACGCCGCGCATCTCGATCGCATTGAAGCCAAGGCGCGGGAACTCAATCCACACGCGGTCATGTTCCGCACGAATCAGTCGCAAGCCAATCTCAAGGAGATCCTCGACATGAACGCGTTCAACGTGGACCAGAAGCTCAGCGTCGATCCTGAGTTCCTCAACGAACTCAACGCCCGGCATCATCACGACATCCAGAGCTTCAGCTTCGAGTTCGACCGCGCGTTCAACGTGGAGAAGTTCGAGTTCTTCGTGCAGAAACTCTCCGAGGCGGAAAAGGTCTATCGCTCGAAAGGCTTCCTCGCCATCGCGGGCAACCCGCGCCGCGCCATCTTCCACGGCGTGAACAACCGCTTTACGATCATGTGGGATCGGCTTTGGGAAAAAGACGAGGTGCGCAAAAGCCAACTCGTCTTCATCGGCAAGGCGCTCAAGGAAGACGCCATCCGCGCCGAGTTGACGAAGTGCCTCGCGTGACTTCGCCCGCGCTTTAAAACACGGGAGTCAGCGGCTCGCAGGTCGCGCTTCCGCCCGGTGGCGATGAAGCTGCTAACCGTTGGCGTTCAACTGAGCCAGCACCTCTGGATCGCGGACGTCGGCCCAGTCGCCAGCTAGTTCCAAAGCCTGCACTTTCTTCCCGCTGATCGCGAGAGCGCGGATGGCGTCGGTCAGTTCGTATTCGCCGCGCGGGGATTTCTCCAGCCTGGCGGTGAACTCGAAGATGCTCGGGCGGAAGGAATAGATGCCAGCGTTATACCACGGGCTGGTGGGTTCGCCGGGCTGGGGCTTCTCGCGCAGGTCGGTCATCTCGAAGCGCTCATTCACAAAGACCGCGCCGCCCTTGGCGATCTCGCCGGGGTTGTGCTTCACGCTGATCAGCGCTTCGGCGTCGTCGAGGGTCACGAGGCGGCGGTAGTTGGCGGGGTCGATGAGAATGTCGCCGTAGCTCAGGATGAAGGGATCAGCAGCGGCGAAATCGCGCGCGAGTTCCACGACACGGCCGGTGCCGTCTTGCACGACTTGCGTCGCGTACTCGACGGAGACGCCGAGGTTCGAGCCGTCGCCGAAATAATCGGTGACGACATCCGCACGATAGCCGACGACGATCTGGAAATGCGTGACGCCAGCGGCTTTCAGGCCATCGACGATGTGCCGCAGAATCGGCTGGCCGCGCACGGCGATCATCGGTTTGGGCAGGTCGGTGGTGAGCTCGCGCATACGCGTGCCTTTGCCGGCGGCAAGGAGGACAGCTTTTTTGATAAGGCTCATTTCTTCACCTCCGTGATGAATTCAGCGATGCGTTCCATGGCGACTTTGATTTGCTCGAGGCTCGTGGCGTAGCAGCAGCGGACAAAGCCCTCGCCGCTCGCACCAAAGGCTGGTCCAGGGACGCACGCGACTTTCTTTTTCTCCAGCAAGCCGAGCGAGAACTCGCGGCTGGACAGGCCGGTGCTGCGGATGTTCGGGAAAATGTAGAAGGCACCGATCGGCTTGTGGCATTCGAGGCCGAGATCGTTGAAAGCGCGGACGATGTAGTTGCGGCGCAACTCGTATTCGCGGCGCATGCTATCCACGCTGGGTGCGCCGCGCTCGAGCGCCTCGATCGCCGCGTCCTGCGACGTCGTGTTGGCGCAGAGGATTGCGTATTGATGGATCTTCATCATCGCGTCGGTGAGGATCGCTGGCGCGCAAGCGTAGCCGATGCGCCAACCGGTCATCGCGAAGGCTTTGGAGAAGCCGTGCAGGAAGACGCAGCGTTCGCGCATGCCCGGGAGCGACGCGATGCTCACGTGTTCGGCGCCGTCGTAAGTCAGCTCGCTATAGATTTCGTCGGTCAGGACGATGAGATCGTGATCGATGCAAAGGCGCGCGATCTTTTCCAGCTCCGCACGGGTTTGTGTGGCGCCGGTGGGATTACACGGAAAGTTGAGCATCAGCACCTTCGAGCGCTCGGTGATGTGCGCCTTCAGCGCTTCCGCGGTGAGGCGGAAGTTGTCCTCGGCGCGTGTCGGGATGGCGACGGCTTTGCCATGCGCCATGAGCACACTCGGGGCGTAGCTGACGTAGCAGGGTTCGTGGTAGAGCACTTCGTCGCCAGGATTGAGCACAGCGCGCAGGGCGAGGTCGATCGCCTCGCTGACGCCGACGGTAATGATCACCTCGGTGCGCGGATCGTAGGCGACGCTGAAGTGCTTGTGAACGTAGCGGCAGATGGAGCTGCGCAGTTCGGGCAGACCTAGGTTCGAGGTATAGTGCGTGCGACCGTGCTCGAGGGAGTAGATGGCCGCCTCGCGGATGTGCCAGGGCGTGTCGAAGTCGGGTTCGCCGACGCCGAGAGAGATCACTTCCTTTTCCTGCGCCACGATGTCGAAAAATTCGCGGATGCCGGACTTCGGAATTTCGCGGATATGCGCCGCGATATGTTTTTTGAGAGTCATGAAGATTTAGGAATTAGCATTGGGGATTTAGCATTTGGGGAAGGACGGAGCGCCGCACTGTCCGCGAACCGGGTGGAGCCGCGAAGAAGCGCGGCTAGCAAGCTCGGGCTGCTAAAATGCTAAATGATAAATGGGGAATGCTAACTGCCTTCATGGCGTGACTGCGAGGCGCTCCGCTTTCACTTCGCGGGTGAGCGAGACGCCGTTTTCTTTGTAGGTCTTCAAGCGGAACCGCGTGGCCGTGGAGATCACGCCTTTGATCGTGCTCAGCTTCTCCGCGATGAAGGTCGCGATGTCCTGCAGGCTGCTGCCTTCGAGGATGACGAGCAGGTCGTAGCCGCCGCTCATGAGGTAGCAGCTTTGCACTTCGGAAAACTTCGCGATGCGCGAAGCGAGCCGGTCAAACCCGCCACCGCGCTCCGGCGTGATCTTCACCTCGACGACGGCGGTCACGGTCGAGCCGAGCGCTTTTTGTGGATCGAGGACGGCCTGGTAACCCAGCACCACGCCGTCCGCTTCGAGCTGTGCGAGGCGGTCGGTGACGACGGCTTCGGTGAGGTTCAGTTCACGCGCGAGGTCGCTGATCGGGGTGCGCGCGTTTTGGCGAAGGAGCTGAATGAGCGGGTCCATGGTGGGTGCGGGAGCGCGAGAATACATGCCGCGGCGGTGCGGTCAGGGAAAATCTCGCGGAGAGGCTTAGAGGGCTTCGAGAAAAGCGAGGGCCTTGTCGTAACTGCTGCGCTGGAGGTAGTGGGCGAGCTGTGGGTCGATGGGAGGTGGGAGTTGGCCCTCCAACTCCGAGACCCGCTCCGAGATGGCACGCAATTTTTCGAGGTGAGCGGCGGGATCGCGGGCGTAAAATTCGCGATCGGCAATCACGGCGAGTCGCTCGCGCAGTGCGGCGGCGAGCGCTTGATAAGGGGAGGTCGTAGGCGGCATGGCGCGAAGCTAGCGCGGCTCCGCGTCCGCCCCAAGCTCAGGCTTTCTTGGTCTTCTTCGGCTTGGCGGATTCTTCGGCCAACTGCCGGACCGCTTCGACCCAATCGCCGTGCTCGTCGCCGGGCAGTCCGTGGTTGCGGCGTTTTTCCGCAATGAAGTAGGCGCGGAGGGCGACGTCGTCCTGCGTGTAGGCGGACGCTTTGGGCTGGGTGACTTTGGCGCCGGGTTTGGCTTTGGCTGTGGCCGTTTTTTTCTTCGCGGCAGGCTTGGTCGCCTTTTTGGCAGGCGCCGTGGTCTTGATCTTGGGTTCAGTTTTTTTGGCCATAATCTTCAATTCTGGTTGGAGATTGCCCCGGGGAAGACCGTCGCCTTTCTCAATGGCGGACGAAGAACTGACGCGGATGATAGTCGTTCCGGCTGAGGCGTAAATGCCCAATTTCCGAATGCTATCGCTCGCGCTGCGCAAGCTCCGACAAAAGACCAATCACCGCCTCTTGGGTGGATGTCCCGGTGAGATCGATCGGGGCGAGGTGCGACTCTTTCCGAAACCAGGTCATCTGGCGCTTGGCGTACTGTCGCGTGGCTTGCTGGAGCGCGGCGATGCAGTCCTCGCGAGCGAGTTGGCCCGCGAGCAAGGCTTGGATCTCGCGCCAACCGAGCGTCTGGCTCGCGGTCGGGCCGATGCTCCCGGCGCTCCGTACCTCCTCCTCGACGCCTTCGGCGAACATCATCTCGGTGCGCTCATGGATGCGCGCGTGCAGTTCCGCCCGGTCTCGCTGGAGCACCACGCCGTGAGCTCGGGTCGCGGTCTGCCATTGCGCGCGGAAACTGGAAAATGGTTGGCCGGTGAGCAGGCAGACTTCCAGTGCGCGGATGATGCGCCGGCGGTTCTGGCGATCGATCTGAGCGTCAGCGGCGGGATCGCGTTCGGCGAGCTGCGCGCAGAGTTCGGCGGTGGTTTGCAATTCCAGTTGTTCGCGCAAGGCAGCATCCGCGCTCGGCAGATCGGCGAGGCCGTGGGTGAGCGCGCGGATGTAGAGGCCGGTGCCACCCACGACGATCGGGACGCGTCCCCGTGAGCGGATCTCCGCGATGCGGGCACTCGCAAGATCCAGAAATTGCGCCACATCGAAAGAGTGCGTGAGCGGGATTTCGCCGATCAGGTGATGCGGCACGCGGGCGCGCAGCTCGGGCGATGGTTTGGCCGTGAGGATGTCGAGCCCTTCGTAGACTTGAAACGCATCGGCACTGACGATTTCCCCGCCGCAGCGCTCAGCGACCGCCACAGCCAGCTCCGATTTTCCCACCGCGGTCGGGCCGGCGATGATGAAGCAGCGCTGAAGTTCGGGGTTCGCCATGAAGTGGGTCTCGGGAGGATGTGAACTTTGTCCGCCAAAAGAAAAGGCCCACTTTCCAGTGGGCCTTTTCGAGAGGTGGACGTGGAGGCGTTAGCCGCGGTAGTTAGGCTCGCGTTCGCTGGCCTTGGCGCCGCTGACGACGAGCTTTCGGCCCATGAATTCCTTGTCGTGCAGTTCGACGACGGCGCGCTTGGCTTCATCGGTGCTGGCCATGGTCACGAAGCCAAAGCCCTTGGATTTTTCGTTGTGTTTGTGGCTGACGATCTCGGCGTTCTTGACGATGCCCACGCCCTTGAAGAGCTCGAAGAGATCGCTCTCCGTGGCTTCGTAGCTGAGGTTGCCGATATAGAGCTTCGGCGTGGTGACTTCGACTGCCTCCGGTTTGTGCGTCTGCCGCGGTTCGCGGCGACCGCTGCTTTCGGAGGCCGGGCGCTGGCCGTTGGAGGAAGCCGGGTTTCCCTTAAAGAAGGAAACCAGTTTCTGCCAGAACGTGGGCTTGGTGGTGGGAGTCGGCTGCGAAGGCCGGGCGTCGTTGCGGGAGCGGGAGGAGCGGCGTGGGCCGCGTCCTGAGCGGCGGCCCGAACCCTTGGAATCGTTGGGTCTCATGTGGGTAGGTTTTCGGATGTCGTGGTGTTGCAGTGCCCGGGAAGCGCACGCGAGATGCACAGTTCGGCGATCGGCCGGAGACGCCCGCAGAATGCAGGGCGGCCCGTTTGGCCATCGCAGAGAAACTCCACCGGGAGGTGTTGGTCGAAGCCGCTGGGAGGAGCGTCCTTCCACGCCGCCAATGGCTCAGCGAAATGAACCGCCGACACATTGGGACGAAGCAACTGATGAGGAGGGAGAAAGCAAGTCTGCTCATGGAATCGGTTGCTGGCTGGGGGAAACACAAGCGCACCAAGCCCTTGGCTCGCCCAACACCCGCGGTTGAGTTACGCGAGGACGAATGTTTCAGCAAGGTGAAACATGGCGCCGACGGGAACTTTCCCGAATAGCTCGAAAGAAACGAAAAAAGCGCGCCCCGAAGAGCGCGCTTTTTGGTCGAAGAAGAATACTGAGAACGCCGATCAGCGCATCAGGAGCACCGCACGGGCGCGCTTGATTTCACGCGTAATCTTGCGGTGAAAATGAGCGGGCATACCCGTGAGGCGGCGGGGCAGGATCTTGCCGGCCTCAGTCACGAACTTCTTGAGGATGTCCGGGTTTTTGTAGTCCAGCGCTTCAAGGGCGATGTCGATGCGCCGACGGGGCATCGACTTATTGGCCTTGCGGAAATTGGTGCGGCGTTGCGGAGTCTTGGGCTGCATGGTGTTGGAAGTGGCGAATTATTTGGTTTCGCGATGAAGCGTGTGGCGCTTCAAGTTCGGGTTGTACTTTTTCTTTTCGAGCCGGGTCGGAGTGTTCGGGCTCTTCTTGTTGCGCGTCGAGATATAGCGCGAAACGGGCTTGCCTTCGGCTTTCGCCTCCGTGCATTCGAGGATGATGAAATCGCGGGACATGGTGGGTTGCGGGTTATTCCTTGCTGTCGGTTGCTGGTTCTTCTTCTTCGGACTCTCCGCCGCCTTCTTCCTCGGTCAGGCCGAAGAGCGAAGTGACGGGGACGCGGGCGCGGGTGACCTTGCCCTGTTTTTCGATTTGAGACTGGCACTCCACGGTGAAGCGCGCGAACGGCAGCGCTTCGAGCCGGGCGTGAGCGATGGGCTTGTTGCTCATCTCACAGACGCCGTAGGTACCGTAATCAATGCGCTTGAGAGCTTCCTCGATCTCGTAAAGGGCGTCCTGCTCCTGCGAGAGGAGGCTGAGCGCGAAGTCGCGGTCGTAAGCATCGCTGCCGGCATCGGCCTGGTGCATGCCGAACGCGCTGGCCTCGCTGCCTTCGGCGCGAGTCCGGAGGTTGTCCTTGGCGACGCCCATCATCGAGTCGAGCATCGCGTCGCGGAGATGGAGGAGCTTCTCCTGCTGCTTTTTGAGGAAAGGGGTAAGCACCACGGGTTTCGCGGGCTTTACGGTACGGCCATTGGGGACCGGGTTCGCGGCGACCACGGGCTTTTGCTTGTCGCCATGGACCTTGGCTGGAACCTTCACGGGCTTTTTGACCAACTTGACCTTCAACGCGGGCTTCTTCGCGCTCTTCGCGGGCGTGGCCGCTTTAACCACCTTCGCTGCCGCCTTCACCGGCTTTGCGACTTTCGCAGGCTTGGCCGCCTTGACTGGTTTCGCTGCCTTGACCGGTTTCGCTGCCTTGACCGGTTTCGCTGCTTTGACCGGTTTCGCTGCTTTGACCGGTTTCGCCGCTTTACCCGACTTCACCGCAGGCTTCTTCGCACTCTTCGCCGGTTTGGCGGGAGCGGATTTCTTCGACTTGGCGACGGGTTTGGCAGGCTTGGCTTTGGCCATAAATAGAGCGGGGAGAAAAAGGTCGGGCGTGGGCGTTACTTGGGAAAATGAGGGCGGATAGATAATGGCTTTGCCCAAGCCGTGCAAGGGGAAAGGAAGGTATTTTTCTCCGAACGCCGAACCGCCGGAATCGCCCGCATTTACGAACCCGCCGACGAGTAACGGCGCAGGGCAAAGAGCCAGAAGAAACGCGTGGCCGTGACGATGAAAAGCGCAGCGGCGGCGAGCTGCGCGAGCCCATTCCACGGCGATTCCAAGGCGCGCGCCAGGATGCGCGCGGGGACATTGGCCACGAGGATCACCGGGATGAAAAAGCTGAAGACGACCTTAAAGATGCCGCGGAAAACGACATCGGGATACCGGGCGATATTGAAGACGTTGTAGTAGCCGTAGATGAGGCCCTGGGCGCGAACGATCCAGAAGGCGACTGTGGCCAGGCCGAAGAGGACGGCATAGTGCACGGCGACGCCGAGCGCGATGGCCACGGCGAAAAGCGCGACCTGGTGTGGCTGCGGCACGACCTGCAGCTTGTAGAGCGAGAAGCCGACGATGACTACGCCGACGAGAGCGTTGACCACGTTGTCCATGCCGAATTTCCGCGTGGACACGGCAAACTGCGCATCGACCGGCAGGAGCAGCATGAGGTCGAGCCGCCCGGTGCGGATGAGGTCGGGCAACTCGGCGAGGTTCACGTAGAAGAACGCCTGGAAAAGCTGCGAGGTGATCTGGTGCGCGCCGACGAGGAGCACGCACTCCCACTTCGACCAGTCGCCGATGCGATCCACATGGCCGAAGAGAACCTCGAGGAAAATGATCTGCCCGATGAACCACAGAAACTCCACGACCATCCAGAGGGTGAAGTTCGCCTTGAAACTCATCTCGCGGATCAGCGAGTTGCGCACCATCAGCCAGTAGATCTCGAAGTAACGGCGCATGCGCGTTCAGCCTCCGAATGCCTGATACTTTCGCACCCCGCGCGCCCAGAGCACGCGGGCGCAGATCCAGCTCACGAGCAGCCAGCCAGCTTGGATCGCGAGGCCTTCAACCAACGCCGCGCCCTTCACCCGCTCCATGTAGATCTGCGCCGGAAAGAAGAGTTCGTAGGTGAAGGGCGACCACTTGATGAAGGGCTGCAGCCACGCCGGCATAATATCGAGCGGGAAGACGTGGCCGCTCAGGAAATACTCGAACGAGTAGAGGATGAAGATGATCGTGGAAATCTCGAGCACCCAGAACGCAATCATGGCCAGCGAATAGGCGATGAAGAACTGCAGGAACGCGGCCATGAGCGTGGACGCGCCGAAGGCCAGCCAGGTCACGGCGTGCTCGGGCAGGCGCAGGTGCTCGCGGAAAACCCAGCCGAGCGCGATGATCGGGATGAGCACCACGCTGATGTAGAGCAGCCGGTAGCTGAGATAGAGACCGATGCGATAGCCGAGGTAGTTCAGCGGCTTGGTGAGGTAGGCGCTGATCTTCCCATCGCGAATCTCCGCCGCGACCTGCCACTCGTCCTCGGTCGGCGTGATCAGGTTGTCGATGAAGACCGTGAGCATGAAATAAAAGATCATCGACGAGTATTCGTAGCCGTTGATCGCCGCGCCCTTGGAGCTGAAGATCGCCTGCCAGAGATAGACCGTGCCGATGAGCGGAACGATGCCGAAGATCGATCGCAGGAGGAAATTCCAGCGATAGACGAAGGTATTCTGCAGCCCGATGTCGAAGACCTTCCAGTATTTGGCGGCAATCGCGCCGAGCGAAGGTTTGGCGAGCGCGCCGTCGGTGGTCGAAGGGCTCATGCCTTCGCGCCTCAGTACATCTTGATGAAGGCCTTCTTGCGCAGCTTGCCCAGCCAGTCCTGCTGCTGCTTCTGCCGCTCGGTTTGGAGCAGCGCCTTCTCAATTTCCGGCCGCATTTCCTTGAGCGGCTTTACGGTCGCCGCCTTCTTGGCCTCGCAGTAGAAAAGGTAGTAGCTCCCGCCCAATTCCACGATCTGGCTCATCTGCCCGGGTTTCAGCGCGAAGACGATCTTGGACAGGCTTTCGTTGTAATACTTGCGATTGATCCAGCCGACGTCGCCGTAGGCTTCCTGCTCGCCGCCTTCCGAATACATCCGCGCCAAATCGCCAAACTCCGCGCCGCCGATGATCTTCTCGCGAATCTCCTCCATCATCTTCCGCTTGGACCCGCCCTCCGGACCTCCGCGCAGAATGATCACCTTCAGCTTCGTCTCCTCGGGGCTGCTGTATTCCTCGGCGTGCTGTTTGTAAAATTCGAGGATGCGCGTGTCGGACACCGTCGGCGCGCCTTTCGTCGCCTGCTTGCGCATTTCCTGCACGATCACCGAGTCCTTTTGGAAATCGCGGAACTTTTCCAGCGTGAAACCCTGCGCCGAAAGCGTGCGCAGGAACGCCTGCCGATCGCCGCCAAACGAGTCGCGGATGATCTCCTGGATGCGCTCATCGATCATGTAATCCGGGATCGTGAAGCCCTTCGTCTTGAACTCCTGCAGGATCAACGAACGGTCGATCAGGTCGTTGATCGCCGAGAGGCGGATCTCCTTGATCTTCTCCACCAGTTCCTCGCCCTTCAGCGTCTCGCGCGCTTGTTTCTCCTTCGGCCCCACCAGCTCCCGCACTTGGGAAAAGGTCACGACGTCGTTGTTTACCACGGCGGCGATGCCATCGAGCACCTCCTGAGCGCCCGCGGTAGTGAGCAGCAGGGCAAAGCTGGCGAAGACAGACGCGAGACGGGAGACAGAGATTCGGGGCATGACAGAACGGCGGAAGAGCGGACGCGAAACGTAGGTAGCGACCTTTTGAAGTCAAGGGACGAAACCCCGGCGCCTAAACGCTGGACACGCCCCGCGCCGCTTCGCATCGTGACGCCCGCATGACTTTCCCTGAGCTCCGCGCCATCTACGACCAGCCGTTCTTCGATCTCATTCAGCAGTCGCGCATCACCTATCTCGACCACTGGAAGGAAAACGAAGTGCAGCTCTGCACCCTCCTTTCCATCAAGACCGGCGGCTGCTCCGAGGACTGCGGCTACTGCGCGCAGAGCTCGCGTTACAAGACCGACGTGAAGGCCGAGAAGCTCATGGAAACCGACGCTGTCATGGAGGTGGCCAAGCGCGCCCGGGAGAATGGCAGTACGCGGTTCTGCATGGGCGCGGCGTGGAAGGGCGTGCGCGATGGCGACGCGAAATTCGAGCAAGTGCTCGGCACGATCCGCGAAGTGAGCAAGCTCGGCATGGAAGTGTGCGTCACGCTCGGCCAGCTCTCGCTCCCCGAAGCGCGCAAGCTCAAGGACGCCGGCGTGACCGCTTACAATCACAACATCGACACCTCGCCCGAGCACTACGCCGAGATCGTCACCACGCACACTTTTGCGGATCGCGTGAACACCATCAAAGCCGTGCAGCAGGCCGGCATGGACGTGTGCTGCGGCGGCATCATCGGCATGGGCGAGACGATCGACGATCGCCTTAAGATGCTCGAAGTCCTGACCACCTTCGATCCCGCGCCCGAGAGCGTGCCGATCAATTGCCTCATGGCCATGCCCGGCACGCCGATGGAGGCGCAGCCGCCCGTCGATGTCTTCGAACTCGTGCGCCTCATCGCCGTCACGCGCATCGCCTTGCCGAAAGCCAAAGTCCGCCTCAGCGCCGGCCGCACCCGGCTCACGCGTGAAGGCCAGGCGCTCTGCTTCTTCGCCGGCGCCAACAGCATCTTCTACGGCGACAAACTCCTCACCGCCGCCAACCCCGGCGTGGACGAAGACCAGCAGCTTCTCGCCGATCTCGACCTGCGCCCGCAGCAGCCCTTCGCCAACGAAGAATCGAAGGCGATGGCCTGCCTGAGCTGAGCTTCTAGTCGCCGCAGATGCACACCGATGAAACACGGATGGGGCACCGAGCCGCGCTCTATCCATCCGTGAAAATCCGTGTCCAACCGTGGCTAAATCATCTCCGTCCGCCTACCGGACGGTCGGGTCGGTAAAGTATGTCCCGTCAGACGCTGAAGCTCATCATCCTCGTCGCGATCCTCGCGGCGTCGTGGTTCTTCGGCGCGCCGAAAAACCAGCCGTCTCCGGCATCGGCGCCGGTCGTCACCACCGAGAGCCGCGCCCCGAGCACGAGCATCGGCTCGACGCGCCAGACGTGGGGCCGGATGGAAACGCTGGCCGATCACTTCGCGCGGCACGGGCGCGACTTCCACGCTCGCGATCCCGACGACTACGCCGCGCAAGCCGCCGCCTTTCTCCAGCGTGCCAAGACCACCGGCCTCCCCGCCAAGCGCGACGCCGATGGCTCGCTCCGCGTCTTCGATCCCGCGACCGGCACCTTCGCCGCCTACAATCGCGACGGCACCACCAAGACCTACTTCAAGCCCGGGAGCGGCGACTACTTCGACCGCCAGCCCGGCATGCCCATCGACCTCCGCACCGCGCGATGAACCACCCGTGCCCCGTCTGCGGCTGGCCGAAACTTCACGAGCCGCCGCGCAGCGAAACCGGCGGCGCGTCCTTCGAAATCTGCCCGAGCTGCGGGTTCGAGTTTGGCTTCGACGACGACGATCAAGGCCTCACCTACGAACAAGCCCGCGCCCGCTGGATCGCCAGCGGCGTGAAGTGGTGGAGCCCCTCGCGCAAGGCCCCGCGCGGCTGGAACGCCACCGAGCAACTCACCCGCGCCGGTCTGAGCTAAGGCGTGCGCGTTGCGGGACTGGTCCCGTGGAGCGAAAACCACCCCGGCGTGTGGTTGAGCAGCGACCGGGCGCACCTCGGAAGTTCAGTTGCTATTCCCCGCTTCCAGTCCATAGTCCGCCCCCCTCCCGGTTCGCGTGGCTGTGCTGCCGCGGTATCCGCTTCTCCTCGCGAGAACGCCCGCCCGCACTTCCTAAATGTTAAATCCTCAATCCTAAATTTGCCCATGCCCTTCGCCGCCCTCGGTCTCGAACCCCGCCTCCTCTCCGCCCTCAAAGACACCGGCTACACGGAGCCCACGCCCATCCAGAGTGCCGCCATCCCGAAAATCCTCGGCGGCACCGACGTCATCGGCATCGCCCAGACCGGCACCGGCAAAACCGCCGCCTTCGTCCTGCCGATGCTCCAGCTCCTCGCCTCGCGAGCGCCCGTCGGTTCGAGGAAAATCCGCGCCCTCGTCATCGCGCCCACTCGCGAGCTCGCCGTGCAGATTCAGGAAAACGCCCAGGCTTACTCCCGCTACATCCCGTTCAAGATGGCCACCGTCTTCGGCGGCGTCGGCGAGCGCCCGCAGATCGCCGCCCTGCGCGAGAACATCGAGCTCATCATCGCCTGCCCCGGTCGCCTGCTCGACCTCATGCAGCAGCGCCACGGCGACTGGACCGGGCTCGAATT
>Ga0163144_10016774_pt1 | contig 14982 bp, 5 predicted proteins | sample OliLak19BULKMAT1_FD_123175 | JGI IMG/M metagenome (GOLD analysis project Ga0163144, IMG submission 123175) | Freshwater microbial mat bacterial communities from Lake Vanda, McMurdo Dry Valleys, Antarctica - Oligotrophic Lake LV.19.BULKMAT1 | ecosystem: Environmental > Aquatic > Freshwater > Lake... | reverse complement strand
CACTCGCGGTAGTGCTGTACCAATGGAGTCAGGCATGCCCGAGCCGCCTCCCCATCAGCCATCCCTCCCAGCGCCTCCATTCCAAACTCCACATCGGGGATTGCAGTCGGTTCCACGCGATGAACCTCAGCCTGCGGAATCCAGATCGTGCGCACGCAACCACATCGTCCACCAGTTGCTTCTACCACTTCGGCGGATGTGCCGTGCCCCACACCGAACTCATAACAATCCCGGTAATGTAAATCCGCCACGCGCTGGTCCCAGTCGTCTTCGATGGACCAGCCGCGAGGATCAGGTCTCGGCACAAAACACTCGGCGCACGTCAATGACAGACGCGCCTGAAAAATGAACGCCCGGTACGCTTTTTCACCGTCATGCTTGCGAGCATTGACGAGAAAGACGGACACCGCCTTGGTTCCAGCCGGAAGGCCCGTGTGATCGGCTTGACGCACGGTTGCTACGATCTTCAGCCCATCACCGTTGGGCACCGCAGCCCACATTGGCTGGCTGCCCGTAGCGGGTAGATTCAAATCGACCGTCTCGCTTCGCGGGGTTCGTCGCCAACCGCGCCGGGGTTTCGCTTTTGGTTCAGCGCCTTCGGTGGACGGATCGGGCTTTGCCGCCGCAGCGCCCTGCGCGTTCGTGTTCTCCGCTTGCCCCTCCGATTCCATGCCGATGGCCGGTTCATCTCCCGCACCCTCAAAGCGGTAGTCGCCCCATTCCACGAGCGCCTTCAATTTCACCGTGTCCGCAGGGATCAGCACGCTTAGCCCCATCGAGGATGGCAGGAGACTGCGCCGCGCCGCTTTCTTTTCAGGTTCCGCCGCCTCGTCATGCTGCCCCGCCTCAGCTGGCGAGTCGATTTCCTCCTCCGAGAGCTGGTCGAACTTCTGTTCCAGCGGTGCATCAGTCGGGGCGAGCAGCCCGGCTAGATACCACCGCGTCGGCGGCTCAGGCAGAAGCTCCTGCGCAAAACCATGATCGTTGTTGGGACCGATAAGGTCTAGGCGCAGCGATTCGACCAGATCACTGCGAACGGACGAACTGTCACACCCGGTTGTTGACATGCGCTTATCGTAATCATTATCAACAACATTGGGCGCGCGGATAGACCGGCGCAACAAAAAACCGCTATCGTCGCAGCAGCGTCGATTCTCGGATGGTCAATTCGCAGCGTTAAATGATGAGATTAATGGCCAGCTGCGACGGCCCCGCTATGGCCCGAGGCTTGAGTCACCGCAGTGCCGCCGAGGAGTTGCTGTTTCCAAGCTGGCCATGATTGGACAACCGCGCTGGCATGCTCCAGGTGTTTGACAAAGGCATCGCTTTGAGACGCCTGAGGCTTCACTGGTTGCGTTTCGGATTGACGAGCGTCCTGCCTGTCAACTGTCATGACTGACCTCCTCTTGCGGTTTTCGAGCCAGATTAAACATGTTACTGGCAATGAACTCTAGGTCCAAATACGATGCGGGCAACATTTGCAGGCGAAGTTGGCCGTCCTCTGGCTTCCACTCGAGCGCCTTCCCCACGCCATCCTTCCGCTTCAGCCGGTAGCCAGAACCGAGCTGTAAGGAGAAGAGGTCGAAGAATCGCCGTGGACCGACGCCTACGAACGGCTCAAAGTTTACCATCGTACCGCCGATAGATGCGGCTGCAGAATCGCTGAATCCCACTTGGATCGAGTCTGGGTGAAACTCGATCGCCTTGGACTTCTGGTACGGCTCGATGAACACCACTCGCCTGATCCCCGCTGCCACGATGTGCTTGGCGCAGTTGTGGCAAGGGAAAGTCGTGGAGTAGAGGGTTCCTCCCTTCGCCGGGATGCGCGCCCTCACGCACGAAAGCAGCGCTTCCATTTCCGCATGCACCACCCGGCCGAACTCCGTCAGGTCGCGGATGCGGCTTGCCTCCAACAATTCCTTCACCTTGACTGGGTCAAGCCCCATTTCTTTCGCATTCGAGAGAATCTCATCAATGATCCTCTGCTGTTCGACCTTATTGGAATCGAACCCGCGCGCGAAATCACGGCCATCCTTGGGAAACGGAATCTCGCCCGGCAGCTTATCGGCCTCCGGCCAGTAATGCCCGCCGTCCGTCTTGGGGCAATCATTTGCACCCGTGGCGATCACCTGATTCCCTACCGCGATCACCGCACCAACCTGACGCGAAAGATCGGCCGAGCGCAGCGACGCAGCGTACGCCATGAACATCGCGTACTCATCGAAGGTCGGCGTCACGTAGGGGTGACCGAACAGAAGTCCCAACAGCCGCCAAAGGCTGTTCTTCAAACGGTCATCGTCTCCGTCGATCCGAACGAAGAAATCCGACAGGTGGAAAGTGTCTGTCACCCGCTGGCCATGCTCGAGGTGCTCATCCTCGTCGCGGGCCATCAATTTCTTTGCATTCTCCTGGGTGATCCGTTTGTCCTTCATCAAGTAATTGAGCCTGCGCCTGTCGTCCGCATGTACGCCGATCAGATAAAAGCCCTCAGGGTAGATTGCCCTCAGCCGCTCGACCTCCTGCGGATGCTTCAGTGAGCTGATGATGTACGCCTGCTTGGAAACGTACAGGGGCTTTTCGTTCTCGTCCTTGGGGCGCTCGCCGGCGATGAAGCCTGCCGCGCCAAGAGCGAGGATCGAATTGTCATCCGACTTCTTCCGCGCATCGTTCCCCGCGTCCATCAACGATTTGAAGCGGGCGTATTCGTCATTCTCGGTCCACGGTTTCGGCTGGACGATCTGCGGAATCACATCCGTGGTGACGTGAACGTTGACGACCTTGTACCCAATAACCTTCAACCGCTCCTCAAGGATGTCGCGCACCTTGCCCAGCTCCGTGCCCACCGCGCCGATGAGCGCGAGAACGAGTTCAGATTCGGAGAAGGACTTTTCGAGCATGCGACTTCCTTGTCATATTGATGGGACACCCCGTGCCGTCAAGACATGGGAGGTGATGGTAACAATCCCATGTTCGTTTGTCTGAACGCAACCCAAAGCCAGCCGAATCGGCGCTGAGATGACTTGCTCCGCTCAGGCCATCGTCTCATCTGCATCGGCCCAGCCGACCTTATCGCATAGCCCGCGATTCACGAGTTCCTCAATGCACGAAGGAAGATTGCTCATGCAAAGCGACAGGCCTGCTTGGGCGCGACTCGTCGCCACGTAGAACCCGTTGCGCGAACGCAAGTCGATCTGGTCCATCGGTTTCGACCATCGCGCACGGGGTTCAACCACGATCACCGCATCAAACTCCAACCCCTTGGATTGCCGCACTGGGGCAATCGACACTTGATCCGGGCGTCGGAGTTGTTCGCCACCTCCACTGGCCGAGATCAATTCGACCGTGAGCAGGAGATCGTCCAGCGCCACCTCAAGCTTTTTCTTCAACCACGCCAGTCGCTTGGGTTTGATCCTTCCATCATAAAGAACAGCTACTCGCGCACTCCCCGTGCCCGAAATTGTCTCGCACCAATGTCTCGCCTCGGTGGCGATTGCGATCGCCAGTTGCGTCCATGAACGGGCCACGCCCGCCCTCGGCAAGGGGCCAATCGTCTTTGACGACGCAGTCCATTTACTTTCTTCGTCGAATAGTCCGACATGCAGGGCGCGCATGAATTCGCCCAGTTGCTGCGTCTGCCGGTGGTTCACGCTGAACGCGCTCATCTTCATCCCCGGCAAACCGGCGTCCCCCCAGCGGCGAAGCCCCGCATGTGGGTTCAGGTTCTGATGAATATCGCCCACCAGCGTCATCGTGCCTTTGGGCGCGAGCTGCGACGCCAGCACGATCAGATGGCTTGGCGACAGGTCTTGAGCCTCGTCCACGACGATGTGAGTCAATTGCTCGAGTTGCCCGCCGATCCAGGGCACTCGCGTTGGATGGTTCGACAGCAACAGCGGCGCGCCAAGCCATGTGGACATCGCGAGGTCCAACTCGCTGTACGCAGGAAGATCGCCTGCATACTGACGACGCCAGAGTCGGTCGCCATCCTCCACGGTGCGCTCGGGCACTCCATCAGCCAAGACTGCTTCCTTCGCACTGGTGTACTCAGGCAGTTCGAACATTGCGCGTGTCGCGCCCACACGGCTGCAGGCACCGCGAACAGCCACCTCCACCAGCTTCTTTGCCTCGGCGAGCAGCGGTGGAATCTGGTCATCGGTGAGTCGCTTGGGCGTGGAGGCCGGTGACGCTGTCGCGGCCTTCTCCCACATCGTCGCCTTCCTGGTCGGCGACCCGCCACGCCGAATGGTTTCCGCAGCCTCAGTTAGCGGGTTGGCGATGCCGATCGAGCCGACGATGTGATCGCCCTCGAGCCTGGCGGTGCGGATGCGGCCTACCCACTCATCCAACCGGTCGGCAAGCACCAGGAAATCCGAGCCGAGCGCGAACAACTTCTGCCGAAGCTCCGCTTCATGCCGCGCCCAGTAGGCGGCGGCGTGCGCCTTGAATCCGGCGAAATACGCCTTCAGCATTTCTCGTCGGCCCTTGATCGCCGCCAGACTCGGTCTGTCCTTGCGAGGCGTGCCCGTCAGCAGTTTGGTCGCCCGGCACACTCGGCGGAAGAAGTCCTTTGTGGTTCTGATCTGAACGTGCTCGATGTTGATCGATTGTGCCAGACCCTTGAGGTACTCAACCATCTCCTCGTTGTAGACCAGCACTCGCATGCTCTCATAACTGTGGAATGGCTTATCGCTTCGGCGGTCTAGGTGGAGAACCTCCCATTGCTGATCCGCAAGCACTTTGACACGCATGATGCCGACGCTGGTTTTGCCGCTACCGGGCGGGCCTTCGATCGTTACCGATTGACCAAACGGCAGAGCCAATGCCGCGACTTGGGGCTGATCTACGAGAATGATGAGGTCGCTGAGCCCAAATGTCGGCTTGGCTTCAAACTTCTTGGGCTTGATCTCAGTCGCAGGCTTTGCCGTCGCCGTCATCGCATCCAACTCATCCTCATCCTCTAACACCGCCTTGCCATCGCTCAGGAAAAACTCGGCCTGCACGACGCGCGGAAGCAGTTCACCGTATTGGGCCGACGCATCGACTTCATAGATGATGGGAACCTTCTGGTCGATTTCTACGCGGTCACCTGGAAGTCCAGTCGCTCTGATCTTCAACGCCAATTGGCTGGTCCAACTCGCCAGAACCCATCCGTCTTCGATGAAGACACCACCCAGTTCACCAGCAGTCGTCAAAAGAACCTGAACGTCTTCGGTTTGCCCCGACCTGGTCCTCCTCGTGGTAAACCTCCTGAAGAAAGGTGACCGCTTGACACGGTCAAGATTCCGAACCTGGTCCCGCTTGTATTCGTTGAATTGACTAATGCCGTCTGGCTTGCCCGTGATGTCCGGCGTGAGTTGGTAATTCACAAACGTTGAGATCTGATCGCGCGCCGCCTCAATCACCTTGATAGACAGCGCTTTGTCCGCATCTACATTTTCTCGTAGTGCCTGAGCCGTGACCTTCGTCGTGGAATCCCCAGTGGTGTCGGCGCTGTCACTCATGAGCATCTCCGGAATATGGAAGTGGATGCATACTCTAACGATCAGTTCTCATTCGTCCATCCCAAATAGCTGCTGCTTGCCGGGACGCGGTTTCGTTCCTCGAATACCTTCCCGATATTTCTTGATCGCCGCCTCAAATTCTTTCGCGTCCGTGATCCCCTGCGAGCGGCATTCGATCATGCTCACGCGGATGACTTCGCCCGCTTGCGGGTGATCCTTCACCCAAGCTTCATGGGCGCGGTAAGGCCCGCTCTGCTTCGCAAGCAGCACCTTATAAGCCGCCAGTGCCGCCGGCATCCGCTGCTCGAGTCGCTGGCACAGCACGCTGGTGTAGAACTGCGCCAGCCCCTCCACAATGTCCAGGTGCGCCCGCGCGAACTGGTTCGTGTCCCAGCGCTGGCTGTCGATGTCCCTGCCCAGGTGCGTGTAAGCATGGGCCAGTTCGTGGGCCAGCACGACGACTGTCAGTGCCTCGGCTGAAATGCCCAGTGCCCGCGCGATGATGCCGATGACCACCCAGTAAAGTCTGATCTCCGGCACGCGGTAAAAATAGGCACCCAGAACATCCTCGTTGATGCCGATGAGCTTCTCGATAGCCTGGACCTTATCGAGTTGCTTGAGCCATGCTTGAGCAGTCTGCTGCACGCGTTCAAACTCGTCGCGCCCCGACGGACCGGCTAGGTCGGGCCAGATGTCTCGCACATCGTCCACCTGCGTGGCCATGAACCGAGTGCCTGCCGCCGTCGCCTCAATCGTGGGTCGGTGAAGCAGCAACTGCTCTAGGCCGTTCAGCTCGCTGATCGCATGCGTGAATGGCAATGGCATGCCGTCTACCACGCGCACCGGTACCGCTTGGGCGGCATCGCCGACAGTCAGTCGCAGCGCGGTTTCGTTGCGCAGGTAGTCGCGGAGGATGCCGTTCCACTGCTTGGAGGTCCGCTCGACCGAGTCGCGGATACCGGGGGATGCCTGCTCCAGCACCTTGGCCCACCGGCCCGCGTCCGACTCGCCGGGACGGCGCTGGGCGGCGTGATGCATTTGCTCCGCAGCGTAATGGCGATCGGGGTGGCCCCATGCGCTGGTGGACATGGACGCAGGTGTGTTGCCGCCCAGAGGAGGTTCACGCATCGAAGTCCTCCTCGTTTACGTCGATGAGCATTGGTTCAGTGCTTGAATCGGTTTTCTTCTTGCGACGGCGTTTGGGGACCTTGCCGCTCTTCTGCTCAGCGGCGGCGGCCGCGAGGCCGGTGCGGCGTTCTTCCTCGGCGCGCTCGGCGTTGAGCTTCAGCAGCCGCGCCAGCACCTCGTCGCGCACCGCGTCGGGCCAGCGGTAGCGCCAGGGCTTCTTGCGACGGCGCGGGGTTGCCGTGGGGTCGGCGTCGTCTTCGTCCTCTTCCTCGTAATCCAGCAGGAACTCGCAGGCGGTGGGGATGTCGGTCCAGCCGTAGGCGTCGAGCACGGCCCGGTCCATCGCCGCGTGCAGCTCACGCAGCTTCAGGATGTCCGGACTGGCTTCCAGCGGGTCGTGGAAGCGGTTGTATGTTTTGGTCAGTCCCTCGTTGTTCCGCACCATCATCGCGGCCCGAAAGTCGTAGTACGTCTTTCCCTCCGCCTCCAAACGTGGATCAGCCTCGAAGCCCTCGGGAAAGGGAAAGGTCTCGAAGCAGTCGGAGGGGGTGTATCGGAGCCTATCTTCCAAGGACGAAGCGAAAAACCGAGCCCACACTTCGTGTACTCTTGATTGGAGTACAGTGAAGGGTGCCCTCTGTTCAAACCTGAAGACGTTGACCCCGTGCGAGAAGGTCCAAGTAGCCGGGACGAACACGAAGGCCAGATGAGAACTGATCTGCGAGTTGGCAAGAACGCTCTCGAAAGGTCGAATCGCCTCGTAGAGATCCGGCGTTGAACGGCTCCACTGCCACCAGCGTTCTCGGCGAGATCGCGCCGACTGCGTATCGGGCAATGCCTGCCGCACAGGCTTGACTCTTTCTTCAACGATCCGAAACAACTCGGGCCACTCCCGAGCTTCCTGTTCGCTCATCTCGCCGAAGCCGATGATGTAGCGTCGAACCGTTGGTATCGGCTCCTCGTTGAGCTCTTCGCCGCCAGTAAACGGGAAAATCCGCTCCTTGTTCCGCTTGTCCTTGGCGATCAGGTCTCGCATAACGCGAATCGGCGTAGTCGTGCCCGAATCGTCGGTATCATCGAAGGTGAATCCCATGCCGTAGATGTCACTGCCCTTGAAGCTGCGAGATCCATTCGCACGAAGTTGTGCAGGATCGTCGTCTGCCCCCGCGTGGAAGAGGAAGGCCGTAACAATCGGCACTTCGACCCCACACAACACTGCAGGAACCCCGGGGTTGCCGCGACACACATGAACGATACTGACCACAACAGCGGCATCGCCAGGCCAACGGAAGCGACGTTCGGCTGCAAAGATGTTCCCGCCATGCGCACGTAGCCATCGAAGTCCCGTTGTGCGTGTGTCGCCTTGGGCGATGGTATTTGTCGCTACTAGACCAAAGGCACCCAAAGTGCGCAGTAGCACGAACGCGCGGCGGAAGAAATGTGAGACCAGATCGGCATTGCCATGGGATTCCTCATGGAGCGCTTTGAGCCAGTCCAGATACTCGTTGCCGCTGCTAGCCGAGATGCGAGTTCCACCGACGAATGGAGGATTCCCCACAATCGCATCGAAGCCCGGATTCTCACACCCAAACACTTCCGGAAACTCAATCTCCCAATGAAACGGTGTCACTGGCTTGTCGCCACTTCGCAAGATCGCAACTGCCGCGCCCAGCGTTTTTCGTGCATCGCCATCCGCCTCCCGAATCCATCCAGCAAGGTGATTGAACAACTCGTCCCGCTTCTGCTTCCGATCCTTCGGCTTGCTCGCGGCGAAGAATGCGGCGACGGCGGCGTCGCCGGCAAGGCGGACCAGCGACAGGTCTTCGTCCGCCTTGGCGAGCTTCTGCCGTTTATTCTCCGGCGGCATGTGGTCGCCAGCCTCGAGAATCTGGCGGCGCTCGGCGGCGACGCGGAGCATGCGCTCGTTGACCTTTTCATTCACGAACGTGGGCGCGGCCTTGGCCTCCAGGTCGAAGGCGACGATCTGCTTGCGGGTCAGGCCCACCAGCGAATCGCCGGCGCGGAGGGTGTGATCGAGGAAGGTGAAGGGGTGGTCCCGCGCCAGCGTCGCCAGCCAGAGGGAGAGCTTGGCGAGGTCCACCGCCATCGGGTTTTTGTCCACGCCGTAGAGGCAGCGCTGGGCGATGATGCGGCGGGCGTGGAGGATTTCAGTTTCATCGGGCGGGATCTGCGGCTTCCACCCATGCGCGGCCCAGGCATTGACCAGGGCATCGGCAAGCTGGCGGCAGGCCTCGACGAGGAACGCGCCCGAGCCCATTGCCGGGTCGCAGACTTTCAGTTCGAGAATCTGGTCGGGGGTGGGCTTGTCGCCCAGCCGCTTGAGGATGGGTTCGAGGGTCTTTCGGACGATGGGTTCGGTGAGGCTGCGCGGCGTGTAATGGGAGCCGGAGCGGCGGCGCTCATCGGTGGGCGTGAGCACCATCGTGCCGGTGGAGACGGGCTGGGGCGTGGCGGTGCGGGCGATGCGGCGGTCGAGCGCGGCGAGCAGGCCGTCAATGGTGTCCGCTTCCTTGAGCGCGGCGGCGGGCTTGGCCGGCAGGTCGTAGTCGGTTTCTTCCTTGAGCAGCTTGGCGCGATCCTTGGGCGGCGTGGCCAGAAGGTCATCGAGATTGACTGGCACCGGAGCGCCGTGGGCCTTGGCGGGCTTGAGAGCGATGGTGTTGCCCCTGGCCAGGCGGAGTGTGAAGCCCATCATGGTTTCGTAGACAGAGCCGATCTGTTCGACATCAAGCGTGCGGTAGGAAAGCCGCTGGCCATCGAGCAGCAGCAGCTTGCTGAGCACGCGCTGAACGGTGCCATCGGGCACGAGGGGCAGGTCCGGGTACGGCGGCTGGGCGTTGGAGCCTGCGCCTTCGAGGAACGAGTAGCGGGCGGGATCGAAGAGGTGCCCAAGGCGGGCGGGCATTTTCAGCAGCGGATGCTGGCAGCCGGAGTGGACGACGCGGAACAGCGCCAGGAGCTGGGCCCAGGCCCCGTAGCGGTGATCCATCGTGTCGGGGTACTGCTCGCTATCGGTGCGGAGGCGTTCGAAGAGAGTGTGGAGGGAGAAATTGCGGACATAGAGATCGGAGCCGGGCATGAGGGCGCGGTCTTCGGCGTAGAGCAGGAAGACAAGGCGCATGAGGACGGAGAGCAGGCCGCCGTAGACCTGATCGGGGTTGTTGGCGAGGGCATCGGCGAGGAGTTTGTGGCTGCTGGCGTTGTGGGCGGATTGGAACCCGCGGAGCAGCTCGTACAGGGCGTCGAGCACCTGACGGGCGAGCGCGGTGGAGACTCGCGCCTGGTAATCGCGGCTGCGCTTGAGCAGCGCCGGCAGGCGGGCTTCGGAGGGCGCGGCGAGCAGGCGGTAAGCGCAAAGCAACATGTCGAACGCGGCGAGGATGGGCCGGCCAGCAATTTCCGTCATGGCGGCGACGGGAAAAGTGAGCGTGCCGACGTTCTCGCCGTGCGGGGCGTAGACAAGTCGGAGGTGGGTGCCACAGGAGAGCAGGCCGATGGGCACCTCGGCTTCACGGAGAAGGCGCTCGAATCGCTGGGTGTGGGAGGCGGACCAGCCGGAGAGCTTGGATTCGACGTTGCCATCAAGGTCGGTGCCGATGGGCAGGGACTGAATGAGCAGCCGCCACGGAGTTTCGTCCGTGCGCTCGCCAAGTGCAAAGGTGGGTTCGAGCGTTTCACCAAAGTTTGCGATGGCGAAGCGCAGGCTTTCAGGGATGGGGTTCTGATCATCCCGGCCAGCAATGCAGTCCTTTGGCCACTCGAGGTATTCACAAAGCAGGTGAACCAGATCGGTGATGGCGGTGACTGAGTCGTCGCCGCGTGACACCTGAGTGATGTAGTTGAGAAAGGCTTGCTGGCGCGGGCCATTGTTGCGTTCGAGGATGACCTGGGCATCGACGAGTGCGGCTGGCGAGACAACGAGGCCGTCGGGCTGGAGATATCCCAGCCAGGCTTGATGGTCGCGGATTGCCGGATCGATGCCCATAAGTCACTTGCCCGCCGGATAGAGGTACGCGAGGCCGATTGGTTCGACACGGAAGGATTGCACTTTGTAGAAATCGAGAATGCGGGCGGGTTCGCTCTTGATGTCCGCATCGACGTTCTCGATCCAGCGCTGCCAGTAGCGGCGATTGGATTCGTATTGCCGGCGCTCGTCATCGGTGCTGAAAAGGCGAAGCTGCGAATCGACGGACTTGCCGAGTTCGGCAAGGACGCGCTTGCGTTGCTCTTCGAGGATGCGTTGCATCTCGACGGACTCGGCGCGGCCACGCTCCTGGAGTTTCGCTTCGGCATCCTTGCGGGCGGCGGCACCGCGATCAGCCAGCACGGGCATGAGTTCCTTGATGTCGATCGGGATCGATTGCAGCAACTGGTTGGCGATCGCCTCGGGAATCTTTTTTGACTCGGCGCTTAACAGCGATTCCTCGAGCAACTCGATGGTGCGAGCCTCAGCCTCACGCGAATAAGGTTTGAGGCCATCGCGCTTGGCGGGTTCGACCCAGCGGGCGGTGACGGTCAGGAGTTCTTCGTGCAGACGCGCGGCGCGGGGGCCGTACATCGACAAGCGACCGAGCAGGGCCACGCGGGGGATGTTGTCCTGACAGTGTGCGAGGCACGCGCGGGAAAGGTCGTGGTAGACAAATCCTTGTGACAAGAACCGGCTCAAGAGCCGCTGCGTGATTCGATGAGAGAGATGGAGCTGAACGACGCTGTCGTCAATGCCCTTCGGCGCATCAAAGACGACGGGGCGGATCGGTGATTGCTGACGCCACGCGAAATCACGCTTGCCCGCCTCGGGTGGGACGCGCAAGGCATCCAACGTGGCGCGCCAGGTGGGATCACCGCCGAGGCGAGTATCTAGATCGGGGAAACAGTACTGAGTCGGCTCGTCAGCGGGAGTTCCGGGCACAGGTTGAAGCGGCTGGGCACCGAGTATTTCCATCGAGGACGACAGGGCTTCCCGGAACGCACCGCTTTCGAAACCTACCCATCGACGTGACTCCTCCACCCTCCGTTCGAGTTGATCGATCTGCTCACGCAGTTCCGACTGGCGCTGCCGGGTGACTTCCAACTCTTCCTCGGTGACGGCCTGTTGATCGGGATCGAGACCGGCGGCATCGATCTCCTTGGCCATTCGCTCGGCATCATCATGGCGGATGCCGCTGCGTAGTGTCGTGGCGAGCCGGTTCTCCAAGACCTGCGCGAGGCTGCCGAGTTCCTCGCGGATGGTTTTCGTCTTACGCACGAGTGCCTGAAGCACGCGATCCTCGGGGCGCTGGAGGTAGACGAAATAATGGCAAAACACTTCAGGCGCGGGCTGCAGCTTACGGTCGATGCGGCCGTTACGCTGCTCTAGGCGGCTCGGATTCCAAGGCACATCGAAGTGGAACAGGTTGTGGCAGTGCGCTTGGAGGTTGAGGCCTTCGCGTGCCGCATCGGTCGCAACGAGAATGCGGACGGGGTGCTTACTAGGAGGCTGATTGAAGGCTCGCTTGATCTGCTCACGCTTGTCGGGTGGCGTCGGGCCGTGGAAGACTTCGATGCGGTTCTCCGCTAGGTGAGTGTTGGCAATAGCGGCGCGAAGCATGTTGACGAGGTATCGCTTGGTGTCCTCGTATTCCGTGAAAATGAGAATGCGGATATCGGTCCACGGCGCATCATGTTGAGTCGCGGGTTGGCCCGGCAGGCGGATGCCGGCGCACATGTTCGTTTGAATCCAGTCAAGGAGCTTTCGCACACGGGCATCGGGCTGGCCCCGGGCGGCATCCGCGACCTCCGCCATCTGCGTGAGGAGTTTTTTCTCGAGTGCGATGTCGGCTCGTGCCTGATCGCCGGCCGTCATTTCAGTGACACCCTCGACCTGCGAATCCTCGAGTGACGCAAGCTCTTCTTCGGACAGCGCGGCGCGATCGTCATCGGCGTCGATGCCGCCTCCGAATAGCGCCATTTGCGATGGGGTGGAAAAAGAAGCCTTGGATGTCACGACGAGTGGGTTGGCCCAGAGGCGCTCCATCGTTCGGCGATGCACTTTCAATGTGCGTGCGAATGCTTCGATGGATGAGAGCAGCCGTTGTTGCAGGCCGGAGATAAGCAGTCCGCCCTCGGCCTGCTTTCGCTTGCTCTCGCCCTCGAGTCGCTTCTGCCGAACCTTTCTGTAATCGTCGAGCAGACTTGATAGAGCGAGTTCGGGGGCATCCTTGGGGAGTCCCGCCAAGTCGATCTGGCGAACCACGCGTTTGGGGAAGCCGCCAGCGATTTCACGAATGTCATCCTTCAGGCGTCGAACCATGACGTGATCCAGGTGACTCTTGAGTACCTTGACGCCGCGACAGAAACGCTGCGGATCGAGGATTTCCAAGAGAGCACTGAAACTGTTCGAGTGGCCGTTGTGAGGCGTGGCAGAGAGGAAAAGTCGATGCTCGAATCGTGGGGCCAAGTCGCGGATGGCTCGGGTGATCTTGGAATCGATCGCGTATTTCGCGCCGCTGGATGGCGCGGCATGATGTGCTTCATCGAGAATGAGCAGTGTGCCGGGGCGCAGGTTGTCCAGCCAATCGCGCAGGGGGCCAGCGTAATCCTCGTCGATCAGCAGGCGGTGGGATATGAGAAACCTGGGGAAGGTAGTCCACGGATTCACACCATAGCCACGCTCTTCGCGAACGCGCTCAAGGTAGGCTCGATCGAGAATCTCGAATGTGAGGCCAAAGCGTGACTCGAGTTCATCCTTCCACTGCAGAAGCATTGATGGCGGGCAGGCAACCACGATCTCGCGGGCGCGCCGTCGCAACAGGAGTTCTGTGGCGATCAATCCTGCTTCGATTGTCTTGCCGACGCCAACGTCGTCCGCAATGAAGAGGTTGACACGCGGTAGGCGAAGCGCCTTCCTGAGCGGTTCCAATTGGAACGGCTCGATGCGAATGCCGGCGCGGAAAGGAGATTGAAACAAACGGGGATCGGTCGCTGTGATGCAATTCCATTTGATTGAATGCACGTATGAGGCAAAAGAACGCGGGGAGTCGAATCCCCGGTTTCCGATCGACTGCCACACGGAGTCGTCGACAATCTTTCTGTCCAACTCCAGTTGCCAGATCACCTCGAGCGACTGGCCTTGGGCATCATCGTCGAGGCAAGCCAATGTTAGAAGGTCGCCTGTGGCCTGACGATCGACACCCTCAACCAAATAGGTACGGGTGCGCAGCCGGACGATCTGTCCTGGTTGCGGAGGAGCATCTGCGATGGCGTGCTGGCCCGGCTGGATTCCCGTCATGGTGACCCATGGTTGCTCATCGCACCCGTTCAGTCAATTTGCTTCGAAGTTCCAGCAAAACGGATAGTCGAACCGCGTAATTCAAAAGCTGCGTTGAGCGAGTAATCGCGCGATGCGGGCTTCCGATCTTCACTGCATTGTCATTGAAGCGATAAGCTTGATCAGAAGATGATTTTCCGTTTGGAAGCCCGATGCTCATTCCCGATGTACGTGGTCCGGCCGTCATGTGCCGCAACCGGCTGCGTAAGTAAGGCGAACTTACCCAGTGCGGCCAGATCTCGCCAGAGCCAGTCCGTTGGAATCTCCATGCGGCTGAGGATGTCGTAAGAGTAGCGCAGGCCCAGTGGGCTGTACCACGTGAACATCGAACCCCACGGTGGCTTGATGATTCTCACCGCACCACCCGCCTGCTCGCTGAAGGTGTATCGCGAGTTCGGCTCGTGGCCTGCGATGACTTCAATTCCCGAAAGGGCTGTGACAGCCGTCTGGACTCTGCGCAGGATTTCATTCGCGCCTGGAAGCGGCACGCAATCATCCTCGAAGATGAACACACCCTCCGGCCCACAGAACTCCATCTCTTCGCGCATCACCAAAGCGTGCGAGGTCGCGCAGGCAATCTCGCCCGCAGTGAGCGGGCGACTCGTGCGACGCTTCGCCGCTGCTTCGTCATAAGGGAAGTGCATCCTGCCGCCCTCAACGTCCCGCCGATCAAATGCGGAGAAGAAGCGGATCGGGAATCCGAGTTCGTCGATCCAGTCCTTCGTGAATCGCTCCCGGCGCTCGGTCGCGCGCTCAAGGTTGATGCATCGCATGCGAGGCTTTGGCAACCAGCAGCGAATCTGCCTCGGGCTGCAGATTGGTAATCGTGCTCGGGCCATCAGGTCGCGCCATGCCTTGCGCCGATCGCCCGCAGGTTGATAGCGATCGATCTCGCGGCCCTCGGGCCCACGCGCCCAGGGATTGGTCACGCTGACGTTGTGCAGCACACCGAACGGCCTTGCTTGGTTGTAGCAGGCAGAACTGATGATCCAGTCGGCACCCCAGCCAAAGAGCTGCGGTGCAAAT
>Ga0163144_10016772_pt1 | contig 14983 bp, 13 predicted proteins | sample OliLak19BULKMAT1_FD_123175 | JGI IMG/M metagenome (GOLD analysis project Ga0163144, IMG submission 123175) | Freshwater microbial mat bacterial communities from Lake Vanda, McMurdo Dry Valleys, Antarctica - Oligotrophic Lake LV.19.BULKMAT1 | ecosystem: Environmental > Aquatic > Freshwater >... | reverse complement strand
CCGCCGTATTTCCCGCTGCTGAGCGTGGAGCGCTTTGCGGATCGAAACCTGTTGGTGCTATGGGCACCGGGCGGATTGTCCAGGCCCTACAAGGTTCCGAAATCGGTGACGGCCAAGACGAAGGAATACCGTTACTATCTCCGCCGCTATTCCAGCACCATCGAGGCCAAGGGCGAGGACGAGCGCGAGTTGATCAGCCTGACGGCGCAAGTGCCCTACGATGATCGAGTGAACCAGAACGCCACGCCGTCCGATCTCTCGCCACGGCTGATGGAGGAGTTCCTGCGCGAGGTGGGCAGCGACTTGGCGAACGAAGTGGGCGTGCTCCCGGTGGAGGCTCTGGGTCGCCAGATGAGAGTGGTGACAGGCCCGAGTGAAGCGCCCTTGCCGCAGAACGTAGGCCTGCTGTTTTTCAACGAGCATCCCGAGCGCTTTTTCCCGGTCACCCAGATCGACGTGGTGTGGTTTCCGGAAGGCGCGGGTGGAGACCGGTTTGAAGAAAAGATTTTCAAAGGTCCGCTGGGCCGGATCACCCGTGACGCCATCAATTTTATCCAGCGGAACTACATCAAGGAAACGATCATCAAGCATCCGCAGCGGGCGGAGGCGGAGCGGTTCTGGAATTTCCCCCAAGCCGCCATCGAGGAAGCCGTGGTCAATGCGATCTATCATCGGTCCTACGAGATCCGCGAGCCGGTCGAGATCCGCATTTCCCGCGAGGATCTGGTCGTGCTGAGTTTCCCCGGCGCAGATCGCTCGATCCGGTTGGAGGATTTGAAAAAGGGCAAGGCCGTGTCCCGCCGCTACCGCAACCGCCGCATCGGGGAATTCCTCAAGGAACTGGACCTCACCGAAGGCCGCTCGACCGGGATTTCCAAGATCATCAAGTCCATGGCGGCGAATGGATCGCCCGCCCCGGAATTCGAAACCGATGAGGAACGCAGCTATTTCCTGATCCGGCTGCCGGTGCATGAGAAAGCAGCGGCATGGGTGGAGGAAATGGCAGGAAACTCAGGTGGGGCTACCCAAGAAACTACCCAAGAAACTACCCAGAAAACTTCGGTGAAAACTTCGGTGAAAACTTCGGTGAAAATCACCGAAATACTGACTCGGAATCCTCAGGCGACACTCGCAGAGGTGGCGGGAGAGATCGGTTTGAGCGTGCGAGCTGTCGAAATGGCGGCCTCGAAATTGGTGAAGGCGGAGCGCATTGAATATGTCGGTCCCCAGAAAGGCGGACATTGGGAGGTAACTGACAAACCATGAGCACAGAGGACACATCCGCACAGATTCGACTCGACGAGCGGAAGCACGTCGAGAAGCCGCTACTCGATCAGCTCGCCGGTCTCGGCTGGGAGATCATCGACCTGGAAGCCAAGCAGCATCCCGGCGATAGCCACCGCGCCAATTTCACCGAGGTGGTGATGCTGAAGGTGCTGCGGGAGCAACTTAAAGTGATCAACCCATGGCTGGAAGACGATCAGGTGGATGAGGTGGTGAAACAGCTCACGGCCAATTTCCCCAGCACCAACCTGCTCCAGAACAACCGGCATGTGTTCAATCAGCTTCTGGAAAACACCAGCGTCAGCGAGAATCGCAAGACCGGGGAGAAGAGCCCTTCGGTGAAGTTCATCGACTTTAAGAACCGGGACAACAACCGCTTCATCGCCGTCTGCCAGTTCAAGGTGCGCATCCTCGGCACGGAGCACCACATTATCCCGGACATCGTGCTTTTCCTCAATGGCCTGCCGCTGGTGGTGGTGGAGTGCAAGTCCCCCAAGGTGAAGGAACCGATCCCCGAAGCCATCAACCAACTCCTGCGGTACAGCGAGCAACGCGGCGCGAAGGGAGAAGGCAGCGCACCTTTGTTTTTCTATAATCAGTTCGTCGTGACGACCTGCCGTCAGGAAGCGAAGTTCGGCACGATCACCACGCACAACGAAAAGCATTTCTACCGATGGTCGGATCCGTATCCGCGCACTCTGAACGATCTGGATCATGGCAGCAGCAGCCCGAATGATCAGCAACGCCTTGTGGCCGGAATGTTGGACCGGGACAATCTGTTGGATCTCATTCGCACGTTCACAATCTTCAGCACGAACGACAAGGGCGAGATGATCAAGGTGGTGGCGCGCTACCAGCAATTCCGCGCGGTAAAGCTCGCAGTGAAGCGACTGCTGGCAGGCAAGAATCCGCGCGAACGCAGCGGCATCATCTGGCACACGCAGGGCTCAGGAAAATCCCTTACGATGATGTTCATGGTGCGGGAGATGTATCGGCATGCCTCGCTCTCGAAGTGGAAGGTCGTATTCGTGACCGACCGCACGCAGTTGGAGCAGCAGCTTTCGGAAACCAGCCAGAGCATCGGTTTCACCGTGAAGCCAGCCGACAGCATCAAGAAGCTGAAAGAGCTGCTTAGCAGTGACGCCTCCGACCTGGTAATGGCCATGATCCACAAGTTCCGCGAAACGGATCTCACCGAGACGTTCCCGGAACTGAACACCAGCCCGAACATCCTGGTAATGACTGACGAAGCTCATCGTTCGCAGTATTCACGGCTGGCGGCCAATCTGGACAAGGGCATCCCGCAGGCCACGCGCATCGGCTACACCGGCACGCCCATCGACAAGACGGAGCGGGTCTTCGGCGACTACATCGACAAATACACGATGCGCCAGTCCATCGCGGACGGGGTGACGCTGGAAATCATTTACGAAGGCCGCACCCACAATGCGGAGGTGAAGGACAAGCCCGGGATGGACGCCAAGTTCGCGGACGTTTTCAGCGAATACAATTTGCAGGAGCGGATGGAGATTCTCGGTTACGGCTCGCGGACGGCCTACCTGGAGGCGGATCCCACCATCGCGGCGAAGGCCAGGGACATGGTGGCGCACTATCTCACCCATGTTTTCCCTAACGGCTACAAGGCCCAGATCGTAGCGACCTCCCGCGAGGCTGCCGTGCGATACAAAAAACATGTCGATGCCGCAGTGATCGAGACCATCACCGCTCTCGGAAAAGCGAACCCGCTCAAGCTGGATGTCGCGCGGCTCAAAAAGCTCGAAAGCGACGTTGTGATTTCCGGCAATCACAATGACGAGCTCCATCTTACGCCATACACCAACGCATCGAAGCACGAGGCTACGATCAAGAGCTTCAAGCTGCCCTTCGGCAAGGAAGACGAAGGCGTGAACGGCGATGTTGGCATCGTCATCGTGAACAACATGCTCCTAACGGGTTTCGATGCTCCTGTGGAGCAGGTGATGTATCTGGACAAGGTCATCGTCGCCCACGGCTTGCTCCAGGCCATCGCCCGCGTGAACCGGGTGGGTGGCGACTCCAAAGAAAAGGGCTTTGTCGTGGATTACGTCGGGGTCGGGCATCATCTGAAGAAGGCGCTCGATAACTACGACGAGCGTGAGCAGAAGGAAGTGGAGGACGTGCTGAGTTTCCCCGAGGAGGAACTCCGGGAATTGAAAGCCAGCCACGACGCGGTGCTCGCGCTGCTGAAGAAGCACGGGCTAACCGACTTGAACGATGCGGACGCGTTTTACGACGTGTTTTACGACGAGGATCTGCGATTCGAGTTCATGGGCCTCTTCAAGAAGTTCACCAAGAACCTGAACCTGGTATTCCCTGCTAGGCAGGCGCTCGACTACATGGGGGATTTCCAATCATTGGTGGCGATCAACGAAATGGCGGCGAAGCATTTTCGGGACGGCAGACTGAGCATGAAAGGCATCCCGCCCAAGCTGCGCACGATCACCGACGCTTTCCTCGAATCCAAGGGCATCAACGTGAAGGTGGAGCCGATTTCCATCCTGGACGAGGATTTCCAAAAGGAGGTCAAGAAGCACGGTCGCACCAAAACCAAGGCCGCTGAAATCGAACACGCGATCCGGCATCACCTCGACGTGGATCTCAACGACGACCCGGAATTGCAGGCTTCATTTGCGGAGGCGCTGAGGAAGATTTTCGAGGATTTCGCCAACAACTGGAAGAAGATCTACGAAGAGTTGGAGAAGCTCCGCCAGCGGATCGTGGACGCTGGCAAAGAGCCAACCTACGGGTTGCACCGGAAGAAGCAGATGCCGATTTACCGGATGTTGAAGCGCGAGATTTTCGGCGAGGAAGCTGTTGTGGATCCGAATACGTCGATGGCTGCCGAAGAGCCGACGCTCTATGGAATGAAGAAAGAGGAACGAATCAGCAAACTTGTCGCACTGACCCAGGAGCTTTACGGGGAGATCGAGCGTGAATTAAAACTAACCGGATTCTGGGAGAGCATCCCGGCTCGCAACAAACTGGTGGCCGATCTTCAGAAGGCGATCCTGCAACCGGAGTTCTCAGCAATGCCCGGTCTCGTGAATAACCGGAAGCACATCATCAGCCGCCTGATGGAAATCGCCGAGAAGAACCACGATACGATTCTCTACGCCAACTGATGGATTTGAACTACCAGATTGTCCGTTCCCCCAGACGCAAGAAGCTCACGATCTCCGTAGAGCGCGACCGCTCCATCGTCGTCCACGCGCCGGTTTCGGCAACCGATGAAGCGATACGCAGGGTGGTGGAGTCCAAACGGCAGTGGTTGTTCGACAAGGTGAACCACCCCCAGAAGTATCAGGATCGCCCGCACCCACCCGGCAAGGAAGTGGTCAACGGCGAATCCGTTCCGTATTTGGGTCAGGATTACCCTATCGAGATTTCGGATACGCCGAGTGGAGGTGTCGAGTTCTCACGCCGTTTCCTGATACCTACGGCTCAGCAGGCAAAGCGGCGGAAGGTTTTGAAGGAATGGTATATTGATCGCGCCACGGAGACCATCCCCCCGCGCGTCAAACGACACGCCGATGAACTGGGTGTAGAGTTCGGCGAGGCCAGGATCGTGGACAACCGCTACCGATGGGGTTCCTGCACGGTGAAGGACAACGTCCACTTCAATTGGAGGCTGATCAAGGCCCCGATGTTCGTCATCGATTACGTCATTGTGCATGAACTCGCCCACCTGATGGAGGCGAACCATACCCCGCGCTTCTGGAACATCGTGCGTGCAAAAGCGCCCTCCACAGAGAAAGCCAAGGCGTGGCTGAAGGATCACGGTCAGATCCTTGAGGAAGAAGTGTGAATTGCCAGCTTTAGCGCCTCACCATTCCGGCGGCGCGTCATACGGCAGCTTGAAGTGGAGGAAGACATCCCGCGTGCAGTTGTAGATGTCCATCTCGCTCATCTCGGCGCGTTCCATCATGGCGTTGAGCGGGACGAAGTTCTTCTGGATGAAGCGGTCAGGTCCATGGGGTCGTATTTGACGGCGGCCTTGGGTTCGCCGAGACGCTTGAAGCCCTGAATGTTGGGCATCAGGCAGAGGGTCATCATGAGCAAGGTCTCGGTGTCGAGGCCGCAGAAGAAGAACCAGTAGGGCCAGACGCGGTGGAAGTGCTGGTAGAACCTCCGAATCTCCGGGATGGCATAGAGTTCTTGCGGGTCGTCATTCCAACCATCGACCATGAGCTGGAAGGTGCCCATCATCGCCGCGAGTTCCGGTCCCTCGGGCAAGGCGTCCGGGCCGAAGCGTTTGAGGAAGTGGGCGATCTTGCGTTGGCGCACCTGCGCCTGGCTGAAGATCACCACGACGGCATCATGTTCCCCGGCCATGTCAGTTCATGGTGGGATCAAAGCCTCGGTTCTCCACGGACATTCCGAGGACGAGCAGCAGCTGCTTCGCCTTATCGACATCCGCCGAACTCGGCTTGTGGCGCGGCATCAGTTTCGAGAAACGGCCTTCGGAATCGCCGGAGACAAGAGGACTGCCATCGGCGAGACCGGCGAACTCACCTTGCTCACCCCGGATGATGGGGATCAGCACGGTGCCGGAGCTGTCGTGATCTTCCAGCAGCAGGGCGACCATCTCCCGGCGGTCTGTGGCCTCCGATGGACGCACGTCCGGATTCAGGTGCCCTTTCTCATCAGGCAGCCTGACCCAGGATTCGAGAACCATGACCAGCGCCTGCGCCCGGCAGGCGACCGCGAACAGTTTCGCGACCTCGGCAAAGCGATCCTTGGACTCGGTGTCCGTGAGTGAGGTCGGCATGCAGAACACATAACCCTCCTCGGTGTCGGCGATGACGGTGGGCGGAACGGAGCCGGTGGTGCGCATCATGTGGAGCGCGTAGTCCTTGGCCTGTTCCGCGAGGTTCGCAAGCTGTTCCGGGTCGTGCTGTTTGCGGTTCCTCTTCACGCGGAAGAGTTGAACAGGGGTGCGGAAACTTGGCGAGCGAATCCGGGCTTCCGGCGCTTGCGTGCGCATGGCGCTTTTGCCACTTTCGTCCGTCGGTTGGCGACGGCCACGCGCCGTGGCACGCGCGAACAAGATCCGGGGCGGCAGGCCGCGCTCAACCCATGCGACATGAAGAAAACCGAGTCACAGCAGATGCAGCGCCGGCGGCAGAACGCCAAAGGCGCACTCAGGCGTAGGGAGAACGTGGCGCAAGGTTTTTGCGGGTGCGGCAGGGAGCGTGAGAACGCGCGGTGGAAGCTCTGCGCTCGCTGCCGCGAGCAGGCCCGCAACCGCTATGACGGAATCGCCAACACCCCACCCAGCCGCCCGAAGCAGGCGAAGGAAGAGCCGGTTCCCGCGAATCTCACCGGCGTGAGGCGGGTGGTCGAGGCCGACGGACTCGGCAACGTCAACGCCTGGTGGGTAGCCAGCAGCCTTCTGGATCGCAAACAGGTAAGCCGCCGCTGGTCCATCCGGAGACACGGCGAACTCGGCGCGTTCAAGCAGGCACGCGCCCAGCGCCAGAGATGGGAAAAATCGAAGGGCTCCTAGCCAGGCAGCCTCCCGGGACGCCACCTGTAGCCGTCGAGGTAGTCATGCTCAGGAACCAAGGGGGCTGTCGGTGAACGATCCTTCCGGGAAATACATGCTACGCTCACTGCCCGGCAACTTCTCCGGCCTGCACCTGCTCTGCCTCCAATACGTCGGGTTCAAGATCATCGACCCGACCGTGGACATAGGCTTCGACATCGCCGCCGAGTATGAGGAGGCGAGGCGGTTGCAGGGAGGGTAGGGGATGGTGACCCTCAGAGCCCTTCTGAACGAAGGCGTTTGGCCGCATCTCTCTCTCGCGATTAACCTACGCTAAACAACACCATTTTTGATGATCCTCACCCACCTGCCGCTCCTTCACCTGCCTCTCCCTCTCTCCACGCATGACGCAGCGACATCTGTGTCACCGCTATGACAGCAATGTCAGTTTGTCAGCTCATGCCAACGCTTCCACAGCTGTTGCGGTTTTGAGCTATCCAGTTCCGGAAAGCTCAAAGGAACCCGCTGACAACTACCACCGGTAATCTTGGATCGATGAGCATCGAACACATTGAGATTAGTCGTTTTGAGGTTTCTCCCAAAATTGAGAAAAACCTCAAACTCGCATCGTCACAATGATGGCAAGCCACATCAGTGTGATCAGGCTACGGACACGTGATGGTTGCTGCTGCATAGGGGGGGGCAAGGATTGGATTGATACAAAGGTTGGTCTCCGAGGCTACGTCTCCCCGGCGCAACGTTGGTCTGTGCTCCTGTGGCGCTACGTTTAGCACTATCGCTTCACATCCGCTCACCCATGAGGCAGCAGGCTGGTGTGCCTCCTCACACCGTTCAAGGCGTTGTCGAGTTCGAGTTGACGCGACATTTCCTCCACGGCCCGCCCAAGCAGGTCCACGTCGCCGCGCGCATCGTGGCGACGCAGTGCGGTGTCACGGAGTCCGAGGCGGGATTTCAGGTGATCCAGGGAATGTCCTGTCCCACGGGTGCTGCCGTAGAGCATTTTCGAAATATGGATGGAGTCGATGCACTCAACATCCCGGGCAGGGAGTTGGTGACGCTGGCAGGTGGCTGTGAGGAACTTGCTGTCGAAGCGCAGGCCGTTGTGGGCGATGAGCGTGGAGGTTTGAGCCCAACGGCCGAACTGGCACAAAACCTCCTCCGGGTACGGGGCATGGCGCACGTCATCGTTGCTGATGCCGGTATAGCCCGTGATGAAGGAGGAGATGCGCTGGCGTGGACGGGCGAAGCTGAAGAAGCTGTCCTCGGGGCACAGGCCGCCTGCCTGGAAGCGCACGGCTGCGATCTGGATGAACTCGTCGGCGTCGGGGGAAAGGCCGGTGGTTTCGAGGTCGTAGATCACAAACGAATCCCGGGTGTGGAAGCAGTCTGACCAGATGAACGAGTGGCCGCAGGTGTGGCAGGCGGTGCGGCTGCCCATCAGGGACTTGGGGCCGCTGAGTTGTTGGTCGCAGGATGGGTTGGGGCAGCAGATCTTCATGGCCGTTGGCGGCGGGGTGGTCGCAGGGATTGGAAGGGAGGAGGTAGGGTTGCGGCGAGGTAATTCTTAGCCTTGATGTAAAGGCGGGCTGCTGTCAGCGGATGCCCCCTGCACGTTCTCGATCAGCTTCGTCTCGCACTGGAAGAAGTAGTCCTGCAACTGCTTGCCGCGTGCAGTGCCTTCGGCCATGCACATGCGCTTGGTCTTCTGGGGTGCAGCGGTATTCCTTGGTCGTCCGGGGGCGTGAATTCGAGCGTTCCGGATCGGGAACGCTCGAACCCTCGTAGGCCTCAAAGTCCACACCTTCAACGAATTGGAACTGGGCGATGCGCATCCTGGCCGGGCTGAGGATGCCGCTGGGGATGTGGCGGCTGACCTCGAAACGGGCATTGACGCCCTTTCCAGCTTGATACCACAGCACGCGGTTGTGCGCCCACTCGCCGACCCTCAATGAGTCCCTGTCCATCACTTGGGTGAGCAGCGCCCCGTAGAGAGGCCCCATCGGACCTTTCGATGCGCCGTTGCCAGCACCCATCTTGGCTATCGTGCAGCCCGGCGACCTCATCATCTTTCCGAACAGCCAGGTCTGGCCTCCGACGGCGATCAGCTCGCCGAAGCTGGTGCGGTCCACCGTCAGGTATAGCGTGCGGGTAGGTATCTTGGTGATCTCCCCGGTCTTCTCCCCGGTCACCGGGTCGACCACAGGCCGGAGGATGTTCTGGTGCTTGGTGTGGAAGAAGCCCGACCTGTCGTAATCACCATACGGGGTGTAGATGGTCTGCCCCCATTGGTCCGTGGAGCGCGCTATGATCTTGGCGTCGACCAGGTAGTCGTAGATCGTGGACTTGGAATACCCCAACACCGAGGCCGTCATCTTTGCAAACTGGGCCAGCGTCACGTGCCTCGTCGACGGGCGGAACTCGCGGATCAGCAGGTCGATCTCCCTGTCCTTGTCAGCCACCTGCTTTTCGGCCACGCCGATGGTTTCCACAATCTGGAAGCCCAGCGCCTTGTTCTCCAGCAGCAGAGCCTCGTTGGCCTCGGTGGAGATTACCAGCTGCTTCAGGGCCTCCAGGTAGCTCTGGGGCGGCGCCAGAGCGGTCAAAGGGGACAGTATGATATCGATCAGCTTCGACTCGCACTGGATGAAGTAGTCCTGCAACTGCTTGCCGCGGTCGGTGCCCTCGGCCATGCAGAGACGCCGGGCCATCTGGAGGGTGCAGCGGTAGTCCTTGGAACGGCGGTCTCCGCCGCGTCCCGTTTGATTCCCCAAATCGGGGGAACCAATCTCAAAGTCCACAGATTCAACGAATTGGAACTGGGCGATGCGGCGCTTGACCCAACTGGTGAAGTCGCAGCCGACCTCCAATTCCCCATGCAGCTGGCGGCAGCTCCGAACCCGAAACTTGGCGTCCGGGGCGTAGTCGATGTCCAGGAACGTGCCCAGGACGCCGACCTCGGGGTTCATCTGCGCGCTCCTGTAATCCTGGTAGGCGTTCAGCGGTAGCTCCTGCTGGGTATACGGCGCGGCGAAGACAGCTGGCATAGACGCCTTGCGCGGCGCTGTGTCAGCCTGTGGCAGCTCTTGGTCAAACATGTTGATGTGGCTGTCGCCAGCCATTATGCGCTTCTCAATACGTTTGAATTCCGCCGCGACCTTGTAGCCGTCGTTGATCTCGGCAGTACCGCCGTCCCAGGGATCCTGCAGGCGGGCGCACAGTCCCGGGAATATCTGGGCGATTGCCAGAGCGTAGTCGTTGGGGACGGGCCTCAGGCCGAAGGCGGGGTCAAGCCGCTTGCCGTGCAGCGTGATCGTGTCGTCGCTGTGGATGCGCAGCCTGCCTGTATTGGACTTGTCGTCCCTGACGGGTCAGGCGTGACCGGTTCAACCAGGACGATCCTCAGGCCGTCGGTGAGGTTGCTGTTTTGACGTCTGGAGCCTCGTGACAGGGCTGCCGGTCGAGTTTTGGGGTCGGCCGGTATTTCGACCGACCCCTTGGAGCAGACTCTCACAGGCGCATCATGCCGCCACCTCCCGCGTTGGCACCTTTGGCAACGTGCTATCATCGGAAGGCTCACTTTCGATCATCCCAAGGATCTGATCCAGGAGCGGACGGAAGCGCTCGGTGGGGACGAACTTTGCGAGGTCGGCTTCAAGCCTCCTGACGTCCTCTCGGACAGCGGCACGGGCGTCCTTTTCCTTCCCCTTGGATTTCTTGGGTGCGATGCCCTTTTGATTCAGGAACTTCTTCACTTGCGCCGTCACCCCGGAGGCGGTCAGCTTGTCTCCATCCGCAAACGCCGCCGTGACGTTGAGAACGGCGTCCGGGACATAACAGAAAGTACAGGTGAAGACGCAGGCATCGCCGGCATTCATGACAAGGCCATCGCAAAGAAGCTTGTCTTGGGACTTCTCGCTCTGGTCTGTGAGCACTGTCTTGACGTCGATGTGGATGACGGGCTTGCAGCTGACGATGCCGTATTTGGGCTGTCCGTCAGGTGTCTTGAACTGCGAGAGCAGTGCGGCAGGTCCTTATGGGACAGCGGCGTGGTGGGTTGAGGTATGGAGGCGTTGTCGGCAGCGGTGTTGGTTTGTGAAGTTTTCATTGGATTGATATAGTTTGGGATGTTTGTGGTTCTGCATGCGCTCCCGGGCACTCGCCCGGGAAACACGTCATGCAGGGTCATGGAGTTAGCCGTTGGTTAGGGCGGTGCTGCCGTAAGCGGCTTCGACTTCAGGGAGGATGCGGATGTCGCGGTGGCGCGCCTGTGTCATGGCCTCCAGCTGGGATGCTTCCACGACAGGCTGATATTGCCATGCGTCCTCGCTGAAGAGGTCGGTGAGGCTGACCTGGCTGAGGAGGGCGAGTTCCTTGCGGGCGGCGATGTGATAGCTGGACCTCGCGTTACTGATTGATACCGGTTGGTTCGAGGCTTGGAAGCGCGTGCTGTAGTAGTTGAACTGCTGCTGAAAGGACATCCCGGTGGCATGGGAAACCCAGCCCATGAAACGGCCTAGCTTATGATCATTCTCCCCCTTTGCGTCCGGCACTTTCGTGTAGGCACCATCGAACTTCGACATCACCGCATAATGGGCAGTGCGGAGATCATGGGCACGGAAGCCGACAAGGCGTTCTTCGCCATCGATGAGCCTCCAGACTCCTTGAGGGAGATACTGCCGAAGCTTTTCCCCTTCGAGATAGACCTCGATGCGAAGGACGGGTTGGTCGTTGGTCACCATCGAACGGTATTTCTTCCGCATTTCCAAGTCCTTGCGGTAGATGCGGATCAGCAGATCTCCAATCGAGGTGGAGAAGGCGATGGATTCACCCTGACACTTGTAGAGCGGAGGCCGGTTGATCTTCGGATGCTTGGCTCCGCCGAACGCGCTGAGGATGGTGCCGCCGTCATCCAGGACATGGAACGGTATTTCGATGGATTTCCACCACGCGCGGCCGTGTTCATGCAGCCCGGGGAGGATGTGGATCCAATCGTCGGGATTACGCAGTAGCGGTTTGACCAATTCAACCAACGTGCTGGCGGCGTGGAGGAATTCGTCCTCGTTCGGGACGTGCCCATTGTGGCCATTGTAAACCCCGCCCGAGTTAAAAGCGATGGTGTGGATGATCCAGCCATCAATCAGATCGTCTACCGCCTGGATTTTGATGCCGTGGAAGGTATCGACGTAGATTGTGCGGACTGCAATCGTGGGGTTGTATTTCTTCTGTTGCCCCTTTGAGGTGAACGGTATGCCCTTCTCCACATTCGCGCGGGCGTTGATGCTGTGGATCAACGGGCGGATTTCAGGAGGGAGATTGTGGAGCTCGTTGGGGAGGCAGTTTCCGACTTCATTCTTGAGGGGGATGAAGGTGCGGATAACGCCTTGGTCGGTGGGGAACTTCGTGGATACGATGTCTGAGTCGTTGTAGTTGGTCATTGATATAGGGGATGTTTAGCGTGTGTTTAACGCGTATGTGCGAACGTCTTGCTTTGCTTCGATAACGGTTGATTTCCCGCTTGAGACCAAAGAGGAGATACCCAATGCGGCACAGGTGCCTAATTCAGGGAGCCTCGACAGACGCCGAATTCCCCAATGGGTTCCGGGAATGGGTTCACCGTTGAGATCCTCAAGGAGTTCCTGACGCGAGCGTCGGTCTCAGGTGGATTTTGCCCGACCATGAAATATGCATGTCAGTTCAAAAGGACTGACATCCGCGAAGGAATTTCCAAAAAGACTTTCCGGTGAGCCAGACTCCCCATCTTTCCTCTCCAGTCCGGGCAGATTCCTTCAGTTTTGGAACCTGCAGCTGCGGATAATCAATTCACGTCGTTTCGCCGCTAGGGCGAATAATTTCTTCGGTTTGCGAGGGGTGTAAAGGTTGCCTCGCGAGGTGTAGGTAGCCCACGCCCCAGACCCGGTCAAATGAATTTCCGGAGAAAATTTTCAGCCCGCAAATCAGGTCCTAAATGGTCTTTGGCTGCTGCGCCCAATGACCCTGGTTCGGCAGCTCGATGCCGAGTTTCACGCAGTGCTTTTTCAGCGCGACATCGCTGACGCCGATGTCCTTGGCGGCGTGGATCAGCGGCTTCTGCCAGACCAGCTTCTTGAGCAGCGCCTTGCTCGGCCAGTCTACCTTCTGCTCGGACGGTAGCTCGACCTTGAGCCCGGCCTTCCGGATCTTTGCCGGGGTGAGATTCCAGAATTCAGTGACCGCTTTATCGTCGTCGATGGTGTCGCGGTAGTGGCGGTTCATCATCTGGATAGAGGTGCCGCAGTTGAAGGCGGTCAGGGCTTCGTTCTTGTCGCGCTCGGTCTGGAAGGTGATGGATGTATGGCGGATGACGTCCTGAACCCACTTCTTGGCTTTGGCTGATTTCTTGAGTGCTTTCATCTTGGAGTCCCAGCCATTCGGTAGTCCCCTGAACGGATGCACCGCGAGCCAAGCGGCGAGCACCGGGGGGATCGGCACAGAGCGCTTGAGCGTTCGGCGTAACTTGCCGCCGCTAACACGGATCTTTTCCTTGAGGATGTCCTCCGGCTTAAGGTCCCGGATTTCACTGGGACGCAGACCGGCGAACATGCCGATGGCTATGGCAGAGGCAGCTGCGCCATCCCGATATGTTATCGATGCGTAGAGCAGCCGCTTGGTCTCCTCCAGCGACAGGGTTGCGATCTGGCTCATGTCCTTCGGCAGTTTGTCGAGTCGCTCGCAAGGGTTTTCGAGGCAGTAGTGATGGCGCATGGCCCAGTTGAAGAACACGGAGAGCGCGGTGCGATACGCGCGTTTGGAGTTCGTGTTCTTGTGTATGCTCAGGATCTTTTCCAGATCGGTAACCGTGAATTTGTGCAGAGGCTTGTTGGGATCGGGCGTCAGCAGTGATCTCAGCGTGGACTCATAGAATTCCCTCGTTCGGCGTGCCAAATTAGCCCTGCTTTGGATGAACTCGTCGTAGGCATTGAGAATGCTAACGGAAGTCTGCTCTTCACGATAATGGGATTCCACGAACAACACCGCCTCGTCGGTGCCGATGTTCCGGGACTTCAATCGGTTTTCAATGCTGATGTAATGGGCGACGATCTCCGCGAGCTTCCTCCCGCCCGCTGAGGTGATGGCGGCCTCGGCATCGGCAAGCTGGTCATCGCTAAGTCTGGTTCTCTTGAGTTGTGCGCTCGTCGGTTGTCCGATGGCCTCCGCTTCCAGATCGGATCTCTCCTGCTCGGCCTCAGGTTTTGTGGAGTAATTTTTGCGGACACGTTGGCCGTTCACCCTGCGTCCCTCCACCCGGTAGGAAGTGTTGCCGGAGGCGTTTTCGAACTCGCAGACGCGGAAGCGGATTGTTTTTTTCGGTCGTGCCACGGTTAGTTTTGGGCAACTGTTTGGGCAACTGGCAAGATTTTTTCAGCAGGAGTGACCGGAAATGCTTATGTAATATGGATTCGTTGAAAAAAATAGACTTGTTTGTAATCAGTAGGTCAACGGTTCGAGTCCGTCAGCCGGCTCCATTTTTCGTCTAGGGCTTTGCGGAAACCATCGCCACCGCCATTGCGGCGATGCCTTCCTTGCGGCCGACGAAGCCCATTGTTTCGTTGGTGGTGGCCTTGATGCCCACTCGGCCCGGCGGGATGCCGAGGGCTTCGCCGATGTTTTTCTGCATGGCCTCTCGGTGTGGCAGGACTTTTGGGGCTTCGGCGATTAGGGTCGAATCGACGTTGGTGAGGGAGAGGTTTTCCTCGGCGAGGAGTTCGCGGCATTTCTCCAGGATTTTCAGCGAGGAGATGTCCTTGCAGAAATCCTCGCCCGGGGGGAAATAGTGGCCGATGTCCGGTTTCCCCATGGCCCCGAGGATGGCATCGGCGATGGCATGGCAGAGGACGTCGGCATCCGAGTGGCCATCGAGGCCACGGGTGTGCGCGATCTCGACCCCGCCGAGGATGAGGGGGCGGTTTTCCGCGAAGCGGTGAACGTCGTAACCGATGCCGATCATTTTCTAAAATTCAAAATTCAATTTTCAACTCCCAAGGAAGAGACGCGGACTGAAGTCCAATGCCTTTAAGGATTCAGAATTGTTCGTATCCATACAGATTGGGCTGGCCCGGGCAGATCTTCGCTTCATGCTGGCGGAATGTCCACTTCGACCGTCCTCTTCAGTGATTT
>Ga0163144_10016771_pt1 | contig 14983 bp, 10 predicted proteins | sample OliLak19BULKMAT1_FD_123175 | JGI IMG/M metagenome (GOLD analysis project Ga0163144, IMG submission 123175) | Freshwater microbial mat bacterial communities from Lake Vanda, McMurdo Dry Valleys, Antarctica - Oligotrophic Lake LV.19.BULKMAT1 | ecosystem: Environmental > Aquatic > Freshwater >... | reverse complement strand
TGACCTTGCCACCAGCCTGGAGAAGAGCGCCATCAAGATGGGTGAGAACGTGCGCCTCACTGCCACGGTCACCAACAAGACGCAGGAAGGGCGCCCCATGACGCTGGCCCGCGTGGGATTCCCGGGCGGCCTGGCCGCCCAGACGTGGCAGCTCAAGGAGCTGAAGGACAAGGGAATCATTGGGTTCTTTGAGACACGTCCGCGGGAAGTCATACTCTATTTCCGGGACATGAAGCCCGGCGAGGTCAAGCAGGTGCCCATTGACCTGGTGGCCAACATCCCCGGGGAGTTCACCGGACCCGCCTCAAGTGCGTATCTGTATTACAATGATGAACACCGCACCTGGACGGACCCGCTGGCCATCAACATCACGCCGTGACCGTTCACTGGAGCAGGGGCAGCCCTGCTCCAGCGCGGTAGTGGTTGAGCATGGCGCGGGTCCGGTGTTCCTCGCGGAAGTTGGCGCGGTCCCGGGACACCAGCTCCGCGGCCCAATCATCTACGGTGGTTCCACTGCGGCCCAGGGAGGTCAAGAAGCCCGCAATGGTGGTTGACGTTGCCACCCCGGTGGTGTTGCCCATAAAAGTGTTACCCGTGTAGCTCTGGGTCTCACCCTGCGGATTGGTGTAGCTGAAGTCACCCGCCAGCACGTTGCCGGTGAACGCAACGTCATGGACTCCAACATTGGCGCCCAGCAGCGTGGCGCCGTTGAACTGCTCATTATAACCAATCAAAGAGACGCCAGAGTTCACTGTCCCCTCCGGACCGCGCAGAATGAGGTTGGATTCCACCACGCCCTGGCGCGCGTTGCCCACGTTGACCGTGCCGTTGCCGTTGAGAAAGAGGTTCTCGCGGACGGACAGCGTGACCCCGCCCGCTGCAGGCACCACACCCCAGGCCTGCCCAAAATGGCCGGGGATTTCATTGGAGATGGAGATGTTGCGCTCATAGACGCCGCCGGGGCGCACCATGAACCCTTCCGTGGCCTTGATGATGTAGTTGCCAAGCACCCGCACGTTGGTGGACTGCGCCGTCAGGTACGCCGAATGCGCAAAGAAAGAGATTTCTGTAACACCGGGCAGGTCAGGATGCTGGTTGAGATAGAACACGTTCTCCTCCAGCAGCACGCCCTGCGCCCCCGTCAACAGGCCAGAGGAATGGGTCCCGCCGCCACCGGGCAGGAAGATGCGCGTGAACACGCAGCGCCGGACCCGCAGGTCTTCCACGTCTCCACCGCCGCTGTATCCAAAACTGAATCCATCAATGACCACGTTCTCCAGGAGGAGATGGGAGAATGGGAAACCGCTGCCCTGGTATTCGGCAGCAACCGTGGCAAGTGCGCCTGCGGAAGGCGCGTTCAAGGGTGCGTCAAGGCGGCCCTGCGCAACCATTCGGACATCCGTGAGTGCAACATGCGCAATCACGCGGGTTGATTGGTAGCCCGGCGTCATGATCATTGCGCCCTGCACACCCGAGTTCAGCGTGGGACGCGGCAACGCTTCATCACCGTACGCGCCAAGGCGCATCCATCCCGCATCTGCCGCCGCGGGCCCCGTCTTGGTCCACACCAGCGACGAGGAAAGTGCAAACGTATCCCCGCGCCGCAGCAGGAGCCAATCCGCCTGGCCGTCACGAAGCGCTTCATAACCCGCTTCCACGGTGGCCTTGGGCAACTGCGCGGTGCCCGGATTGCCGTCATCTCCGTTGGACGCCACGTGAATCACCAGTGCACCGTTGGCCGGCGTGAACACCGTCCAACCATCCACCACGGGCGTTCCGGATGAACTGGACGCCACTGAGGATGAAGCACCCATCCCCGACGACACGGACGCGCTCTGGGCGTTGCTGGACGAGGAAACGCCTACGCTGCCTGACGCGCCCTGAGCGCTGCTGGAGTCCACACTTACCGCGGCGCTGGTGGCCGTGCTGCCCGCGGAAGACGCCAGGCCACTGGTGCCTGCGCTGGATGTGGCCACGGTGTTGCTGCCCGCGGAGGACGCGCTCCCGCCCGTTGATGAGGACGAGGACGATGAACTGCCGTCCCCGGGAGGCTCCGTGGGACAGCCCAGCAGCAGGAGAGCAACCAGAAGCATTCCATGGTGTTGGCGCATGCCACGTCCCGGGTTGGAGGTGTGAGCGCCAGGAAATCACGGAAAGCGCACGGCACGCAATTTCTGTTACACAAGGTTGTCAATCTTCCTCGCGCCGGACTCTGCTTTATATGTATGACAAACAATCCAGGCGTCAAAAGCCAACTGTGCGGGAACACACCCACCCAAGGCTCCCATTTCCAGCTATGCTCCAATGTGTTTGCATTCCGGGAGGTCATACATGGGCACAACGCAGCGGCGGCTGGTCATTGGCTTGGTGGGCGTTCTCTCGGGACTGGTCTCCGTCTGGGCGCTGGCGTTGCCAACGGAGCTGACGCGGTCCATTCCATATTCGGGGCATCTGGATCTGGACGGCGTGCCCATGAGTGGTCCCGTAACGCTGAGCTTCCACGTCTGGAACGCACCTACCGGTGGAACCGAGCTCTTCACCCAGACGGGAACCTCCGCCACCGTTTCCAACGGAGCATTTGCGGTGCTGCTCAACGGCGTCCCGGATTCCGTGTTCAACAGCAATGCGGTCTACGTGGGTGTTGATGTTGGCGGCACGCCGCTGGTGGGCCGCCAGGCGCTGGTTCCCTCGGCGCAGGCGGTGCGCGCGGCACAGGCATACAACTTCACGGTCTCCCAGAATCTCCAGGTGGATGGACAGATCACCAGCAACCTCAACGCCGTCATCCGCGGCGCTGAGATTGGCGCGTCAGCACATCCCAACTACGTTGGCGTTTCTGCGGCGGGCCGCAACAACCTGACGGACTATGGATTGATTCAGTCCACGGACGGCAGCGCCACGCTGCTCAACGCAAGTCCAACTGGCAGCGTGCAGCTCCGCCTTGGCAACGTGCCCCGCGTTACCGCAGATCCCACCAACATCACGCTCAATGGAAACACCAGCGTCACCGGCATGCTGGACATTGGCTTCCAGCACCTGGACTGCGGCGCCAACATGGACACTTGCTGGTGCCCGGCCGGGAAGACGGCCATTGCGGGCGGCGGCCGCTGCGCATCCAACCTTCCCCTCTTCAACAACAGCCGGGTCACCAACGGCGCCATCTCCGGCTGGCGGGTCTACTGCGAAAGCGCCTCAACCGTGACCAACGTCTTTGCCATCTGCGCGCGCGTTAATTGAGTCATACTAAAATACGCTGGCGCCGTCAGGGCAGGCGTCCCAGCGCTTCTGTGACGCGGTGCATGGCGTCTTTGCCAGCATGCGCGCGTTCCCGGACAATGGTCAGAAGCGCGCGTTGACGGGCCGGCGTGTCAACGGTGGTCTTGAGCAGGGGTTCCACTTCCGCGTCACCCAGCTCCGGCGCGCGGCGTACCGAGTCCAGCAGACGGTCCGCAGCAGCCATGGCCCACGGGCGCGCCCCAACCGCATTGAAGACCGCCGAGCGGACCAGCGGGTCCCTCTCCGTCTCAACCATCCGCAACAAGGCGTCCACCACGGCGTCACCAGGCACGGTGCCCATGGCAAAAGCAGCGGCCGCGCGCACCGCTGGGGACGTGCTCCTGGCACGTTCCAGCACAACGTCCGCGTATTCGCCCCGCCGTGAGTTGGCCATTCCCATCAGTGCCGCGCGCGCGTCCTCCTCCTCAGTGGCGCTCAACAGGCGTTCCTGCAGCACCGGCAGGTGGGCGCGCGCCACGGCATCCGGAGCGCGCCAGAGGAGTGCACCCAACGTGCTGGTGGCGTAGCGCCGCGCAGCAGCCGTGCCGGTGCGCGTCTCCGCCGCCATCATGGCCACCAGGTCCCCTACCGGATGCTCTACCAGAATGGCGCGCTGCAGCAGCGACGGGTGGTCCGCGCGTTCACGCACCCGCGGGTTGCTCAGCACGGTGATCATGGCGTGCTGCGCTGCAGGGGTGCCCGTACCCGCCAGGACATCCAGCGCCAGCGCCATGCCCGGCGTTGCAAAGTTGCCCTCCACGCAGGCCCGCGCGAGTTTCGCCGGTGCATTCTCATCCAGCTCCAGGAGGCCGGTGGCGCGCCACAACCATCTGGAGTGTTGCGGCAACACACCCGCCTGGTGGTGCGCGGTGAGGTCTGCCGCCAGCATATCCGCCGTCATGCCGTCTGCGCGCAGCGTCAGCGCGTTGGCATGGGCGGAGGATGGTAATACTTCAACCTTCACCGTCTCCACCGGCAGAGGCAGACCCGCAGGGGCGTCCACCAGTGACCAGACCTGCACGTGGCTTCCGTTGGCAACCGCACGCGCGCCATCCACCATCTGCACGCTCTCATCCACGGTGTGATGGGTGAGCGTGCCACCCGCAAAACGCCGCGTGGTGTTCCACTGACTTGTCCGGGTACCGGTGCCTCGGAGGTTGGGCGGAATGAAGGAAGGGTCCACTGAGGACGTGCGGGCCACGCGTTCACACGCTGCGCCGTCCACACGGCGTTCTTCCTCCTGGATGCCGGTGGCCGGACCCAACGGCGTCTCAGCCTGTGCACCCCCGGCAAGTGCGGGCAGCAGGATGGTGCGGAACATGGCGCCGTCTGCGCGCTCCATTCCGCTGCCCACCAGCACTTCCCGGGCATCACCGCGCTCATCCAGCGTCACGCTGGCGCGCCATTGCCCCACGCGGGCCGCGGCACCAGGAATTGTAATACCCAATGCGCTCCACTGCGCGTTCTCCACGTCCGTGACCCACACATCCAGCGCCGTTGGTGACGTTGCACTCAGATGCACCCGCGCCATGAGATCCAGCGCGCCCTCCAGAGGCGCAGCCAGCACGCTCCCCGGTGCGTCCACCTTGACGGCGTGTTTCACGGTGACCCGGTACGCCCGGTGTTCGCCCGTTTTCCACGTGGGCCGGCACACCGGCGCATCACGGCACGCCTGCGTGCCCAGCGTGACAAGCAGGAAGAGTGCGGTCCGGCTCAGTTGCACTCCACGCCCTCAATTGCGCAGTAATCAATGAGCGTGCCCAGGTTCTGCGCGTACGTCTTCTGCAGCAACGGGATGTTCCACGTGTAGCCCGGCCAGGAGAAAACCGTGCTCTCATACCGGTCCCAGAAGGTGTCAGCGTACACGTAGACACGGCCAGACAACGCGGCCAACTCCAACTGCGCGGAGACATTGACCCCAACATCCGCAGTCACCGCCTCCAGCACACCGGGCGTGGTGATGCTGACTGCGGCGGAGAACGGCAGCGCCACGGTGACAACGTTGAGCTCACCGCCCACACCAAATTCCACCAGCAGCAGGTCCAGCCCCAGCGTTGCAAAACCATCCAGCGCCGCAAACGGACGCACGGCGGCGCCAATCTGCACGTCCAGACCTGGTCCACAGTCCGTGAGAGAAGCCACGCTGGCCTTGAGCTCACCCTGGACATCCAGGCCCACGCGGCCGGTGACACCCAGCGTCAGGTCCACTGAGAAGCCAGCAATGCCAAACACCGGCGCAGAGAAGTCTGCTTCCTGCACCTGTTCATAACGCTGCGGCGCAAACACCAGGTTGTATTGGTAATCAATATTATCAATGGCACTGCCCGCATATGTCTGCCACGCGTCATTCCATACGGACACGCCGGCCACCCGGAGGTAACGCGCGGCGGCGCCGCTGCGCGCCAGCCCCAGCACACCGCCATCCAGCGCCTGACGGTAGTTGCCACCCACATAGACGTAGCCATCCAGGTCCGCATTGGCGATTGCGTCGATGCCGCACAGCCCGATGGCCCCCTCAGGCACACTGACCCGCCACGCCGCAATCCATGCATAACCTGCGGAGAACCACGCGCGATCTCCCAGTTCATCACCACCGGAGAAGGATTGACCCCACAGCGGGCGCCGTTCTGGTGGCAGTGAGCCAAACGCCGCAGGCAGGAGGCCCAGCATGGTTGCACGGTGGTCCAGGTAGATCTCAAACGTGTAGACGTTGGCGGCAGCGTCAGACGCGTACTGATGCCACGTGGGGGGATTGCCGGTTTCAAGATATTGGTAACCGCCGGCAAGGTCCGCAAAGTTGGACGGGGCGTACTCACGGCAGCGGCGGAGCTCTTCCTGGCGGATGGGCTCAAAGTGCTGTTCCACCGCCTCCATGAAGTCTGCCGGCGCCCAGTCACACGCTGCCGGGATTCCCCGCCCAGCCTCATCCCGCCACGGCGCAAAACAACCCACCTCATCCGCGGCAACCAGCAGCGTTTCCATCTCTTCCACCAGCACGCGCATCCGCTGGGTCAGGTTGAGGACGGCTGACCCAAAGATTGCCGTGTTGTTCTCCATGGCCAGGTCATACGTGGCGCGGATGTGGCGGTAATCCTCCAACAGCGCGTGGAAGCGGTGGCGCCGCCGGTGGTGAAGGTTGAGGTCCTCATCCGTGACACCCTGCGCGCCCAGCGTGTCACTCATACGTTTGTGCCAATGCCACCCGTCGTCAGGACCGCGCGTAGGGGTCTTGAGCCAGTACTGTTGAACGGCGGCCAGCTTGTCTGCAATGGCCCGGTTGCGCGGCCGGCGAAGCTCTTCCGGGCCGGCCAGGCTGGTGTTCACGTTCCTCAGGGCGTTGAGTGCGGCGGCGTTCTCCGGGCGCAGCAACTCGCCGTACAGGTTCTTGGGAGCCTTGTACGGAAGCATCTTCTCACCCAGGCCGTGATGGCGGCCGTCACTCATCTCCGTGCTGCTGTCCGGGTAGTGCCCAAACGGCCGGAGGGCGTCTGACATGCCACGTGTGCCCACGTTCACCTGGGCAGCGCCCGCTGCGGTTGAGTAGGCCAGCTGGAACACACGGCGGTGCGCGCTGCCCATGGCCTCCGCCACGGCGTGGAAGGTGACGTAGTTCCAGTAGCGCTGCTGCACATACTCTTCACAGTCATCCACGTGCTCATCACCAAGGTCCGAGTGCAACGCCAGCACCGCAGCCAGCGTCTTCTGAGATTCCAGCGTGGTGGACTGCATGATCTGGGTTGCCGGGCGCACCAGACGGGATTCATGCGGCCCACAGTCAAACTGTGACGGGTCTTTGACCACCGGCACAATGCTGTACGCCGTGGACCCGGGAGCCTCATCCGCGCCCCATGCTGCGCAGCCGCCGGCGGTGGCGTGGTGTTCCTGCGCAGCCTCACGGATGAGACGCCGGCAGGTGTCCAGCAGCCACGGTTCACACTGCGTGGACGCATCCGCCACCATGTTGGGCGTGTAGTAGCTGGTGCAATGATCCGCAGTGAGAGACAGCGTCTGCTCCGCCGGGCACAGCCGGTCTTCCCAGCCAGCACACGCAGCCTCCACACGGGACACGCAGACCGGGTGGGTGGCCGCCAGCGTGGTTGCCAGGTCCGCACAGCGCGTCACGGTGTCCCCGCCGCAGTTGGATGAGAGGAAGTTGTTGCAGCGGGACGTCACCACCGGCTGGCACGCGGGGTTCGCAAGGGTCAGCGTCCCCTGTTGCAGTGAGTGGCACGTGTTCAAGGATGCGGACGGACACGCCGCCTGCAGCACTGTGCAGCGGTCATCAATCCAGTCCGCACACAAGGGGTTGCTGCCCGGGTACAACCAGCTCTGCGTCCGGTACGCCGTGCTGTTGCACAGGGCCAGCGTTGGCGGCGTGCAACTGGTGGCCTGGACGGTGGGGCAGACCTGGTCCCGGAAGTAGAGGCATTGTGCGTGCAACAGCGGGCTGGGCTCACCGCTGCAGGTGGCCAGCGTCCATGGGGGGCAGGGGCGGCACACCTGGGTGTAATACTCTACACACTCAGGCCGCCATTCCCAGGACGTGAACGGCGCGGGCGGAGCGGTGAAGGGCTGGGTGGCCAGCGTGGTGTCTGCGTTGACGGTGGCGCAGAACTGGGCGGTGGGTGATCCGCTGATCACCGGGAGCGTCAGGGCGTTGCAGTCACGCGGGGCGGTGGGGAGGTACGTCTCTCCGGTTCTGCAGTTGGGGCTGCAGCTGTCAAACCACTCCAGGTTGCCGTCATCACATTGTTCAGCCTTTTCACGGCGTCCGTTGCCGCACACAATAACCGTGCACAGTGGCGTGCAGCCGTTCTCCACCATGTTGTTGGCGGCCCCGTCATCACACTCTTCTGTGGTGTCAATGACGGCGTCACCGCAGGACGCCGCCACGCAGGTGGTGCGGCACGCGTTGGCCTCCGTGTCCGAGTTTGCTGCTCCCGTGTCACACGCCTCACCCGGATCAAGCACCCCATCACCACACGCGGAAAAGGCACACGTGGTCTTGCATGCGCCCGCGCGGACATTGGAGTTGTCCACGCCGTCATCACACGTTTCCCCGGGGTCCAGAGTGCCATCCCCGCAGCGCGCCGGCACACAGTTGGGACGGCAGGCGCCGGACGTGATGTCCGAGTTGGCGGCGCCGTTGTCACACCCTTCGCCCGTGTCCTGCACGCCGTCACCGCAGCGCGCAGAGCGGCAGTCCGGCCGGCACCCATCCGCCAGCGTGGCGCTGTTGGCTGCGCCCAGGTCACATTGCTCCGCACCGTCCACCACGCCGTCACCGCAGCGCGGGAACGTACACAGGAGGCGGCATGCGCCCGGCGTGGTGTCACTGTTGGCCATGCCATTGTCACACTCTTCTGTGCCTTCCACCTGTCCATTGCCGCACACGGAGAGGACGCCTGAGGAGGATGTTTCCGCGGAAGAACTTGCGGTCTCAGTGGTGGAGGAGGGTGGCAGCGCTGAGGAGGCCACCGTGCCTGATGAGGATGCCGATGGGGCTGCGGATGCCGACGACGCGAGCGATGCGGCACCGGAGGACACCATCACGGACGTGCTGCTGGAGGCGGAGGAACCGGCGCTGACCGGGGAAGAGGAGGAGGAGGAGCCGCTGACCCCTGCGCTGCTTCCAGAGCCGATGACGGAGGTGGAGCCTCCGCCATCCGGTTCATCGCTGGTTCCCGTGGTGACACAACCCACAACCACACATGACAGAGCCACAGCGACGAGTGCGTGCTTCAAGTGTCCTCCCTTGCAATGTCAATAACGCCGGCAACATTGGCTGCTTGCTGCGTTGTGTCTGTGACCGGCAACAACCCATGGCGTGCCGTTTCAGACGCTTCGGTCTGTAGCCCGCACCCTGGCGGCGAGGGAAGTGTCCACGGCGGCCAGGCTTCCGCAGTGTGGTCTGGTGCGCGCACGTTGTCTGCCGGTCAGAGCACGCGCCGCTGACAACTGTCATACACAAACGGCGTGTGTTGCTCAGTTACCGGACGTGGGACTCAAGAACCACTTTCCCCGTTGCCAGCTCCATGTAGATGTTCACGGTGGCGGGAAGCTGCTCCCAGCCCAGCACGCCCACGGGAACGCCGTCCTTGTAGAGCGTGCCGTTGGCCATCCAGTCCCCAAAATCACCCGGGCGGAAGTTCACAAACGCCTTCTTGGTGGCGGCGTTCTGCAGCGTGAATTGTGCGCCGTCCTGGGTTCACGCGTTGTTGTACGTGCGGTTCACCACCTCCCCAGTGGTCCCCATGTAATACTGAAACGCGTAGTTCCGCGTTTCCGCCAGCGTCACGGAAGCGCCGCCGCCAGTGATGGTACCCGTCACCGTTTCATTGTTGACGTAACGGATCCAACCGGGGTCAATCATGCTCATGGTGGTGCCGGCGTGAGATTCCTGCACCTGGTACACAACCCCGCCCTCACCGGAAATGAACCCGGTCATGCTGGCTGAGAGGCTCCCGCCGCTCCGGACGCTGGTCACCTGCAACTCGGTCCCCGTGACGGCGTGGTGGTAGTTGACGTTGTGATCTGACTCAAAGAACTCATTGGCCGGCTTGGCAAAGTCACCCTGCAGCGTGGTGAAGGTGAACGTGAGCGTCAGACCGTTGGAGCGCACCGCAAGCAGCCGGTCCGCCGGCGTGGCGCTGTACGTGTACATGCCCGCCGCGTCTTCCGTGATGGTGCCGTAGACGCGCACCTGCGCACCGCCGGTTCCCAGGTTGCTGGCCACGTAGACCGCGCGGATCATCACGTCCCGCAGCGAGTGGTTCCCCTCATACGCAAAGGAGGACAAGGCCCAGACGTTCTGGAACTTGGCCACATCCACCGCGGGCGCCGCGCTGCTGGAGGTTGTGACCATGGCGCTGGACGCGTCCCCGGATACGCCAGATGACGACGACGCAGCGCCAGATGTTGCGCCGGTTGCTGACGTGCCCGCGCTTCCTGAGCTGCTGCTGCCCGCCGGTGCCAAAGAGGTTGAGCCGTCCCCGTGCGACGCTGCCGCACTGGTGGTGGTGGTTGCCCCGCTGCTGGCCGGCGCCTGCGATGATGCGGTGGTCCCACCCGTGGATGACGACGTGGAATCACCGCCTTCAGGCGAACATGCAGCAGAGATGGCAAGCAACAAGAGTGTGCAGGCAACGCGGTTCATGAGGGCTCCCATGCAAAGGTCAACGCTGCTGAGCGTGCTATTCCAGCGTGTCGCGTAGGTCCAGCCCCAGTTTTCCAACGTGTGACGAGGCCCAGGTCACGCCGGTGCGGCAATTTTTCGGCTGCGTCCAGTCCGCTCAGTTGGCTTCACCACGTCACCGGACGCCAGGTACCCCACCATCATACGCGTCAGCTCATCCACCACAGCCTTGGGATCCAGCGCGCCGGGAGGTTGGAGCACCGCGGAGTGCAGCAGCGCTTCCATGGTGTGAACCACCATGAAGGCCAGCAGCCGCGGATTCTGCGTGCGGATCTCATGGGGACGTTCCTCAATCACGCGCTGCACCAGCGCCAAAAATGGCTCTGCGGATTCCACCAGCAGTCCTTCCGCGGCAAAGCGCACCTGCAGCGCAATCAACGCGCGCCGCAGCATGTCTCCGGGCGGGTTCCGCACGTGCAGCGCGCTGATCATGCTGCGCACCAGCAACGGCAACGGCGCGTCCTTGTGCTCAAGAATGCAGAGCTCAAGCGCGTCCAGCTTCTGCTGGATTTCCCGGTCAAAAACCCCGCCAACCAGCGCGGCCTTGTCCGGAAAATACTGGTAGAGCGTGCCAATGCTGACACCGGCCAGCTCCGCCACCGCGTTGGTGGTCAGGGCGTCATACCCGTCCCGCGTGAGCAGGCGCGTGGTGGCCGTAAGCATGGCGTCCATGGTGACCTTGGCGCGTGGCTGACGAGGAGCTTTGCGGGCCTGATGAACGGGCTTCTTGAGCACTGCGCGCCTCCTGCAACGTCAGTGCAGGACGGTCTTGAGCCCGTCAATGGCAAAGCGTTGCTCCGTGGCGCTCTGCTCCAGCACGTGGTTGGCGCTGGAAATCATCTTCAGCGTGGCACGGCTGCCAAGCTGGTTGGCCAGGGCCCTGCTTCCCGCGGGGTCCGCCAGCGGGTCCGCATCACCGTGGACAATGAACAGGTTCCCGGACGGTCCCTTGCCACCCGCCACCAGCGCGTTGATGCGCGCAAGATCTTCATTGGCGGAGCTCATGGCGGAGAGCTGCGCGCGCACATCCTCCAACACCGCACCCTGCGCGCCCTTCTGCGCCGCACCCCGGTCATGCGTGAGGACGGGAACCCCCGCGCTGGGCGCCTGCAGGCGGTTCAGGAACGGGAGGTGGCTGGCATGCTTCAACAGCTTGTTGGTCACGCTGGGCGTGGCACCCAGAAAGGGCGCCTGAAGCACCGCATTCAATCCCTTGGGCATCTGCGCGCCGTCCAGCTTGATGAGCCCGTTGTCATTTAATGTAAGCGCGCCCAGCACACCGGGTCCCGCGCCCATGCTGTTGCCAAAGAGCACCAGCTGCTTGGTGGGTTTGTTGCCGTAGTCCTGCTCCAGCACGCGGCTGGCTTCCGCCGTCACCGCGGCAACATCCCGCGCAACACCGTACCCGCGGTCCAACCCGCCCGGCTTGCCCTGCGTCTGGCCGGCCCATTGATGGTCCATCACAATGACGTCGTGACCTTGGCGGTTGAGGAGGTCAATCTGCTCATGGAAGTTGCGGCCGGTTTCCTGGAATCCCGGTGAGATGACCACCATCTTTCCGCTGGGCTCACCCACGGGACGGAAGCGCTGGAAGAACACATCCCGCGCTGCAATGGCCTGTCCATCCACACTTCCGCTGGCGCGCACAAAACCTTCCGTGACGTCGGCTGGGGTACGGTCAAGCCGCGTCAGCGCAATGGCTTTCTGCGCAGCAAAGAGCTCACCATTGCGCAGGCGGCCCACGTCCACGTTGGTGACCGGCCTGCCCCACACCTGCTCACGCTGCAGGCGGAACGCCTGGAGCTTCTGCATCTCGTCCTGGGGGAAGAGCCCCACGCCCATGGACTGCGCCAGCTTGGCGGCCAGCGGCTGCCGTTCAAGAAAGTCCCCGGTGACGCCCGGCTTCTTGTTCTCATTGCCCCAGATGCCGTCCTTGTTGCCCTGGACGTCCTTGAGCTCCTGAACCGTGGCGCCAATCTGCGAGCGTGTCCCCCATGCAGCAGGAGAGGAATTGGAACGGATGGTGGTCATGGCGCCTCGGTGAAGGAGGGCAACGTTATCGCCGGGTGTGAGGTGAAGCACCACTCGCTTTCATGTGGGATACGGGGCGGTGCTCAAAGGGCTGAAAGCACGGGGGAACCCGGAGAATTCGCGGTACCAGCCGTGCGGATCGGTCTGCCATGGCCGGAAATCCTCAGGTTTGGGGCACTGAAACCGCCATCAACCAAACAGGGCAAGCTGTCCCATCCCTGCCAGCTCAACAAATGCGGCTTCATCAATGACCAGCGCGCTGCCGGTGACGTGCACAACCTGCGGTGCACCGCGCGCCTTCACGCCCATGACCACGTGGGTTGGTCCTTCATCCGTGGAGCCCACAACCTTGCCCCCAAGGGTCTCCACGCGCTGTACCGCCTCACGCGGTTTGAAGCGCTGGAAATTTCCGGTGAAATAGAAGCGTGTGCCGGCAAACCGCTGATCAGAAGGAATTTTGACGTCGTCACGCTTGGGCGGCGGCGCCGGCGCGGGCTCCGGAGTCTTCTCCGGCGTCACCGGGGTGGTGGCGCGGGCGGCATCCACCATGACCAGGAAGTCGCTCTCGGAGATGACCTTGATGGAGGCGCCGGCGGCAATGTGCTTTTCCGCGGCCTTCTGCTTGGTGCTCTTGTCCGCGGTCTTCTGATCACCCACCACAAGGTAGGTCAGCGCCTTGTTCACGGAATCCAGCGCGGCTCCACCCAGGGATGCCACGGTGGCCTCGGCGTCCTTGCGGTCCAATTTGGCCATCTTGCCGGTGAACACAAAAGTCTGACCATTGAACGCCGTGCCCTTGGCCTGCGCGTCCACCACGGGTTCCGCAATGGTGACCTGCTTGCGCAGCTCCGCAACCAGCGGCGCAACGTCCTTCAAGCCCTGCACCACGCTGCGGGCAATGGTCTCACCAACGCTGTGCATCTGGGACAGCTCAGCTTCCGTCAGTGCCAGCACGGCATCCAGCGACGAGAAACGGGTTGCAAGAAGCTTGGACACATGTTTGCCCAGCTCATGCACACCCAACGCGCGGAGAAACGTTGCCATGTCCATGGTCTTCTTGCGGGCCACTTCAGCAACCAGCTTCTGTGAAACCTTTTCCCCAACTTTCTCAAGGCTGCAGAGCTGCGCCGCCGTCACCGTGAAGAAATCCGCAGGCGTGCGGATGATGCCCGCCACATACGCCTGGTCCAGGATGCTGTCCCCAAAGCCCAGCAGGTCTACCACCGCAGCAAAATGTGAGAGCCGCCCCACCAGCGCCGCCTTGCAGGTTGTTGGAGCGGAGCAGAAGAGGAAGTCCTTGTCCCAGCGGGTGGGCGCGCCGCACTCAGGGCAGGCGCTGGGAATGACAACGGGTTGTGTGCCGGGAGCCACCACGGATTCCACGTTGGGAATCACGCCGCCACGCCGCATCATGATCACCTGCGCACCCAGCGTCAGTCCCAGCTTGGTGATAAATCCCGGATGATGGAGCGAGGCGCGCGTCACCGTGACGCCGGAAAGCGCCACCGGGTCCACAATGGCCACCGGCGTCACCGCGCCGGTGCGTGCCACGGACCATTCCACCTGCCGCAATGTGGACGTCCCGGAGTCACCCTGGAACTTGAAGGCCAGAGCGTACCGCGGATGATGCGCCGTTTTACCCAGCCGCTTCTGCTCCGCAACACGGTTGGTCTTGTACACAACGCCGTCAATTTCATAGTCAAGGGTTGCACGCGTGGCGGAAAATTGGTCATACCCTTCCATGGCGCGTTCTTTGGGCAGCACCGCGTGATCCATGGGCGCAAACTTCAGCTCCTTCAGATGCGCCAGTTGTGCAGCCTGCGTCTCATGCCCCGCACCCAGGAGCTCATAGCCAAAGAATGAGAGACCGTAGCCCGCGGACTTCTTGGCATCCTTCTGGTTGATGGCGCCTGCCGCCAGGTTGCGCGGGTTGGCCATGCCTTCTGCTTTGAAGCGCTGGAACACGCTGAGCTTCATGAACACTTCACCGCGCACCTCCACGGCGCGGTTCAGCGGCAGTTTGCGCGGGATGTCCGCAATCTGCAGCGCGTTCTGCGTGATGTCATCCCCCACCACGCCGTCACCGCGCGTGGCCGCCTGCTTCAGGTTGCCGTTGGCGTCGTAATGGAGCGTACAGGCCACCCCGTCAATCTTGGGCATGGCCACCACGTCACCCTCAAAGGAGTCCACCCAGTCCTTGAGCTCCTCCGCGGAGTAACACTTATCCAGAGAGAGCATGGCCTCCGAGTGCCGGATTTCCGCGCCCAACCGCGTTGAGGGCCCCATGGCAACCAGCGCCGGTGAGGACGGAGCAACACTCTTCAGCCGCGTGACCAGCCGGTCATACTCATAATCTGAGAGGACAGGCGCGTTGAGGTCCCAGTACAATTTGTTGTGGTGTGCCACCAGCGCTTCAAGGTCGCTGGCGGACAGGGATTCAAGATCAGGCAGGGTGCTGGAGGTTGTCACGGAAACTCCCTC
>Ga0163144_10016770_pt1 | contig 14985 bp, 16 predicted proteins | sample OliLak19BULKMAT1_FD_123175 | JGI IMG/M metagenome (GOLD analysis project Ga0163144, IMG submission 123175) | Freshwater microbial mat bacterial communities from Lake Vanda, McMurdo Dry Valleys, Antarctica - Oligotrophic Lake LV.19.BULKMAT1 | ecosystem: Environmental > Aquatic > Freshwater >... | reverse complement strand
TGGACCACTGACAAGGATGGCCCACACGACCTCCTGATGGTCTCGGCGAAGGTACAACAAAAGCTCTTCGAGCGTGGCTATGGGAAGTGACTACGACCAAACCTGTAAGCTAGATGCGGGCAAAGACCGATGGTCATTGTTGCCCTTGGCGAGTATCAGGCAGGTAGTCAAAGTTTTGACGTTTGGTGCCCGCAAGTATTCGGTCGACTCATGGCGTGAGGTAGAGCCTGAGAGGTATCTGGATGCAGCGTACCGTCATTTGTACGAGTGGCGGATGGGCCGCAAGAACGATGAGGAGAGCGGCTTACACCATTTGGCCCATGCTCTTTGCAATCTGGTGTTTCTCTACGAACTCACTGGTGTTGAGCGTGAGTAAGGCGGATGACGAGGGTGGGCTGGATGATGCGGCCTACCTGACGCTATATAATCGTGGTTACCGCCCGAAGTTCCCTAAGAACGCCCAGGGGCAGCGAGTGTCAAAGGGGGACCTGTACCGCCGCCGGCACTTGGCGGCCTATCTGACGGCGCAAGGGATGTCTATTGCCAAGGTATCGGAGGCCACGTCACTGAACGCCAAGACGATATCTGACTGGGTGCGTGACCCTGAGTTTCGGCAACTGGCCTCGCTCATGGAGGTACATGCCATCTATGACGTACAGAGCCACGAGGCCAAGGTGCAACTGGCCAGGCTAGAGGAGGCACGGAGCAGCGTGGACACCCTTGTTGCTCTTACCAAGCTCCGGTCTGCCTCTATTGCTGCGGTCGCGGTATTACTCGAAGTGGCCCAGGACGTTGAGGTACCGGCAAGGTGGCGTATTGAGGCCAGCAGCAGAATCCTCGACAGAGCGGGCCTACCTGCTCAACATGATGTGGTGCATTCTGGCGGTGTCACACATACCGTTCAGGACATGTCTATTGAAAACGCTTTGAAGGCCCTAGGGGCTGATGATAGTTATCTTGAGCCGGTGCATGACCTAAAGCAGCTACAGGATGGGGAATATGAGGCAGAGATCGTTACAACCACCGATGGTATTAAGTGATGAAAACGGCAACTCACTACTGCTACTTACGTCAGCCAACCAGCAACTCAACACCGTATGGCTACGAGCCAGTGATATTGAGTCTTTTTATGATCGGATTCATCTTGGTAGTTCTAGTTCGTGCTCAGTCGTGTTCATGAAAAGTGGCGTTCAGTATGACGTTCAAGAGCCGGCCGCAGTCATCGCGTCAATGATATTCCAAGAGGAAATAGAGGACGTTAACATCACCAACCTTAGAGCCTTGAAGGGGGAAAACTGAATGCTGTTTGCTTCAATCGCGTCCGTGCTCATAAGCGCGACCTGGGCCTTTGTAGTTGACCGCCTAGTGGCTCAGCGCCGCTCTAGAGACGCGCTCATGGCCAAGGCCCTAGAGCAGTCCGCATCAAAAAGCGTTGAGCTCAAGGACCTCCAGGAGTCCATAGCGCGCATCCAAGAACGTTGCGGTCGCCTAGAGCTCAACGGCTCACGAAAGTTCTAGTGGACCTAAAGAGCGCCAAGTCAAACCCCACAGAAGACCTCGCCAGGCAAATCGCCTGGGGGGCCGGGGCTTTGTACTTCATGTTGGATAAGAACCAACAGGGCATGTATCACGCCTTTAGAAAATCCAAGTGTCCCAAGTATGTCTATGACGTTGCGCGCCGTGTCGGCAAGTCCACCATCATGAGTTTGATCGCCATCGAGGAGTGTCTACGTAGGCCAAACGCCATGGTGAAATACGGCGCCGCGACACAAGAGATGGTGCGTGAAATCGTAGTACCCATTATCAACTGGACGCTACAATCCTGCCCCAAGGCCATGCAGCCTAGGTACCTTCGTCACGACTACTGCTACAGGTTTCCTAACGGCGCACAACTCAAGCTGATTGGCCTGGACCTCCACCCCGACCGGCTCCGTGGCCAGGCCTTGGACCTTTGCATCATCGACGAGGCTGCTTTCGTGGACCAGCTAGAATACGTGGTGCAATCGATCCTCATCCCACAGATGCAAGGTCGCCCACACGCAAGAATCTTGATGGGCTCTACGCCACCGCAAACCCCTGGACACGCCTGGACCATGCGCTACGTACCAGAGGCCAAGGAGCAAGATGCCTATATACATCGCACGATCATGGACAATCCCAGGCTATCGCTTGAGGAAAAGAAGTTCTTCATCGATGAAGCAGGTGGTCCTCTCGCGATTACCAACAGGCGCGAGAACTTTGCTGAGCACATTATCGACGATACGCTGGCTATTATCCCCGAGTTCATCGAGGCGGAAACTCACATTGTCAAAGACGTGGGCCGGCCCCCATATTTCGATTCATACGTCTCCATGGACCCAGGGTTCAAGGACCTCACCGCCATCCTCTTTGGCCACTACTGCTTTGAAAGTGACCTAATCGTTATTGAGGACGAGGTTGCTATTGCCAGGGCTAACACTGAGACGCTCGCTAAGCTCATCCGCCAGAAGGAGCAGGAGCTATGGGGCAAGTGTTTGCGCAAGGACGGAAAACCCCACCCGATGCTCCGCTATTCGGACGTGGACCATAGGCTTCTTGCGGACCTTCAGGTGGTGCATGGTCTGACGTTTTCGCCTACAGCCAAGGACGACAAAGAGGCCGCTATCAATGGCGTGCGTACGCTGATTTACAAGCACAAGATTCGCATCCATCCACGATGCCAAACACTCATTGCGCACCTGAAGAATGGTATCTGGAATCCCAAGCGCCAACTGTTTGAGCGCTCCGGTGACTTCGGGCACTTCGACGCGATTGACGCTTTGGTGTATATGGTTCGCAACATACACAAAGGTCACAATCCATACCCCAGGTTTATGAATGGGGAAACGTTGGCGACACATCACATACCGCCCGAATCGACTACAGGCAGCACTCTTGCTAGCTTGAAGCAGGCATTTACCAAGAAAAACGTTGGAGGATCGTCAGCATGGACAAACAGTATTGGGTCACAGAGCCCGCTGAGACGCTTGCCAAGAAGATATTAGAGAAGGTCGACCTTTACGACCGAGATCTTTATGAAACCGGCCGCATTGCCGCCATTTGCCGCTCCATGAACATGTACTATGGAGTCGATGCGGATGGCACATGGGCGCGCTCAAGCATGGTCACGTACGGGGGTGACCAGGGCGAAAACGTTCTAGTCAATTACAACCACTATCGCTCACTGGTAGATGCCCGAAACATCCAAGCCATGGGTCAACGGCCAGCGTTTGACGCTATGGCTAACAACACGGATTCAGATGCCGGCCGCCAAGCGTCCTTGGCCAAGCGAATCTTTGAGTTCCAGATGTCCAAAGGCACGCTTGAGCCTAGGGTGGGCGAGGCGCAGCTCTACAAGTCCATCACAAGCGAGGGTTGGCTTGAAGTGGTATGGGACGCCAACCAGGGGGAGCTGTATTCGGTAGACCCTATCAGCAACTCGCTGGTGTTTTCCGGTGCTCCAGCTTTCTTTTCGTATGCCATTTACGACGTTATCCGGGACGTGTGCCGGCGCGACACAATGAACGATTGGGTATGTACCCGAAAGCTCGTAAACAAGTGGGATTTGATTGCCACCTATCCCGACAAGAAGGAAGAGCTTGTTAGCAAGAGCTTTGACGCCTCAAATTACCGCCGCTACATCCGCCGCAGCTACCGTTTTGAGAAGTCTGAAGATTTTGTAGAGTTGTTGTCGTTCTATCACAAGAAAACGAAGGCAGTTCCAGATGGGCGCCTTGTTTTGCAGGTAGACGATTGCGTTTTGATGGACGTACCGATGCCATACGATGAAATCCCGGTATTTCTACTCACCGAGAACAATGAAATTGGGTCCCCATATGGAAACACGAAGAATTGGGACCTTATCGGGCCGCAGCAGGTACTCAACTCTAGTATTTCCACGATTGCGACAAACCACGAGGCGTTTGGTCTTCAGAATATCATTATTCAGAAGGGTGCAAACATCGAGGCTACGAATATCGCGCGCGGCATGCGTGTGTTGGAGATCAATCCAGGTGTTGAGCCTCCAAAAGCTATGCATCTCATCCCTACTAGCAATGAGTCGTATCGCTTGGCTGAGTCCGCTGTGGAAACGATGGAAACCCTAGCCGGAATCAACTCCGTCACACGCGGCAATCCCCCAGCATCCGTTCAATCGGGCGCCGGCATGGCATACATGGGCTCCATGAGTGCCACGGCCAACAGTGCCGACGCTATCAAGTACATTGAGTTCTTGGAGCGGGTTGGAACCGCTCTGATTCGCCTATACCAATACTTCGCCACTACGCCACACATGGTTGAGGTCGTTGGGATTGATAAACGCAGCGCCATTGAATCATTCACCGGCAAGGACCTGTCGAAGGTACGTCGTATCACCATTTCAGTAGGCGGGCCGATGATGCGCACCCAGGCCGGACGCATGGAGGTCGCCAACGCCCTCACCGAACGATGGCCAGACCAGATTAGGCCTGAGCATTACATGCAGCTCATGGATACCGGCCAGCTTGAACCCCTATACGAGTCGCAGAGCATTAAGGCGCTTTGGATCAAAAAAGAAAATGAAATGCTCATGCAGGGTAAGGCTCAAGTGGCCCTGTATTTCGAGGACCATCCTTTGCACATCCAAGAGCACGAGTCGCTCCTAATGGACGAGGATTTCCGATTCAATCCACAACGCAAAACTGAGCGCGATATGGCAATGGACCATATTCAGCAACACGTGAACCTAGAGATGCAGTTGCGCGGTGGAACGGGCGTAAACCCATCCGAACTAAACCAAATGGAGGGCGGGGGGGCTCAACAGATGCCGCCGCCTGGGCCTAAGCGTGCTCCAGACTCACCTAACCCAGTTTACAACAACACCGAGGGCAAGGACGGCAGTATGCCGATGATGCCGATGAACCCGGGCACAGGCGAGCGCGCCAATCCAACGGGGCAATGAAAGCTAAAGGAGATACAACATGGCCGAGATAGTATCAGCACCAACAAGCGCACCATCGTCAACGCAGGAAGCTTTGGCTCCTACAGGCCCACTAGGCCGTGCCGTCGACCCTAAGCAGCCGAACGTACCCAAGGTTGAGGGGTTGGCGGTCCCTGATGCGGACAAGGCCCCTGGGAACACGGAAGAGTTTGTAAAGTGGCTCAAGGAGCAGCACAAGGAGAAGATCAAAGCCAATGGTAAGGAGCGCGAACTCACCTATGAGCAGCTTGTCCGCGAGGCCTCCAAGGGCATTGGAAGCCACGAGGCGTTTACCCAGGCCTCTGAGCTACGCAAGCAGGTAACGGCCGAAAAGGCGACCCTAGCAGCCGAGAAGCAGCAGGTTCACCAGCTCATTCAGCAGCTTCGCAGGAATCCATTTCAGGCTTTGCAGCAGCTAGGTGTGGATGAGCGTGCTTTGCGTGAGATGACCGAGAACTATGTTTACGATCAAATGCAGCTCGACAAGGACCCTGGGAAGCGTCAGCAGATGAGCTTGCAGAAGCAGCAGGAAGAGTTTGAGCACAAGCAGCGCACGTTTCACCAACAACAAGAGCAGGCGCAAACGGACCAATACACGCGCCAATACCAACAGCAGTTCCAGCGCGAGATTCCGGCCGCATTGCGGGCCGTGGGGCTCGACACCAAAGACGCAAAGATCTTCAGCATGGTCATTGACCAAGCCCAGGAAGCCTTGCGCTTGGGCTTGCCCATGGACTTCACAAGCATCGCCGAGAACGTGAAGGAGTCGGTATTCCAAACACGCGCACACGTGGCCGAATCCCTTCGCAGCTCGCTGCTGTCCAAAAGCGACCGGATTGAAATGCTCAAAGAGGCCAAGGGCCTGCTCGGCGAAGACCTCATTCGCGCTATCCAAGAGGGATTGGTAGCAGAAGTGAAACAGAACGTTCCACAGCCACGCACACGCGCGCCTGACATCCAGGCCCTACGTCCGGCGGACAAGGCGAACCCGGGATATATCTCGGCCGAGCAATGGCGTTCGCAGTTGGCAAACCGCCGATAGTTGACAGATTCTTTACTATCAGTAAAGATTTACAAAGTTCTATGGTCCGGCCTGGCTAGTCCTGGTCGGCTTATAGGTGTGACGTTAGCGACATTTGCCTAACCATCTGACTTAGTAAGCTGGTCAAAACACGGGGCTCTGGATTGGAAACGATTTCTAATCGGAGGTTCATCAATGGCAATTACTACAGATCAAATCAATGGTTACTACAAGCGCGTCTATGGCCCAGACCTGGAGCGCGTTGTGCCCGAGTGGGCAATCCTGCGTCAAAAGATTGCATTCAAAAAAGAACAAAAGCTCGGCGAGACGTACAACTTCCCTGTACTGCTCACCCGTTCACATGGCATCACATGGAATGGCGGGACCAATGCGGGCACGGCATTCGATTTGAATGACGCTATTTCGATCGTCACCAAGAACGCTACGGCTTCTGGTTCCGAGTTCGTGCTCAAGGAGACGGTATCGTATGGTGCCATCAGCCGTTCGGGCACTGGCAACGACGAATCGTTTGGCGAGCTTATCGACGAGATTCCGTTGTGTATGTCCGAGGCAGCCAACTTTTATCTTGAGATGGCGCTTCTTTATGGCGGAACCAACATTGCGGAAACCACCACTGCGGCGGTTTCTGGAGCGACCCAGGCCTTCGTTGTAACCGAGGCGTCTTGGGCGGCTGGTCTTTGGGCTCAGATGCTCAATGCACAGGTTGACGTTTACGACACATCGGCTTTGGTGACTCGTATCAACGAGACTGCCGGCGTACGTTTCTCGTGTTCTGTTACGGCTGTAGATCCTAGCACCCGCACCGTGACCCTGACCACTACGACCAATATGGCTCTTGTGTCGGGATATGTCATTGTGCCGATTGGCGCAGTAACCAACTGGTTTACTGGCCTTGATAAAATCGTAACCAACACGGGCTCGTTGTTTGGCATTAGCGCGGCAACGTATCCGCTCTGGAAGTCGAACACGTATTCAGCGGCCAGTGCGCCCCTTACGATGGCTAAAATCCAAAACGCTATCACCGGCGCCGTGGTCAACGGCGGCCTCATGAAGGATGTCTCTGTCCTCCTTAGCCCATACGCATGGACCGACCTAAACAACGACCTTGCGGCTCTCCGTCGATTCACGGAAAGCACCAAGACCGAAGCGGACCTTGGTACCAAGAGCATCAAATTCTATGGCGGCAATGGCACCATCGAACTCCTCCCACATCCAATGGTGAAGGCCGGAGAGGCATTCATCCTGCCATTCGACCAGCTAGTTCGTATCGGGTCATCGGATGTCACCTTCCGCCTTCCAGGCGCTGGCGACAGTTATGATTTCGTACAACAGCTTGTCGGCAAGGCCGGCTTCGAGATGCGCTGCTATTTCGACCAAGCCCTTATGCCCAAGGCACCGTCAAAGCTCACCAAAATCACTGGTATTGACAACGCTAGTTTGTAATATGAATGAAGGGGGAGGGGTGTGCGCAAATAGTACGTCCCCTCCTCCTTTTTTTGTAGGAGAAATACAGATGCCTATTTTCAACTTAAGCGTTGCGTTGCCGTCGTCTTATCCAATTCCTGGATTGAACGAAAAAATGGGGCTTCCTGGTGCCGATGGACAGTTGGTAGCCAATAACCTCATCAAACTATTGAGTGGGCTTGCTTGCGGCGCAATCACGGGCAAGGTGGCACTCTCTACCAGTCCATCGGTGGATACGTCTAGAGGGTCCGTGGCGTTGGACATCGCCTTCGCAAACGTTATCCCAGGTACGAGCCGCTTTTCTATAGGCTCGCCTGGCTTCACCCCTGTTTCGTCTAGTCCAAACTATAACGATGGACAGTTCTTGGCTGGAGCTAACGCGGCGGCGTGTGCGGCGAACCTGGTTGCCTTGGTAAATGTAAATAGTGGCTTTTTACAAAGCGCCCTTTCTGCATCCGTCACTGCTAGCAACGTGGCCCTCGATACCGCAACAGTGACCTTCAAGTCGTCCCAGCTTGGGCTCTGCATCCTCGGTCTAGTCAATGATAGTGGTGGCGCGTTCGTGTTCGACGGCGGTTGGTCAACCAATGCAACGGCGCCTGATCTCGTCGCGGCACAGTACTTAGTTCAGGGAAGGTACGGTTTTTAGCATGCCAGTTATCAACTACAGCATTGCCGTCAACGACAACTCTACGATCCAAGGGCTCATGGACAAGCTTGGCGGTCCAAACGCAGATAAGGCACAACTGGCCGCCTCTATCGCAAACGTGGTCGCCGGGGCCGCCAGCTCATCCGGTGGTCAAGTGCTTTGCACGACCGCACCTACCTTGCAGACCGATTTCCCCGCGAATATTCTCACTGTCACATTCGCGAACGTCATTGAAGACACGAGCGTCTTTCGCATTGGTTCCATCCAAATGGCGTGCGTCTCTACATTGCCAGGGGCGCTACGGTTCCGTCGCGGCGCAAACGTAGCGGCCACAGTGGCCAATATCGTAGCAGCGTGGGGCACCAATGGGACCAATGGAACTATCACCGCAGTGGCCGGCACAGGCATCGTGACGTTCACGTTCAATCAATACGGTATTTATGGGGCTCTTATCGACACAACCGACCAAGCCACGGCCCTCGTATTCGGCGGATGGACAACCCCAGTGATTGACGTGAGCACAACCCAATACACCATCGAGGCTACACTCTAATGGACCCACAAAAAGCAGCAGCACTCAAGGCTCTCGCAGGCCTACGCGACGGCTCTGGACGAGCCTCTATGTCTCATCTCATGCCAGAAGACGAGCGGAGCAAGCACTCCATTACCATCGTCTTCGGTGAGGATGGAACGCCCTCGATTCAGCAAGAAGATCCTATGATGGGCGAGGAATACCAGGAACCCATGCAGGGGCAAGACCCCATGATGGGCCAAGAAGGCTTGGAACTGGAAGAGGACCCAAACATGGTTCCGCCTAAAGGCCGCTTTGGTGGCAATTACTAATGGCCGCCCAGGGGTCAGGGCGTTTGCGTGCGGTCGGCGCTAACAAAGCACTAGACCTCTTGCGCCGGGATTCGGTCGGCACGGCCGCGTCCGATAGACCCATGTTCTCGCCCACCGCCAGATATGGCGACACCCAGGCGGTGAAGAACGACGCAAAGTAAAAGGCTGGCGTTCCAAGCGTATACCGAACAGTGTCCGGCATGGATAACCAGGTGAAGGAGCAGGCGGCAAAGCCAAACCCCGTGGCCGCACCCAAAGGCGTAACCTTGGAAAGCTCCGCTGGCAGGCCAGGTCAAGACGCGGTGATGGAAGACATGGCTTTGAATGGCAAATTGATATCGCCTCTTCAGCCAACCAAGAACCCCAACCGTCCACCGCCTATTGCTCAGCCTAGCGTGCAGTACGAGGCCGGCAATGCGTCCGGCGTATCAGCGGACTACATCGGCCAATTGGGCTCCGCAGAGCCCATGGACAGGCGCACAGCCACCGTCCAATACGGGGAGCCTGGTCACGAGTTTATGGGCGGCTATCAACGCTGGCGACAGCTCCTAGGGAAATAATGGCTTGGACCACCACGAACCTAATCGCAGAGGTAAAGCTCATTTGCATGTTGCCGGACCTCAACGGCGGCGTGAGCAACGACGACATTCTTGTGTTGGCGGACCATGCCATGCAGGACGACATAACGCCGCTTGTTATCTCGCTTTCAAAAGACTATTGGGTCAAAAATAAGCTTCTACCCATTGTCCAAAACAAGACCGATTACCCAGTCCCCAGTCGAGCCATTGGACAAAAGCTACATGACCTTACGATTGTCGGCCCCAGTAACGTTGAGTATTCGCTATCTCAAATTGCTTCACAAGACGCTTGGCGATTCAAAGTGGGATACCCGAATGCTGTGGGTTCGGGATTTGTCTATCACTTTGCTGGTGATAACGTCCGCATCCTACCTAACCCGGGTAATACTCAGGGCTCCCTAAACCTATCTTACTTTTTAAGGCGCTCAGTGTTCTTCCAGGAGACGGCCGGCGGCTTTGCTCAGGTAGTCAGCGTAAACACGACCACCGGCGCTATCACGGTCAACATAAACCCAACAACTATTTGGTCAGTGGGCCAAAAGATCGACATTACTGGTTTTGGTCCGCCCAATGACGTGCTTGGTGTTGGGCTCACTGTTGTATCTGTGACAGCTTCGCCAAACGTGGTGACGGTGGCTGCTAGTAGCTTGCCCTCCGGCATTGCGACGGATGACTACGTGTTCACCGAAGACCAGACCACGGTGCCTGGTATGCCGGCCGACTTGCGCACCTTGTTGGTACATGCCACGGCGGCCCGCGTATTGGCTGCATTGGCGGACCCCAAGGTGGACCAGGCGTTTGCGTTGGTGGACCGCGACAAGCAGCGCCTAATGGACCTCATGGCGCCCCGCAATGAGGGGGAGCCTCCTACGATCATAAACTACAACAGCCTGATTCGTGGTGGGAGGGGCTTCGGATGGCGGAGGTAATCAACCTAGGCATCAAAGGCCTAGCTCGCGACTCCAACCCGCTAGCTGACGCACAGGCCGGCGGTATGCGTATTTGCCACAACCTAATGCTGCGCGCTCCGAACCAGGCGGAAATGCGCCCAGGGTTCCGCAACACACTTGGCGAGGGAACGCTTTGGGAGCCACCGTTCGCTCCGGTGAGTTATCCCGTATGGTTGGCCAAATACGAGAATGGTAGCGAAGACTTCTTTTACACGTGCTCCACAAACGGCTCGGCATGGGATATCCGTGGTTCTGACAACACGCAAATACTGGGTCCGGATGGCACAACCCCGGCCCCGTTCGACGCTGATATTGCGTACTACAAACACTTTGAATCGCGCAAGAACCTATACTTCATCACCAACTACGGCCTAATGAAGTCTCAGGTTACTACGCAAACAGAGTTTGATATTCCCATTCAGGCCCCACACCTGCCGCCTACCATGGCCTTGCGTACGATGGCCGGCAGCGGTGTAACAAGCATACCCATTTTGGATGGGATGGCGGTTTCGTACAAAGCCGTCATTCGCCGCAAAGACGCCAACGGGTATGTTATCCGCTCCGCACCATCACCAGCATTCGTTGTCGAAAACACTAGCGGCGCAGGGTGCGCATGGGCGTTTTATACAATTAGCAACATCATAGCCAGGCTTCTCCTAAACAACACTCATCGCGTCGGCGATGCTCTTGAGATTTACCGTACAAAGATGGTGGCCAATGGCACATCACCAGGCGACGAACATTTTTTCGCGTTTGAGTATACCCTCACCACTGACGATATTGCTGTTGGAATAGCTCAAGGCAACAGTACTGGTGGGTACATCACCGACCAGACGGCCGAGGCATCGCTAGGCGTTTCGCTGTATACGAACTCTTCGCAAGGGTCCGCCACGGGAGCCAACTATCCACCGCCTGCCGCCGTGGACGCTACCATCTTCCAGGGCTGTGCCTGGTACGCGAACCTACGCTTCCCGCAGGCCGTGAGCTTCGACCTTGTTGATAATGTATGGTCTGCATACCCAGACCCGGCAACCATTTCGTTCGGCGCTGGCGTTATCAGCATCACGGTCAATAATGGGCCTGGTACATTTCCACGCATCGGGCAGGTTATCGATGCCACCGGCCTATCGCCTGGAACGCAGATAAATGCGGTTATAGGCACAGGAGCCACGGTTACCGTTGGACTATCGTTGCCAACACTCGCTGCAACGGTCGGCGCTTCACCCATCTATCGGGACACGATAGAAGTGGCCGGTCTTCTCATGGCCGCACAAACCAGCACGGGCGCCACGCCACCGTTTCAGCAAACGTCTTATGGTTATTTGTTGACCGTGGGACAGTCGTACCCAGCATTGGGGTTTTACTACGGCTCAGCTATTCTAGAACCTTCCACGGCGCGCATTATTCGAGCAGCAGCGGGCGCAATCAACCGTCATTTTGGCATCAACAGGAGCCTGTTTGCGTACCCGCTTATAAGTGTGGAGACGCAGCGGGCTACGCTCATTGTAACCAGGTCCGACCCATCGAAAGCATCGTTCCCGGTCAACGCCTCTTCTTCAGAGTCTTTCGTGCCGAATGTGGGCACGCAGTTGATTGTCTCATCGCAGGATGAGGTTACGAACGCCCTAGCCTATTCCAAGGTGGACCAACCGGAATCGGTTCCGATCGACAACTCAATCCTTGTTGGCGGGGCACACAAGGCTATCAAGCGCATTGTCACCACAGGCACGGCGCTTATCGTCTTCAAAGAAGATGGTATTTTCCGCGTCACTGGCTCACCACCAGACGGTTGGCGTGTGGACCTTATCAACCCAACGGCGCACCTAGGCTTTTCCGAGTGCGTGACCGAACTCGACGCCAAGGTCTATGCGTGGACGGACGACGGAATCGTCGCGATTGACCAGGGCGGCACCGTCACGAATGTATCCGATGGCCGCATCAGCGACATCACCTATGCAGCCGCCGCGTTCACGCAGCTTGAGGTCGTTCGTCGCGGGCATTGGTCCGCCCAGCATCAAACCCTTGGGTGTGTGCTCTTCATGCTGAACCTGCCTAGCACCACCGAGAGCAGCGTGGCCTGGGACCAGTTTGGTTACTACACATCCAGCGCAGAATCACAGGTTCAACGCCAATGGTGCTATGCATATTGGCCTTCCACTGACACCTGGACCACCTGGGAGTGGCGAGGGGACCCCGTGTATTCCGCCATGTTCACCAAGGCCTCTCCCTCTGGTAACAGCCTTTTCATTGGCAAGCAGAACGCTCTATGGGCACAACGCGGAGGCTTGCGAGAAGGGGCTTCGGCCTACGACAACTTTTACACGGGGCTCATCGCGTCAGCGGTGACGCCGGTTGGCGACTCATCCACGGTCACGCTGTCGACACTAGGAACGTGGCGGCCGCAGACTGGAGATCAACTCCTGGCCGACGGGGTGTATTACAGGGTTCTAAGCCTCAGTGGGAACAACGTGACCGTCTACGACCCCAGTCACACGTTCGTGGCTCCAGACGCCTCCGTGGGGGCCGTGGAAGGTATCCAAATACTGGCTGAATGGTTGCCGTTCGTTCCAGGCGTGCCGACCATCAGCGGCCGGTGGCGAGAGATTCAATACCACCTGGGATATCTCAACTCCGTTGATTTCGAGACATACAACGCGGAGGCCTCTGTAAGCACTGGTGATTGGCTGGCTACGGACGCGATCGAAACGAACGAGGCGTATGGCCTGGTGAACGCAAGCCGCAACCATTCCCTACGGTACATCGTCTCACGCAACTGCCAGCGCGCAAGCCGCATTTATCCCGTGCTACGTCTACGCAACGCGCTCATCTTCTTTACGCTCAATGGCATCTCGATGATTTACGAGGACGTGAGCGAGCGCCAGGCTAGGGGACGCAGCACGGCTAACGGAGGCTTGCTGTGAAGCCGCCTAGGTACATTGCCTTTGGTAGCGTGGACCCGGCCAGGCTTCCGGCCCTACTGGAGCTATACCATACGGACGTGCTTCGGCTCTTTACAAGAGGGCTAAATTTCGCTGATAATATGCAATGCGACATCGTGACGGTTCGGTTCAACACTGACACTGCCCCCATCCGAGTGGTGCTGCCAACACTAAAGACGCCGCCGAGCGCGGTCTGGGTTATGCGGGCTCTGGACAGAGGACAGGACAACGTTATGAGTGGGAACACTGTTACATGGAGTTTTACCAATGGCGCGGTCAATATCGTGGCCATTGACGGTCTTGCGGTCAGCACGTTTTACAACGTGACCCTGCTTTTGGTGGGAGGCTAAAATGGCAACTATTCGTAGGGGGAAAAACAATATCCCCGGGGCGTTTGATATCAACGGCGACGGTGAGATCGACGCAACAGAAGAGCAAATTTGGCGCGCCGATAGCGCAGCGGGCGGCAACAATAACAGCATGCCAGACCGCGAAGACATCGTACATGGCATGATTGAAGCGGGACACGCCGACACTCGTTATGGAGACCAAAACGGCGACGGTCAGATCGACCACTACGACAGAAACATGTGGCTCCGTCAGAATGGTATCACCCGTGAAGAGCAGGTAGCGGAAAACCGCCAATACGAGCGATTTTCGCAATTTGGCCTCGAGGGCGATTGGGAAAACTACGACGGCCACGCCTCAAAAAACTTTTCGTACAAAAAGCGCCCCGACGCTGCCGGCTTCTTTGGCGGTATTCTAAGTGGTGTCGCACATGCTGTTACGGGCCAATACGGCAGTCTTGGCCAAGATGCATACCAAATAGGCGATTCTGTGGCGACCAAAAGACGCCATAAAGATGACGCGGTAGGCGGGCCGGATCGATTTGGGGATGGCTCTGATAGAGGCGACTACACATACAACATGCAACATGGTTATTGGATGAATTCCCATGCATACAACAACAAGCAAAGTGGATCTGAAAACGGCTCCGGCCCAACAGCCGAAGAACTCCAAGCCCACTACGAGCGCATGGACCCAAACGCTCGACTTCTCGATGATTCAGCAGCCTCTCACGTCTCAGCCGACCCACGAGATGTTGCAGCGCAACAGCGCGCACTCGATGGCCTGCAAGTAACGGCCGATGGCAAATACAGTGCCGAGGAGATTAGCGGGCAACGACTACTACAACAACAGGCCGGCCAGTGGGAACGCAGTCAGCGTGACGCCATTATGCAACAGGCCGGGGAGCGTGGCGTTGGCGGTAGCAATGTAGAGCTTATGAACTTGTTAGGGGCTCAACAGGGCTCCGCTAACAGGTCAGCGCAAGGAACGCTGGAGCTACAACGTGTCGCCGCCGCACGGGCCTTACAGGCTCAGCAATCGCTCATGGATGGCACCGGCAAGATGCGCCAGCAGGGTTTCGACGAGCGAGCCTACAATGCCGAGGCGATTGACGACCTTCACAAATACAACACAACCTATCAGCGCGGTATCGACGCTATCAATAGTGGCATGAGCAATGCCGAAGAGGATTCGCGT
>Ga0163144_10016769_pt1 | contig 14985 bp, 15 predicted proteins | sample OliLak19BULKMAT1_FD_123175 | JGI IMG/M metagenome (GOLD analysis project Ga0163144, IMG submission 123175) | Freshwater microbial mat bacterial communities from Lake Vanda, McMurdo Dry Valleys, Antarctica - Oligotrophic Lake LV.19.BULKMAT1 | ecosystem: Environmental > Aquatic > Freshwater >... | reverse complement strand
GAATCCAATATGTGAGAGGTATGCCCGAACATCAGCGTCTGCCGGCAATAACACGCCGGCCTTCAACTTTCGGTCGACCGCGCCGAGACAAGTTGAAAGCAACGCCACAATGCCAATCGGACTGATCCATCGGACTTGGTATAGGTCGATTTCGAGGGCATTCCTCGCCCGATTCGACTCACAAAGAAATCCGAGAGAGGCCGGCCCGTCGATGCGTTCAGGAGCTCGTATAAGCACTATGTCCAACTTCCTCGCCCAGCTGACCAACCAAGATCACCGCAGCAGTGGCAACACTCTTTCCGTGAACATCAAGAAGCTCTCGTGGCTGAGAGGGGCAGCGATGAGGTAGTCCATGCCGATCGTGTCGCGCTGTTCGATGATTCGGTCGGCGACTTCTTCGGGGGTGCCATAGATAACGACATCGTTCACGTACTCTTCGGCGGGGTCCCCGGCGGCCTGCGAGGCGCGCACTTTGAGATACGAGCCGAGCATCCATGAGGCGCCTTCCTTCGCTGTCTGGCGCGCCTGTTCTCGCGTCTCACCGACGGCGATGACGCGGACGATGGGGAGGTCTCGTCCCTCGATCGAGAAGCCGTTGTCCTACATGGCCTGCATGTAAATGGCGCGCTTGCGACCGCTCTCGACGTGGGAGGAGTGCGGATCCTGCATGATCGAGAAGCCTTTCTCGGCGGCGTTGATCGCCGCGTCGGGCGAAGATGCGGCCATCCAAAAGGGCGGCATCGGCTTCTGCTTGGGCTGGGGGAGGACTTCAATATCCCGGATCTGCCAGAACTTGCCGTGGTGGGAGAAGCGTTCCCCCTTCCAGGCTTCGTGGACGATCTCGACGGACTCGTTGAGGCGGGCGCGGCTATCGGCGACATCGACTTCGAAGGCTCGAAATTCGCTCGCATCGAAGCCGCGGCCGGCGCCCCAGTTCAGGCGGCCGCCGGAGAAGATGTCGAGCATGGCGAGCTCTTCGGCGAGGCGGAGGGGGTGGTAGAGCGGGGCTAGGGTGACGCCCATGCCGATGCGCAGGTTTTTCGTACGGGCGGCGATATGCGTGCCCATGAGCGTGACGGAGGGGCAGACGCTGTAGGTGTTGAAGTGGTGCTCGGCGAGCCAGACGCAATCGTACCCGGTCTGGTCCATGATGGCGATGCGCTCGAAGGCGCGTTCGTAGACGGTTTCAAGGGGGATGCGCCGGGTCCAGGAGAAGAACTGCAGTACGCCGAATTTCATGGGCGAAGGATAGCGGATGGCCGGGAGGGGCGAAAGGGAAGGGCATTGCCAACCCGAGCGTCCGACGATCGACGCTATCAGGAAACGAGAGCGGCGATTTCCGCGTTTGCGCGGCGCAATCGTGATGCGAGGTCGCGCGCGATTCCCTCCACCAGAGCCGACCTGAGTGCCACGTTGTCCTTGCTCCTATCCAGGAGCTCGACGATCGGGATGCGCCAGCAGGTGAGGGGTTCCTGCGCTTCGACGGTGGCTGAGCGCGGCGCCTCTTCGAGAAGCGCGAATTCCCCGAACGACGTTCCCGGGCCAAGGACGGCCACGCGATGAGACATGCCAGACGGGAGCCCTACTGTGACGGCTGCAACGCCCCCCGCGATCAGGTAGATGCTGTCGCCTGGCGCTCCCGCGTTAAACACGACCTGGCCAGTGGTGAATTGTTCGCGCTGGCTGATCGCCTCGATGTGTTCGAGGTCGCACGGTTCGAGGCCTTTGAGCAAAGGGTGTTCGCGTAGCGGTATCTCCCCGGCGCCCATATTGTGCGCGCCCAGCCGCTGGAGTATCCGCTCTTCGCTCTCCTCGAGGGCTTCGTCCAGCGTTTTTCGGAGGCCGGCGGGTTCAACGCCCTCGATCCCCAGCATCAGGCGTTCGTCGCGCTCGCTGAGTCCCGTCAAGACGACGCGTGTACCGCGCTCGCGTGCCCGATTTGCGAACTGCGCCAGCATCGAGCACGCCGCCGCTTCAATACTGGAGGCGCGGCGCATATCGACGATGATTTCGCGGCTCTCTCCGACGCACATTCCGGCTGCGGCGAGTGCGACATCCACCGTACTTAGCACGAGCGGACCCTGGAGTTCGAACACCCGCACGGTAGCTGCGTGCTCGTCCAGGAAGAACGTCTCGAGCGGGCCTCGTTGCCGCTTCGACCCTACTTCCCGGAGCGAGCAGGCCGTTCGGACGACGTTCGAAAGGTTGATCGGCGGTCGAAGAAGGTGGAGCTGGTAATCGCGCGACAGGGCTTCGCATACGGCGACACCGCGAACGCTGTTCCCAAACGCGTCGAGAAGCGGGGAATAGACGCCGATGCCAAACTGCCCGGGCAGGACGGCGATGACGCCGCCGGAAACGCCGCTCTTGGCGGGCATGCCGACCTGGTACACCCACGAACCGGAAAAGTCGTACATGCCACAGGTGCTCATCACGCTCAGCACACGTGCAACATGGGCCGGGGGCAAGACCTGTTGACCCGACTGCGGATTCACGCCGCCGCTTGCAAGCGTCGCAGCCATCCTTGCAAGGTCCACGCAGTTCACCAGCACCGAACACTGGCGGAAATACCGGTTGACGACGGGATCGACCTCGCCCTTGAGGATGCCCGCGTTGCGCAGGAGGTGTCCGATCGCGCGGTTGCGATGCCCGGTCTCGTGTTCGGAGTGGAACACGTCTTCATCGACGTGAAGCGTCCGCCCGGCGTACTGGCTGAGCCGTTCGAGCGTGCGGGCGAACGCGGCTTCCGGCGTGGCGCCGCTGATGAGCGCGGTCGTGGCGATCGCGCCCGCGTTGATCATGGGGTTGCGCGGACGCCCCGTGCCGGGCTCAAGCGAGATCGCGTTGAACGCTTCGCCGCTCGGTTCGACGCCCACGCGCGCCGTGACCGCGTCCAGGCCGGCATCGTCGAGCGCGAGACCGAAGACGAAAGGCTTGCTGATCGATTGGATGGTGAACTCGCGGTCAGCGGCGCCAACGGAATAAACCGAGCCATCGACGGTCGCGATGGCGATGGCGAAATCGTCCGGGTCCGCCCTTCCGAGCTCCGGGATGTACGTCGCGACTTCGCCGGACGAGAGGTCCTTGAACCGCGCGTACAAATCTTCGAGCGCCTGGGAGAGAGGGCTGGAGAGCATGAGGACATGCTAGCGAGCTGTCAGGTCCCAATGAATACGCGAAACATCAGCTTCATCAAGGCTTCAAGAGTTCGAAACGCCGCGAGAGAAGTGCCTCGGTTGATTTCGAGAGATGGCGGCGGGGTAGACTCTCCACATGACACGCCCAAAGAACCCCTGGTTGGCGCAGGCGCACGATGGCGAAGCGTATGACACGACGTATGAGCGGCGCGAGGCGGCGGGCGAGGATGTGCACGGCGAGGCGAGATTCCTCGGGCGGTACGAATTGAAGTCGGTGCTGGACGCGGGATGTGGGACGGGGCGGATCGCGCGGGAGCTGGCACGGCGGGGACTCGACGTCGTGGGCGTGGACCTCGACCCCGCGATGCTGGCGGTGGGGCAACGCAAGGCGCCGGAGATGCGCTGGGAAGTGGCGGACCTGGAGACAGTCGACCTTGGGCGGACGTTTGACGCGGTCTTGATGGCGGGGAACGTGATGATCTTCCTCACGCCGGGGAGCGAGGGGGCGGTGATCAAGAACCTGGCGCGGCACCTCGCGCCGGGCGGGCTACTGGTGGCGGGGTTCCAGTTGCGGGCGGGCGGATTGAGCATCGCGACGTACGATGAGCTCGCGGAGGCTGCGGGGTTGGTGTTGAGCGAACGGTTCGCGACCTGGGATGGGGACGCGTGGGTGGCGGGCGGAGGGTATGCGGTTTCGGTGCATCGGAGGGGGTAGAGTCCTTCGTTCTTCGTCCCTCGTCCCTCGTCCTTGGACACGCTCGGCGGAACGGGAGGGCACCGTGGCGAAAGAGCAAGCGCCGGAGATTTGCGCGTGGCTCCCGTTCACGGAGGGCCGTACCTACACGAGCCGTACGCGCGTAGAATGCGGGCTTGGTGGAGGTGGTCTCGATGCCCGCACTTGATGGAATGCGCGTCCTGGATATGACGCAATACGAAGCGGGGACGTCCTGTACGCAGCAGCTGGGGTGGATGGGCGCGGACGTCGTGAAGCTGGAATCGCCGACGGGGGATCCCGGGCGTGGCGTACGGCGCGACCCTGCGCAGGTCTCACAGTACTTCTTGAACTACAACGGGAACAAGCGCAGCATCGTCCTCAACCTGGCGAGTGCGGAGGGGCGCGACATCTTTCTCAAGCTCGTGCCGCACTTCGATGTGTTCGTGGAGAACTATGGACCGGGCGTGATGGAACGAATGAACCTGGGGTACGACGTGCTCAAGGCGATAAACCCGAGCATCGTGTATGCGCGCATCAAGGGTTTCGGGACGTGGGGGCCGTATTCCGATTACAACTCCTACGACTGGGTGGCGCAGGCTGCCGGGGGGACCTTCTCGATCACGGGCGAGACGAACGGCCCGCCGACGATGATCCAGGCATCCTTCGCCGATTCTGGCACGGGCGTGCAGACGGCGTTCGCGATCGTCGCGGCGTACGTGAAAAAGCTGCGCACGGGCGAGGGCGAGTATATCGAGACCTCCATGCAGGAAGCGGTGACCTACTTCATGAAGACGGCGGGCCTCGCTCCGTGGGGCGGACCGCCGCAGGCGCGAATCGGCAACCGGCGGGGCGCGCCGAGCGGCATTTACCAATGCAAGGGCGGCGGACCGAACGACTACGTGTTCATCTTCACGGCGACGACGCGGCAGTGGGACACATTCTGCGTGGTCGTGGGCCGCCCAGACCTGGCGGACGACGAGCGGTACGCGACCGCGATCGGGCGCGCCGAAAACGCCGAGGAGCTGTACGCCCTCACGACCGCGTGGTGCCTGGAGCGCACGAAGTACGAGGCAATGCATGAGATGGCAGGCGCGGGTGTGCCGTGCAGCGCGATCCTCGACACCCTCGACCTCTTCGAAGACCCCCACCTGAAGGAGCGAAAGCTCGTGCACACCGTGGAGCATGCAACCGCAGGTCCCGTGCGGGTGTTTCGGAACCCTGTGCTGATGGGCGCCTCTCAGGCGGCCCTCACGGCAGCGCCGCTGTTGGGGGAGCATACGGACGAGGTGCTTGCCGGGGACCTGGGGTTATCGGCGGAGGAGATCGCGGAGCTTCGGGCGGCGGGGGCGATCGGGTAGGACGGCTGATGAATCCGTTCGTCCTGAGCTTCTCGAAGGATGAACACGCGCTTGATCGTCGTTCAGAGAGCACCGGCCCTTCGACAAGCTGCTCTGAAGATCACCGGGACACCGCTCGCCCTGAGGACGAACGGAGTTTTCACCGTTACCCTGGGGCGAGGGCGACGCGGCCCGTGGTGTACACGCGGCGGAGGTGGGGGCCGACGACCATCGAAGCGAGGACGATGGCGAAGAAGATGGCGCCAGGGACGAGGAAGAGCAGCGGTGCGCCAAGGGCATCGGCGGCGGAACTGAATCCGAGGTTCGCAACCGCCATGATCCCGCCAGCGGACATGAGGTAGAGGCTCATGACGCGGCCACGGACGGCATCGGGGACGACTTCCTGGAGGAAGATGGCCGTAAGGGCCATGAACAACGCTTGCGAACTTCCCATGAAGATCGCGGACGCGGTCGCCGGGACGACGTTCATGCTCAACGCCATGCAGATTGGCGAGAGACCGCTGCCGAGCCCGGTCAGCAGGAACAGAGTCCCGCGGCGACGGGGAAAGACGGCGAGGAGAAACGTTGCCACCAATGCGCCGATACCGACGCCAAAATTCATGAGGCTGAGCCCGCTCTTCGGCCGATGCAACTCGGTCTCCGCAAACCCGGGGAGCATCGCATCGAACGACATGGTCAGCGCGCAATGGGCAACGACGAGGACGAACAGCGCAGCGATTGGTGGCGTCGCGCGCACGTAATCGAAACCCACTCGGAGGTTAACCACCACATCGCTCATATTCGCGACACCGCCGCGGGACGATGTCCGCACCCGGCGCATGGAAGTGAACGCGAGGAGGGCAAAGACCATCGCGATGGCGTAGGCGCCGGCGACGCCGACCGTGCCGAGTAGTGGCGCGGCAAGCACAGGTCCCACTGCCCGCGAGCCCTGCTGCGTCATAGTGCTCAACGAAACGGCGTTGGCGCGATCTTCCGGCGGGACGACGTTCGGGAGGAGGGCGCTGTCCGCCGGGATCTCCACCGCCCGCACAAGGCCCTGGATGAAGGCCATGGTGACCACCATCCAGACCTGGATGACGTCGGTGAGAGCGAGCACGAACAGGATGGACGTGGTCACGAAGGCGCCCACGCGCGTGAGCTGGACAAGGATGCGGCGTTCGAGGCGATCCGCGATGACGCCGCCAACGGGCGCGAGGAAGTACGGGACCATGGCGGCGAAGGTGGCCACACCCACCCAGAACGAGGAGTCACTGAGCTTGAAGACGATGTAGGCGTTCCCGAGGAGAAGTGTCCAGAGGGAGATGCTGGAGCAGGCGGTGCCGCCCCAGAGGGCGCGAAAGTCTTTGTGCCTGGTCGCGGGGAGGCGGCGGTGGATTGCGGCTATCACGTGGGCGAAGTCTACACGGAGGTGCGGTGAGGCACCCAATCCTCTCCGGGGCCGTCGAAGGGCGAGAAAGCTGTGTTACTCGCGGGGTGAATGTCTGGCGTGGGGCGTGGATCGCCAGAGTGATGCCGGGTGTGCTCGCCGAGGTGAAAACTGGCGTTTCGGCGGGCAGCAGCGAAGGCATGCACGGTCGGCGGTCCGAAGCTCTTGCACCAGTTCACCGTGCGCTGCTGCCCCGGCGACGGCATCGGCGGCGCTCGCGACGAGCTGCCCGGCCAGCTTCTCGAATACGACGGCCGCCATGAATGCCTGGGTCTTTGCGAAGGGGTCAGCGAGGTTGGGACCTATCCTCGTACGAAGCGCCACGGCCACGGCTTCCAGGATTTGCTCAGCGGATGCGCTCACGTGCGGAAACGTACCAGCAACAATGTTCGCCTGCCATCGGCAGCTTCGGGCCTGCCCTCCCCTCGACCGGCCAGGGTGATGTCCGATGCTTCTCGTCCGGCCCAAGGCCCGGCCGGTTCGAATCCGGCAGGCGATACCGATCGGGCGCCTCCGAACGTTGCCAAGCCGCTTTGCCCGCCTTGTGGATCCGCCCGCCGTGTCTTGTAACGGCGTCTCAAGGCGCGATACTGGTGAACATCCCGCAACCCGTCGTGAGGTCGTCCCGTCATGTCATTCGTCGATGAATCCGTCGCCAAACAGTACAGGAGCGCGTGGGAGGCGTGGGTGAAGCAGGTGGAGCATGTGCACCGCGTATTCCTGGAAGATGAAAAGCTCGGGCCGGCCCAGATAAAGGGTTTGTTGAACCGGGAGGCGCGAGCAAAGGACGCGTACGATGCGGCGCGTCTTCGATTGCTCGGAATAGAAGCGAGTCCCATGGGTGCAGTCTCCGACGGCGGAAACCCGTTTCGTTAGGGCGTGTTCATGACCGCGCCGGGCGTTGGCTGTACGATCGCGGCATGGACGAACAACGATGACTGCGGCGAGCGAACGAGTGGTGGCACGCGGAAACGGGCGACTGATCGCCTATGCCGTCATGGCAGTGCTGGTGGCGCTGCCCGTGGCGTTTTTCGCCCTTGGCCCGCTTTCCGGCGAAAGCTTCAGCCTCCAGGGGCCAGGCGGGCCAGCGGTCGCGTTCTCGGCGGGGCTGCTTTCGTTTCTTTCGCCGTGCGTGTTACCACTCGTACCGGTGTATATCACCCATCTTTCGGGCGCGACCTTCGAAGGCGGACGCCTCAACGCGAATCGGCGCGCGACCTTCACGCACTCGTTGGTGTTCGTGAGCGGGTTCTCCGCGATTTTCATCCTGCTGGGGGTGAGCCTGGGGCTCCTCGGTTCGTTCTTTATCACGGACCACCAGCGGGACTTCGAACAGGTTGCGGGGGCCGTGCTGATCGTTATGGGCCTCCTGCTGGTCCCTGCGTACGGGCGCCGGTCGCCGATGCGTTCCGCCCTGGTACTCGTCGGGGTCACGGTCGTGTTCTTTGGCCTGCGGGAACTCGCTAGCCTCCATGGTGATCAGGCGCGCCTCGGGATCCTCGCAGCGCTGATGGGCCTCGCATGGCTGCGCTTCGCCGGGTACCTGGACCTCGCGATCTTCCAGCGCTCGTTCCAGGTCGATCTCGCGCGGACCCACGGCGTTGGATACACACGCTCGGCCCTCGTGGGGGGTAGCTTCGCGCTGGGCTGGACCCCGTGTATCGGCCCGGTGCTCGCGAGCATCAGCACGCTTGCCGCCGAGTCCGCGAACGCATGGCGAGGTCTCTATCTGCTCTCGTTCTATTCCGCCGGCCTGAGCCTGCCCTTCGTCCTCACGGGCCTGGCGCTATCGGATGCGACGAAGATACTGCGCCGTTTGCAGCCGTACGCTCCGCTGATCGAGGTGGCGAGCGCAGTCATGATCATCAGCCTCGGCGTCCTGCTCTGGACCGACCGCCTGACATCGCTCAACCAGTACTTCACGTTCGGGGATTTCAGCAAGGGGCTGTAGCAAGGACTTGGGACTTGGGACTGGACACGAAGAACGGTATGTAAGAGCGAGTTGTCGTCACGTCTCGAAACGCGCGCGAAACCGTTCGTGCTGAGCCGCCGATGGTCTTTCGCCCACCACAAGCCAAAAAACGGCATTTTCACAGCCCGGCGAAGGTGGACGCGTACACAATCTCCCGTTCGTGCTGAGCCTGTCGAAGCATGGACGGGCAGCGCGACGATAGTCGAACAGCTTGCTCACCCTTCGACAGGCTCAGGGCGAGCGACGTCTCCGTGATTTTCAGAGCAGCTGGTTGAAGGATGAACACGCCGGCGGCGTTGGGAACGACGCCATTCGTTTGCGGGCGGGATCGTTCCTTTGGTACCATCAGTCAAAGGCGGGCCGTGCGGGATGGATTCTTCCTCCGTTCTCGTGCTCAACCAGAACTACGAGCCGCTCAATGTGTGCAACATGCGGCGCGCGGTCATCCTTGTGCTCCGCGGCAAGGCGGAGATCATCGAGGCTGGCCGGGAAGTCCTCCACAGCGCTTCCACGGTCTTCCCGCTTCCGTCGGTCATCCGTCTTATTTCGCTTATCCGGCGGCCACGCCCACGAGTGCGCCTCACGCGCAAGGAGATCTTTGCGCGCGATGGCTGGATGTGTGTCTATTGCGGACGCGCGACGCGGGAGCTGACGCTCGATCACGTGATGCCGCGGCACCGGGGCGGGCCGCACACCTGGGAGAACCTCGTTAGCGCGTGCAAGCCCTGCAACCATCGGAAAGCGGGGCGCACGCCTTCGGAAGCGCGAATGGTGATGCTGAGCGAACCGGGACGCCCGCGCGTGTCGGTGTACTACACGTTCTTCCAGTACCTCGGACACCACGAAGGCTGGCGCAAGTTCGTGCCGGGATACGAAGCCTCCGCAGCGGGATAGTCCTTCTTCCCGATCGTCCCGTCAGTCCGAAGGAGAACAAGGAATGAAGTTCGTCACTCGTGAGCGAGTCAAGGTCGATCGCGTCGCCTGCCCGTGGCTTGTGACCAGGTTCGTCGATGCGAACGCCGAGTTCCTCTTCGTTCCGAATGAGCAGGTTCTCGCGACGGCGGAGTGTGAGGGCGCGATTCCGTTCGATATCGCCGGTATTGAGCTCGGCCATGATGGCGACTTCTGTTCGTTCGACGCGTTCATCAAGAAGTACGCGATCTCGGCGCCGGGGATGGAACGCATGGCGCGCATCGTGCGGGGGGCCGATACTGCCGCCAAGGACCTGGAGCCTGAGTGCCGCGGGCTGGAAGCGATCGCGGAAGGGTTCGCGCGCATCGGAACGGATGACCACGAGATCCTTCGGCTTGAGTTCCCCGTCTACGACGCTTTGTACGCCACCTGCCGCGCGGCGGCAGAGCGGGGCGCCTGACCATCAGCGCACGCCAGGTCCTTTTCGCGCTCAAGGGTATCCGCTCGCTGGGCGATGGCATGATGAGCGTGGCCCTCGCCCAATACGCGATCGCCCTGCACCTCTCCGGCCTGGAGACCGGGCTCGTGGCCTCTTCGGCCCTCGTGGGGACGGCGGTCGCCACGCTACTGGTGGGTCAGTACGTGGAACGGCTCGGTCGGCGGCGCGTGCTCATCTGGGGCGCGTTACTCACGACCGCGACAGGCGTGGCCTATGCGACGAGTACCCATCTGCCCATCCTCGTCATCGTCGCGTTCTTCGGCACCGTGAACCCCACGTCGGGCGATGTGTCCGCGTTCCTGCCGGTTGAGCAGGCGATCCTGGCGCAACAAACGACGACCGAAAACCGCGTTGGCACATTCGCCTGGTTCAACGTCGTCGGTTCCCTTGCCGGGGGCATCGGCGCGTTACTGAGCGGCTCCACGGGGCTCATCGACAACGTCGGCTCAATCGACCGCACGGAGGCGATCCGGATCCTCTTCGCGGCCTACAGCCTCCTCGGCATCCTCTCGTTGGCGCTTGTCCTGCGATTGAACGCGAGCAGCGAACTTCAGCCGAGCGAACGGCGTACAGGCCTCGGCGAATCCCGAAAGCGGGTGTTCGCGCTCTCGGCGTTGTTCAGCATCGATTCGTTCGCGGGAGGCATGGCCGTGCAGAGCATCATCGCCCTCTTCCTCTTCCGAAAGTTCGACCTCGACCCGGCGGTTACGGGGGCGGTCTTCCTCGGCACGAATTTCGCCTCGGCGGGTTCGTTCCTGATCTCCGCGCGGCTTTCGAACCGCTTCGGGCTGGTAAACACGATGGTGTTCACGCACTTGCCTTCGAATCTGTTGTTGGTAGGCGTTGCACTGGCGCCAGGCGCGGGGATCGCGATCGCCTTCCTGCTCGCACGATCGATGCTTTCGCAGATGGACGTCCCGCCGCGCCAGACGCTCGTGGTCTCCGTGGTACATCCCGAAGAGCGCGCCGCCGCCGCCGCCGTGACGGGTCTATCAAGGAGCATCGCATCGAGCGGGGGGCCCTCGATCGGTGGGGCGTTGCTGGGCGTCGGACTCGGGGCGCCGTTCGTCGCGTGCGCGGTCTTGAAATCGACGTACGACGTGCTGCTTTGGGGGCTGTTCCGCAAGGTGAAGCCGCGATAGTGCGCAGGTTGAGTGCTCAAGGTGTCCACAGGAATGGGAAGGACCGGCAAAATGACGGAACTGACGCGCAGCGAGATTCGCAAGCCGGGACATCCCAGCGCTTGCTCACGCGCGAACTACGGACGGAGGGTGAGCACGCTGTGTGCGCCCATTGTCACGCTGCCCGTCCACCTCCGCCAGGCTGTGGAACTGCCGTTTCATCCCTGGTTGTGGCCAAAGGTCCATCAGCGACTCAGCACGAAGGGTCTGCCACAACGTTCGCGGCGGCGTGCGGTGCAACGTTCCGACAAGGTAGACTTGCGGCCATGAAAGCAATCGTTATCGCTACGCCGGGCGGCCCGGAAGTCCTTCAGCTCCAGGAGATCCCGGACCCAATCGCGGGGCCTGAGGACCTGCTCGTCCGCGTTCGTGCGACGGCATTGAACCGCGCGGACCTTTCCCAGCGGCGCGGAGGATATCCCCAGCCAGGCCCGAAGCCTTTGTACGAAGTGCCCGGGCTGGAGTTCGCAGGAGACGTGCTCTCGATTGGGGAGCGTGTCACGGGCTTCGCCGTCGGCGACCGCGTCATGGGTTTGCTCGCGGGCGGCGGCTATGCGGAGCAGGCGGTGGTGCATCACCGCCAGGCGATGAAGGTCCCCACCAACCTCTCCTGGCACGAGGCCGGGGCGACGCCAGAGGTCTATATCACCGCGCACGACGCCCTCCTCCAGTGCCAGCTCTTCCCGGGCGAATCCGTGCTCATCCACGCGGCCGGGTCCGGCGTCGGTGTGGCGGCCATCCAGATCGCGCGGGCGATGGGGGCCAGTCTCATCCTCGGCACGGCGGGAACGGACGAAAAGCTCGCGCGCGCGAAAGAACTCGGGCTCGATATCGGCATCAACTACCACACGCAGGATTTCGCTGATGCCGTGCTCGCTGCTACAAACGGGCTCGGCGTCGACGCGGTGCTCGATGTCATCGGCGCGGACTACTGGGAAAAGAACATGCGCGCCCTCGCGCTCAGGGGCCGGATGATCCTCGTCGGTCTCATGGGTGGTGCGACGACGAACGCGGGCATCGGCATGCTGCTTGGCAAGCGGCTCCAGGTGCGCGGGACGACGTTGCGCGCGCGCCCGCTGGAAGAGAAAGCGCAAGCAACGCGACTCTTCGAAAAGACGGTCGTCCCTGCCCTGGCGTCGGGGCGGGTGAAGGTGGTCGTAGACCGCGTATTCCCGCTGGCGGAAGCGGGTGAGGCGCATGCCTACATGGAGACAAACGCGAACTTCGGGAAGATCGTCCTCGACGTGCCCTGAGTCGTAGGTAGCCTATGGCCACAACCAAGGATGCAACGGGTGAGCGGGTGGGCGTCGTTGCGAATTCGCCGTTCGTCCTGAGCCTGTCGAAGCATGGGCGGGAGCGCGAAGATGGTCGAACAGCCTGCTCACCCTTCGGACAAGCTCAGGGCGAGCGGAGTCGGTCCTTTCAGAGCAGCCCCCAAGGCTACTTAACCCATCCAAACCCCTGCTTGCTCGTGGTTCCCCCGGGGATGAGTCCGCCTACATCGCGTTGAAGGTTTCGCAGACCTGGACGCTGCCGCCACTGGCGAGGATTGGGCACCCGGCAGCCATCTTTACGGCGGCATCAAGGCTATCGGCGGAAACGACGCTGTAGCCGGTGATCGGGTTCGCCCCGCCTCCGTCTGTGACCGAGCCGTTGGCGTTAATGGTCTTCGCGGCGCCAGAGGGGTTACCGCCATCGACGACCGCCCCGCCGAGGGTACCGAACCAGGTCATCCATGCTTGCATGACCTTCGCGCCTTCCGCTTCGTTTTCTGGCATGCCGCCACCGTGATACGCCAAGAGATAGTTTGCCATGTGATTGATCCTCCTCGAAATAGTGTCGTAGGCGCCGATTAACGTCGCGAAACGGCACCCATCGTCGCACAAGAATACACGATTCGCAGAGGGGTTGGTGGCACAACGATGAGCGACGCGGGCGCGGCACAGTGTTCGGACAACGCTCTGGTCGATGCCTCAGCCTGGGGCAAACCCTTGCTTACGCGCGGGCTACGGAAACCGATCGAGAACCCGGGGCTATCCGACGACGCCATCGGCATAGAGTGTGGCGATTTCGTCGTCGCCGTAGCCGATTTCGCGCAGCCAGTGCTCGGTATCACGACCGAGGACGGGGGCCGCACCCTGGGCGACCATCGGCGATTTGTGGAACTTGAGTATCGGGCCAACCATCCGCTGGGGGCCGGAGAGTTCGTGTTCGAGATCGACCATGAGGTCGTTCGCGAGTACCTGCGGATCTTCCGAGAGTTCATCCGAGAAGTTGACCGGCCCGACGGGCACGCCCTCTCGTTCGAATGCCGCGAGCCAGTGATCGGTCGTCTTGGAAGCGACCCGTTCCTCGATGGCCGCTACTTGCTCCGTGGCCCAGGCCACGTACTCGGAGTTGGTGACGTCATAGTTTGGGTCGGCGCTGCCGAGGAACTCAGTGCCAAGCGCCTTCCGTACCTTCGCCCAGAGCGACTGCGAGAGGGCGCCAACGACCACGGCGCCATCGCTGGTGCGGTACGTCCGGTAATAGATGTTCGGGGCGACGCGGTGCGTCCTGGCGACGGCAAGCATTTCCGCGTATGAAGCGCCCTCCGCCTTCATTTCGCGTCGTCTCCTTCTCAACGGATTTCGCAGTGTTTCATCGGCGGCAGGCAGTTCCATGACGGAACTCCCCTGGAAGGCGAGAGCGGTGGCCAGCAAAGTCGCCTCGACGAGCTGCCCTTCGCCCGTCCGTTCCCGGTGAAACAGCGCGGAGGTGACCGCCCAGGCGATGGCGATGCCGGTGGCATAATCCGCGATCGCTGTTGCTGTCACCTGCTCGGGGCGCCCATCGGGCGCCATCTTGGCGTCACCCGCCATAAGGCCGGAGACACCCTGGACGACGATGTCGTACCCCGGACGCGCCGCCCAGGGGCCTTTTCGCCCAAACGCCGTGACGTCTACGTAGATCAGGTCCGGCTTGATCTTCGCCAGCGATTCATAGTCGATCTGCAAACGTGCAGCGACATCCGGGCGGTAGTTGATAACGACGACATCCACCGTCGGGATGAGACGGTGGACGATCTCCTGGGCGCGTGTATCCGCTGCGGAAAGGACAAGCGATTGCTTGCCGCGGTTGAGCGACTGAAAGACCTTTGACTCCAGGGGCATGAACTGGGCGAAGAGCCGCCATGGTTCGCCTCCGGGCGGCTCCACCTTGATGACTTCGGCGCCCTGGTCGGCGAGCATCATGCAGCCAAACGGTCCGGCGATAATCTGCGTGAATTCGAGCACGCGGATGCCCGCGAGCGGTCCAGATGCCATGTGCCCCCCCGGTAAAGTTCTGGAGTTCAGTCCGCGACGAGGACGAGCGTGCCCGTCGTGGAAAGGCTGCCGCCCGTGCCGTTGACGATGCAGGAGCGCGCCTTGGTCTGCTTGCCCTTGAGGCCGCTGAAGTTGTTGTCCTCGGCGGTCCCGGAGAGCTGGCGATACGCCTCCACGAGCAGCTGCATTCCATACATGCCGGAATGGTTGAAGGAGAGGCCGCCGCCGTTGGTGTTGATGGGCAGCCGTCCACCGGGGCGTGCGTGGCCATCCTTCCAGAGGGTGAAGCCCTCGCCGCGTTTCGCGAGCCCAAGCATCTCGGCTGTGATCCCGGCGGTAACGGTGAAGGAGTCGTAGATCATGGCCATCTCCATGTCCTCCGGGCCCATGCCCGCCATCTTGTAGGCGGCTGCGGAGGAGGCGGCCGCGGACGTGGCCGTGAAGTCTTCCATCTCGAGCATGTTGGAATGGCTCATGTTC
>Ga0163144_10016768_pt1 | contig 14985 bp, 11 predicted proteins | sample OliLak19BULKMAT1_FD_123175 | JGI IMG/M metagenome (GOLD analysis project Ga0163144, IMG submission 123175) | Freshwater microbial mat bacterial communities from Lake Vanda, McMurdo Dry Valleys, Antarctica - Oligotrophic Lake LV.19.BULKMAT1 | ecosystem: Environmental > Aquatic > Freshwater >... | reverse complement strand
TCCGCGCGCTCGCGCCGGAGGGTGTGGCGATCGGGAACGCGGACAACGAGCTGGTGCGGGCGCAGCTCGCGACGTCGCCGGCGCGGGCGAAGGTGCTGTACGGGACGCGCGAGGGCGCGGACGTGCGGATCGTCGAGAGGGCGCCACGAGGGATGACGGCGAGCCGGGTGCGGGTGGAGGTGGCGGGGCGCGAGGTGGAGGTGGCGGGGCGCTCGATGGAGCTGGTGACGCCGCTGCTCGGGGAGGCGGGGGCGCTGGCGTGTGCGGCGGCGATCGCGATCGCGGAGCTTGGGCTCGGCGATTTGGTCGACGTGGCGGCGGCGAACGAGGCGTTTGCGGGGGCCGAGGTCGGCGGCGGAGCGGGGCGGCTTTTGCCGATGAGCGTGGGGCGCGACGTCGTGGTGATCGACGACAGCTACAACGCGAACCCGGCGTCGATGCGCGCGTCGATCGGCGCGGCGGCGGAGATCGCCGCTTCAGAGCGACGGCGGCTGGTGCTGGTGCTCGGCGAGATGCGCGAGCTGGGCAGCGCGGCCGAGGCGAGCCATGACGAGGTCGGTCGTGCAGCGCGCGAGAGCGGCGCGGCGCTGGTCATCGCGGTCGGTCCGCTCGCCGCGCGTTACGCGGTGCAGCTCCTCGGCAGCGCGATCACCCACGTCCACGTCGACACCGCGCAGGACGCGGCGGTGTTCGCGACGCAGTGGACGTCGCCGGGCGATCTGGTGCTGGTCAAAGGCTCTCGCGGGATCGGCACCGACGCCGTGGTCCGCGCACTTCGCGAACACTTCGGAGCCACCGTGCCGAACGAAAGCGGACTCGAGGGGCGCGCGTGATCTACGAGCTCTTTTACCCCCTCAAGTTTCACTACCCCTGGCTCTCGTGGCTCAACGTCCTGCGCTACATCCCGTTCCGCACGATCATGGCGACGATCACCGCCATGCTCCTGTCGTTCGTGCTGGCGCCGTGGTTCATCCGCGAGCTGAAGCGCAAGCAGATCGGCCAGGTCGTCCGCAGCGAAGGCCCCGAGACGCACCGCGTGAAGGCCGGCACGCCGACCATGGGCGGCGCGCTCATCCTGCTGTCGTTGCTGCTCCCGACCGCGCTCTGGGCCGATCTGCGCAACCCGTTCGTGCTCGCCACGACGGCGGTCACCGTCGGCTACGGCGTCATCGGCTACCTGGACGACTACCTCAAGATCAAGCGCAAGAGCACGGGCGGTCTGCCCGGCCGCTACAAGCTGATCGGGCAGACGCTGATCGGCGGCGCGGCCATCTCGTACACGTTCATCTCGCCCCAGGGCATGCCGGCCGACTGGGTCCAGATCCGCACGCGCCTCGCCATCCCGTTCGTCGCGTTCTCCAAGTTCTCGCCGGATCTGCCGCTGTGGTTCTACGTGCCGTTCGCGGTGTTCGTCGTCGTCGCGACCTCGAACGCGGTGAACCTCACCGACGGCCTCGACGGCCTGGCGATCGGCCCGGTGATGATCAACGCGGGCACCTACCTGGTGCTCGCGTACGTCGCGGGCGCGACCATCGCGAACTTCTCGCTCGCGGCGTACCTCGACATTCCGAAGATCGCGTCGGCCGGGGAGCTCGCCGTTTACTGCGGCGCGGTCATCGGCGCCGGCATCGGCTTCCTTTGGTACAACACCTATCCAGCGCAGGTCTTCATGGGGGATCTGGGTGCGCTGTCGCTCGGCGGCGGGCTCGGGATGCTCGCGATCTTCACCAAGAACGAGCTGCTGAGCATCTTCCTCGGCGGCATCTTCTTCATCGAGACGGCGAGCGTGATCACGCAGGTCGTGAGCTTCAAGCTCACCGGCAAGCGCATCTTCCTGATGGCGCCGATCCATCACCATTACGAAAAGAAGGGGTGGGCCGAGCCGAAGATCATCGTGCGCTTCTGGATCATTTCGATCTTGCTGGCGCTGGTCTCCCTCGCCTCGATGAAGCTGCGATGAAGGCGCAACCCATGGACGTTCGCGACAAGACGGCGATTGTGATCGGGCTCGGACGGAGCGGCGTCGCGGCGTCGCGCCTGCTTCTCGCGCACGGCGCCAAGGTCATCGCGAACGACGCGGCGCACATTGAAAACTGGTCCAACGAGGCGCGCGCGCTCGAAGCCGCCGGCGTGGTGCTGGTCCCCGGTGGGCACCACCACGCAGACTTTGCCAACGCCGATCTCGTGGTCATCTCCCCCGGCGTTCCGAGCTTCGCCGCGCTCGACGCGTTCGAGGCGACGGGCCGCGAGGTCATCGGCGAGATGGAGCTGGCGTCGCGGCTCGTCTCGGCGCCCATCGCGCTGATCGGGGGCACCAACGGCAAGAGCACGACCACCGCGCTCACCGGTCTGATGCTCGAGAAGGCCGGCAAGAAGACCTTCGTCGGCGGCAACTTCGGGACGCCGCTCGCCGAGGTCACGGGCGAAGAGTGGGACGTGCTCGTGCTCGAAATCAGCAGTTTTCAAGCCGAACGCGTGCCCACGTTGCACGCTCGTGCGCACGCCCTGCTCAACATCACCGACGATCACCTCGACCGCTACGCCAGCTTCGAGGCCTACGCGGACGCCAAGGGCAACCCCTTCGCCCGCATGACGAGCGACGACGTCGCGGTCATCCCCGCGGGCGATCCGCGGGTCTTCGCCCAGGCACGTCGCGGGGCCGCACGCGTCGTCACGTTCAGCTCCACCGACCCCTCCGCCGACGTGGCGATGGTCGGCGACGCCATCGAGGACCACGTCTCGGGGTCGCGCTACCCGCTGGCGATCCTGCGCCTCTCGGGCCGTCACAACATCGAAAACGCGTGCGCCTCGATCGCGCTAGCGTCGGCTCTCGGCGCCCCGCCCGAGGCGATCACGGCAGCGCTCTCCGCGTTCGAGGGCCTCGGTCACCGGACCGCGTTCGCAGGGGAAATCAAGGGCGTTCGCTACTACGACGACTCCAAGGGGACCAACGTCGGCGCGTCGGTCGCGGCGCTTCGCGGCCTGCTCGAACCCCGCGCCGTCCTCATCGCCGGCGGCCGCGACAAGCTCGGATCGTACGGCCCGCTCGTCGACGCGCTGCGCGACAAGGGCCGGGCGCTCGTCGTGATCGGTGAGGCCGCCGAGCGCATCGCCGAGGCCGCCGGCGGGGTCGTCCCGGTCGAGCGCGCCACCACCATGGCCGATGCCGTGGCCCGCGCCGCGCAGCTCGCCCAGCCCGGCGACGCCGTCCTGCTCTCGCCCGCCTGCTCCAGCTTCGACATGTTCCGCGACTACAAGGATCGCGGCGACAGCTTCGTCCGCGCCGTCCAAGAGTTGGCCCAGAGCCAGGGCTCGTGGTCGTAGGAGCCATGGCCGCCCCGTCTGCAAGCCCGCCGAAGAACCGGCACGCAGCCTCCGAGGCCCCTGTCCCGGACGAGCCCGCGAAGCCCGTTCAGAGCCTCGCGGCGCTGCTGCGCGAGAGCGTCGCCGGCCCGGTCGACCCGGTGCTGGCCGCGATCATCATCGCGCTCATCGGCTTCGGCGTCGTCATGGTCTACAGCGCCAGCGCCATCGAGGCGACGGTGCGCTACCGCGACGCGCAGTTCTTCCTCAAGAAGCAGGTCATCTACGCCGCCCTCTCGTTCGTCGTCATGTGGCTGGTGAGCCGCATCGACTACCGAAGGCTGAAGCCGTTCACCTACCCGATCCTCGGCGTCGTCGTGCTGATGCTGCTGCTCACCGTCATCGGCTTCGGCCACAAGGCGGGCAACGCGTACCGCTGGCTCAACCTCGGCCCCGTCAACGTGCAGCCGGCGGAGGTCGCCAAGCTCGGCGTCGTGACCTGGCTCGCCTATTCGCTCTCGAAGAAGGCCGAGCGCATCAAGAGCTTCTCGGTCGGCTTCCTGCCGCACCTGCTCGTCGTCGGCGTGCTGATGGTGCTCTGCCTCAAGCAGCCCGATTTCGGCAGCGCCGTCGTTCTCCTCTTCCTGACGTTCACGCTGATGTTCGTCGCCGGCGCGCGCGTCCCGTACATCGCCGCGTTCACCATGCTCATGGGGCTCGGCGCCGTCGTCCTCGTGCGCTTCTCCAGCTACCGCTACGCGCGTTACCTCGCGTGGGCCGACATGGAGGGCAACCGCAACGATTTGGCCTACCAGCCGTTCCAGTCGGTCATGAGCTTCGGCTCCGGCGGCACCCACGGCCTCGGCATCGGCCGCGGTCTGCAGGTCCTCTACCTGCCCGAGGCCCACACCGATTTCATCTCCGCGATCATCGGCGAAGAGCTTGGTTTCCTCGGCATTCTCGGCCTCTGCGCGCTCTACCTCGTGGTCGTCGCGCGCGGCGTGAAGATCGCGTGGAACGCCCCCGACGACTACGGCAGCTTCCTCGCGTTCGGCATCGCGACGCTGTTCGGCGTGCAGGCGCTCACCAACCTCTGCGTCGCCATGGCCATCCTCCCCACCAAGGGTCTCACCTTGCCGTTCCTCTCGTACGGCGGCTCGTCGCTCGTCGTGAACGCCGCCGCCGTCGGCATCCTCCTCAACATCAGCCGCCCGCGCCTGCCGCGCGAGCTGCCCGATCCCAAGAAGCCCGCGACGCTGCCCAGCGCCTCGGCCGTCGTCGCCACCAGCGCGGAGGAGGGCGCATGGTGACCACGGTCCTGATCGCGGGCGGCGGCACCGGCGGCCACGTCTTTCCCATGGTCGCCGTCGGCGACGCCCTGCTCGCGGGGCGCCCCGACGTCCGCGTCGTGTACGCCGGCACTGCGCGCGGCCTCGAAGGAAAAATCTGTGGCGAGCGCGGCGATCACCTCGAGCTGCTCGACGTCGCGCCCCTCCGCGGCGGCGGCGTGCCGGGCTTCGTCCGCGGTCTCGGGCGCGCTTTCGCGGTGCTGCCCCAGGCCCGCGATCTCGTGAAGCGCCTCGCCCCCAAGGTCGCGCTCTCCGTCGGCGGTTATGCCGGCGGTCCCGTCGCGCTCGCGGCGCGCGTGCTCGGCGTGCCGGTCGCGATCCTCGAGCCGAACAGCGTGCTCGGCCTGACCAACAAGCTCCTCTCGCCGCTCGCCGTGCGCGCCTACACCGCGTTCCCCGAGACCGAGCGCTACCTCCGCCCGAGCGTCATCCGCCGTCTCGGCGTGCCGCTCCGCCGCGCCTTCGCACCCGCCCCGTACACGCCGATCCCGGGCCGCCTCTCCATCCTCGCGATCGGCGGCAGCCAGGGCGCGCGCTTCTTCAACGAGTCGCTCCCGCAAGCCGTCGCCCTCGCCGCCGCCCGCGCATCCGGCGTCGACATCCACATCCTGCACCAGACCGGCAAGGACGCCGTCCCCGCCGTCGAGCAACGCTACCGCGACCTCGGCATCGCCGCGCACGCGACGGTGACTCCCTTCATCGCCGACGTCGCCTCCGCGCTCGCCTCCGCCGATCTCGTCATCGCGCGCTGCGGCGCCTCGTCGTGCGCCGAGCTCTGCGCGGTCGGCCGCGCCGGCATCTTCATCCCGTTCCCCTTCGCCGCCGACAACCACCAGTGGCGCAACGCCAAGTCCCTCGACGACGCCGGCGCCGTCGTCGCGCTGCCGCAGAGCGAAGCCTCGCCCGAGGTCCTCGCCACCCACATCGCCGAGCTCGCCGCCGATCCCGAGCGCCGCGCCCGCATGGCAAAAGCCGCCGCCCGCGCCGGCAAACCGAACGCCGCCGCCGACATCGCCGAGGATCTCCTCTCGCTCGTCCGCGATGACCACGAGCAACTGGATACGAACGAAGGTGAAAGCATGCCAAACGGCCAGGCCCGAAGCCGCACGTCGCTGAACGACATCGTTGGTGGTTCGCGGGGAGTGGGGCCCCGGCGGATTCATTCCGACGGGGCGAGGGGTCGCGAGACCCCTCGGTGGGCCTGATGTTTCGCGGTCGCGTTCGTCACATTCACTTCGTCGGCGTCGGCGGCGTCGGCATGAGCGGCCTCGCCGAGATCCTCCGCTCGCTCGAGTTCGAGGTCTCCGGCTCCGATCTCAAGGAAGGCTCGACCACGCGCCGGTTGGAGAGCCTCGGCGTCCGCATCGACGTCGGCCACCGTTCCGAGAACGTTCGCGGCGTCGACGTCGTCGTCTTCTCCAGCGCCATCAAGCCGACGAACCCCGAGCTCATGGAGGCCCGCGCCCTCGGCATCCCGGTCATCGGCCGCGCCGAGATGCTCGCCGAGCTGATGCGCGTGAAGTACGGCGTCGCCATCGCCGGCTCGCACGGCAAGACCACCACGACGTCGCTCGTCGCCACCGTCCTGCGCGCCGCGGGCCTCGATCCCACCGTGGTCGTCGGCGGCAAAATGGCGGCGCTCGGCTCCAACGCGCGCCTCGGCGCGGGCGATCTCCTCGTCGCCGAGGCCGACGAGAGCGACGGCTCGTTCCTCCGTCTCACCCCGACGATCGCCGTCGTCACCAACATCGATCCCGAGCACCTCGACCACTACGGCTCGCTCGACAAGCTCAAGAGCGCCTTCATCGAGTTCGCCGGCTGTGTCCCCTTCTACGGCCTCGCCGTGCTCTGCCTCGATCACCCGCAAGTGCAGGACATCCTCCCGCACATCCCGCGCCGCCACGTCACCTACGGCATCTCGCCGCAGTCCGACTACTGCGCCCGCGGCATCCACTTCCGCGGCCTCGAGACGAGCTTCAACGCCTACCGCCGCGGCGAGCCCATGGGTGGCTTCACCGTCCGCATGCCCGGCGCGCACAACGTCCTCAACTGCCTCGCGACAATCGCCATCGCCGACGAGCTCGAGGTCCCCCTCGACGTCACCAAGCAGGCGCTCTCCTCGTTCGAGGGCGTCGCCCGCCGCTTCACCATCATCGGCACCGTCGACAACGTCATCATGGTCGACGACTACGGCCACCACCCCGCCGAGGTCCGCGCCACCCTCGACGCCGCCCGCCGCGCCTTCCCCGGCGACGATCGCCGCATCGTCGTCGCCTTCCAGCCGCACCGCTACTCGCGCACCAGGGACCTCTTCCACGACTTCACGCAGTGCTTCAACGAGGCCGACGTGCTGCTCGTCACCGACGTCTACGCGGCCGGCGAGGCACCCATCCCCGGCGCCAATTCCGAGCGTCTCGTGCAGGCGATCCGCGAGCACGGCCACCACGACGCGCGCTACGTCCCCAACAAGAACGAGCTCCCCGACGTGCTCGAAAAGCTCGTCCGTCCCGGCGACGTCGTGATCGCGCAGGGCGCGGGCGACATCAACCAGGCCGTGCGCGTCCTCAAGGCCCGCCTCGAAGCAAAAGGCGGCGAGATCCCGCAGCCGCGCGGCAGCGAGGACGGCTCGATCGATCTGCCCCCGCAGGGCGGAGGCGGCACGTGAAGCGCCGCAGCGAGGCCGATCGATCCGACGACGAGGCGCCGAAGAACCGCTCGGTGCGCGCCCGCAAGAGCGCCGTCCTCGCCCCGGCCGATCCGATCTTCGGCGACGACGCCTCGGCTCCGCCGGGCCCGGTCTCGCAGTCGGTGCGCCCGCCGTCGCCCACGCACCGCGCCCCGAAGAGCCGCTTCGTCTCGACGCTCCAGCTCTTCGCCGGCGTCGTCGTGGTCCTCGCCGCCTCCATCGCCGTCGCCTGGGGCGCCCGCCGCTACATCACCACCAGCCCGCGCTTCTCGGTCCGCACCGTCACCGTCGACGGCACCCAGCGCCGCACCGCCGATCAGGTCGCCACCCTCGCCGGCATCACCATCGGCAAGAACGTCTTCGCCGTCGACCCCGCGGCCGCCGAGGCCGGCATCCTCGCCGACCCGTGGATCGAAAAAGCCAGGGTCGTGCGCAACCTCCCCGGCACCATCGAGATCGTCGTCGCCGAGCGCGAGGCGCACGCCCTCTGCGCGATCGGCGGCGAGCTCTACCTCGTCACGCGCGACGGCGATCTCTTCAAGAAATCCGACGCCGACGATCCGATCGATCTCCCGGTCGTCACCGGCGTCCTCCCCACCCAGATCACCAAAGATCGCGCGGGCGTCATCCTCAGCAACAAACGCCTCCTCGACGTCGCCGAAGATCTTGCCAAGGTGGGCGTGGCGCGCCGCTACCCCATCCAGGAGCTCCACACCAACACCGACGGCTCCCTCGTCGTCACCATCGGCAAAGAAGCCATCCTCCTCCACTTCGGCCAGCCTCCGTACCGCGACAAGATCGAGCAGGCCGCCCGCGTCCTCAACGAGGTCGCGCGCCGCAAAGCCAGCGCGTCCGTCGTCTTCCTGGACAACAACGCCCACCCCGAGCGCGTCGTCGTGAGGATGAAATGACGATGAGCTTGCGTCGCAAATTTGTCCGTTCGCGGCCGCCTGTGACAGCTTCCGGCCCGTCCTTCAGAGGTCCCACGGCCCGAGACGGAAAATCTTGAGAACGACCATGAAGAGCCGAACGGATACGACAGAGATCGTCGTCGGATTGGACATCGGCACCACCAAAGTGCTCGCGGTGGTGGGCGAGGTCGACTCCGACGGGATCACCATCCTGGGCGTCGGCAACGTCCCGTGCCGCGGCCTCCGCAAGGGCGTCGTCTCCAACATCGATTGGACGATGCGCTCGATCGCCGAGGCCATCGAAGCCGCCCAGACCATGGCCGGCGTCGAGATCCGCACCGTCTACGCGGGCGTCGCCGGCAGCCACATCCGCTGCCAGTCGTCCGACGGCGTCGCGGCCATCGCCGGCGGCGAGGTGACCCGCGCCGACGTGGACCGCGTGCTCGAAGGCGCGCGCGCGATCCCGGTCGACGCCGACCGCCAGATCCTCCACGTGCTGCCACGCGAGTTCGTCGTCGACAACCAGGACGGCATCCGCGATCCCGTCGGCATGAGCGGCGTTCGCCTCGGCGTGAAGGTGAACCTGATCACCGCCGCGACGAGCTGCGTGCAGAACGTCGTCCGCTGCGCCGAGCGCTGCGGCCTCACCGTCGCCGACGTCGTCCTCGAGCCGCTGGCCAGCGCCGAGGCCGTCCTCAGCGAGGACGAGAAGGAGATCGGCGTCGCCGTCATCGACATCGGCGGCGGCACCACCGATCTCCTGCTCTACGTCGACGGCGGCATCTCGCACGCGAGCGTCATCCCGGTCGGCGGCAACAACGTCACCGCCGACATCGCGGCGGGCCTGCGCACGCCCATGGGCGAGGCCGAGCGCCTCAAGCGCAACAGCGGCTGCGCCCTCGGGCGCATGGTGAGCGACGACGAAGAGATCGAGGTCCCCGGCGTCGGCGGCCACCTCCCGCAGAAGCGCGCGCGCCGCGTCCTCTCGGACATCATCGAGCCGCGCGTCGAGGAGATCTTCGCCGTCCTGCGCAAGCGCATCGAGGACACCGGCATGCTCGAGCAGCTCTCCGCGGGCGTCGTGCTCACCGGCGGCGCCGTGCTCATGGAAGGCATGACGGAATTCGCAGAAGAAATTCTTGGAATGCCGGTGAGACTTGGCGTGCCGATCGGCGTAAAAGGGATCACACAGCTCGTCGCGGGACCGCAGTACGCGACAGGGGTGGGGCTCGTCCTCTACGGGGCGAACGCGCTCGTGACAGCACGCGAGCGATCCAGCGCGGCCGAGCCGCGCGCCGAGCTTCGACGCATGACGCGCGATCCGAGGCGCGAGCCCGCCGAAGAGATCATCACCGTGCGAAAAGACGGTGGCTTGTGGAACTGGCTTAGGGCGGCTTTCTAGTGTTGTTTCGCTAAAATTCGCCGAAAAGAAAACGACGCAGAGAATTAGCTTTGTAAATTGCGATTGACGATGACTGGCAGTTGTTGGAACTAGTGCTCACCGCGCGGAGACGATGGGAAGAGGCGCCCGTCATCTCCAGGTATCAGGCGGTAGTCGGCCCCCGATGAATCCGGGCTGATACACGCGAGCGAGCTCTAGAGCATCGGGCCCCAAGGGGCCCTGCGGGACACGGTGTGGCGGACTGTCCGCCCTCGTAGCACCCGGGAGGCTATCGATGAGTTTCTCTATTGAGTTCGCCGAGGAGCACACCGGTTACGACGCGCGGATCAAGGTCATCGGCTGCGGTGGCTCCGGCGGAAACGCGGTGAACACGATGATCAACTTCGGCCTGGAAGGGGTCGAGTTCATCGTCGTGAACACCGATGCGCAAGCCCTGGGTGCGAACGCCGCACCGGCCAAGCTGCACATCGGGCAAAACGTCACCCGAGGTCTCGGTGCCGGTGCCGATCCCGAGAAGGGCCGCAAGGCCGCGCTCGAGGACGTCACCCGCATCAAGGAAATGATCGCGGGCGCCGACATGGTGTTCGTGACCGCGGGCATGGGCGGCGGCACCGGCACCGGTGCGGCCCCCGTGATCGCGCAGCTCGCCCGCGAAGAAGGCTGTTTGACCGTGGGCGTGGTGACCAAGCCCTTCTTCTTCGAGGGCAAGCAGCGCTCGCGCCGCGCCGACATCGGCCTCGCCATGCTCGCCGAGCACGTCGACACGCTGATCACCATCCCGAACCAGAAGCTCCTCACGCTCGGCGACGAGGACCTCTCGTTCGTCGAGGCCTTCCGCAAGGCCGACGAGGTGCTCTACCAGGCGATCAAGGGCATCAGCGATCTCATCACGCAGAGCGGGATCGTGAACGTCGACTTCGCCGACGTGAAGACCGTCATGAGCAACATGGGCCGCGCCCTCATGGGCACCGGCTGCGCCAAGGGTCAGGGCCGCGCGCGCCTCGCCGCCGAGCAGGCGATCTCGTCGCCGCTCCTCGACGACATCTCCGTCGACGGCGCGACCGGCGTGCTCATCAACATCGTCGGCGGCCCCGACATGCGCATGAAAGAAATCGAAGAGGCCGCGTCGCTCGTGCAAGAGCAGGCGCACGAAGACGCGAACATCATCTTCGGCGCGACCATCGACGAGAACATGGGCGAGATGATCAAGGTCACCGTCATCGCGACGGGCTTCGATCGTCCGGCCGAGGTCGCAGGCGTGCCGGTGCAGGCCAGCCGCCCCCAGTCGCTGATCTCGCAGATGCCCGCGAGCGCGTCCGCGTCGTCGCGCGACAAGACCGCGCAGCCCGCGCAGCGCAGCGTCCGTGGCGAGGACCTCGCGTACTCGGCGCGTCGCCCGAGCGTCCCCTCGTCGGTTCAGGCCGCGATCTCCCCTCCAGGCCCCGGCCCCCGCGAGCGCGCGAGCTTCGTCCCGCCGCTCGACGCCGACTGGGACACCCCCGCGTTCCAGCGTCGCGGTCAGTAGTCTCGATCGTCTCGATGGGGCCGCGAGCGGCCCCAAACTCTATCGTCTCGATGGGGCCGCGAGCGGCCCCAAACTCTATCGTCTCGATGGGGCCGCGAGCGGCCCCAAACCCCGGCGCTCAAGCGCGCCCGATTCTCAGTGACGCTTTGCTGGGGGCCCGTTCCGCCCGGCGCTCGAGCGCGCGCCATTCTCTGTGCGCTTTGCTGGGGGGCCGTTCCGTCAGGCTGTCGCGTTCCGTCTCCCGCCGACTCTCGCTGCACTCCTCGCGACGCAAATCCTCGTCTAGCTCTCGCCCAGCTCTCGCCCGGGATTTCCCTCGCGGGCGCTCACTTGCGCTTCGCGAGGGTGTGTCCCCACGTGGAATCGACCTTGCGTTGACAGCAAAAAACCGCGACTTATGGTCCGCAGGCTGGCATGACGCTTGCGCGATATGAGCGACAAACGCTGCTTCTACGAAGTTCTGGGTGTGGCGAAGGATGCCAATGCGGACGACGTCCGGAAGGCGTACCGGCAGGCGGCCCTCAAGAACCACCCCGACCGCAACCCCGGTGACGCCGAGGCCGGATCGCGCTTCAAGGAAGCCACCGAGGCCTACGAAATCCTGTCGGACGACAACAAGCGCGCCCGCTACGACCAGTTCGGCCACGCAGGTGTCGACGGCGCGAGCATGCCGGACTTCGGCGGTGGCGACATCTTCTCCCACTTCCAGGACGTGTTCTCCGAGTTCTTCGGCATGGGCGGCGGGGGCATGGGTGGGCGGCAGCAAAAGCGAAAAGGCCCGGCGCGCGGCCAGGACGTCCGCGTCCAGCAGCGCCTGACGCTCAAAGAGGCGTTCATGGGCGTGAAACGCGAGGTCGTGCTGAACACGCCCGCGCTGTGCGAGACGTGCAGCGGCGAGGGCGCCAAGCCCGGCACCAAGCGTAAAGCGTGCGGCGTCTGCGGCGGCTCCGGCCAGGTCTCGAGCCACCGCGGCTTCGTGATGTTCACGCAGACGTGCCCCGAGTGCAGCGGTGCCGGCTCCGTGGTGAAGACCCCGTGCGACACCTGCCGCGGCGCCGGCTCGGTGCAAAAGACCCGCAAAGTCCTCGTCTCCTTCCCCGCCGGCATCGACGGTGGACAGCGCCTGCGCGTCCCCGGACAGGGCATGCCCGGCGCCATGGGCGGCCCCCCCGGCGACCTCTACGTCGACGTCGATCTCGCCCCCGACGAGCGCTTCCAGCGCGAAGGCAACGACATCCTCACGCGCGCCAAGGTCTCGTTCACCGAAGCGGCGCTCGGCGCCGAGACCACCGTCGTGCTCCCCGACGACGCCGCCATCTCCGTCGACGTCCCCCCCGGAACCCAGCCCGGCGACGTGATCGCCCTCAAAGGCAAGGGCGTCCCGCGCGTCGACGGCCGCGGCCGCGGCACCCTCCACGTCGAGGTCCAGGTCGAGGTCCCCACCGGCCTCAGCGCCCGCGCCAAAGACCTCCTCCGCGAGCTCGACGAAGAGCTGGCCCGCGGCCCCGAAAAAACCAGCACAGCCGCCAGCGCCTGAAGTAAAAATTTGTATCGCGGAAGGCCCGTGCCCTTGCCCGCACGGTCCATCGCGTGAATGTCCACCCCACCCTTCGCGGCGGCGCTTTCGCGACTGGACTGAGGTCCGCAGACCACGGGGCCGAGGTCGGAGACCCCAGAGCTGAGGTCGCAGACCACTGGGCCGAGGTCCGCAGACCACTGGGCCGAGGTCCGCAGACCGCAGAGCTGAGGTCCGAGACCCCAGGGCCGAGGTCCGCAGACCACGAGGCCGAGGTCGCGCTCGGCAGTCACGAGCCCACGGCGCCCACGGCGCCCACGGCAGAGAGCTTCTTCGTCGCGAGCACGTTGTAGAGCCGCACGATGCGGCCTTCCGTGTCGACGTCGCAGGCGATGACGAAGCGCGCTGCCTCGCCCGGATGGGCGGTGCGCTCCGCGACCAGCGCGGGCACACCGTTCAGCATGCGGAACGCGACGCGCTCCACCGGGGACGTCTTCTTCGCGAGCCCCAGATACATCTTCGCCACGAGCCGCGCGCTGCCGACCACACGCCGCGATGCCAGGAACTCTCGGGCGCCGTCGCTCCACGCCTCGACGCCCTCCGCGAACAGGCTCGCCAGCGCCGACTCGTCGCCCGCGGCGAGGGCCGCCACGAAGCGTTGCAGCGTCGCCGCCGCGCTCCTCGCGACCTCGGGTGTGGGCCGGGTCTGCGCCCGCTCGGCCTCGTACGGGGCCAGCGCCTGCCGCGCGCGATGGTGGATCACCTTCACGTTCGCCTCGGAAATGCCGAGCGCCGCCGCCGTCTCGCGCACCGAGCGATCGAACACGTCACGCAGCAGCAGCAGCACCGCGCGCTGGTTCGGCGTGAGCACCTCGAGCGCGAGCAGGAACGCGAACGACACGCTCTCCAGCCGGTCGTAGCGACCCTCGGTGCCACCTTCCCCTTCGAGCTCGACCGCTCCCAGCTCGTCCGTCTCGATCGGCGACGGCAACCACGGTCCCACGTACGCCCGCCGCTTCCGCTTGCGCAGCGCATCGCGCCCCAGGTTCACGGCCACGCGCACCAGCCACGGCCGCAGCGGCTCCTCCGTGCGCGCCGGTGGCCGCGCCATCGCGCGCACGAACGTCTCCTGCACCAGATCGTCCGCGTCGGCCAAGCTCCCGGTCATCCGGTAGCAAACCCCCGGAGAAACCGCGCGTGCTCCGCCAGGTGTGGCGCGATCGAGTCGTTCGACGTTCCGGTCGCCATCGCCGCTCCAGCCCACGCAACCACCGCGCGCGCCGCGTCTCCGTTCACCCCGCGCAGCCCCGCGCGCCCCAGGTACGTGGCTGCTGCGAGCCCCGACAAACCACCGCCGACCACCACCACATCGAAGGCTTTTCCCATCGGTCGCTCCTGTCGACCCCCTCACGTCCGACCCTCCCCAAAGGTTACGACCCTCGTACGATTCTCCCGAACCCGCTACTTCCCGAGCCCCAGCCACGCGCCCACACACGCCAGGCCAAACGCGATCGGCGCGAACGCGATCGCGAACACCACCGCGACCGGCGCCGCGAGCCCGAGCAGGATCAACGATCCGAGGATGGCGAGCAGCGCCGAGATCGCCACCTCGACGACGGTCTGCGCGCGCGACGCCCTGGCCACCAGCCACCCCGCGATCGGGAAGGCGAACAGCGCGGCCCCACCGAGCAGCACGAGCGGCGCCGTGCTCGCCGCGCCCGCGTCGGCCCGATCGACCGCCGCGAAATCGAGCCCCATGCGGTGCCCGATGTACACGGCCGCGGCGAGCGACGCGATGATCAGGCCCAGCGTCACGAACGCGCCGAACACGATCCACGAGAGCACCACCGGCCGCTCGGCGCGCCGCAGCGCCTCGCGCATGCTGCGCAGCGACGGCGGCGCGAGCGGTGGCAACATGCGTCGCCGCCGCCCCTTGGCCAGCTCGCCGCGCTTCAGCAGATCGCGCGCGGCGAGGATCGCCAGCACGCCGATGGTCACCAGGATCGGCGCCGCCGCGACGAGCGCCGCGGGCCCCCGCGCGAAGACGATGTGATCGTAGACGCCGTTGAACACAGCGGCGCCGAGCCACGCCAGGTTGAAGCGCGTCCCCGCGATGATCTTGCCGCCCTCGCGGCCGAGCGCGTAGCCCCACGCCGCGGCGAAGAACAGGTGCGCCGGCACGGCGAGCAGGGCCCGCACCGCGTCGATCGACAGCGCGTCGTGAGCGATCAGGAACGCCGCGTTGTGCGCGGAGACGAAGCCGAGCGCCGAAGCCGCCGCGTACACGATGCCG
>Ga0163144_10016766_pt1 | contig 14986 bp, 11 predicted proteins | sample OliLak19BULKMAT1_FD_123175 | JGI IMG/M metagenome (GOLD analysis project Ga0163144, IMG submission 123175) | Freshwater microbial mat bacterial communities from Lake Vanda, McMurdo Dry Valleys, Antarctica - Oligotrophic Lake LV.19.BULKMAT1 | ecosystem: Environmental > Aquatic > Freshwater >... | reverse complement strand
TGAAGAGCAATAAACACTAAGTCGACCGACTCTAGAATAATTTCTGGAGCCCGCACTCTCCCACCATCAAGCCAGTCACCTTTTTTAGTGATGGTAATATCTCTGGCTCTGTAACCAAGACGCGACAAAGCTGACAGTACTTCAGAGCCAGTACTCATGGATACCTGGTACTCCTCACTTGGTCCCCCTCTTAAGACAGCAATTTGTCTGTTATTCATATTAATATATTATCACACCAAGTGAATCAACGTGTCGTTCTATGATAATAATTTTTTACGGGCCAATCTTCGGTAAAAACCAATGGCAAAACGGTGCGCCTCAGCGTTAGCTAGCAGAATGGCAAACTTATACTTTGCTAAAGTTTCCTTATCAGCCAGAATCCGAGCCGCTTTGTGTCGCGCATCTTTCACTACCGCCACAATCGTAATCTTTAAACCAAGTTCGATTAAGACCGCTTGGGCTGCCCGTACCTGAATGTCGTTACCGTCAACCACGATATAGGCCGGATATTCCCACTCAGAATGGCCAAAACGGCGTCTGAGAACTTCTTTTAGCGCTCCTGGGTCATTGGCCTTATCTTGAGTTTTAATCTTAAACTTGCGATATTCCCCTCGTTTTGGCTCGTCATCTTGTACTACTACCATGACCCCGACCATTTCTTTACCTTGGTTGTGAGCGATGTCATAGGCCTCAATACGTGCCCCGGTGTTTACATTACGGTAAGTCTCTCTTTTAAGTAGAGCGATGTCTTCAATATGTTTCAGCGCAAAGATTTGTTTTTTTATTTTGTTAGCTTCTTCAAATAACTGCGTCCTGGCCAAGCTATGCATTTGTTTTTCTAGCTCCTTGAGAATTGTTTGTTTTTTTCCCTCAAAAAAGAGACGCAGGTGTCTGATAGTGGTTTGATATTCTTGCTTCTTTTCTGGGTCTGGATAGAGTCCAATTTGGCGGTTAAAGTCGATAGTACCTTTGGCCAATTTGGTTCTTTCAGTACCAATAGCATACTTGGTATCATAAAAACAAAATAACTTGCGGACAATATTTAGAGCATCTTTCAATAACTGGCCGCTTGCAAAGGGGCCGAAGATGGACTTGATTTCCTCAGGCAAAAATTTCTCGGAAATATCTCGTTCGCGAACCACGAGGACACGAGGCCACTCTTCATTGGTAATAATGATGTGGTTGTAACTTTTGTCATCTTTACTCTTGGTGTTGTAGTAGGGCTTATGCGTTCGGATTAGATTAGTTTCGAGAATTAAAGCTTCGAGCACGCTGTCAGTTTCAGTAAAATCAACCGTTGTAGATTCCATCACCATTTTTGCAATTAAAGCCGATCGTTTTTCTAGGATATCAGCAGTGAAATAGCTCTGTACTCGATTTTTGAGTGAAGTCGCTTTCCCGATATAAAGTATCCTTTTTCGCTTATCTAGGAAGAAATATACTCCAGGAGTATTAGGAAGTGGAGTCTTTTTTAGTTGGGTTAAGTCCATTTTTATGATACTAACAGCTTTTAGAGACTCCTACCATCCTGTTTTTCTTCATCAAAAAGGAAAAAGCCATGAACAGGCTAGACCCGATTGCTGTAACGGTGCACGCGGCACCTAATTTTCTCAAAATCTTCGCCCAGATTCATGCTAGTCCTGAGGTTCAAGCGATTTTAACTTCGGCCGATTACAGAGGATGGTTCGTTTTTTACAGCACCTTCTTTAAATACTGGCCGGTGTAGGAATTTTTGTTGGCAGCTACTTCCTCTGGTGTGCCTTTTGCTACAATATCACCTCCTTTTAGTCCACCTTCTGGTCCAATATCGATGATGTAGTCGGCACATTTCACCAGATCAAGATTGTGTTCGATTACCATCACTGAATTGCCTTGATTAACTAGTTTTTGGAGAATCTCAATTAACTTTTTGACATCATCATAATGCAAGCCAATAGTTGGCTCGTCGAGCATGTAGAGAGTCTTTTGGGTGTGTGGTTTATATAGTTCTGAAGCAATTTTTACCCGCTGCGCTTCACCGCCAGATAAGGTGGTCGCACTTTGTCCCAGCTCCAAATAGCCGAGACCAACTTCAATAAGAGAGCCGAGACGTTCCTCAATCGCAGGTACTTCCGCAAAAAATTGATGGGCTTCTTCGATGGTCATATGCAGAACTTCATGTATATTCTTCTTACGATACGTGACTTCTAGTGTCTCTTTAGTGAAGCGTTTTCCGTCACAAATGTCGCAGGTAACGTAGACAGTAGGCAGGAAGTGCATTTCAACAGCAATCTCACCATTTCCCTGACAGGCTTCACAGCGACCGCCCTTAACATTGAAACTAAAACGTCCTGGTTTCCAGCCGCGCGCACGAGCTTCGCCTGAAGCCGCAAACATGTCACGAATATGGGTAAAGGCCCCAGTATAAGTAGCTGGGTTACTGCGCGGAGTCCGACCAATAGGTGACTGGTCAATTAAAATTGAACGGCCTAAATATTCAGTACCCGTGAAGGTGGTGCAGTTATAAGTCTTAGTGTTGCGAAATTTCTTTTCTAAACGTGACTTGAGGTTACGATCAACTATTTCATACATAAAAGATGATTTTCCAGAACCAGAAACACCTGTAACACAAACTAGTCTACCTAAAGGGATATCGACATTAATATTTTTAATATTAAAAATCTTGCCACCACGGATTTTGATAGCACCTTTTTCGCTTTCGCGTCTATCTGGGACAGGAATTTTTTTATCACCACGCAAGTAATCAAGCGTCACTGACTTTGTAGTATTTTTTGGCGCAGCTAAAAGTTTATCGAGATAATCAGCCACCATCACTTCCCCACCGTGCACACCGGCTCCTGGGCCAATGTCGATCAGATAATCAGCGGCATAAATAGTATCCTCATCGTGCTCTACTACAATAATAGTGTTCCCGAGGTCACGTAATTCAGTCAAAGTCTTGATCAGGCGATCATTGTCTCGTTGATGAAGTCCAATAGTCGGTTCATCAAGTACATAAAGGGCTCCTACGAGCCCAGATCCTAACTGAGACGCTAATCGGATACGCTGTGCTTCACCGCCAGAGAGAGTGTTAGCCCTTCTATCTAAGGTCAAATACTGAATACCGACATTGTTCATGAATTGTAGCCGTTCAATAATCTCTCGCAAGGCTGGCCAGGCAATATCCTGTTGTTTTTTAGATAATTTTAAGCCATCAATAAACTTAGTGGCATCTTCAACTGTCATTTGGGTAAACGCGACGATGTTGATACCGAGGTTCTTATTTCCATCTCCTCCGAGGTAGACACGTAAAGCTTCAGGACGTAGTCTCGCACCTTCACAAACTGGACACTCATCATTTTGGAAGATTCCAACTACTCCCAGTCCATTACATTCTGGACAGGCACCGTATGGTGAATTGAAAGAGAAAAGTCGTGGTTCAACTTCAGGAAAAGAGGAACCGTCAATTGGACAAATAAACTTAGCAGATAGAGTTCGGAGTGAGCCATCAGGACTTTCAATTTTTACTAACCCGTTTGATTCATGAAGCGCGCGTTCGACCGCTTCTGATAAACGTTCATGAGAGCCTTTAGGATCATCGGTGAACTCGCTAACATATATTTCGTCTATTAAGACATCGATATCGTGACGGTGGGTTTTTGAGAGAATTATTTTTTCTCTCAACTGATTAATAACACCATCAATTTTGACAGTTTCATAACCCTTTCCCAATAGATCATAAAGTAGTTGATAGTATTCACCTTTGCGTCCCACTACTACCGGAGAAAAAATCGAGACTCGACCCTTTGAAAGTTCAATCCCCATTACTTTTTGTGACTGCTTGATGGTAGCTTCTTTAATTTCTTTAGTTTCAATTGACCTGATGATGATGCCTAAAATCTCATCTTGAGAGAGCTTCATAATAGGCACATCGACATCGAGACAGTAAGGTTGTCCGACACGAGCATAAAGGATACGAAGATAATCGTAGATCTCAGTAATAGTTGCGACAGTCGAGCGTGGGTTTCTCGAAGCTGATTTTTGGTCGATAGAAATTGCCGGTGAAAGACCACTGATTTCATCAACGTCTGGTTTCTGTAATTTGTTTAGAAATTGTCTGGCATATGGAGAAAGTGATTCAACATAGCGACGTTGCCCTTCAGCAAAGATAGTATCGAAAGCCAAAGAAGACTTACCTGAGCCAGAAGGGCCAGTAATAGCAATCATTTTGCCGCGCGGCATTTCAACGTCAATATTTTTGAGATTATGCGTCCGAGCTCCACGAATAACAATTTTCCCAGCATCAGCTCTGGATTCTTTTGCATTATTATTTTGTAGTTTTTTGTTTAGCATATAACACAGCCCCCGCTTGGTAGTGAAGGTTGATAATGCTTGATTATACTGGAATTATTGTTTAACGGCAAAGTCTAAACTTTTAAGGGCAATATTTCTACGATGGACTCCTATACCTTGAACTAAAAAGAGTAAGATAAAACCGAGAGCCACTAGAGCTATCGATCCAGTTAAAATATTAAAAGAGGTCAAACGAGTACTAAGCTCTTCATCTCCAAGCAACACTTCACTGGCAGCAGCCATGAGTTTGTTTGATTGGTTAGCATAATGATATTCAGCACTAACAGAAACTAGTTTACCGTTTGAGTCGACAATCGCTGCTTGAATAGTCGAGAGTCCCAAGAGAGCCGGTTGGTCGATTGTGTAGAAAAACTCACCCGAGGCACTTGTTTTAATCAGACCAACAGTGTTATTGGTCTTATCGAGGAGATAAACAAAAGTACTAGGAATTCCTTTTCCTTCAATAGAGTATTGTGTTTGTTTAGGTAAAGCTGAATCAGTTTCCAGGACAATTGCTTTAGATTTGTTAACAAAAAGTATTTCAGACGCAGAAAGTACTGCTTGATTCTGAGTTAATTGCGGAAAGGCTTGTAAATCTGGTATTAGCGGGTTAGTGCGGTGTAGGACTTCAACACTATCAATCACCCCATCTTGATCAGTATCCGGACTAGTTGGATTGGTAAAGAAGTTTGTCAGTTCATCATAATCGCTAATTCCATCATTATCTGAATCCTGCTTAATCAAAGTATTGGTTTCTACTATCAATTTATCTTCAAGGGGTTCAATAATGTTTGTTAATCGAGAAAAACGAGCTAGAAGAATAGTCTCAACAGCTGGAGCCAAAGTGAGATCACTGGTATCTTCAGCAATTTTGCTAGCGAGTAGTGTGGCGTAGCTGTCTATCTCTTGCTTAGCAAGATTGACTAAGAATGATTGACCACCAAGATAAGCTACACTATAGTGAAAAAAGTAGGCATCCAATATCTGTTCTTCAGTCTCAAGTGTTGCATCAATTTCAGCCACTACTTTTTCATTAACAAACTGCAAATCACTTTCATCCCTGAGGTCTAAAGCGTTGTTTGTATAATAAAGAGTACGATCCTCATTGGTTTTGTTTAGGGCCTGTAGCGTCAAATCAACTTTTCTATTTTTAATAAGAAAATCTTCAGACATATCGAAAGTCTGGGGTTTTGTGTTTGAATAAGAAACAACCACTGCCTTAGTTTTCTTAGTCACGCCATCAACTTCAAAGCTCGCTAAAAATTGCTGGGAAACTTGAGGTAGATTTATCGCCGAAAGACTGAAAAACCATTGGTTTTGCACCAAATAGGCCTGTCCCAGATAAACTTCTGGTTTGGATTGGTCAATGCGACTATAGACATTTACTCTTGATGGTAAGAAATCCCCAGTGGTTATAACTAAGTAGCTAGCTTCAGCATTTTGTTCAAACTTCAGTGAGACCGGCTGTTGTGCCTCTGGCTCTAAAGTGCTGGCACTAGTGTCAGTACTAGAGGCTGTAGAAGAGGCTGTTTGCTCTACTCCACCTACATCCATATCAACCGTAGCCTCAACGACAGCAATCGGTTTAAGAGGAGGTTCTACAGATTGATAACTAAAGACTGAGCCAGAAAATACGTATTCTATGCCCTTCGCCTCAGCAATTGCCTCAATTTTGTAATCACCATGAGACAGGTCTGCGATAGCTATTCGGTACTGAAAATTATTAAACTCAGCCTGGGCAGCTGATTTTAGTTCTGATTTTAAACCAGTTTGTACATTGGTCAGGACAACTTGAAGGCTCTCTGTATTCTCAGCCTTGATGGTAAATTCAAGATCGGACTTAATTTCTTTTGGTAAAGTATTTAAGAAACTAATCTGTGGTGCTCCAGTAGGCAAAGACGCATCAGGCACTTCTTGACAAACGCCTGTACTACAAACTAAAGCGGCCATTCCTGGTGGGAGTTCGGTATGCATTAGATGGCTTGATGCTGCAAAGATAGTTCCCAAGCCAATAAACAAATAGCCAAAAAAACGAGCGGAACTGGTTACCTGAAGTGGTAAAGTTTCTTGATACCAAATTTTGTATAAATTAACTTTTTCAAGCAATCGCAAACTAGCTGACGGGAGTAGGGTAACAACAGGGTCATCGTCGTTAACTGGAATTGACTTAGACGAACTTTTTATACTTTGTCTGGCTACCTTTTTTGTTGCGAGTGCTTTTTTGAGAGTGGGTTTTATTGACGTTTTACGAACAACCTGTGATTTAGGTACACCAAAAGGCTCTTTTGGCTCGATAGCTGCCTTTTTAAGCCGCGTCTTTAACATTTATTAAATTATACACTCTTTTGATTCTTAAATTCAGAGTTTATTAACGTTATTGTTGATTACTTCGTTCAGCCAGCAGGGTCACTAAATCATTAAAATTGGTATTGGCTTTTATCAAAAAATCTTTCACTCCCAGTTTGGCGGTCCGTTCTCTAACTTCTTCGTCCGAACTATTGGTAAAAATAACTATTGGTAGGTGGGTGAGAATAGCGTCTTGGCGGATCTTCTCAAGAATCTGTAAGCCGTTTAATCCATCGAGCGACAGGTCAAGTAAAAGTACAGTTGGTTTGTAAGTTTCAATAAGTGTCTTAAAGTTTTGACCACCGGGAGAGATTTGAAAATTCAATTTGGCACGCCCCAAGTGCATCGATAGGATATTTTGTAACAAAGGATCGTCTTCAAAGATCAGTACTCGAACTTCTTGGATTTGCCTGAGTACTGGTGCGTGGTTTGGCTCGTCTAGTTTGATTTCCTTAGGAGTTGGCACTAACTGCTTCATCAAACCAGAAAGTCCTTTTAGTACTTCAGCGACGTCATAAATACTTTTTGAGACGTAAGCGACATTGCTGTCTGTAAAGAACGCTTGATAGGTTTCAGGAGTAAAGGTGTTGTGAATGATTAGCCAGGCCGCATGATTGGTGGTCATATCGGCTTGGATACCTTTCACTATCTCTACTCCGTCGGCAATCTCTGAATCATCAAAAATAATGACGTCTGCCTGGCTACTAGGAATCTGTTGCCGCCCCTTAAACACATCAGTGAAAGTTACCACATCTGCTCCAGCATAAAGAAGTACTTGTTCTAGGCTACTAATCTGCCTGATATTGATACCGAATAGAATAACTTTCTTGCCCAAAATGTTGTCATTTTTATAAGCCATGAGTCATTCTTAAGTATAGCACTACGCTTTCTTCTTTTTATTAGCTTTAAGCAGTGCTGCCTCCAAGACCTTAAGCTCATCTCGAATAATGGCTGCCGTTTCAAAGTCTAGAATAGACACAGCTTCGTCCATTTGGCGTTTTTTAGTTTTTAGCAACTGCTTAGGATTCTTGAGAAAAATTCCCATATCGACCTTCAGAAGCGTGTCAACAGTCTCATCATGATTAGTCCGCATTTGATCAGTGATAGATTTAATCTCTTTTGCAATGGTCTTTGGAGTAATACCGTGCTCCTCGTTGTAAGCTAGTTGTCGGTCACGCCGACGATTGGTTTCACCGATGGCATATTCAAGAGCTGGTGTCATCTCATCAGCATAAAGGATAACTCGCCCATTTACATTTCGAGCTGCTCGACCTATGGTTTGAATGAGAGCTGTCTCACTACGGAGGAAACCTTGCTTGTCAGCATCCAAGATAGCTACCAACTCGACCTCAGGTAAATCTAGACCTTCACGCAGTAGGTTGACGCCAACCAGACAGTCAAACTTACCTCTACGGAAGTCTGTCAATATTTCAATTCGTTCAATAGTTTTGATGTCACTATGTATATACTTGGTGTTGATTTTTTTCTCAGTTAGAAATTCAGCCAAGTCTTCGGCCATTTTCTTGGTTAGCGTCGTGGTCAGTACTCTAGCTCCTGTCTTGATAACCTTTTCAGCTTCTTTGATGAAGTCTTTGATTTGGCCGGGATAGCCATCAACCTGCGTAATTTTTCTGACATCAATAATTGGGTCCACCAATCCGGTTGGCCTAATAATCTGTTCGATCATAGGCACACTATTTGCTTCAAGACAGGCGTATTCGTATTTTCCTGGAGTCGCAGAAGTGTAGATTCGCTGGCCGATGCGGGCCTCAAATTCAGCAAACTTGAGGGGTCGGTTATCGACAGCGCTTGGAAGGCGGAAACCAAACTCCACCAGCGTATCTTTACGGGAGCGGTCACCGGCATACATTCCATTAATCTGTGGGACAGTCACATGAGATTCGTCGATAATAGTTAGGAAGTCTGGTTTGCCGTCCGCGGTATGGGGAAAATATGACAATAAAGTGTATGGCGCCTCTCCCGACTTCCGGCGATCAAAATGACGAGAATAATTCTCGATTCCATTACAATAACCGACCTCACGCATGAGCGCTAAATCATGTTGGGTCCGTCGCCGTAAGCGCTCGGCTTCAAGCAACTTTCCTTCCTGTTTAAACTTTTCAAGTTGCTCATCAAGCTCTAGTTGGATGTCTAAAATAGCTGTCTTACGTTCTTCTTCGGGAGTGACAAAGTGTTTAGCCGGAAATAGGAAAAAACTTTCTGGTTCTAAAATAATCTCCCTGGTCACAGCATCGATTTTAGTAATAGCCGTTATAGTGTTGCCAGTGAAGCCTAAGCGATATATCACTCGCTCGTTTGTTGGCATGACTTCAACAGTGTTGCCAACGGCGCGGAAGTGTCCAGGGACAAGATCGGCATTAGTCCGTTCAAAGTACATACTAATCAAGGTACGCAGAAGTTCCATTCTTGAAGTCTGATAGCCTCGCTCCAACTTGAGATGTCTTTTCAAATACTCAGCGGGAGCTCCAAGACCATAGATACAAGAAACCGAAGCTACAATAATAACGTCCTGTCGCGTTAGAAGCGCCTGGGTCGAAGCGTGACGTAAGCGATCAATTTCTTCATTGATCTGAGCCTCTTTTTCAATATAGGTATCGGACGTCGGCATGTAAGCCTCGGGCTGGTAGTAGTCGTAATAGGAGACAAAGTAATGAACTGCATTTTCAGGAAAAAAGTCTCGATATTCTTGAGCCAGTTGAGCTGCGAGAGTCTTGTTGTGCGCAATCACTAAGGCTGGCTTCTGGACTTGGGCGATTACATTAGCAGCCGTAAATGTCTTACCAGAGCCAGTGACACCAAGTAGGGTCTGGTGTGTGACACCAGATTTAATGCCTGACAGCAACTTGTCGATGGCTCGAGGTTGGTCTCCAGCTGGAGTTTTGTCTGTAGCGAGTTTGAATTGCATTGATTGAGTATAGCTTGATATTAAGAAGAAAAAAAGTCAGCAGCAAAGTTGGCTATCAGTGACCAAGGTCTGCGTTTTATTCGCTGACTTGCTCAGCGCAGACGTCAGCGGGTTTTCGCTAAATAATTACCGACTCTAGTTTCGCAACATTTCTTCACGTAAATTCTTAGTAAAATTAACAATAAAATACAGATTATGAAGTGAGGCTAGGTGTGGTCCAAGCATTTCATGCGATCTAAAAAGATGGGCTAGGTAAGCTTTGGTGTAATTCTGGCAAACATAGCAAGCACAGCTTTCGTCCAGCTTCGAAAAATCTCTAATGTACTTTTGATTCATGAGGTTGGTCTTCTTGATTCCTTCATTGGTATTTTCATAGATGGTACCTGTGCGAGCGATTCTAGTAGGTGCGACGCAATCAAAGGTATCACAACCTAATCTAACACCCTCGACTATGTCGGCAGGTTCACCAATACCAAGAAGGTGTCGGGGCTTTTCTGACGGGAGAATTTGATTAACTACTGTAAGTGCCTCACCCATGTCGTCTTTACTAAAGCTGCCACCAATACCAAAACCTGCAAAATCCATTGCCGCTAAAGTTTTGGCACTTTCGGCCCTCAGGTCTAAGTGACGACCACCTTGGACTACTCCGTAAAGGCCTTGTTTCTTCAAAGCCTGGTAATTGTTTTTGTGTGCCATAATACTACGTTTTGCCCAGCGATGTGTTCTGTCCATCGCATCTTTTTGGTAATTATAAACAGCTGTAGGGCTAGTACATTCATCAAATGCCACAATAATGTCAGCTCCAATGTCATGCTGAATTTCAATTGAACGTTCTGCAGTAAAGCGATGCATCGAACCGTCGATATGTGAGGTAAACGTCACACCTTCTTCATCGATAATACATAGCCGGCCGTGTTCAGCTGCTAGATCTTTTGAATAAACATTTAGGCCATGTGGGTGAGCCGTTTCATTCTCAGTCACCTCACCTTTAGAGAACTTTGTGATCCCTTTACCAAAAGCCGCTCCCAACGAAAAGACCTGAAAACCACCAGAGTCAGTCATGGTTGGTAATTTCCAGTTGGCAAATTTATGTAGACCACCGGCTGATTTAATAACATCACTGCCAGGTTGTAAAAATAAGTGGTAGGTATTTGCTAGAGCGACTTGGTTGCCAACGTAATCACGCATATCTTCTGGTTTGATACTTTTGACAGTTCCCTTTGTGCCAACAACAACAAAAGCCGGCGTCTCAATTGCCCCATTTGGGGTATTGATAACGCCGACCCGAGAAAGACTTCTCGGTAATTGCTTTACAATATCAAAAGTAATTGGACTACTCATTTACTCCTTATGTTTGTTATTCAACCAAAATTAGATCAATTGCAAAAACCAAAGTAGCTTTTGGTGGTATCGGTCCAATACCAGAGTCACCATAAGCTAGTTCTGGAGGGATAACGAGAATTCTCTGACCACCAGCCTTCATCCCCAAGAGTCCCTCTTCCCAACCCTTAATCACCTTTCCTTCGCCAACAGTGAAGGTAAATGGTGTCCCTCGTTTATTTGAGTTATCAAACTCCTGTCCACTTTGTAGCGTGCCAATATAATGAACACTCACTTTGCTGCCGACTACTACTTCATTTCCTGTACCAATCTTTATGTCATCAATCACGATTTTTTTTAGGTTACCACGATTGTCAGCCGCTTTCATAATCGCTCTGGTTCGCTCGCTATTAACGTCGTCTCCCGTTCCAACTACCACAACACCGGACTGCGCTAATTGCGCTAGTTGGCTACTCTGGTCCGCTACTGTGAGGACAGATGTTTCCAAGCGAACCAGATATAGAGCCACAGCCATAAATAAGACGCTGATGGCAATACCGATAAATTCAAATTTACTAAGCATATGATTATAGTTTACTCGGTCATAATAGCGACTTCTGTGGAAGTTGCAAGTGTCCAAGGTACAATTAACTTTCCTTGAAGAATGTCTTCTCTTAAAACTTCATCACTAGACATTGCAATATTACTTAATACCTTAATTCTTTCTAGCACTCCCGCCACGTATGGCCTGGCTCGACTTTCAAGACTACTAACTGGAATGAGTTCAAAATGAGCGCCGTCAGACTTTAGGTCTAAAGCTAACATTAAGCCGAGTTGTACTTCCTCGGAAAAGTACTGATCAAAAAGAAAATTACCGAGAGAATAAAAAACAAGTGTTTTGTTGATTCGTTCGATTCCTTGAATGACATGTGGGTGGTGTCCAATCACCACATCGATTCCCATTTGTGACAACTTCAGTACTATCTCTTTCTGTGCCAGTGACTGCTTTTGATTATATTCCTCACCCCAGTGAATGTAGGCTATCTGCAAATCAGAATCAATTGTCAACTCATCCATGATTGCGTCCAACTGACGAAGATCAGTTAGGTTTGAAGTTAAATTTATACCAATAAGAGTTACAGTTTTATCACCAGTTTTAATACTTCTAAAACTACTGGTGGCTATTTCATACGGGTGGCCAAATGGAGCCAAGTTCGAACTATTTAGCTCTAATACTGTATTTTTATAGCCAACTGATCCAAAATCAAAAGAATGGTTATTGGCTAAAGAAACATGAGTAATGCCAGCTGCCTGTAAGGCTGGCAGCATTTCTCTCTTCACTGAAAAGCCAAAGGTGAAGTCTGGCGTCGGGACATGCTGTTCTGGGATAGCCGCTTCGAAATTGGCGACGACATAAGCATTACTCCACAATGAAGCAAAATTAGCCAAAGCGTGACGGAGACCATCTGTTTTTACTCTTCGTTCAACATTTCGGGCAAGCATCAAGTCACCAAGAAAGTAGATTTTTTCACTGGTTGTAACAATCGGGGGTGGAGTTTTTTCAAAAACTAAATGTTCTATTTTTGTAATTGATCCAATTGCCACTGACAAATTAGCTGGCAGTACGAAAGAAAGTAGCACCTCGACCAGCAAGAAGGGGCTCACTAGTAAAAACAAATTGCGACTAGACATATCACTTACTAGCTCCAAAAGCAGACACGGTTGGATGGAAAATACCCACTTCGTATATATACATTGCCACAACAACACCAACGACAGCAAGAATGACGGCGAAAAAAGTTACCGTCAGCGTCTGCACCCAGCTCATGTCTCGATCTTTAGTATGAAAACCTTCGACAGAAGCCACCTGGACTTCTATTCCTAACAAAGCCGAGATTTCAGCCGGCTTAAGAGCTTCACTGGTGCGAAATATTTTACCAAGTTCAGTATTTCTGTTATAGAGGTTGGTAGTGTTGTTTTGTAATAGACTAAGCGCTGCCTCAATTTCTTGGTCATTATAACTGGCACGCTTCAGAACAAGACAAATTTCAGCTTGCGGTGCTTTAGTGCTGACCCCATTGATTTTTAAAATCGTTTCGATGTCACTTTTTTGAAACATAATTAATCTGTTAGCTTACGCGCACGTTGAATGTACTGATTATAGACTTCAAGCAAGACAACGAATAAAGTTAGAACAACCGGACCAATAATAAAGCCAATAGGCCCAAAGGCAGAAATTCCACCTAGCACTGCCGTCAACATAATAAAGGGATGTAAATTGTTTCCGCGACTCATGAGTTGAGGAGCAATCATATTATCAACTATTACTATAGTCAGAATACTCCAAATGATTAGTCCGATAGCACTGGTGCTAGAGTCAAAAATAAATAAATAAATAATACCAGGAATCATCATAGTCAATGTCCCAACACCGGGAATCATTGACAATATACCGCCCACTGCTCCCCAGAGGACAGCTTTAGGAATTCCAAAAATAGCAAAACCGATGGCCGCTAGTATCCCTTGTATAATAGAGACCAATAATACTCCAGTCGCTACACTACGGATCGCGCGAGCTAAGCGTGTGAAAATTATTTCATCATCCTTGTCTGGTAGAGGGCTAATTTTAATAGCTAACTTAATAAATTCTTTACCATCTCGAAAAAAATAAAAAGAACCAATAAGAGAAATAAGCACCACAAAAATAGTGGAGACTGTACCAGCAAAAATGTTACTGACATTGCCAAGTAGCCAAGCAGCGCTTTGTTTAATCTGCTCAGTAAAATTAAATTGAAAGTCAGGTAAATAAGTCTGAATAAGTACCTCGAAATTTATCAAATAGCTCTCAAAAGCAATTTCCTGACCAGTACCAAGTGTTTGATATAGGCCTACCAACTCTCTGACAAAGATTGATGAAATAAACAAAATCGGCAAAACAACCATCACTACTACGATGAGCGTCGCTAAGGCCGCTGCTAAACTTTCACTATTTTTATAAACAACTTTTTGTAACTTTTCATAGAGCGGATAGCAAATAGTCACAATAATTATTGATAGGGCCAGAGCACTCACAAACGGCGATAAAACACGCCACACCAAAAAACCAACACTGGCCAGGAGGATAAAAAAGAAGACATATTCAATCACTCGATTTAGACTCATATATTCAATACTAACATGCAAATTACAAAAGGAGCTAGACATATGTCTAGCTCCTGTGTCTTATTCATGGAGAATCCTATCTTGCGCGACGACAGCAGCAGTTTCAATAGTCCTGAAACTAGCAGAAGCTGCGTCATCTAGCGCTTCGAAAGAATTTTCCATAAATTGTGATAACCCCCAAAGGATTATCAAAAAACCGATGGCTTTTCGCATAAAAAATTGTTGCGTCCCAGAAACCTATCTCGCGATAAGCCCCAAATAAACTTGAGTGGGCGCTACAGAGATATGCAAATTACCTCTATTCTTACTATAGCATACTTTTTCAAATTGTAAAACACGACAGTGAGGACAAGAAAATCATTTTATTCATGATATTTTCGCCCGTATCACGAATAATATGAAAATTATTTCAGGAATTCCGTTTGATCATTAGAACTTCTTTCGCAATAGGAAATAGACTCAGCTTAAAGTGGTTAACTAATATTAGGATTTTCGTTTATTGCTTTGCTGACAAGTTCTGCACCAAATTTTTTAATTCCATCTTTTAATCTTTCTTCCCATACTTTTGCTGTACCAGCAATTCTAATTTCAAACTGTTCTTCGGTTATGTTGCCGGAATCGAGGTCTGTCAAAGCTCTGGCGCGTGTTTGTTGTAGCAGCGACCAAAGCGAGTCGAAATATGTAGCGACTCTTGTTTCTTTAGATTCCCGTTGTTTATCGACAGAGGGAATTTCCACTGCATGTGCAATCTCTTGCTCAATAAATCCAGCTGCCACCTCCTCCTGAGTTGAACGTTTCATCCTTGCTTTCAAATTTTTGATAATTTCTTGTACTTTCTGACTCTCAGACAAAAGATTTTCCATTGTTTTTTCTCTTTGCGACTCACTACGCGCCTTAGCC
>Ga0163144_10016765_pt1 | contig 14987 bp, 12 predicted proteins | sample OliLak19BULKMAT1_FD_123175 | JGI IMG/M metagenome (GOLD analysis project Ga0163144, IMG submission 123175) | Freshwater microbial mat bacterial communities from Lake Vanda, McMurdo Dry Valleys, Antarctica - Oligotrophic Lake LV.19.BULKMAT1 | ecosystem: Environmental > Aquatic > Freshwater >... | reverse complement strand
TTCATCGAGGCAGGCGCGAATGACGGCCTGGCGCAAAGCAACACGTATTACTTCGAACGAATTCGGGGCTGGCGGGGAATTCTCATCGAGCCCGTTCCGGAGCTTTGTGCGCGCTGCCAGCGCGAGCGGCCTGGCTCGAAGGTCGTGCAAGCGGCACTCGTGTCTCCGGATTATCCGCACGCGGACCTGGAAATGCAGTATGCCGGCCTGATGTCCGTGGCCGAAAATGCGTTTGATAATACCCAGGCGCGGCTCCGGCACGTGGAGCGTGGCCTGCAGCAGCGCGGGGTGGGTGCGACCTATTCGATTCGCGTGCCGGTGCGAACTCTCAGCGCGATCATCAACAGCGAAGCGGACGGGCGCGAAATCGATCTGCTGAGCCTCGACGTCGAAGGGGCGGAATTGCAGGCGCTCGCGGGCCTCGACGTCGCGAGTCATGCACCTCGTTTCATCTGCGTGGAGGCGCGAGATCCCGCTGCCATCGCCGCCATCCTCGGGTCGCGCTATGACGTTGCCGGCGTTTTGTCCGACAACGGTGAACATCAGGACATTCTCTTTCGCCGCCGATGAACCTGCGGGATACCTGGGCAGCCAATGTCTATCGCTTCGTAGCCCGGCCCATCCGTGCGGCGGCGGCGGCCCGGAGGATCCTGGCGGCGTTTGGTTACTGGCGGAGTGCCCGTCGCCGCGAGGCGGTGGACGGAAGTGGCCGCGCCACCCCGTGGTTTACGTACCCAGCAATTGAGTATCTCGAGCAGTTTGATTTTCGGTCCAAATCCGTCTTCGAATTCGGATCGGGGAATTCGACGCTCTTCTGGTGCGAGCGCGCCTTGCGGGTGACCAGCTTGGAGAACAGTCCCGCCTGGTACGACCGCCTCCGTCTCCGACTGCCCGACAACGGAGCGCTGCACCTTGTTGCCGAGCCGCTTCAGTATTCCCGTTTTCTGTCCGAACAGGAGGAGATGTTTGACGTGATTGTCGTCGATGGAATCGAGCGCCGGGAGTGCTGCGTCGAGGCGGTGCGGAAGCTCCGGCCCGGCGGAATGATCATCCTCGACAATGTCGACTGGCATCAACACTCGGCAGCCGTGCTGCGAACGGCGGGTTTGCTTGGGGTGGAATTCTTCGGATTCGGACCAATCAACGATTACACCTGGTGCACGGCGGTGTTTTTTCACCGCGAATTCGATATTCCCCGGCGGCTTGAACACCGAGTGGCGCATGGCATCGGCGGCCTGCAGCAGGAGGAGGTCCGCTCCTGATGTTGATCCCGGTTGTGCTCTTTGCCTACGCCCGCCCGGGGCATCTCGCGCGGGTGCTGGAGTGCCTGCGGGAAAATGCGGTGCCGCTGATCCATGTGTTTGCGGATGGAGCGAAGGGCACTGGCGATTCGGAGCGGGTCGCTGAATCCCGGTCGCTGCTGCGCGCGATCGACTGGTGTGAGGTGCGGCTCACGGAGCGGCCCGAGAATCTCGGGCTGGGTCGTAACGTGCTCACGGGGGTCAGCGAAGTAGCGGCGCTGCACGCGGCTTTCGTGGTCTGGGAGGACGATCTGATTTGCGTGCCGGGCACGTATCAATGGGTGTGTGCGGCACTGCGCCACTATGCCGATGACGAGCGGGTAATGAGTGTTTCGGCGTGGACACATCCGCGTGTCACGCCTGTGAATACATCTGGGCTTCCCTATTTTGACGGCCGGGCGGACTGTTGGATCTGGGGCGGGTACTCGCGGAGCTGGCAAGGGATGTCGGACACGACCGCGGCGGAAAAACTTGTCGCGGCGGCCGCGCGTGGTTGTGCGGCGGACGCGTACGGGGCGGACCTGCCCGCGATGGCGGAGGTCGAGTTGCAGAAGAATATTTGGGCGGTGCGGTGGTTGAGCCATCATCTTGCCCACGGCCGATTATGCCTGCGCCCGCCGTGGTCGATGGTGGAACACATCGGCTTCGACGCGAACGCCACCAACGCCGGCGCAGCCACCGACTGGGCGAATCCACCGCTCCGTCCCGCGCCACCCATTCCGGATGAATGGCCTGAATCGCAGGAACACGCGGACTGCCGGTATTTGTGGAGCGTAGCAAACCCCGGCGGTTGGCGTCGCCTCGTTCGCCGGATACGCGCTAAAATTGCCCGCGTGACATGAGTTCCGCGTTGAAACGATTTGCCCGTGCATGGTTGCCGCCCGCGGCGCAACGTTGGGCGCGACGCCTGACGCATCCGGCCGCTTACACGGGTGATTACCGCATATGGCAGGAAGCGGAGGCCGCCGCCCGCGGATATGATGATCCGGCGATCTTCGACAAAGTCGTAGCCTCGGCCCGCGCGGTCCGGGATGGTCACGCGGCGTTCGAGCGCGATAGTGTAACCTTCGCCGAAACAGCGATTCATGGACCGCTGGTCGCCGGCTTGCTGCGGGCGGCGTTGCAGAACGAAGGTCGGCTGCATGTCATCGATTTTGGCGGCGGATTCGGCAGCGCGTGGTGGCAGCATCGAGCCTGGATCGCCCAGGGAGCGGAGGTGACGTGGGAAGTGATCGAGCAGCCGCATTTCGTAGCGGCGGGGCGCAAGGAATTCGAAACTGGCCCGCTCCGGTTTCGGCAGTCGCTAGACGAGTGCACGGCGAACCCGCGCGGTGCTTTGATCCTGCTTTCCAGCGTGCTGCCCTATCTTGAAAAACCGCACGACCTCATGGCCGAAATCGCGCGGCGCGGTTTTCGTCAGGTGTTGATTGATCGCACCGGCTTCACTCGTAATCACGCCGATCGGCTGACGGTCCAGCGCGTGCCCAAAACGATCTACGACGCGACTTATCCGTGTTGGTTCTTCTCCAAGGAACGACTCCTCCGGCCCTTGACCGCAAACTACCGTGTCGTGGTGGAGTGGCCGAGCTTCGACACGGTTGAAATCGAGGCGGAGTTCCGCGGCATTTTGCTGGAGCGCGTGGACCAATGAAGAACGCCTTGCGCAACCGGTGGCAGCGGGAGCAATTCGATCCCGGCGTGCTGGGGGTGTTCGTGAACCCCTTCTATTTCGCGCGCCGCGGCTTGGTCCGCGAGTTGCGCGCACTCTTTCCCCAGTTAACAGGTGAGGTGCTCGATGTGGGCTGCGGGCGAAAACCGTACAAGGCGATGATCCCGGCGGCCCGCTATATCGGAGTCGACGTCGACTCCCCTGTGACGCGTGAACTCGCCACTGCCGATGTGTTTTATGATGGGCGTACGCTGCCCTTCGCCGACGCCAGCTTCGACGGCGTGCTCTGTTCGCAGGTGCTGGAGCACGTGTTCACGCCCGAGCTATTCGTCGCCGAGTTGCACCGCGTTCTGCGACCGTCCGGGCGCCTGCTGCTGACCGTGCCCTTTGCGTGGGATGAGCACGAGCAGCCGTATGACTTCGCACGCTATTCTTCCTTTGGCCTGCGCGCCCTGCTCGAGCGGAATGGCTTCGAAGTTATCCAGCAGCGAAAAAGTGTGGCCGATGCCCGGGCTCTGGCTCAGCTCGCGAACGCCTGGATTTTCAAGACGACGCGCTCATCGTCTCGCGTTCTGAATTTACTGACGCAGGTGGTCCTCATGGCGCCGGTTACGCTCCTTGGGATCATGGCCGGAGTGGTGCTGCCGCGAAACGAAGACTTTTACCTCGATAACGTCGTACTTGCGCGGCGACCCGCCGATCCGACGTGAATCATTACTGCACGTACTTCGACCGGGGCTTTCTCGTTCAGGGACTCGCCCTCTGGCGCTCCCTGGAGGCACACGATCCGGAGGCGGTGCTGTGGGTACTGGCGCTGGATGACGTCACGCATGAAATTCTCCACGACCTGAAAGAGCCGGGTCTGGAAGCGGTTTCTCTCGGCGAACTTGAAGCCGCTGATCTGCAGCTCGCCGCCGCGAAGGACAACCGGACGCGCGTGGAATACTATTTCACGCTTTCGCCCTGCTGGCCTCGCTGGTTGCTGGCGACGCAACCCGGGGTCGAGCGGATAACCTATCTCGATGCCGACCTTTTCTTTTTCGCGAATCCAGCCCCGATTTTCACGGCAATGGAGGTGGCCCGCGCGAGTGTTTTGATTACGGCCCATCGCTTTCCGTCATGGCTGGAGCATTACGAAAAACATGGTAGGTTTAACGTTGGGGTGCTGGTTTTCCACAACGATCCCGCCGGGCGCGCCTGCCTCGATCAATGGAGGGCGCAATGTCTCGAGTGGTGCTACGACCAGCTGGAAGACGCGCGTTACGCGGATCAAAAGTACCTCGATCAGTGGCCCACCCAGCTGGGAGCGTCGCTGCTGGTCCTCGACCACCCAGGCGTGAACTTCGCACCTTGGAATTGGGCAGGGGCGAGTGTGAACGCGCCGCGCCACGCGGAAAACGCGACGACCCAACTCTCGATTAACGGGTCGCCTCTCATCGTCTTTCATTTTGCCCGCTATCGTGAGGCCGCCGGCAGCGGGTGGTCGCACGCTGGTCAGCTCGACTACGGGGTAATGCCGTATCGGCTTCGCAATGCTATTTACGGTCCGTACTCGCGCGCACTGGCCGCGGCTCGCGCGGAAATTTTAGCGCGCCGCCCGGAGTTTATGCGGGCGAAAATTTCCCGCCGAAGCGGTCGCGAGTTCTGGCGCACCCTGCCGTTGCGGATCGTGTTTGGAGGTGACTGGCTGAGAATCGGCGGACGCTTTCATAATCTCCGCTTTGGCCTCGGACGCTGGTCGGGTCAGTGTCTCGCGGCGCTGCGGAGACTTCGCTTCCGCAGAAACCGCACGAGCGAAAACACGTCCCACACCACACACCGGGCGGCAGAGAAATAGCGGTGCCGCACCGTAATTTCCTCCCGGTAGCCACGCCAGCGACCGGCATCGCTCAGCCCTCCGATTCCACAGGACGCGAGGAGCGTAGGAACCGGCTCGAAGGTCACCCCGCGCTTCCAGAGCCGGAGATTTACATCGTAATCAGCCATCACATTCAGCGTGGTGTCGAATCCGCCCTGCTCTGCGAAAAGGGCCCGCCGATAGAACGCCCCTTGGTGGTGCACAAAGTTGCGCGCCACCGGATTGGGTCGCGCGCTTAATGCATAAACGCGGCCGTCCTCATACCGTGCCTCCGCGACGACCACACCCGCCTTGGTGCCGTGTATCCGGCTTAGCATTTCGCTGACGGCGCTGTCGCTGAGCAGTCGGTCGTCGGCCCCGAGGAAGTAAACCCAGTCGCCGCGGGCATGGGCCACGCCCTTATTCATGGCGTCGTAAACGCCGAAATCGGGTTCAGAAATTAGGGTGCTGATGTGGTCGCGTCGCGCCTCGAGCCAGCCAAGCGTGCCATCGGTCGACGCTCCGTCGACGATGATGAGTTCGAGCGCGACGTCACGTTGCGACCAGACACTGGCAAGCGCGGTGGGCAGTCGCGCCCCCGGGTTTTTGCAGACGACGATGACGCTGAGAGCCGGCGTGCTGACCATTGCGTTCGTCCGCAGCATCACGCAACGTCCGCGCGTGTCCATGCCGGAGTTGCCGCTGCTTTCGATCATCATCGTCGCGTATCAATCGCGCCCGGAGATCGGTGCATGCCTCGCCTCGGTGCCGGGCACGCTGGAGGGGAGGCCGATCGAGGTCGTGTTAATCGACAACTCGCCGGGCGCCGACGCCGGTTGCGGCGACGAGGCGCGGCGTAATTTTCCCGGAGTCGATTACATTGCCGCCGAAGAAAATTTGGGCTTCGGTCGCGCCAACAACCGCGGCTATCAGCGTTCCCGCGGCGAGTTCGTTTTGTTTTTAAATCCGGATACGGTCGTCAACGACGAAGCGCTGACGCACTGCCTGGCGCGGCTCCGCGAAGACGGGACGATCGGTCTGATTTCGCCCCGACTCGAGCTGGCCGATGGCGCGATGGACCTCGCCTGCCGGCGATCCATCCCGACCTTGTGGAACGGGTTTTGCCGGGCGAGTGGACTCGCGGCGGCCTTTCCGCACGTGGCCCGTTTTGCCGGCTATAATCTCACTCATCTCCCGCCCGAAGGGACGTATGCGGTCGGCGCCATCAATGGCGCCTTCATGATGGGTCGGCGGGCGATGCTACAATCTGTTGCCCCAAACGGCGCGGTGTTTGACGAGAACTTTTTCATGTATGGCGACGATCTCGATCTGTGTATCCGCGTTACGGATGCAGGCTGGAGCATTGTCTATGACGGACGCGTGCGCATCACGCATTTGAAAGGCGTGAGTGTGGCCCGCGACTTCGAGCGAATGGCGTCGGCCATCTTCGATGCGAACCGCGATGTTTATCTCAAGCATTTCAACCCGCGCGGCTCCCGATTCGTGCAATGGAAATATCGTCTGGCTTTCGGGGCGTGGAAACGGGTAGCGCTGCTGCGTGCGCGCTGGCGTGGTTACAGGCAGGTGCGACCGATATGAAGGGCGCCGCTGCAGGGGGGCCGGCTGCAGGAGTGTTTTTTGTCGTGCTTGGACTTCAGCTCTGGCTGGTGGCGGTTGCCGGTACCGACATTCCTTTTCACGACCAGTGGAATATCGAAGGCGAGTGGCTGTATCCGCAATTCAAGGTCGGTGGGCTGGGTTTTATCGATCTGCTGCACCCGCTGAACGAGCACCGCATCACGTGGACTCACGCCTGGAACCTGCTGCTGTTCCAGCTGAATGGCCAGTGGGACCCAATGGTGCAACTGGTCGCAAATGCGATTCCGCGGGCCGCGACTGCGGGGGCTTTTGTCTGGTGGCTTACCCCGGTTATCGGTCGCTGGCGGTCGGCCGTGCTGGTCGCGTTCGCGTTCTTGCCGCATTTGGGATGGCATAATGTCCTTTGGGGAAATCAGTCGCAGGTCTACTTCGCCGTAGCGCTCTCGGGAGCGACTCTGGCGTGGTTGAGCCCGCCGGTGCGTTCGAATGCGCGCACCATCGGAGGCCTGCTCGCGGGGAGTGCGGCCTTGTTGGCGATGGGACCCGCCGCGCTGGTTCCGGTGGCGCTTCTAGGACTCGGCACGATGCGCGCGTGCGCGGCCCGGCGCGTGGGACCGGATACGTGGCGGGAATGCTGGCCCGCGCTCGTTTTGCTCCTTCTGGCCGTGAGTCTACGCGTGAACGTTCCAGAGCATCACGATTTGCAGCCGGCCTCGGTTGCCCAAGCCCTCGTAGCCGCCGGTCGGCTCCTGGCTTGGCCGCACGAGCCGATTGCCGCAGGAGTGATGGTCTTGCCGCTGGCAGCCCTCGTGGTGGCGCGGATCGCGCGCCGGCGATCAGCGACGAACCACGAAGACTTTGTGATCGCGCTGGGTTTTTGGGCCGGCGCGATCGCGCTGGCCACGGCGTGGATGCGCGGCGGGAGCACGGAACTGTTGCGCGGGGTGCCTTCGCGCTATGCCGATTTCATTGTGTTGCTGCCGATCGCAAACGCCTGCGCTGCTTTCCTGCTTATCGCGGACTTCCAAGGCGTGGTGCGACGTCGCGCGGTTCTGACCGGGAGGGTATGGGCCGTGTTCGTCCTGGTGGGATGGCTCGGACTTTCCGCCCAGCTCTTGCGTGGTATCGTGCTCCCGCGAGCCGCCGACCGGCTGGCACCAGTTCGACTCGCGGTGGAATTTCAGCGGACGCGCGACTACGCGGTTTTCACGGGCCAGCCTCGGCTATTGGTGCCGCATCCCAATCCGGTATCAATCGAGCACGTCCTTGACGATCCGCGCCTGCACGGGGCACTGCCGCCGTCATTACAACCCGAAGCTCCGGTTGGACCGCTTTCGCGAGGTGTCCGTTTTTTGTTGGGCCATCAGTAGGCGTTCGAGTGCCGCCACCTGACGAACGTCAGTAGCACAATCTGCAGGTCCAGCCAGAGCGACCAGTTTTCGATATAGTAAATGTCGTGCTGGATCCGATGCGCGATCGAGCTCTCGCCCCGCAGGCCGTTGATCTGCGCCCAGCCGCTCATTCCGGGTTTGACCAGGTGCCGCGGATGATAATGCGCGATTTCCGTCGCGAGGCGGTCGACGTGATGCGGCCGCTCCGGACGCGGGCCGACCAGGCTCATGCGTCCGCACAGCACATTCCAAAACTGCGGCAACTCATCAAGGTTCCACCGGCGCATGAACGCTCCCAGCCGCAACAGTCGCGTATCACCGCGGGCCGTACTTTGGCGGTCCCCATCGGTCGCCGCCGCGTCCGGCACCATGCTCCGCAATTTCCACAGCGTGAAAGGCCGGTGGCCCGCGCCCACTCGCGTTTGCGCGAAAAACACCGGTCCGTCCGGCGACTCGCGCTTGATCAACACCGCCAGCACGGCAACCACGGGCGCCGAAATGAGGAGTCCCAACGTGGCTCCGATAATATCGACCAGCCGCTTCAGGGCCCGGTTGAAAACTTTGTTGATCGCCAGCTCCTCGATTCCCAGCACCGGTAACTGGCCGATCGTGTGCAGGCGCAAACCGCTCAGGAGAATTTGGAACGACGAGGGAATCACCTTCCAATCGACATACGCCCGCTCGCATGATTCGACCACGCGCAACAGCTGGTCGCGCGGCAGGTCGGTCCGCGCGGCGATCAGGACATCGAGGTCGTTCCGCGCCAGGATGGCCGGGAGTTCCTCGATGGTGCCGAGAGACTCCGGGAGGGCCGGCTCGTCGGGAAGCGTGATGACTCCGCAAAACTGATACGGATGCGCCGGCTTGGCCGAAAGCTCCGCCGCCAGGGCGCGCGCTTCGTCGTTCCATCCCAGCACCGCGACCCGCTGCCGGACGCGTTCGCGCCAACCGGGTCGGACGATCGCCGCGTAAAACAGGCTGCGCCAGATCACCATGAGCGCGATCACGCTGGCATACGCGAGCGGCACGAAGAGACGGGAAATCGGCGGATCAAACTTGAGCACCAAGGCCAGCGCGAGATAGCCGGCCAGCCAGAGCGTCGTGCCTTTGACGATCAACGCGATGCTCTGGTATTTCCGGAGCAGCAGCTGTTCGGCGTAGAGATTCAGTTGGGCGTAGCCGGCGATGAGGAAGACCACGCCCAGCAGGAGGAGCGGAACATAGCGCACGAACTCCGCATCCGGTACGTCGATACCCAGCTGGCTGAGCGGCGTCGCATAACGCAACCAGTGCCCGAGGGCGAGTCCGCCGAAGGCGACGAGTGCGTCACCCACGACCAGCCAGGCCGGGAGGATGACTTTGCGCAGCCGACTGGAATGCGTGCGACTCACGGGCGCTCTCATCGCGGATGATCCGGGAGCAAGGCGAGCAGGAAACGTCCCGGTACCCAGCCTTTGCGCGGAAAAAGTTCGACCGCAAACGCCGTGGCCACGCGATTTTCCTGCACGACAAACACATCCTGCAACGGTGCGCCCTCGGGGTGGAGTGCGAGTACGCCATACCCGGGACGAACGCGCCGGAGCGTGCGAACAACGGTCGGCTCGTCGCCTGTCGCCCCGACCAGGAAGGCCCGAAAGTCCGCGCGCGTTTGTTGCGCTCGTCGGGTCAACGCGCTCGCAAAAGCGGCGTCGCCCTTCGCGCTGAGCGCAAACGCAGTCGGGGCGGCCTCACCCGCCGCCGCGACGGTTCGCCACGCGGCGTAAGCGCGGCCCCAATTGCTCATTGGGGCTGCGGCGTCGAGGGGCGCCCGCGCGGCAATCGCCGGCCAGGCGGCCGCGAAAGCTTTGCTCGCGACGTTCCAACCCGAGGGCGCGTCGGTGCGCTCCGAGGGAGCGTCATGCATCCGCGTTCCCCACCACCAGCGTAGCCATGGCCCGACGCGGGCGGCTACCGGCGATTGACTCGCGAGAGTATCGAGGACGCGCCCGGCTTCCTCGCGGATCGCCGGCACCAGCAGGGCCAAGTCAGGCACTTCCCACGCGGGCGACGTGAAAGCGAGCGGGTCGTTGATCCATTCGAGGGCGAACGCTCGCACCGCCGCAGCCTGGAAGCCGCTTGCTCGAAGGGCGAGGCCAAGGCCGAAGTAGACACCGCCTTTATCCGGAACGAGCTGGGCGGCAGCTTTGAAATGATTGACCGCTTGCGCCGGTTGACCCGTTTCGAGGAGGAGCCACCCGAGATTGAAATGGGCAAATTCCAGGTGAGCGCCCGTCGCGAGGGATTGTTCCAGGCGCGTAATCGCATCGCGGATACGAAGAGCCGGCGGCAGCAATTGCGCCTCGGGGCTGGGATCCATCCAACGCTGGGCGGCCGCCGCGTGTTCGAAAAACGGATCGTGGGGCGTTGCGCGGGTCGCCCGATCGAGCGCGGCGAGGGCATCGGGCGTGCGGCCGGTTGCAAGCGCCGAAAGGGCGTGATCGTAGAGTTGCCGTGCGCGCACGTCGGGGAGCGTGGGAAGGGCCAGCACGAGAATCATCATGCCCACGATTGCGACCACGCCGAAGCGAAGGCCGCGACCGGGGTGGACTTCCGCTTGACGCGGCGCCGAGACGAGGAGGAACGCGCCGGCGACGACCACGGCGACCGTGATGGCAGGCACATCCAGCTGGTGATCGGTTAGCGCCATCAGCGCATAACCGGCGAGACTGGCGGCGGCCGCGCTCGTCGCGGGAGTTTTGGGTGCGCGCCGCAACGCGGCCATCAAACCGGCTGCGAGGAAGAGCGCGGCGGCGATCCCGATCGCTCCCGTTGTCGCCCAGATTTGCGCCGGCGTACTGTGCAGTTGGAGAATATTTTCAACGCCGCCATCCAAGGCGGATCGGATTTTTGGATACGCCAGTGGAACGGTCCCCGGTCCCCAGCCGAGGAGCGGGCGTTCGGCTCCGAGTTTCACCCCGGCGGCGAGCATCGCCCGGCGTTGCAGGTTACTCTCGGCGGCATCGGCGCCCCATTGGCGATGGATCACGAGTTCTCGCAGCCGGGGATTCGTGGCCACCACCAGCGCGCCCAACGCGAGCAGTCCGAGCGCGCTGGCGGCTTTGCGCCGACGCGACCACCCGCCGAAAAGGATGGCGCCGACCGTCGCCAGTCCGGCCGCTCCGCCGAGTCCAAGTACGCCGCCGCGACTACTGGTGCTGGCGAGCGCCAGCAGCCCGATTGCGGTGGCGACCATCCAGGTGAGCCGGCGCAGACCCGCGACGTTCCACGCTTGCAGAGCGATCCAGGGTAAGAGGGCCACGATCGCACCCGCGGTGTAAGTCGAGTGGCCGAACGGCACGGAATTGCGGGAATGCCATGGCAGCGGCCAGGTGAGTCCAGGCCAGGCGAGAACGCAGACGAGCGCGAGAACGGTCCCCGCGACGGCAAGACTCAGGGCAATGGTGTCAGTGCGGCCCGGGCGTCCCGCCGCTGTTCCCCCGGCCGACCGGTGATGAAGCCACACCAAAAGAGCCGACCCGCCGAGCGTGGGCCAGACGCGCGGCAGGCTGGCAGCCGCAAAGGGACTGAGTGAGGCGGACAGGATGGCGCCGCCGGTCAGCAGAACGAGTCCGGTCAAGATCGGCCACGACGGGAGGCGCCAGGTGGGACTTGTGAGAGCGGTGCCGAGCATCGCGCCCACGGGTAAGACCCAAAGCAGGAGGACAAAGCCGGCCCACGGCCAGGTGTGCATGCGGGTGGCCGAGGGATGGGCGAAGGTGACACCGGCGAGCATCACCAGCCAGATCACGGCCAGGATCGCGGTCAGATGTTCGCTTGGCGGGCGAACAGTTGGACCCGAGACAGCGACGGCGGGCGCGGAGGCGGCGAAGCGCGGCATGGTGTGGGGGAGAGTCGGCGTGTTCCCCGCGCGCAAGTCACGGGAAAACGTCGGTTAAATCATGCGCGACGGTCGATTCAGGGCCGAAAGTGATACAGACATTCCTGTCTGTTCCCCGCAGTCGCTCCGAGCGACTCGGAATTTATGAGCACAGGCAGGAATGCCTTTTTCACTGTTTTGGAGCGCCGGTCTGGTGTCTTGACGGTCTGGCCGTACCGCCGGCACCCTTCGGCCAATGTTGACTGAAGTCGTTGTGCAAAAGCGCCGGGTGCCGGTCGTGAAACTCGCGATCGCAGCGGTCGTGTTGCTGGTCGGCGTCGTCTTGCTCTTACGCGGCGTGGACCTCCGTGCGCTGGTGCAGGGCCTGATGGACTTCATTCGCCAGGTCGGGCCGTGGGGATTTTTCGGGGCGATGGCGATCCTGCCCGCCTTCGGTGCTCCGATGACAGCCTTCACGATTCCTGCCGGTGAGGCGTTTGCCGCGCAGCTGGGGATGGGGCCGGTGGTGGCGCTCGCGCTTCTGGCTATTGCGGTGAATCTCGCGCTGGCGTATTGGCTTTCTCGGTACGCCCTGCGGCCGGTGCTCACGTGGTTGATCAACCGTTATGGCTACACCGTTCCGCGCGTCACCCGGGAGAACGCTCTCAACATCCTCCTCGTCGTTCGGCTGACCCCGGGTCCGCCCTATGCGTTGCAATGTTTCGTGCTGGGCATCGCGGAGGTACCGTTCCGACTCTACATGATTGTTTCCTGGTTATCGATTTTGCCCCTGGCGGTCGGCGCCATCGTGCTCGGGCGGGGAATTTTCAACGGCAATATCGGGGCGGTGGTGATGGGTCTGGGTGTGATGGTGGTCGCCTCGATCCTGTTTCAATGGGTCCGGAAAAAATACTTTGCCCGTGAAAGCTGAGCTGGAATTGGGCGAGGGACCGCGGGCCGAAAGCGTGACGGAGTTCACGCGCCGGGTGAAACATGTGCTCGAAACCGGCGTGCGCCCAAGCTGGGTGCGCGGCGAGGTATCCAATGTCCGGATGCAGGCGAGCGGACATGTTTATTTTTCGCTGAAGGATGCCGGAGCGCAGCTGGGGGCCGTGATGTTTCGCGGTGATGCGATGCGGCAGACGGTGAAGTTGCGGGACGGCTTGCAGGTGGTGGTGTATGGCGAGGTCAGCGTTTACGAGGCGCGCGGGCAGTATCAATTGATCGTGCGCGTGGCGGTCGACGATGGCGTGGGTCGATTGCAGCGGGAGTTTGAGGCGTTGAAGGCGCGGCTCGCGGCGGAGGGGCTCTTCGCCGCGGAGAACAAGCGCGCGATTCCGACGATGCCGCTGACGATTGGTTTCATCACGTCGCCCACCGGTGCGGCCGTGCAGGATTTCGCGCGGATCATCATGCGACGGAAATGGTGCGGCCGCGTGGTGGTCTTGCCCGCGAAGGTGCAAGGCGAGGGGGCCGCGACGGACATGATCGCGATGCTCCGGCTGGCGGAGCAGCTGGGAGTTTTTGATCTGCTGGTGATCGGTCGCGGGGGCGGCAGCCTCGAGGATCTTTGGGCCTTTAACGAGGAGCCGCTCGTGCGGGCGGTCGCGGCGTGCCAGCTGCCGATCATCTCGGCGGTCGGGCACGAGATAGATTTTACGTTGTGTGATTTCGCCGCCGATCTGCGGGCGGAAACGCCGAGTGCCGCGGCGGAGTTGATCACAAGCCACTTTGTGGGTTGCGCGGATCGCGTGCGGCAGGCGCAGGAAGCAATGACGACGCTGCTGGATGCGGGCGTGCGACACGCGCGCGCCGAGCTGGATCACGCGCGTTCACGGCTGCGGCTGCTCTCACCGGCGGCGCAGATCGAGCAGGGCTCTTTGCGGGTGGATGATCTGGCGAACCGGCTCGCATCGGCGCTGCGGCATTCGACCCAGATGCACCGGCAACGGTTGGGCGAGCTCCGGAGTTTGCTCGCGCAGCGCTCACCGGAACGGCGCGTACAGATCGAGTCGCATCGGTTGCTGTCACTCTGGAAGCGACTGCAGGGCGCGAGCCCGGCGTCGATCCTGCAGCGCGGTTTTGTGATGATGAAGGATGAATCCGGCCGGCCGGTGATGCGCCGCGCGGGGGTGAAGCCGGGGCAACCGCTGACGGCGGAATTCGCCGATGGCGCTCTGCCGTTGAGGGCGGAGTAGGTATGGGTGATACAGATATTCCTGTCTGTAGGTCGGGGAGCAAGTGTGGGGAAGTGAGAGAGAAGTGGATTCTTAATTCGTAAGGCCGACTGCAGCCGGACCTACTGAACAGACAGGAATGTCTGTTTCACCTTTTTGCTGACGCGCTGGAATAATTCAGGAGGGCGAGTAGGGTCAGCGCGCATATGAAACCTACGCCTCCGCCTGCTTCCGACCAGTCCGCCTGTGGCTTGCCTTCCCACGTGGTCATTGATATGACTAAAGTGGCGGTGCAACGCAGTGACGCCGAGTGGCGGGCGGCATTGACGCCGATGCAGTATCGGGTGGCGCGTCGGCAAGGAACGGAGCCGCCGTTTCAAAACGAGTTTCACGACCATCACGAAGACGGGGTGTATTTTTCGGTCTGCAGCGACACGCCGCTGTTCGATAGCCGCGACAAGTTCGAGAGTGGCACCGGTTGGCCCAGCTTCACCAAGCCGATGGAACCGGCGTTTGTCGGGGAGCACACCGACGACAGTTATGGCATGCGACGGGTGGAAGCGCATTGCGCGATTGATGGCGCGCACCTCGGGCATGTCTTCCCCGACGGGCCGCGCGACCAGGGCGGGTTGCGTTACTGTATCAACAGCGCCTCGCTGCGCTTTATGCCGCGGGCGGAGTATGAGGCGTGGGTGAAGGGGAGGAAGTAGGGCGGGAGTGGGGAGGAGTAGGGTGGGTCTATGACCCGCCTTCGGGACCCACCGCCCTTACTTTATTTTGTCATGGCGAGAGCTGGGGCGCATTGCCGTCTTCACGCAAGCGCTTCGCTTTATCCCTGTTCTCGCCATGACAAAAGCTGGATGGCCGCGTTGCTGCGCTCTCGCCATGACATAAAAGGGATGGCCGTGCCGCTGTGCTCCTCGCCATGACACCAAGGGGATCACGCCCTCGACCGCATGAGGCGGTGCCGTGAAAAAAGGCGGGTCTTTCGACCCGCCTTTTTTCGTTCGTACGTTGATTAGGTTCTTCAAACCTTCGGCATCTTGACCCACTTCGCGCCGGCTTTGCCGCTCTTCACGGCGCTCTCGATGAACGCCATGCCGGCCACGCCGTCGTCGATCGTCGGGAAATCGTAGCCGCCCTTCGGCGCTTTCCGG
>Ga0163144_10016764_pt1 | contig 14987 bp, 12 predicted proteins | sample OliLak19BULKMAT1_FD_123175 | JGI IMG/M metagenome (GOLD analysis project Ga0163144, IMG submission 123175) | Freshwater microbial mat bacterial communities from Lake Vanda, McMurdo Dry Valleys, Antarctica - Oligotrophic Lake LV.19.BULKMAT1 | ecosystem: Environmental > Aquatic > Freshwater >... | reverse complement strand
GTGACCGTCGCGCTGAAGGTGCGCTTATACGGCACAGGTACAACGGTCGGGATCGTGATGGTGAGATCAAACGAGTACGCTACATTTGCATTGGCAACATTGCGGAATGAAATATTGCTGATCTTCACCCGTGACGTGAGTAGTGCGGACGTTGATGTTTTTTGTACGTTCACTAAATTTCCCTCAGCATTGCGCGCATAGATTGTCGGATATTCGGCATTACTTGCCATCTGTAGACTAAGGATTGAGCCTGTCGTATTCGTGGCTGGTGTCAGTACTTTTTCAGCGCGGCGGATATTTTTCGTCATGGCTTCCATCACTGATGTTCCCGTCTGCTCCAGTTCTGCGACGGCACGCTGGCGAATGCGCGCTTCCTGTGTGGAGATATATACGGCCACGATGGTTCCACTCATAATAGAAAGAATGCCGAGAAAAAGTATGGTTTCCAAGAGTGAAAAGCCTGCGCGCATGCGAATATTATTCATTCGCAGAGTGAGAAGATGGCAACTTCTTGCCATGAATAAATTTTTGTTTGCGGCAATACCTGATTAATCACAATCTCAAGGCGACGAAAAGAGTCGCCCACTTTTCCTTCTGTGCAAAGAACACGGTTATTGTTCCCAATGCCTCCGACCGACAATATTTCACATTGGTCAGCACCGATGGCGATGAATTCATTGCCTGCATAGGACGGTGACTGGCGCAGTTGCTTGAGTCCGTATTCGGCGCAGGCCTGAGCGTTTGCAAGTGATTGATTGGCCTGGAGCACAGAGAGACTCACCTGATTTGCCGAAATGCCGAGGATCATGAGCGACGACAAAATGGCAGACGCAATGGCACCGATCACAAGAATTGAGATCAGCAGAATGTAGCCGCCCTGTGTCGATTGCTTGATCATCCTGGCGCAAAAATAAAGAGTCCCGAGGAAGAAATGGCAAAGAGTCGATCGTTTTGCCAGTTGTAAAAGAGTCCGCGGATTGGCGCATCTGCGTCATACGTTCGTACCGTTGGAACCGCGCCTTGTGCAAATTTTACAAGATCAAGAACCAGTAGCTCCGTATTATCTTTACTATTTCCGATAAATACATATCTGCTGCCGAAGATTGTAGAGATGGCACGCACATCTCCGCCAATTTCGAGTGTCCAAGGCCCAGGTGGGGGGCTTGGTACTGGAGAGAGGCCAATGTCGTACAGTATGAGTTCGTCGATAGTGGAGCCGCTAATGCGACCGATGAGAGCAGATGTGCCAGTGGTTGCTATGGCGTTGCCATCCTGCACGTCTGTTATATCAATGCCTACCCCCGGGGCGAAGACCATGTTTTCCGCATCGAAAATATCGATGACCTGAAACTCACCAACATTGTATGAGTTTGCGAGATACGCGTAGCCGTCTTGGAGCGCGATACCGAGCACGCTGCCACTGACTGAGAGCGAACTCAGTAGTGTCATCGGCCCAGTTTCACTCATTTGGATCGCTGTTAATTCATTGTTAGGAGCATCGAGGAGTGATCCTACAAACACGTGCGATCCATACACCGCAATGCTTCTTGCTTTGCCACTTCCGGGTAGGTCGTAGCTATTGATCATGTTGCCGACCATGAGGTTTGTTGGGTCAGTAATGTCGTAGACTTGTACCTCCTGTGTTGCGTGACCTGTAGCGATGAAGAGACGATTATCGACAACGGTAATGCCGTACGCAGAGGCGCCGAGGTTAAACGAGCTTGCGACACGTACAGGACTTGCAGGGTTTGCAATATTAAAAATATATAAACCCATTCCGCCCGATGCTTGTGTCCCTGTGATGAAAGCAAAATTGCCGCTCACTGTGATGCTCTGCAAATCGGGCGTACCCGAAATAGTGCTGAGAGCAATGCGCGTCATAGTGGCCCAGTTACCGACAGTTGCGATCTTTTTCCAGTTTGTGAGTTGTGTCGTCATAAGAATGGAACCCGAACGCGTATTGGAAAAATTCCACTTCACGTTCGATGCGATCTCCATCCAATCCGTACCCTTTGACGTGACGGTTACCCACGAGGTGTACCCGTTATTTTTTACAAGTGTCCCAGACCAGCTCCAGCCGCTAGCGTTTAATTTCAGTCCGTGATCCCCCGTTGTGACAGATGCAAAGCTTACAGCTCGCATTTGCCGAACAGCTTCCAGCTGTTGTTCTGCAAGGAAGGCTGCGCGCGTTCGGTCTCCTGCGACGAGTGTCGTACGTTCGCCAAGTACGAGCGTGAGTCCGATACCTCCGAGAAATAATGCAAAGACACCGATGGCGATGATCGCTTCAAGAAGTAGGCTGCCACGACGAGATATGAAAGAGGGCAGCACGCTGGCCACCCTCTTCGTATTGCCGGACTGTGTGAGCCGTATGCTCTTCATGCAGATAGCTTAGTCTCTAGTCCCTGCTTTCGGAAACCATACGCATCAATGACTCGCCGCAACCGAACTGGCGGGAGGTCGAGACATAGAACGAGAAGAGATTTTTCATCTGACGCTTCAGGGCAGGATATTCTGAGAAGCGGTTGTAACCCTTTTCCTGAATAGCATCGAGCAGCTGAGTGCAGCTACAGCCACGCGTGTCCTCGAGCGTGTAGTTGCTCACCTGTTTCCTTGGGCCAGTGCGGAAAACGGGAATTTTTTTCACGTTACCGCGTGCGGCCGTGAGAGCGTAGCGTTCAAATGTCATGTACTCAGTTGGTACAGATTCAGGAACAGTTGTGCTGAACGGACAAAGGTCGTCGCTGTTCTTGATGCCGTCTAGGTCAGTGTCTTCATGTGGATTGGACGACGATGACGAGCTGGAACTTGACGATGTTGATGACGAGCTGGAGCTGCTGGATGATGTAGCGCATGCACCCTGTGATGCAGGACGGTCTACGGAGATGATGGCAACTGCGTCGTGAAAGTGAGAATTGTCGCCAAGTTCGATCATGTACACGACATCACGGTTCGTGAGCTTCACTTTGGCGCTCTCGTCGAGAATGTCACGAAGATATTTTTTCATTTCACCGTTATTGATCAGTGTTGAAAGACCGCTAAAGGTCTGTTTGTTCAGGAGAACGCGAACACGTGAATCATTGCGCCCCGATGCCACCGTGCGGTTAAAGACCCACGAGTAGCGACCGTTGAACTCAATCATGATCTTGCTGCCCGAGGCAACGTTTGGGAAGACTTTGAGCTCGTTTCCTCGGAGGCTTCTATAGCCGTAGAGCTGCTGCCAAGTGGTGCCGTCATCGAATGAAATTCTCGAGCGGACATCGACACGTGGGCCACGAAGGCCATACGTTGTTTCAGAGCCAGCGATCTTGACGGAGATGTCAGCCTTTCCCTTCAGGGTCAAAAGGCCACTTGGGCTGACGGTGAAGGGTACACCGCATGAGTCCACTGTTGCAGCGGATGACGATGAACTGGATGATGAACTTGATGAGCTCGACGAACTTGCGTCACCTGGATTTCCCTCAGACCAATACAGAATGACGCCATCATCAGCTGTCGTAGTGCGAGTCTTGAAGGTCATAAACTTTACGTTTGGTCCTGGAACAAATTCATCACCGTTCGCGGTATCGTCCACGACTCCATCGGTTGGATTCTCCGATGCATTGTTACCAACTTCATTCACTGTGGATGTGATGTAGGCCTGATTAAATGTCACACCGAGGTCAACAATTTCTTTGCCGCTGCTATTCACATGCGAGCCATGGTTGATGATGCGAATCCATCCAGCACCGCGCTCGAAAGCGATACCTTTCACATCTTCCACGATGCCACTGTCGATGATCGTGACACCGTTTTTGTCCTTCAGTGGAATCCACTGGTTTTCGGCGAATGCGAGGGCATTCGGTCCGACGTAGATTGCCTTTTTGACGTTACCTTTTCCAGTATTTACCAAGCGATCAAATTGTAGTTTTACGCGTGGCTTGGAAGAGTCTGTGCAGGTCTGAGGTTTTTCCGTGAACGTTACAAGAATGACGACGTCCTGGAAGTCCGAAGCCTGAGAATCGAGTGTACCGAGCTCTACAAGGAAGAGTACGTCTTTCGGGCCAATCGATACTTTGCCGTTTGCGCCGATGACACCTTTCAAGAATGATTCGAGTGAAGCTTGGTTATCGAAAGGTTTGTACTTCGGCACTGAATCGCCATTGCGAAGTGCGTAGGTATGACCGTCGTTCACGTTTGAAGTGTAGGTCTTGTTGAAGAGCCATGAATAACGTCCGTTGAAACGGAGTGTGATGGGAGATCCATCTGGCAGGTTTGTCAGAGTCTGTGAGTCGTTACCAACGACAGCTCTACCACCGAAAAGATCGGACCACTCTGCATTGTCGGTTGAAGCCGAGATGCGAACATCGATCTTCGGCCCACCTGCACCGTAGCTGATGGATGTACCAAGAACTTTTACCGTGACGTCATTTGTTCCGGCGGTCTTTAGTGCCGCACCGTTACCAAGAGAGTAACGAACATCACACGGAAGTTCGCCGCCGCCCGTACCACCAGTTGTGCCGCCGGTTGTCCCCGATGTCGTTCCACTCGTCGTACCTGATGTCGTCCCCGATGTCGTTCCACTCGTCGTACCTGATGTCGTCCCCGATGTCGTTCCACTCGTCGTACCTGACGTTGTCCCCGATGTCGTTCCACTCGTCGTACCTGACGTCGTCCCCGATGTCGTTCCACTCGTCGTACCTGATGTCGTCCCCGATGTCGTTCCACTTGTCGTACCTGACGTTGTTCCGGACGTGGCGCCTGATGTTTCACCGGATGACCCACCGAAGTTACCGCTGCAGAATCCTTTGAGGATTTTGCTAACCGCAAGGACACCATTCTTGTCGATCGTGATCGTGCGATAGGCGTCCGTTGCGCCCGAGTAGACACAGGTCGTCCCCGTTGCATTCGGGAGCCCATCCACGCGAGTGAATGACACTTCCGTGAGTCCATCCGTCTCGATAGATCCTGGGAGAGGGAAGGAAACATCTTTCTCGCTATTGCGTGATGCATAGTTCTCACCCGCGTAGAGTGTGCCGTCTGGGAAGTAGACTCCCCATGTGGAGTCAAATTTTCCAGTCTGGGACAGCGTTTGCGCAGCGCGCACCGCCTGCACCAAGTGCTCGGTCGCAGTATCCAGATCAGAGTAGACCTGGAACTGACGGTACATCGGAATCGTGATTCCTGCGGTAGCCGCCATGAGACCAATGGCTATCAGAAGTTCAATGGCCGTAAATCCGCGACGATTTTTTGTGCGGTTATACTTGTGGCGCGCAACGTTACGCATAAAGGGTGAGGGAAAAAATATGGGTGTTTATCGGCCAACGTTGCCGACGATGGAGTAAATAGGAACGATAATAGAAAACGCGATAGTACCAACCAGTCCTCCGATAAAAATGAGGAGCATCGGTTCCAAAACAACGGGTAGACGCTGTGCAGCATCCTCGGCTTTTCGCTCATAAATATCTGCAACGCGCATGAGCATGTCTGATATTCTACCCGATTTTTCGCCCGTAATAATAAGTTGCTGGACTGAAGCCGGTAGAAGTTTCTTCGTATCTTTTATAGATGCGAACGCAGCGGCAAACGATTGACCAACTTCGATCTCACTCGCGAGCTTGAAGTAAAATCTTTGGTAGTAGACAGTGTCCGTCACTTCGGCCATTGACTTGATGGACTCAACGAGTGGTACGCCGGCCTTCAAGAGCGAGCCGAGGATAACGCCGAAACGTGCAATGGTTGCGGATTTCGCCATAGTTCCGATACCTGGAATTCTGAAGATGAATTGCTGTGTCGGTCCTCTTAGTCCGGTAAAACGACAGATAAGGTAGATGAAGATCATCGCTGCAAATGTCAGCGGTACAGCCACGATGCCGTTTGCTTTGAAAAAGTTTGCGACCCAGATAATGATGCGCGTGCTGAGTGGAAGTTCTGCATTGAGAGAAAGCAGCACGCCCACAAGTTGCGGGAGTACGAACCATGCAAGACCGAGCGTGACAATCGCGGTGATCACGATGACTATGGACGGGTAGATCATCGCCATCTTCACTTTTGACCTGAGTGAGCGATCTTTCTCTTGCTGTACTGCGAGGTACTCCATGTTTTTGCTAAGGGATCCCGATTCTTCGCCGATGCGAATGAGCGCTAAGGCGTACGTTGAGAAAAAGCTTTGGTTATCCATCGCCATCCAGAGTGGAATACCGCTTTCCACTTCATCAATGATGCGAGCGACAAGTTTCTTCATTGGCTTGAGGCGTATTTCGAGCTCGATTGTTTTCAGTGCATCAATAACTGTGAGTCCTGAGTTTAGAAGGATCGCTAAGTTTTCGACGAAGTGAGCCTTTTCTTTGCCGAGTCCGATATTACTGATGCCATCAAGTACCTTCTTGAGCCCAGACTTTTTTCTCGTTATAGGAGCGCTTCCGGCGAGCTCCTTTTTCTTTTCCGCTTTTGCCGCCTCTTTTGCTATAGCCTTTTCCTTCTTCGTATCAGCAGATGACAATTTCACAGCTTTTTCGCTTGCTGTTGCGGCTACTGAGACCTCCGGTTTCTGCTCCTCTCGTACCACAGCAAGAGCCTCCGTTTTCACGGGCTCTTTGGGCGCAAGAATTCCGAGCATCTGCTCAGGCTCCTTACTTGCCTTTGGATTTGGATGTTTTTTTAGCATTTTTTTCTTTGGCAAAATAAATCTCCTCCGGCGGAGCCGAGATGCGCATAAGCTCTTCGATGGTTGTAAGACCGGCTTTCGCTTTATCAAGTCCGTCCTCGAAGAGGAACATAAATCCATGTTCACGTGCCTTCATGAGAAGTTCGGTGCTGTTACATTTTCGGACGATGAGCTCTTCCATATCTTTATTGATCTCTAGAAGTTCATAAATACCCACGCGTCCGCGGTAACCAGTATTGCCGCATGCGTCGCAACCTTTACCACGGTACAAGTGCACAGGTTCAGAGCCCGTGAAATAATTTTCGGCACCACGGAAGAGCGTCTTGGCTTCGGCAACTGGAATTGTGAAGCTGAAGCGACAGTTTGGACATACTTTGCGCGCTAGTCGCTGAGCGACGATGACTTCCAGTGTGGAAGCCAGCAGGAACGGCTCCACACCCATTTCAATAAGACGGGGAATAGCCGTTGCGGAGTCATTGGCGTGGAGTGTCGAGAAGAGAAGATGACCCGTCAGTGCGGCGTTTACAGCGATCGATGCAGTCTCTGCGTCGCGGATCTCACCGACGAGGATGATATCCGGGTCCTGACGAACGAGTGCACGCAGTCCTTTTGCAAATGTCAGTCCAGTTCCGGCGTTGATCTGGATATGGTTGATACCCGGAATTTTGTACTCCACCGGGTCTTCGACGGTGGAAATGTTCACGTCGGGACGGTTACGCATCTTGATGAGGCCATAGAGCGTCGTCGATTTTCCTGCCCCCGTCGGGCCGGTGGTGAGGATCATGCCGAACGGTTTGTTCGCCGCTTTCTCAAGGATGCTTCGGTAATGGTCGGAGAATCCTAGGTCGGCAAGCGTGAGGTTTCTGACGTATTCTGAGAGAAGACGCATCACGACTTTCTCGCCATCCACGATGGGAATGATGGAGACACGGACGTCCATAGTTCCCGAGCGCGACTTGTAACGAATGGCTCCGTCTTGCGCTGCAAAGTGTTCGTCGATTCTAAGGTTTGCTTCGATTTTGATACGGTTGATAATGCCTTCGTAGAACGGTTTTGGTAGTCTGCCGGCCTCGTGCATCACGCCATCCACGCGGAAGCGAACGATGACGTCTTTTTCCTGCGGTTCGAAGTGGATGTCAGATGCCTTGAGTCCCATCGCATCTTCGAAGATTTCCTCCAACATTTCCGGAGCAACTTTCTTTTGCTTCTCCATGATGGACTGGAAGCGCGTCGCAAGTGGTTTGTGGTAGAGCGCGAACGAGCCTGCGATCGCGTTCTTCGGTGCGTAGACGAGTGTGACTTTGCCCGTGAATTTCTTCACGACACTCTTGGAGCCTTTGGCCCAAAAACTTTTCTTACCAGCAGCTTTTACTGCCGCTTTGCCGGTTGGTACATACTGAGACTGACCGATGTTTGCCTTGACGGCTTCTTCCAGTCCTTCATACGCTGGGTCAGACGTTGCAACGGTAATTTCTTTTTCCGGAACGTACGCCACGGCAACCGCACTCACGGTGCGAGCGAAATCTTCCGGAAGAACTACGATAACTTCGCGAGTCGGAGACTTTCCGATCATGTCGTAGAAAGGCAGTTTGTAGTACTCAGCGAGCGCATTTTCGAGCAGTTCTGACGTGAGGAGTCGGCGTTCAGAGAGAATGGTTTTCAGCTCCACGCGACGCTCTTCAGCTTCTTTCAAAACTTCTTTCAGCTCGTCTTCGGCGAGATAGCTTTGGGCGACGAGGATCTTGCCGAGTTCTTGGTTGGAGAGTGCCATAGAATTTTTTAGAGGGCGGATTTTACTCGCTCGAGAATCTCGGCGATGGGCGTATTGGATTTCACGAAGTAGTCGAGGGCGCCGAGAGCCTTGGTCTTGGTGCGGTCTTCGTCCTGACCGAGGTTACTGAGCACGATGACCGGAACCTTGAGTTTCTTACTTTTCATTTCCTCAAGTACGCCAAAGCCGTCCATGATCGGCATGATGAGGTCCAGCAGTACCATGTCGTACGTGCTCTTGCCTAGCTCTTCGAGAGCGTCATGGCCGTTCATAACAACTTTCGTCGTGAATCCCTGCGCTTTCAGTTTCATCTCAAGAGCATGTGAAAGCGGCCTTTCATCTTCCACGATCAAAATGTTTTTACCGTTCGAAACCACGGCTTTTTTCACCGGCGCTTCAGCGGGTGTTGCCTTTTCCTCTGGTGCGGGCACAGATTTGGGCGACATAAATCCTAATATTCTAGCATAGATGAGCCACTTTCACAATATCCGTCTAGCAGGTAGACTCCCTGACGTGCCCATCCTCCCAAAAAGGCGCGCTTTGCTCTCCGTTGCCGATAAAGACGGCATTGTTGACTTTGCCAAAGTTCTTCACGGGTCTGGTTTTGAGATTATTTCGACCGGCGGAACTCAGAAAACGCTAGAGGATGCCGGAATCCCAGTGACGTACGTTGAGAACATCACGCAGTTTCCGGAAGCGTTCGGCGGCCGCGTGAAGACCATGCATCCACTTATCATGGGCGGTGTTTTGTATAAGCGTGAGGATGCAGGTCAGGTTAGCGAAGCCGGAAAACTCGGCGTACTTCCAATCGACGTCATCGTGGTGAACCTGTATCCGTTTGCGAGCACGATCCAGAAAATCGGCTTTACGCCAGAACCAGGGAAGCCGCTTCCAGATGCTGCCATCGAACAGATCGATATCGGTGGTCCAACACTCATTCGTTCTGGTGCCAAGAACTATTCATCCGTTACGGTTATCTGTGATCCTGCGGACTATCGTCGCGTTGCTGATCACATTAAAAAAACCGGAGAGACCACGCTTGAGCTCAGGCGCGAACTCGCTGCGAAATCTTTTTTGCATACATGTGCGTACGATGCATTCATTGCAGAACAGATGGCAGGTGGCACGGCTGATGATGTACTTCTGATCCATGGTCGAGCGCTGCGGTATGGAGAAAATCCGCACCAGTGGGGCAAGTTTTTTGAAATTCACGGAACGCCTCAGCAGCTCTGGAAACAGCTTCAGGGTAAGGAATTGAGTTATCTGAACTTACTCGATGGTGATGCTTCGTGGCGCATGGTGTGTGAGTTTGAGCACCCGACTGTGGTGATGGTAAAGCATGCGAATCCAAGCGGCATTGCGTCCGATGCGACGATCGAGAATGCGTTTCAAAAAGCGTATGACACGGACAGGCTCTCTGCCTTTGGCGTCATCATTGCGCTCAACCGTCCGTGCACGAAGACCGTTGCAGAAAAAATTATCGATCAAAAGATTTTCGTTGAAGTTATTTTGGCTCCAACGTTTGATCTTGATGCTCTCGAAATCCTTAAGTCCAAGCCAAATATCAGACTCCTTTCCATGAGCGATACGAGGTTTTCGGAAAACGTCATCTATCGCTCTGCGTTTGGTGGCATGCTCGTACAAAATGATGACGTTCGCATACTGTCTGCAAAAGACCTGACGTGCGTGACGCAAAAGAAGCCGACTGATGCCGAGATGCGGGATCTTCTGTTTGCATGGAAAGTGGTGAAGCACGCCAAATCAAACGCCATTGTTCTTGCGAAAGACGCGACGACTGTCGGCATTGGTTGCGGACAAACGAGTCGCGTAGATTCCACATGGATCGCACTCAAACGTGCAGGATCACAAGCCAAAAACTCCGTACTCGCATCGGATGCCTTCTTTCCATTTTCGGATGCCATCGAGGAAGCCGCAAAGCAGGGAATTTCTGCCGTCATTCAACCTGGAGGCTCCGTGCGTGATACCGAAGTTTTTAAACGCGCCGATGAACTTGGACTTGTCATGGTGCTCACTGGAGTTCGTGCGTTTCGGCATTAAATCATGACGAGAACGAAAAAAATCCAACTTGTTCTTAGCGGATTGGTTTTTGCTATTGCTCTTACGATTGTGATTGCTGCAAAAATCTCGCTCGTTCATCAAGCGATCGATGCACCAAGTCGTGTCCCCGGTTCGCGCACTGTGGCTTCTTCATCAGCTGTTTCACGGCTTACAAAGCCCATGTTTACGGTCACTTATGTTGTGGATGGTGACACGATAGACGTGCGAGATGCAGTCGGAAATATAGAGCGTATTCGTTTCGTTGGTATCGATACGCCGGAGTCTGTGGCTCCACGAAAAGAGGTGCAGTGTTTCGGTAAGGAAGCGAGTGCGTACGTCAAAAAAATTCTTGCTGGAAAAACAGTGAGCTTAGAAGCGAAGCCTGACGAAAATAGGGATGCGTACGGACGTTTGCTCCGGTACGTCTATCTCGATGAAAAAGATATCGGGTTCACGTTGCTTTCCGAAGGCTTCGCTTTCAGTGTGTGTAAAAAGTTTCCGCATGAGAAGTGTGAAGAATATGAGGCAGAAGCCAAAAAAGCAGAGTCGATGAAGCGTGGCCTATGGTATGCGTGTAGAAAATAGTTGATAAATATTTTCGAGAAGGGGAGCATGTTCAGTTCACAACTTCTCTTCGGTGCCTCTAGCACTTTCTGTGTCCTGCCCGGGTGAACTCGGAGACCAACTGCCCGCAATCGAGCAGCTCAAAGACAGGCTGTTTCGGGAGCAGAGGTGCTCCGTAGAGTGTGTGGGTTGGGTGCATGGATTTGTCGTGCGGCTGCAGGAGGAGTCGCTAGCTGGTGTGAAGGCACTTCTTGCAGTCGAGGGTTGCACGATTGATCGCATCACCGAGCAGCACTACGAGTGGCCGACATCTGCCCGTGATACCCATCAACACTGGAGACATCGTGAGCCCTGGAACCAGCCGCATGCTACGGAAGATAACGTGACGGAGTCTGCCCCTGAGCTACGGCGTCAACCTGAGCAATTGGTGCCAGCCGCACCTGATCCGGTGATCCTACAGTTTCCGGTTGCCGCATAACAAAAAACCTCCCGTTCGGGAGGCTTCCTGTTTTGTTCTCGTGATTAACCTTCGATAGTCTTGAGGATGTTCATTGCTTTCTTCTCGGTATCTTCACCGATACCTTCTGCAAGAACATCTTTTTCCTCGACGCTGCTCATTGGAGCGACTGGCTGAGCATCCAACCTATCGAATCCTTCGACTCCTGGCATGGGGACTGGGGGAAGAAAATACTGAACTTATTATCGTCCGTTTGGTTGAGGTGTCAATAAAATTGATGGTTTCAGTTGTTAATCTTCTCTGTCCTTTTTGTCCGAGCGACAAAAAAGCACTAAAACTCCTCTATACTGCATGCTCAATGTCGAAACCAATTTTTGCCGGCCTTAACCGAAGCGTCTTCGATGACGCAAACCCGTCACCGTACGCCGATGGCCTTAAAAAAGGCGTCGATGAAGAGCTTGTTCGTCGCATCAGTGCTGAAAAAAATGAACCGCAGTGGATGCTAGAGCTTCGACTTTCCTCGCTGAAAATATTTCAAGAAAAACCGATGCCGACGTGGGGCGCGGATTTATCGACATTGGATTTAGACAACATCATCTACTATGCATCTGCTGGTGCCAAAGAAACCGACGACTGGGGCGAGGTGCCGGAAGAAATACGTAAGGTCTACGATCGCCTCGGTATCCCGGAAGCTGAGCGCAAAATGCTTGCCGGAGTGGGAGCGCAGTACGAGAGCAACATGGTGTATCACAAGCTCAAGGAACAGTGGGAGAAGCTTGGCGTTATTTTTTTGGATATGGACGTGGCTCTCCAGCAACATGGCGAGCTTGTGAAAGAGTATTTCATGAAGTGTGTTCCCGCTACGGATCATAAATTTGCAGCGTTGCACGGCGCCGTGTGGAGTGGGGGAACATTCCTCTACGTTCCGAAGAATGTGAAAATTTCGGAACCGCTGCAGGCATACTTCCGCATGAACGCTAAGAATATGGGCCAGTTTGAGCACACGCTCATCATTGTGGAAGATGGCGCTGATGCGCATTACATTGAAGGCTGCAGTGCGCCGAAATACGGTTCGCAGGGGCTTCACGCAGGCTTAGTCGAAATCTTCGTGAAAGAAGGCGCCAAGTGTCGTTACAGCTCCGTAGAAAACTGGAGTCGCGATACGTACAACTTAAATACGAAGCGTGCGATCGTGCAGAAAGATGCAACCATGGAATGGATTGGTGGAAATATGGGCTCAGGTGTCACGATGCTCTACCCATGCTCGGTCTTAGTCGGCGAAGGTGCTCGGTGCGACCACATGGCCCTTGCCTTTGCAAATAAAGGCCAGTGGCAAGATACCGGTGCGAAGGTTCTGCACATGGCGCCGCATACCAGCAGCAAAGTGGTGAGCAAGTCTGTCAGTAAAGACGGCGGCTGCGCTGTGTACCGAGGGCTCCTCAAAATCGCGCCACACGCACACGACTGCATCGCCAATATCGAGTGTGATGCATTACTCCTCGATGAAGCGAGTCGCACAGATACGATCCCCGATATTCAGGTGAGAAATAACGACGTGACAATTGCACACGAGGCAACGGTCGGGAAACTGAGTGAAGAAGATTTGTTCTATCTGATGAGCCGCGGCATCGCGGAAGAGGATGCGAGGGCAATGATCGTCAATGGCTTCATAGAGCCTATTGTGAGGCTTCTGCCGCTTGAATATGCCGTCGAAATGAACCGCCTTATCGAGATGGAGATGGAGGGATCGGTTGGCTAATATCTGGTCTTCTGCGATGTTCCGTAGTATTGCATAAATACTATTAATATTATATAATATAACTCTATGAGTAACGCACCTCGATCAAAACCGGACATGGTGAACCTTGAGTCTTCTGAGGTTCTTCCGATCAAAATAGCGGTCAGCGGATACGCTGCTGCGGTTGCAAATCGTATTGCGAGAGGTGATAGCCCAGAGGCGAAAGCAGCGACTGATCAGCGTCGCCTGACTGCCGCTACACGCATTGCCGATGCCATCGCAAAGCGTCCTTTTGAGGAGCGTGCCAATATCGCCTACGAGATAGAAGCGGTGCTTCGTCGTGAATGGGACAGCGACTATGTGCCTGAGCAATCTTTGCGTACGGGACTCACGCAAGATGCTGGAACGACGCTGAGCTTCGATAACTCATATCAGCGCATGATCATGCTCGTTGGCGTTCTGTTGAGTCAGCCGAAGGAAGCAAAGCCGGACACAGCACCAACACGTACTGCTCTTGAGCAGGTTTTTACGGAAGGCGAAGGTATCTAGTTCGTCACCGAAACATTGACACAAGCTACAATAATGATATACTACTCTTAGTGTTCTTTCGGAACATCGGCTCATCTTGAGGCCGTGAGAGGACATGGGTCTTTTCACACTCCCTCTTTCCGATGTTTCCTGAATGAAACGAGGTGCCCCATGGAACGTCCACAAGTATTTCATGCTGATAGAGTCGCGCAGATTTTAGGTGTGCCATTGAAAGATGGCCTGCACCACACGCCAAAGGAATTTGGTTTTGATCTCGTTGCGTATTATGGAGGTTGGACCCTGAAGGAACTGGACGCTAGTCTGAATGTACAGAAAGCATTGCAGCCCGCAGTGGGATTTGCGTTCTACCGCACGGCATCAGAGCCGGGGTACTACGCGATCCGCACCACGCAATTATCAGATGATCGTACGTGGGATCAGCAACTCATGTGTCCTCCAAATAATGATGGATGGGTCTCCTGTCCAGTGGTGGTCGCAGCTACTGCAGTATTGCTCGTTTTGCTCGACACACACGGCACGTTCCTTGGTGGAAAATTCGGAGCCTGTGCTGAAGACATGCAGTCTGGTCACAAGGCAGGGGTTTGCCTCGAAACAGGCACTCTCCGAATTACGAGCACTATGAAAGTCTCTTTCAACGGAACCTTTCCCACGGTGAAGCGGATTGAGTGCAAGAAAGTTGGATGAGCCATGCTGAGTTTTCTCAGCAACCTACCGACCTTGGCGTTTTGCCTAAGGTCGGTTTTTTGATGTTGCGGCATTACCCTTGCTCCCCAGGCGTTTCTTCCTGCGCATCCTTTTCTTCATCGCGCTCCGGTATGTCTTGTCTTGGTTCTGGGTTAGGGTTCACAGGAGCAATTGGTTCTACTGGCTGCACGGGTAGGGGATATACAGAGTGGCCGATTTTGTACGCGCGGGCTCCGGCGGCGATCGTGAGTTTTCGGCGAATCTCAGCAACGCGCTGCTGGAGAACAGGATCAATCATCACGAGGTGTTCCGCTGCGATGAAATCCAGAGTTCCTGGTGTGACCTGTGCGAGCGCCTCGTGCGTGAGCTGCTCCAATTGTTCGATCTTTTCCACGGGAGTCGATATCTCTAACATACCACCACTCTCTGGTGGCTTTTCTTCTTCTATCTTCTTTTTCTCGCCAGCTTTGCGTGGGCCATTATCATCCGAAACGCCAGTTGCCGGTGAACCTGTAGCGAT
>Ga0163144_10016763_pt1 | contig 14988 bp, 9 predicted proteins | sample OliLak19BULKMAT1_FD_123175 | JGI IMG/M metagenome (GOLD analysis project Ga0163144, IMG submission 123175) | Freshwater microbial mat bacterial communities from Lake Vanda, McMurdo Dry Valleys, Antarctica - Oligotrophic Lake LV.19.BULKMAT1 | ecosystem: Environmental > Aquatic > Freshwater > Lake... | reverse complement strand
GGAATGTTGGAACCGGAATGCGTGAGAGACCGGCTTGGCAAACCGTCGCTCACGCATCCAACTCGATTCGGCGTTCTCTAAAAATCGTTGGGGGCTCTGTCGCCGCCCATGGCCGACGCCAAGGCGCGCGCGTTGCGCGGATCGATGGATTGGTTGATGAAGCGGACACTGCCGTCGCCGAAGAGCGCCATCACGCCGCCGGTGTGCATGCTGAACGGTTCATCGTTGGGACCGCAGTTGTTGTTGACCCAGGGGCAATCGGATGGACCGCCCATGGGCTGCGCGTTCTGGTTGATCACGCCCTTGAGGGCGCCGGCGACCGCGTTGGGCGGGCCGGAAAGGCCGTTGGCGGTGTCGGCGTCCGCCCAGGCGCTGATGCGGCGGCGATAGGAACCGAGCGGGTCCGCGGTGTTGGCGGGCGAGAATCGGCCGGTCGTGCTCGTGTAGGTGGATTTCGTGAAATTGCCGACCAACTCGTTGGTGCGACCGCTGTCCTCGGTGACGGCAATCGTGTTGCTCGTGCCGTCGGTGGCGCTTAGCATGGTGACGACGCCGCAGCGAAGAAAGCCGGGGGTCGCGGTCGCCTTGTTGCGGGCGCCCGTCGTGGGGTCGATGTCAGTGATAACGATGGGCATGTAATCGCACTGGCCATAGCCGACCGGGTCGTCGGCCGTCATGCCGTTGCTGGGGCACAGGTAGATGGGAATTTTCGTTTTCGCGGCCTGCTGCCCGGAAGGCCAGCGCAGGTCGTCATAGGCGTAGCCATAGGTGGTGTAAGGCCGAATGCCGCCGTAAACATTCGGCGTAGAAGTATTGAAGAGTTTGAACACCGGGTCTTGCTCGATATAGGGCAGGATCATGGTGAAGAAGGAGTGAATGTCGAATTCGTTGATCACGACTCCGGTTGGATTGCCAATGGAGTTGCACTGACCGCTGGTGGGCAGGCGACGGTAGGTGTCGTGATAGCCGTGCATGGCAACCCCCATCTGCTTCAGGTTGTTGGTACACTGGGTGCGTGCGGCGGCCTCGCGAACTTTTTGGACGGCGGGAACCAAAAGCGCGATCAGAATCGCGATGATGGCGATCACGACGAGCAACTCGATGAGGGTGAATCCCGCACGGCGCCCATTCCTTTGCTGCAACTCCATTGATGTCTCCATTAACTTGGGAACTTGTTGGCAAACAGGTATGGAGAGAATTTACATTCGGTTGTGGTGAAACCGACGAAGGATGGGTGAATAATGTATGAAGGATTTGGCGCACAAGCCGCGCGCGAGAAAAGGAGGAAGACCTTCGTGGTCTCCCTCCTTTGAATTGCATGACCGCCGCAATGGCTTGGCGCTGCCAGGAAGGCAGGGTTAAGGCGCTGCGGCAGCGGGCGCCGCGGCCGGGCGATGTTGCGGGATGCCCATGGCTTCGAGCGCCTGCGGGCTGATGCGGACTTCGGCTTCCTGATGCATGTAGAAGCCGGTGCCGGCGGGGATCAAGTGGCCCAGGATGACGTTTTCCTTGAGGCCGACCAAGTAATCTACCTTGCCCGCCAAGGCGGCCTCGGTCAGAACCTTGGTCGTTTCCTGGAAGCTCGCCGCGGAAATGAAGCTATCGGACTGGACGGCCGCCTTCGTGATGCCCAACAGCTGAACCGAGCAGGTTGCCGGGCGAGGGTTCTCGTAAGTAGGCGGGGTCTTGTCCTCGGCTTCAAGGGCGGCTTTGACTTCCTCGAAAGTTTCCTTGCCGACGATCTTGGCGAGTTCGAATTTGCTGCCGCCCGGATCCTTGACCTTCACGGATTCTTTCAGCCTATCGTTGACTTCGCGGAAGGCGAACTTGTCGATGACCGAGCCGGGCAATAGGCCGGTGTCGCCCATGGTCTCGACTTTCACCTTGCGGAGCATCGACGAGATGATGATCTCGATGTGCTTGTCGTCGATATCGACGCGTTGGCTGCGGTAGACCGATTGCACCTCGCGAACGAGATAATTCTGCACCGCTTCGGCGCCGACGATGCGGAGGATATCGTGCGGAACGAGCGGCCCCTCGACGAGCGCGTCGCCGGCACGGACGTAGTCGCCGGTGTGAACGCGGAGATGCTTGCCGTGGGGGACGAGGTGCTCGACTTCCTGTCCGGTGGGTTTGCTGTTGTCGTCCATCGACTCGATGATGATGGAGCGTTTGCCCTTGCGGCGTTCGCCGAGGCGGACGCGGCCGGTGATCTCGGCCATGACGGCGGGATCTTTCGGTCGGCGGGCCTCGAAGATTTCGGTGACGCGGGGCAAACCGCCGGTGATGTCCTGGTTGCCGCCGACCTCGCGGGGCGTCTTGGCCAGAAGGGAGCCGGCGAAGACGACATCGCCTTCGCGCACTTCCAGGTAGGCCTTTTCCGGGATGTAGTGGACTTCGAGATCCTGGCCCTGCTCATCCATGATGACGAGCTGCGGATGCAACTCGCCCTTGTGCTCCATGATCGCCCAGCGTTCGCCGCCATCGGTGGTGTCGCGTTCCTTGCGGAGGGTTTCGCCTTCCTTGATGTCCTCGAAGCGGATGCGGCCGCCGCGTTCGGCGAGAATCGGGATGATGTGCGGATCCCATTTGCAGATGACCTGTCCGGGATTGACGGTCTGATCTTCCTGAACCATGACCAGAGCGCCGTAGGGCACGGTGTATTCTTCCATGATCCGGTCCTTGGGGCCAAGGATGTGGATCTGGCCGGTGCGAGACAAGGTCACCTGTTCGTCGGCGCCGTTGGTGACGACGGTCATGCGCAGGAACTTGATGATGCCGGTGCGCTTGGCCTTGATGTCGCTTTCCAGAACGATGCGGCGCACGGTGCCGCCGATGTGGAAAGTACGCATGGTGAGCTGGGTGCCTGGCTCGCCGATCGACTGGGCGGCGATGATCCCGACGGCCATGCCTTCCTCGACGAGATTGCCGGTGGCCAAGTCCATACCGTAGCAAAGCCGGCACACGCCGAGCGAGGCTTCGCAGGTCATCGGGCTGCGAACGAGGATTTTATCCAGGCCCATTTGCTCGATCTTGCGGGCCTGGGCCCAGCTGACCACTTCGTTTTCCTTGACGATGGCCTCGCCCATGATGGTCGTGATCGTATTGCGGCTGACGCGGCCGCGGACACACTCGGAGAGAGGACGTTCGATTTCCTCGCCCTTGTAAATGGCCGCCTTGGTGATGCTCTTGGTCGTGCCGCAATCATGCGTGGTGACGACGACGTTCTGCGCGACGTCGGCGAGTTTGCGTGTCAGGTAGCCCGAATCCGCGGTCTTGAGGGCGGTATCGGCGAGACCCTTGCGGGCGCCGTGCGTCGAAGAGAAGTATTCCAAGACCGAGAGGCCTTCACGGAAGTTAGCCTTGATGGGGGTTTCGATGATTTGGCCGGAGGGCTTGGCCATCAAACCGCGCATACCGGCCAGCTGCCGAATTTGTTCAACGCCGCCTCGGGCGCCGGAGTGAGCCATCAGGAAGATGGGATTAAGGTACGGCACGCCGTCGCGGATGTCGTTCTTGAGATCGTGCATCATCTTCGCGGTGATCTTGTCGCGCGCCTCGGTCCAGAAGTCGATGACCTTGTTGTAGCGCTCGTTGTCCGTGATGGCGCCGCGCATAAAGGAGCGTTGCACCTTCTCGACTTCCTTCTCGGCGTCGCGGATGATGTTTTCCTTATCGGGCGGCGTGCGCAGATCGTAGGTCGAGAACGAAAGGCCGCTGCGGGTCGATTCGCGGAAGCCGGTTTCCTTCATGCGATCCAAAAGGTCGATCGTCTCACGTCGGCCCAGGTATTGGTAGCAGTCGGCGATGATGCGGCTCAGGTGCTTGCTGGAAAGCGCCAAGTCGTAGAACGGCATCGCGGGCTTCAAGATGTCGTTGAAGATCACGCGGCCGACGGTGGTGCGCACCAGATACATGGGGCGCGTATTGGAGTCCGGATCGCCGCGGCGGTCCAGTTCCTCGACCTTGGTCTTTTCCTTGTCGATAGCCACTTCGGTGATGACGCGTTTTTCGATGGGAAGCCGCAACTTGATGCGGGCATGGACGCCGACCTTCTTTTCCGCGTAGGCCAGGAAGCATTCCCTGATATCGGAAAAGACCATTCCTTCGCCCTTCAGGTTGTCGGGCAGCTTGTCGCGGTAGGTCTTGATGCGGTCGTCCATCACGCCGCCGGGCGTGACGAAACTGGCAAGCGGATCGGCCGTCAGGTAGTAACAACCCATCACGATGTCCTGGCTGGGCGTGATGATGGGATGCCCATTGGCGGGGCTGAAGATGTTATTCGTGGACATCATCAGCACGGTGGCCTCGACCTGGGCCTCGATGGACAAAGGCAAGTGGACGGCCATCTGGTCGCCGTCGAAGTCGGCGTTGAATCCCTTGCAAACGAGCGGATGGATACGGATGGCGTTGCCTTCGATGAGCACCGGCTCGAAGGCCTGGATGCCCATGCGATGCAGCGTCGGGGCGCGATTGAGCAGCACCGGATGGTTCTTGATGACCTCTTCGAGGATGTCCCACACCTCGTCGGCCTTGCGCTCGAGCATCTTCTTCGCCGACTTGATGGTGTCGGCATGGCCCAGTTCCTTGAGCCGACGGATGATGAACGGCTGGAAGAGTTCCAGGGCGATCTTCTTGGGGAGGCCGCATTGATGCAGCCGTAGGTCCGGGCCGACCACGATGACGGATCGGGCGGAATAGTCGACGCGCTTGCCCAGGAGGTTTTCGCGGAACCGGCCCTGCTTGCCCTTGATCATGTCGGTGAGCGACTTGAGCGGGCGGTTGGAGGAGCCGAGCACGGGGCGTTTGCAGCGGTTGTTGTCGAAGAGCGCGTCGACGGATTGCTGCAACATGCGCTTTTCGTTGCGGATGATGACCTCGGGCGCGTTGAGGTCGACCAACTTCTTGAGGCGGTTGTTGCGGTTGATGATGCGGCGATAGAGGTCGTTCAGATCGCTCGTGGCGAAGTTGCCGCTATCCAGGAGAACGAGGGGGCGCAAATCCGGGGGAATGACGGGGATGCACTCGAGCACCATCCATTCGGGCTTGTTCGCCGGGCCGCCCAAACCGCTGTCGCGCAGAGCCTCGACGACTTTCAGACGCTTGACGAGGTCGCGCAGGCGTTGGCGGGAGGGCTTGCGGCCTTCCTCGGCTTTGCGATTTTCCTCGTGCAGTTTTTGCCGAAGATCATTGGAGAGATCGACGAGATTGAGCCGCTCCAGAAGTTTTTTGATTGCCTCGGCGCCCATGCCGGCGTCAAAGGTTTCGCCGTACATATCGCGGGCCTTGCGATACTCTTCCTCCGTGAGGAGTTGGCGCTCTTTGAGGGGCGTGTCGTTCGGATTGATGACGACGTAATCTTGGAAATAGATGATCTTTTCCAAGGACGTGGTCTTCATGTCCAAAAGCGTGCCCAGACGGCTGGGCATGGCCTTGAAGAACCAGATGTGGACGACGGGAGCGGCGAGTTCGATGTGGCCCATGCGCTTGCGGCGCACGCGGCTATGGGTGACTTTGACGCCGCAGCGGTCGCAGATCATGCCCTTGTACTTCATGCCGCGGTATTTGCCGCAGGCGCATTCCCAGTCCTTTTCCGGGCCGAAGATGCGTTCGCAAAACAATCCGTCCTTCTCGGGGCGGTAGGTGCGATAGTTGATGGTTTCCGGCTTCTTCACTTCTCCAAACGACCAACTGCGGATTTCATGCGGGCTGGCCAGACTAATGCGGACCGAGCCGTAGTCGTTAATGCGATCGTAGCTGGTTTCGCCCGTGGTTGCGGTGGACATGAACGCCCTCCAGGTATGAAGCCGGGTCGGTGGACCCAGTTGAATGCAGAACCAAATTTCCTAGTTTGTTTGTTCGCCAATCTTGGCGGGCCGGGCGGAGCCATTCAGGCTCCGTTTCCGGCGTTCGAAAATCTCATCCGCCTCTTCAAAACTTCGGATACCCTTCTCGTTAAGCGTTTCATAGGTTTCGGCCCATTTGGTCTCACGGCGTTCGGCCAAAAATCCCGGCCAGTGGGGGAATAATCTTTGCCCCTCGTCCCAGTATTGCCGGAAGCGCTCTTCAGGACGTCCGAGTATTAGGAGCGTCCGATACCTCAACAGGGGGCGCAAGCAGGCGAGACTGAACCCGGCTTCCACGACGGCTTCCAGGTCCGGTCGTTCGTCGGACCAGACGAGCCCCCCGGCAAACAGATCGATGCTCACGCGCGAATGGGGATCGAATTGAAGCCTGTCCAACCATGGAGCGAAGATTTTCATTTTTTCGATAATGTCGTTCACGAGCGTTACTCCGTGATCCGGGGAAAGTCATCCCAATCAATTTGGTGGGTTTGGGCGAGATCACGGGTTAAAACTTAAAGAGTGTCCGTAGTTGCACCCCTTTGGCACTGCCACGGCGCCGCAACCTCCAGACGCGCATCCCATCCTTGAGGCGGCGAGATATATTTTTCCTTGGCTCACCCCACACCGAGTCAACAATTTCGCGGACCTGTTCCTGCGCCATCCAGGATCCTCCGACTAGCGCCAGTGGAACCAGTTCCACTGTACTTCTTGCTTATCCCGCAGATTTAGATTCGTTTCTTCTCCAATGTTAGATTGAGCGCCAATCCCTTGATCTCGTTTGTGAGCACGTCGAAGCTGGCGGGGGTGCCGGCCTCCAGCGTGTTCTCGCCCTTGACCATCGACTCGTAAATCTTCGTGCGTCCTTCGACGTCGTCGGATTTCACAGTCAAGAGTTCCTGGAGCACATAGGCGGCGCCGTAGGCCTCCAGCGCCCACACTTCCATTTCCCCGAAGCGCTGGCCGCCGAAGCGTGCCTTGCCGCCCAAAGGTTGCTGCGTGATGAGCGAGTAAGGCCCCGTGGCTCGCGCATGCACCTTGTCGTCCACCAAGTGATGCAGCTTGAGCATGTAGATGTAGCCCACCGTGACGGGCTGCTCGAAGCGGTCGCCGGTGCGACCGTCGTAGAGGTACACCTTGCCGCTCTCGGGCACGCCGGCCTCGCGGAGAGCGGCGTGGATTTCTTCCTCGCTGGCCCCGTCGAAGACGGGGGTCACCGCGCGGAAGCCGCGCCGCTGCGCCGCCCAGCCCAAGTGGGTTTCGAGGATCTGACCCACGTTCATACGGCTGGGCACGCCCAGGGGATTCAAAAGGATGTCGACGGGGTTGCCGTCCGGCAGGTACGGCATGTCCTCCTCGGGCAACACCTTGGAGATAACGCCCTTGTTGCCGTGGCGGCCGGCCATTTTGTCGCCGACGGAGATCACCCGTTTGGTGGCGACATACACCTTCACCATCTGCTGCACGCCGGACTGGAGTTCATCGCCCCGCTTGAGCGAATTCAGTCGGCGATCCTTTTCGTCCAGCAGGAAAGTGAGACGTTCCTTGTGGCGATGGTAAGCCTGCGTGAGTTGCTTGAGCTTATCGGGGGAACGCAGCTCGATTTCGGCGAGTTTGAAGATCGCCGCCCGTTCGGCCAGCGTCTTGTCGTCGTCCTTGTCCGTCCCGAGCGTTTTCAGGTCTTTTTTGTCGACGACTTCGCCCAGATCGTTCAAGAGTGAGCGGTAGGTGTCCGCGATCATCTTGTTGTTCTTGGCCTCGATCAGCTTTTGCTCCTTGTCCATCTCCTTGCGTTCGTCGTCGGTCATGCTGGCGCGGCGGCTGAACCGCTGCGCCTCGATGACGATGCCTTCCACGCCGGAGGGGACTTCGAGGCTGTCGTTCTTCACGTCCTCGCCGGCCCGGCCGAAGATGGCGTGCAAAAGTTTTTCCTCAGGCGTGAGCTCGCTTTTGGACTTCGGCGAGACCTTGCCGACGAGGATGTCGCCGGGCACGACGAAGGTGCCCAAGCGAACGATGCCGTTGTCGTCGAGGTTGGAAAGCGCCTTGGGGGAGACATTGGGAATATCGCGCGTGAACTCTTCCTTGCCCAGCTTGGTCTCGCGGATTTCGATTTCGAATTCCTCGATGTGCAGGGAGGTATAGGTGTCGTTCTTCACCAGCCGTTCGCTGATGATGATCGCGTCCTCGTAGTTGTAACCGTCCCAGGACATGAACGCGACCAGCACATTGCGTCCCAGCGACAATTCGCCCTGATGCGTGGCGGCGCCATCGGCGAGGATTTGCCCCTTCTTGATGCGATCGCCGAATTTGATGATCGGCTTTTGGTTCAAGCAGGTTCGCTCGTTGAGGCCCGTGAACTTACGCAGCACGAATTCCATCGCGCCCGGCTGGCCGCGGGCATGCTCAAGAACGTTCTGGCCGCCGGATTCGGCTTTGGGCTTATCGGGACCGATAATGATGCGTTCCCCATCGACGAAGATGATGTAGCCGTCCCGGTCCGCTTTGCGAACCATGCCGCTATGCTTGGCGACTTCCCTTTCCAGGCCCGTCGAGACGAGCGCCGGCTCCGTCACCAGCAAGGGCACGGCTTGCCGTTGCATATTGGATCCCATGAGGGCGCGGTTGGCGTCGTCATGTTCCAAGAAGGGAATCAAACCGGCCGAGACGCCGACCATCTGCTTGGGCGAGATGTCGACATATTGCACGTTGTCCGAGGCGATGATGCTGAAATCGCCGCCGAAGCGCGCGGTCACGCGATCCTGGGAGATCTTGCCGCTTTCGATCGGCGTGTCGGCGGGCGCCAGATACGCCTGCGACTCCTCATCCGCCCGCAGCCAGGCGATATCCTCGGTCATCTTGCGCTTGTTGACCGCGCGATAGGGCGTCACCAGGAAGCCGTATTCGTCGACGCCGGCGAAAATCGAGAGGCTCGAGATAAGACCGATGTTCGTGCCTTCCGGCGTCTCGATGGGGCAGATACGGCCATAGTGGGAGATATGGACGTCGCGCACCTCGAAGCCGGCGCGCTTGCGATTGAGGCCGCCCGGTCCCAGCGCCGAAAGCCGGCGCTCGTGGGTTAGCTGAGCCAAAGGATTGGTTTGGTCGACGACCTGACTAAGCTCGCCGCGTCCGAAGAAATACTCGATCGCCGCCGAGATGCTCTTGGGGTTGATGAGCGAGCGCGGCGTCATATCCTGCTGATCGCGGATCGACATGCGTTCTTGCACAGTGCGGCGGAGCTTGAGGAAACCCTTGCGCAACTCGTCGGCGGCCAATTCATCAATTGTGCGCAAGCGGCGGTTGCCCAAGTGATCGATATCGTCGACGAAACCCTGGCCGTCGCGCAGGGCGAGGATGTAGCGAATCGCGTTCAGGAAGTCGGTCGGCCGCAGCGTCATTTCGCTTTCGGGCACGTCCTGGTTGAACTTGCGATTGATGCGGAAACGGCCGACCTTGCCGAGACGGTAGCGGTTAGGATCCTGGAACTTTTCCTTGAAGAGTTCCTTGGCCTTTTCCAGCTGCGGCGGGTTGCCGGGACGAAGGCGTTGATAGATCTTGAGGAGGGCCTCTTCGTGCGTGTTGGTTGGATCTTCCTTGAGTGAATTGAGAATGATCGGATCGAGCGCTTTGCCCTGCTCGTCGGCCGCGCTGATGATATGCACGGACTTCAGTGTGCAGGCATAGATCTTGTCGATTTGTTCGCGCGTGATGACGGCGCCGCTGTCGATATACACTTCGCCCGTTTCCGGGTCGATGATGTCGCCGGAAGCGATTGCGCCTTCGAGCGAATCGCGGTGGGCGGGCGTCGTCGTGACTTCCCTTGGCGTGTGAAATGCGCGAAGGATGTCGGCGGCGGCCGAGAATTCCGGATCCATGGCCCGCAAAAGGGTCATCGCGGAAAACTTGCCGGATTGATCGATGCGGACGCCGAGCGTCTCCTTCTTCGTCACATTGATTTCGATCCAACTGCCGCGCTCGGGGATGATGCGGCAACTGTGCAGCTTGCGTTCGCCGCCCTCCGTCTCGACGACGTAATCGACGCCGGGGGAACGATGCAACTGGGAAACGACCACGCGTTCGGCGCCGTTGATGATGAACTCGCCGCCGCCGATCATGATCGGCATGTCGCCGAGGTAGACTTCTTCCTCGACCGGCTGCTCTTTATTGAGGCGCAGCCAAACGCGGAACGGCCGACCGTAGCTCAGGCGCAATTGCCGGCACTCGTCGGGACCGTAACGCGGCTTGCCAAGTTCATACTTGATGTAATCGAGGCTGAGCGTCTTGTCATAGCTCTCGATGGGGAAGATTTCGCGCAAGACGCCTTCCAGGCCGGAGGCTTGGCGCTCCTCCGGGGATTCATCGAGTTGCAGAAAACGGTCATACGACCGGGTCTGCACGTCGGTGAGCGAAGGCACTTCGACGGCGTCGCCGAAATGACCGAAATTGCGAATCTCGGTCGGCTTAATGATGCGTGTCGCCGGGATGGGCATGGATCAGGCTCCTCCCCGAAAAAAAGAAAATCCGTCTCGAAGTGACCGGCTCGATGGATTGCAGTCGAGGCCGGCCCGATCGGGGCGGTCGTAGGATTTACGGTTTATCCCAGTCGTTCCGCGCGCGAGATGGAGAGTGTGGCACGAGGGAAAACTGGGGTTGTATCGGTTCAAGGAATGAGAGAAATAAGACGCCCGCGAATGAGCGGACATAGGGCGAGGAATCCGAGACAGGCCAACCAGGGTGGACCTTAGGCATGCCCGGCCCAAACCGCGGTTCGCTTCCATCGTGGGGAGAAGGCTCACGCGTCGCACGCTGTTGTTCCACCACTTTGAACGTGGCTATCGCGCGGCTCGAAGAGAAACCCCTCGTCCGCGGCGCTCCGTCTACTGCACTAACCCTGCGTGTCCGTTGCACCGCCCCGAGCCCCGAAGACAGTCGTCTGCCCTCCGGGAACGGGGCGTTTTCGATCAATTCCAAAAGGCGAACGATCTCACCCTGACCTTTGCCCTTCCAAATGACGGAAGGAGTTTAGAAATTCACCCACCTGCCTTGGCGAGGCAGTGAACTCCTATTGTATACAGCAAGTCAAGTGCCGAACCAGTGCAAATTTGCATTTTTCCGCCGACGGAGAAAAAACACATTGGCGACAGGATCGGCGCCGTGGCTCACGTTTACTTGATTGCGACCTTGCCGCCCGCGTCTTCGATCTGCTTCTTAACCTTCTCGGCGTCTTCCTTGCTGATGTTTTCCTTGACGTTCTTGGGAGCGCCTTCGACGAACGCCTTGGCCTCGGCCAGACCCAGGCCGGCGATTTCGCGCACGACCTTGATGACCTGGATTTTCTTAGCGGCGTCGAAGCCTTCCAAGACGACGGTGAATTCGGTCTTGGGGCCTTCGACCGGAGCGGCCGCCGCAGCCGCCGGAGCCATCATCATCCCGCCGCCGGCGGCGGGTTCGATCTTGTACTGTTCCTTGAGGTAGTCCTTGAGTTGGACCGCCTGAATGATCGTGAGGCCGGCGATTTTATCGCCCAAAGCAACGATGTCGTCGGCAAAAGCTGTGTCGGCCATGGTCTTCGTTATCCTTTCAAAATGCTTATTGCTGCCTGAAGCATGGCAGCGACGAGCGTAATAGCCTGATTTGGGTTTTATTTTCGGTTGGTGCAACAGTCTCGCGTTGTCAGTTGTCAGTTGAAAAAAGGAATCAGTATATTCGCCTAGTCAACTGACCACTGACAATAATAAGATCACGCGGGCGCTGGCGCCTCGGCGGGAGTTTCGGCTGCCGTTTCGGGTTTGGCCTCTTCCTTCCTCTCGCTGATCTGTTGGATCTGGCTGGCGAGTTGGGAAGCGGGGCCGGTAAGCATGGCGACAAGCGTCGACGCCGTGCCCACGACCATGCCGATGACTTCGCCGATCGCTTCCAGGCGCGTCGGCATCTTCAGGGCTTCGGCAAACGAAAGTTCTTGGCCGTCGACCATCGCGGTCTTGACCTTGACGAATTTGTCGTTCTTCTTGACGAAGTCTTGAACTTCCTTGCTGAGCTCCTTGACGCTGTTGGCGCCCCAAGCGATGGTGGTCGAATCATGCCAGCCGCCCTCGGCGGAAAGGCCCATCTCGCCAAACACACGCCGCGCCAGGGTATTCTTCACCTGATAAAGGCGAATGCCTTTCTTGCGCAGGTCGAGGCGAAACTTGTTTTCCGTCAGAGCCGGCAGACCCCGGATATTGAGGAAAACCATGTCGCGGACGCCGTCGAAGACGGTCCGCAACGAATTCATCTGCATTTCCTTGATGGCTTTGCTCATGGCTTCTCAACTTCAAAGTGCGTGCGTTAAATATCGCGGATGCGGATCAAATCAACGGCAAAACGACACGCGGCGAGAACAAAACGTTCACGCCGCACGGCGCCGATCGACTTAGGAAAACAAGACGGGAATGCCCGGGCTCATCGTTGAGCACAGAGTCATCGACCGGATATAATGGCCCTTCACGCCCGACGGCTTGGCGGCGCGGATGGCTTCCACGAAAGCGTTGATGTTGTCGACGAGCTTATCCTCGTCGAAGCTGAGCTTGCCGACACCGGCGTGAACGTTGCCGCCCTTATCCGTGCGGTACTCGACCTTGCCGGCCTTAAAATCCTTGACGGCGTTGGTGACATCGCCCGTGATGACCGTGCCCGCCTTGGGAGTGGGCATTAGACCGCGAGGGCCAAGCACCTTACCAAGCCGGCTGACCTTGCCCATCATGTCCTGCGTGGCGAGAGCAACGTCGAATTCGAGGAAATTCTGCTTTTGCACCCTTTCGATCAGGTCGTCGCCGCCGACGATGTCCGCGCCGGCTTCCTTGGCCTTGGCGACGTTATCGCCTTGGGTAAAGACGGCGACGCGCACCGATTTGCCGATTCCATGCGGCAGGGGAACAGTGCCGCGTAGCAGCTGGTCGGCCTGCGTGGTGTCCACGCCGAGCGACATGTGAACCTCGACGGTCTCGTCGAATTTGCCGCGCTTGATCTGCTTCAGCGTGCCGACCGCCTTTTTAAGGGTGGCGGGCCCTTCCTTGCCGAGCTTTTGAATAATGTTCTTGACGTGGTTACGCAATTTCTTCCCGCGACTTGGCGGGATGCCGGGCTTGCGCTTCTTCTTGTCGGACGGTCCGGGAGGAGGCGAACTGGATGACGCGGCGGGAGAAGAGGCCGGCGCGCCGTCACCCGCGGGAGCGTTCGGCGCCGACTTCTTGGCGCGAGGCTTCTTCTCTTCTTTGCCTTCCGCGGAGGTCGGCGCGGCCTTTTCGGAACTGGATTCCGGGGATCCGGCCTCGTCTTGCTTCTTGGCCATGATTGCTATTCTCGCGTTCTTAAATCACAGTGGAAAAATGTCGTGCGTTTTTTCTGCCAATCGAACAGACGCTCCGTTTCGCGGAAGCCACGACTGCTGATCGAGCGGGACACGCCTTCCCGCTATCCCTCGATGGTCAGCCCCATGCTGCGCGCGGTGCCCGCGATAATGCGAGCGGCATGCTCTTCGTCGCGCGCGTTCAAGTCGACGAACTTTCTCTTGGCGATGTCCTTCACCTGCTGCGAAGAGACCTTGAAGCCCTTGTACTTGCCGGTGAGCTTGGTCTTCTCGGCCGCGTCAATGACGTCGCCGCCCTTCTTTTTTTCGATGGGGATGCCAGCTGCCTGCTTGAGAAGCACCGCCGCGGGAGGACTCTTCACCTCGAAGGTAAAGCTGCGATCACTGAAGACGCTGATCACGACCGGCACGGTCATGCCGCGCAGTTCCTTCGTGCGGTCATTGAACTGCGTGACGAATTGGCCGATGTTCACGCCGTGCTGACCAAGCGCGGGACCGACGGGCGGGGCCGGGGTCGCTTGTCCGCCTGGGCACTGAAGCTTGATCTCTGCTGTTTTTTGCTTAGCCATTGTAATTCGTCAGGTATCGGGAATGCAATCGTCGATTACACGCCTTCAAGATCGTTTCTAGCGGAACTCGTTTTATATTAGTTCCGGAAACGATCGGCCATGGGTAGTTGGAAATCACGCCAGCAATTCGGAGGCCAAAGTACGTCGGTATTCCGAGGACGGCAAGCGTTCATGGGTAATCGACTTGCCAATATTCCAGTTCGACGGGAACGGGTCGGCCGAAGATCGTGAGCTCGACCTTGAGGGCACCCTTGGTTTCCATGACTTCCTTGACCTCGCCCTCCATACCGGCGAAGGTGCCGTCCTTGACCTTGACGCGATCGCCCTTGTCGAATTTCGACTTGGGCGGGCCGGTGTCGACCATTTGGCCTTGTTGCTGCAACAGCTTTTCGACTTCGCGGTCGGGCATCGGCGGCGGGGGTTTGTTCAGGCCGCCGCCAACGAAATCGCCCACTCCCGAGGTTTCGCGGAACAGGTACAGCATCCGGTCGTTGAATTCCAGATGCACCATCAAATAGCCGGGATAGAGCTTGCGGTGCTTGATGACGCGTTTGGTGCCGCGCATCTCCGTCACCTTCTCGACCGGGATCAGGATTTCGCCGAAGGACTCCTGAAGACTTTCAATCTTGACGCGGCGCTCGATGGCTTCGCGGATCGACTCTTCGCGTCCGCTTTGGACCTTGACCACATACCATTTCTTGTCGTCGACGACGACGGCCGGCGCTTCGGGTTCTTCAGGCGCATCCTCTTCCGCCGCCTCCGAAGACTCGTCGTCGTCCGCAGCCGAATCGTCGTCGGACTCATCGGAGAACTGCGTCTCATCCGCGGGAGCGTCGTCGTCGGATTCCTCGGCTGGTTGCGTCTCGTCTACCGCATCTTCCGCGGCGTCGGGAGACGTTTCGTCCGAATGGGAGACGGCGACCGGCTCCGGCTGGTCCGATTCAGGATTGAGAGGTTCCGTTGTCATGCTGATCTTCAAAGGCGGGTGGTGGAACGGGATGAAAAGGGATCACCACTGAGCTTTTTGTTCCAGTTTTTCGCGCGCTTCGCGCGTGTCCACCTGCAACACATAGACATGTTCGTTGCTCAGAATCTTGATCCAAATGATATCGACGATAAAGAGAAACGCCGTCATGATCACAAGCGTGGTGAGCACGACGATGGTGTCTTGAAACAGCCGCTTCCGCGACGTCCACGAGACCTTGTTCATCTCGGCCTCGGTGGC
>Ga0163144_10016762_pt1 | contig 14989 bp, 13 predicted proteins | sample OliLak19BULKMAT1_FD_123175 | JGI IMG/M metagenome (GOLD analysis project Ga0163144, IMG submission 123175) | Freshwater microbial mat bacterial communities from Lake Vanda, McMurdo Dry Valleys, Antarctica - Oligotrophic Lake LV.19.BULKMAT1 | ecosystem: Environmental > Aquatic > Freshwater >... | reverse complement strand
CAGTCGACGTCGTTCAGGAACTGCTGGATCATCTTCATGATGATCGGGCCGCGCCAAATGGCAGGCGCATCTCGCTCCACCAGGAAGCCGAGCGACATCAGCTTGACGCCGTGGGCCTCGAGCGGCTGCAGCTTCTTCGCTTCGGTCCAGGCCGGCTTGTCGAAGACACCGAACATGCGCGGGATATTGGGCCCGTAGACGTCGGCATCGAGAATGCCGACGCGTGCCCCCGTCTGCGCCAGCGCGATCGCCAGATTGGACGACACAGTGCTCTTGCCGACGCCACCCTTGCCGGACGACACCGCGAGCACCTTGCCGAGCCCGGCGATCATCGGTCCGGTCATCTGCTGTGCGGCGGGCTGCGACGCCGACGGCGGCGCATGCGTCTGCTTCGGCGCGCCCACGGGGTTCACCACGCTGATGCGGATCTCGGTGGGCTGCACCCCAGCGATGCCCCGCACCGCCATGCGTGCATCCTTGACGAGCGTGGCCGGGTCTTCCGGGGCGAGCAGGAAGGTGAAGGCGACCTTGCCGTCATCGCTGACGATCAGATCGCGCACCATGCCGGCCGAGAGAAGATCCGCGTCGAGACGCGGATTGCGGATGCCGGCGAGGGCGGCCGTGACGGCCCCCAGAAGCGGCGACGGGCTCATACGTTCTCCACCATCTTCACTTCGGGCACCGCCGCCTTCAGGCGCTGTTCGATGCCCGCTTTGAGCGTGATTGTTGCGGCACTGCACCCATGACAGGTTCCGCCCATCCGCACGAGCAACACGCCGGTAGACTCGTCGAAATCGACGACCTCGACGTTGCCCTTGTGCGAGGCGATATAGGGGCGCAGGCCATCGAGCGCGTTTTCGATGCGCGTCAGCAGGTCCACGGTTGGCTCCAGGTTATTCCCGATCATATAAGTCGGAATATACCCCACCGACTCCGCTCGGCTCAATCTGCCGAGGGGGCGAGCGTGGCCCGGGCTGCCGCGAGCACCAGCGCCTGCACTTCGGCGAGCGAGCCCGGCACCGAGAGGCCGGCGGCCTTCCGGTGTCCGCCGCCGCCGAACGGCTTGGCCATTGCCGCCACGTCCACGTCGCCGACCGAGCGGAGCGACACCTTCACGCGGCCGCCGGCAATTTCGCGGAACATGAGCGCCATCCGGACCCCCTCGATGGAGCGCGGAAATTCCACCACGCCATCGAGGTCGTCACTGGTTACCTGATGCCGTTCGACCGCACCGGGCGGAATGGTGACCCACGCGAGCCCGATTTCCGGCTCCACGACGAGCGTCTGCAGCGCCTCCGCGAAGAGCCGCGGCCGGCCGGCGGGTGCCTTGGCGTAGACCTCGAGATACACCGATTCGGGATCCACGCCGCATTCGAGCAGGTCGGCGGCGACGCGCAGGGTGCGCGGGCGCGTGTTGCTGAAGCGGAAGCCGCCGGTGTCGGTGAGGATCGCGACGTACAGGGCGCGGGCTGCGGCCTCGGGAATGGCCCAGTCGAGCGCTTCGGCGATCTCGACGACGAGCTCGCCCGTGGCGGCGGCCTGCGGATCGACGTAGCGCGGGCCGGGGGGAAGAACGCCATCGGTGACGTGATGGTCGATGCAGGCAACGGGTACCGTCGTGTCGCGCACCGTCTCGGAGAGGATGCCGAGGCGGCCGATGTCGGCGATATCGAGCACGACGATGCGGTCGGCCTTGCGGAGTTCCTTGACGGCGCTCTCGGTACGATCGACACCCGAGAGTCCTGCAAAGAGAAACTCGTACCGCTTGGGCGTCGGGGTCGGGTTGGTGATGACGACGTCGCAGCCCTGTGCGCGGAGCAGATGCGCCAGCCCCACTTCGCTGCCGAGGCCGTCGCCATCGGGGTTCACATGCGTGGTGAGGCAGACGCGCTGCCCGGGCGAAAAGAGCGCCGCAAAGCTGCGTGCGGCGTCCCGCTTGGAGTCTGAAAGTTCAATGGTCATGTGGGAGGCAAAATAGCGCGGGCCGCGGCATGACGCACGGACGGGACGGGCGCACCACGTAGGGCACCCGTCCCGTCTGTCTCATGCGTCCCGCCGAGCGATCAGCGCGTCTTGTTCAGCTTGGAATGGTGCCGTCCGTACACGAAGTAGATCACCAGGCCGATGAGCAGCCAGACGAGCAGCCGCGCCCAGGTATCGATCGGGAGCGCCGACATCAGGTAGAGGCACGAGGCGATGCCGAGCAGCGGCACCACGGGTACCCACGGGGTACGGAATGGCCGCGGGCGGTTCGGCTCCTTGTAGCGAAGTACCAGCACGCCGGCGCAGACGATCACGAAGGCGAGCAGCGTGCCGATCGAGACGAGTTCGCCGAGGAGCGAGATCGGGAGCGTGCCGGCAAAGAGCCCGGCGAAGAGCCCGGTGATGACCGTCGAGACCCACGGCGTCCGGTACTTCGTGTGCAGCTTCGCGAAGATCGGCGGCAGCAGGCCGTCATTGGCCATCGTGTAGAAGATGCGCGGCTGCGCCATGAGCATCACGAGGATCACAGACGAGAGGCCGGCAATCGAGCCGACCTTGATGATCGGCCGGAGCCAGGCGAGTGCCGGCCCGACGGAATCGATCGCCTTGGCGATCGGCGCGGCGTCGTTCAACTGGTCGTACTTCAGAATGCCGGTCATGACGAGCGAGACGCCGATGTACAGAATGGTGCAGATCACCAGCGAAGCGAGAATGCCGATCGGCATGTCGCGCTGCGGGTTCTTCGCTTCCTGCGCGGCCGTACTCACGGCATCGAAGCCGATGTAGGCAAAGAAGATCACCGCGGCCGCGCGTACGATGCCGGCGAAGCCGAAGTGACCGTCGCCCTGTGCCGGCGGGATGAACGGTTCCCAGTTCTCCTTGTTCACATACGCGGCACCGAAGACGAGGAAGAGCAGCACGACGGTGATCTTGACGACGACCGCAGCGTTGTTGAAGCGTGCCGTCTCCTTGATGCCGACGATGAGCAGCATGGTGCAGAGCGCCACGATGATCACGGCGGGGAGGTTGACGATCGCGCCCGTGGTGCTCCAGCCCTCGCCGAAGATGCGCAGGATGTCGAGCCCCGCATCGGCCGGCGCCTTGTGCTCGAACGGCGCGCTGGTCCATACGCTCGGCAGGGCGATACCCAGATCCTTCGCGAACGAGACGACATTGCCCGACCAGCCCACCGCCACCGTGGAGGAGGCGAAGAGATACTCGAGAATGAGGTCCCAGCCGATGATCCAGGCGAAGAACTCGCCGAGCGTGGCGTAGCCGTAGGTGTAGGCGGAGCCGGCGATCGGAATCATCGCGGCAAACTCGGCGTAGCAGAGGCCGGCAAAGACGCAGGCGACAGCGGCGAGCACGAAGGAGATGGCGATCGCCGGGCCGGCATACGCGGCGGCGGCCTGGCCGGTCAGCACGAAGATGCCGGCGCCGATGATGGCGCCGATGCCGAGGAGCGTCAGGTTCAGCGGCCCGAGCGCGCGCTGCAGGCCGCTCTCGGAGGCCGCCTCGGCCTGCAGCGACTCGACGGTCTTGCGTCGGAAGAGTGAGCTCACGGAATCGAGCCGGCGGGCGGCAGCTTCTCGTTTTCCGGCGTGCTCATGAGCTTCAGGAACGACCAGAGCATCAAGCCGAGCACGAAGATCCAGGCACCGGCCATGAAGAGAAAGGCGTTCAGGCCAAGCGTGTTGGGCGGCAGCGCCGCAAGGGCAGTCGTGTCCATTATGCCTTCCCCTTCGCGGCCTTCTTTGCCCAGGCCGCCTTGATGAGCCAGAGTTCGAACAACAGGATTGCCACCATCAATCCGCGGGAGGCCCACTTCACCGGCACGTTCTCCGCCGGCACGCCCTCCATCATGAGCGTCGGAATCGCCTCCTGCACCGTCCACCAGACCATCATGACGATCAGGAAGGTCGGCGTCACGTACGTCATGATCGTCTTGTAGAACGACGGGATGCGCCAGGCAGCTCCCTCGTGCAGTTCATTCCACATGTTGTCCGGCCCGAAGACCCAGACGAAGAGAATCGTTTCGACGAGCGCCAGGATCACGAGGCCGAAGGTGCCTGCCCAGTAGTCCCATTCATCGAGGAAGCCGCGCGTGTTGTAGACGATGTGCAGGCAGCCGAGGGCAATGGCGATGGCGGCGAGCGTCCATGCGGACTTCTTGCGCGTCCAGCCGAAATTCTCTTCGACGAATGCAAGCGCCGGCGTCGCCATCGACACCGAACTGGTGATGCCCGCAAAGAAGAGCAGGCCGAACCACATGACACCCGCGGCCGCGGCGATGATCGGCCCGCCCGGGAGGTTGTTGAAGACGAGCGGCATCGAGATGAAGCCGAGGTCGAACGAGCCGCCCTTCGCCACGGCGACCGCACCCGTGATGCCGAAGAAGGTGACGACAGCCGGAATGGCGAGCGAACCGCCGAGCACGACTTCCGCCGTTTCATTGGTGGCGCTGGTGGCGATGCCGGAGAGCGTGAGGTCGTCCTTCTTCGTCAGATAGCTGGCGTAGGCCTGCAGCGAGCCCATGCCGACCGAGAGCGTGAAGAAGATCTGACCTGTCGCCGCAAGCCACACCTTCGGGCTGGCGAGCGCCGCCCAGTCGGGCGTGTACATGAAGCGGAGGCCGTCCAGCGGACCCTGCGTCGCCGTGGTGCCGTCGGCGAGCGTGATCGTCTGCGGATCGAGCGTCAGGACGCGGATCACGAGGATCACGGCAAAGACGAAGAGGATCGGCATGCCGATCTTGGCAAGCTTCTCGATGCCGGCGGTGAGACCCTTCGAGACGACCCAGAAGTTGATGACGACGGTCACGAAGAAGAAGAGGAACGGCGTCCAGAAGCCGTGGACGGTCCCGTTCTGCAGGTCGACGTACGACGAGAAGAACGACTTCATCCCGGCCTGATCGAGCCCCTGCGTGGCGCCCGTGAGCGAGAAGAAGGTCCACGCCAGCGTCCACGACTCGATGTAGCAGTAGTAGATCAGCACGATGACCGGCATGAAGAGCCCAAGCACGCCGAGGTACTTGGCGATCGGATTCTTCCAGAGCGCGTCGAACATGCCCGGCGTCGAGCCCTGTCCCCGCACGCCCCCGTAGCGCCCCACGCCCCACTCGATCCACATGAGCGGAATGCCCACGAGGAGGAAGGCGATGAAGTACGGGATCATGAAGGTGCCGCCGCCGTTCTCGACCGCCTGCCGCGGGAAGCGGAGGAAGTTGCCAAGGCCCACGGCGTTGCCGGCCATGGCGAGGATGAGACCGATGCGAGAGCCCCACTGCTCGCGCGGTTGGGTGGAATCGGACATGTCGGGCCGTTCTCAGTGGAATGAAGGGAGGCGACGTCGGTCGACGCCGCCTCCGAGGGGCTGCCGCTACTTCGAGTAGTTCGGTGCTTCCCGCGTGATCGTCACGTCGTGCGGGTGCGACTCGCGCAGGCCCGCCGCCGTGATGCGGATGAACTCGGTGTCGGACTGCAGGGCCGGCACCGTCCCGACGCCGCAATAGCCCATGCCGCTGCGCAGGCCGCCCACAAGCTGGAAGAGAACGTCGGCCACGGGGCCCTTGTAGGGGACGCGGCCTTCGATGCCCTCGGGCACCAGCTTGGTCGGCGAGAGTTCGCCGTCCTGGAAGTACCGATCGGCCGAGCCATCCTGCATCGCCGCAAGCGAACCCATGCCGCGGATCATCTTGAAGCGACGGCCCTCGGCGAGCACCGATTCGCCGGGGCTCTCTTCGGTGCCGGCGAGCATCGAGCCCATCATGACGGTCGAGGCGCCTGCGGCGAGTGCCTTCACCACGTCGCCCGAATACTTCACGCCGCCGTCGGCGATGATCGGCACATCGCCGGCGCCGCGCACGGCATCGACGATGGCGGTGATCTGCGGCACACCGACGCCGGTGACGACGCGCGTGGTGCAGATGGAGCCCGGCCCGATGCCGACCTTCACGGCATCGACGCCGCGGCGCACCAGCTCGCGCGCACCGGCTTCAGTTGCGACGTTGCCGGCGACGAGCTGCACATCGGGAAACTTCTGGCGCAGCGCATCGACGGTGCGGAGCACGCCGTCGCTGTGGCCGTGGGCACTGTCCACGACAAGGGCGTCGGCGCCGGCCTGGATGAGTGCGGCGGCGCGGGTGACGTCCCCGGGAGCGCCGCCGACGGCCGCGGCCACGCGCAGGCGGCCAAGGTGATCCTTGTTGGCGTCCGGATGCTCGCGGCGCTTGAAGATGTCCTTCACCGTGATCAGGCCCTTGAGCAGGCCGGTGGCGTCGGTCACGGGGAGCTTCTCGATGCGGTGCTTGGCGAGGATCCGCTCCGCCTCGTCGAGCGTGGTGCCGACGGGGGCGGTGATGAGGTGCTCCTTCGTCATGGCGTCGCGGATCGGCTGATCGAGATTGCGCTCGAACTGCAGGTCGCGATTCGTCACGATGCCGATCAGCATGCCGGCGCCGTCCACGATCGGGACGCCGGAGATGCGGAAGCGGCGCATGAGGGCGGCGGCCTCGCGCAGCGGACGGTCGGGGCCGAGCGTGATCGGGTTGAGGATCATCCCGCTCTCGCTGCGCTTGACGCGATCCACCTCGGCGGCCTGACGCTCCACCGACATGTTCTTGTGAATGACGCCGATGCCACCGGCGCGGGCCATCGCAATCGCCATTTCGGACTCGGTGACCGTGTCCATGGCAGCGGAGATGAGCGGCATGTTGACGGCGATGGCGCGCGTGAAGCGCGACGCGATGGTGACATCGCGCGGGTGCGTCGCCGAGTGGCGCGGCACGAGCAGGACGTCATCGAAGGTCAGCCCGGCGTCGGCGCGGAAACGGCTCATGTGCGGGCACGCACGTCGAAACGCGCGGCCTGAGGTGCGGTCGTGTGGCGCATTGTCATGTGGGACATCGCGGAGAATAGGGCCCGAGGCAGGGCTTTTCAAGCGTGAGCCCGCCGCGGGCCCGATTCCGGGCGTCAGGACACGAGGAGCGTAAACCCGTCATCCCCGCGCGACGGCGGTGGCGGACGACGCGGCGGCAGCGGGACGCCGAAGACCGCCTGCGACCGGATCGAGGCGCCGACTTGACGGAGCATTTCGCCAAGCTGCTTTTCGCCTTCCTTCACCGCGCCGCGGTAGGAGAGGCGATACAGGCCGTACATGCCGAGCACCAAGGCGCCCGCACCGAGCACGAGCCCACCCGCCACCAGCGCGGCCCCTTTGGCAAGCGCGATCACCGTGCCGCCACCGCCCAGCGTGCCGCCCAGCGACCACGAAATCCAATGCGCGACCGTCACGTTCTTCCGTGCACCCGGCCGCAGATCGGCCGTGAGCACGATCTCGGTGCGGGCGGGCGAGCCGGGCAACGCGTGCAGGGCAATCGAGAGCTGCATCAGCTCGAGCTGATGCATGCGGTAGGCGAACATGTTGACCGTCTGCTGCACCGTCAGCATCGACTTCGGGACGGCGAAGCTCAGCACCCCGCCGTCGAGCGGATGCCCCCCGATGGTATCGAGGAGCGAGAGATCATACGGCTGTGCCTGCACTATGCGCCCGAGCGCTTCGAGCACCTGCGCCGCCGGCGCCTCCACTACGTGCGCCACGCGGATGCTCCGCTGCGACGTGCCGAGAACCGTCGTCATGCGGGCGTCCTCCTGCTCGGAGACGACTGGTGCGTTGGCGTTCTGCGACGGCAGCTCGGCAAGCGCCAACTGCACGTATTCCTTGCCGATCCCCACTTCGGCCGCGGCACTCTCGACATCCTGCAACCGGTAGCCGCTCGTCGGCATACCGCCGGCCGCCGTGGGTGCCACGTCACGCGTGCGCTGCCGGATCGATGTCGCGGCATCCATCTGCAGCTGCGCCGCACGCAGCCAGATCGCCTCGGCCTGCTCGGTGGTCAGCACCTGCGGGAGCGGTGTCGCATTGGAGGCGGAGATGGCCTGCCCGGCGCCGTCGAGCGCCGCGCCGAGCGCCTCCGCGAGCGCTTCTCCTGTGGCAAAGCGCTCGGCGGGATCCTTCCGCAGGCAGCGGTCGATGACCGCCGCGAGTGCTGCCGGTACGTCCGCCGCAATTGAAGCAAGCAGCGGCGCAGGCCGCGTGGCGTGCGCCACCAGGACTGCCGACGGCGCCGAATCGTCGAAGGGAAGTCGCCCCGAGAGGAGCCGGAAGCCCACGACCCCGAGCGCGTAGAGATCGCTGCGGCCGTCGACCGCGGTCCCGCCGATCAGTTCGGGGCTCATGTAGTGCACCGTGCCGAGCATCTCGCCGTCCTGCGTGAGCGCGGCGTCATGCTCGCGGCGCGCGATGCCGAAGTCCGCGACCATCACGCGGCCGGTACCACGCTCGAGCATGATGTTCTCGGGCTTCACGTCGCGATGCACGACGCCGCGGGCATGCGCGTACGCCAGCGCCCAGGCGGTATCGCGCAGGATGCGCACGACTTCCGCGGGCCCGAGCTTGCCCTGCACCGCAATGCGCTGCGCCAGTGTTTCGCCGTCCACCAAGCCCATCGCGAAGTACGCAAAGCCCTGCACATCGTCCGCGGCATGCACCGGCACGATGTTCGGATGACTGAGCTGGGCCGCGGTCCGTGCTTCACGGAGAAAGCGCGCCTTGAGATCCCCGCGCGCGGCGAGATCGGGCGGCAGCACCTTGAGCGCGACGTCGCGGTCGAGCGTCGTCTCGCGAGCCAGATAGACGATGCCCATGCCGCCGCGGCCAAGTTCACGCCGCAACTCGAAGCGGCCGGCGAGTGCCGCGGCCAGGCCGTCCAGTGCACCGGTGAAGCTCACTCTGCCGCCTTCGGCTTCACGAGCGCATAGACGGGAATGCCGAGCGCCACGATCAGCAGCCCGAATGCGGAGAACTTCCGCTGCACCGGATCGGCGAGGAGTGCGGTGAGGATGCCGACGATCGCGATGATGTAGAGCGCCGGCAGCACCGGATAACCGACCGCCTTCACCGGCCGGGGCATGTCCGGCCGCGTGCGACGCAGCCGGAAGAGCGCCACGGTGGTGAGCCCGTAGAAGATCAGCGCCGCGAAGATGACGTAGTTGAGCAGTTCGTTGTACGTACCGGTCAGACAGAGCACCGAGGCCCAGGCCGCCTGCGTCCAGAGCCCGAACACCGGTGTCTTGGTGACCGGATCGAGACGCCCCGCGCGTGCGAAGAAGAGCCCGTCGCGCGCCATCGCGAAGTACGCGCGCGGCCCTGCGAGAATCAGCCCGTTGTTGCAGCCGAACGTCGAGATGAGGATCGCCACTGCCATGACGGTGCCGCCGATGCTGCCGAACATCACCTCGAACGCCGCCACACCGACGCGGTCCTGCGTGGCGAACTGAATGCCCCGCTCCAGCACCGTGGCGCCGTCGGCCGTACCGCCGAACGGCAGGATCTGCAGATACGCGACATTCGCGAGCAGATAGAGCACCGAGACAAGCGCCGTACCGAACGCGAGAGCACGCGGCAGATTTTTGGCCGGCTCGCGCACCTCGGCTGCGGCGAAGGTGACGTTGTTCCACGCATCGCTCGAGAAGAGCGAGCCGACCATCGCCGTGGCGAGCACCGGCAGGAGCAGCGCATTCCACGGGACGCCGCCCGTGAAGTTTGCCCAGTTGAGATCGGCGATCTCGGCATTGCGGAAGACCACGAGTCCGAGCCCGACGAGTGCCGCCAGCGCGCCGATCTTGGCGATGGTGAAGACCGTCTGGATGCTGGCGCCGAGCGAGACGCCGCGCGTGTTGATTGCCGTGAGCAGCAGAATCATGGCAATGGCCACGAGACGCTGATTGGAGAGGCCGATTTCGATGGCGCCACCGGGCATGCCCAAGCTGCCGAGCTTCAGGAACACCTCGGGTGAGGACCACGGAAGCAGCACGCCGAGAAACTTCGCGAACGCCACGCCCACGGCGGCGATCGTCCCCGACTGAATCACCGTGAAGAGCGTCCACCCGTAGAGGAATCCGGCGGCCGGATTGAGACCCTCGCGCAGGAAGACGTACTGCCCGCCGGCCTGCGGCATCGCAGCCGCGAGCTCGGCATACGCCAGCGCGCCCATCATCGTCATTGCGCCGGACGCGAGCCAGCAGAGCAGCAGACCAGCCGGGCCATAGCCGCCCAGCTGCCGCGCAATATCGGCGGAGACGATGAAGATGCCCGACCCGATCATCGACCCGACCACCAGCGACGTAGCGGCGAGCGGGCCGATGCCGCGGACGAACTGGGAGTCGGTGCATTCGGAAGGCGATGTCATAAGGGTTTCGAAGTCGAGGAAAACGTACGGCCGGAATGCGTGTCGGGTGTCAGCAGCATGCTCACTCGGCGGGCGGCACGGGCGGCTGCGTGCCGGCCGGGAGTGCCGGACGAACGGTTCCCGCGGGCGGCGGGAGCGCCGGCCGTGTGCCGGCCGGTGCGGGTCCGCCCGGCGGAGACGAGGGCGCGACGGCGCGGCCCATCTCGTCGATGACGGCTTCACCGGCGGCCGCGAGGCCCTTCATCAGCTTCTGCGCGGAGTCCATGGCGCCGAGCGTGCCGGTGATCGTATCGAGCGGCAGCTTGCCGGCGCGCATCGTATCGCCGACGGTATCGACGAGCCGCGCGAAGAGATTGTCGGGCCGCGCGCGCGCCGCGTACTTGCTCTCCAGAAACTCGACGTAGTCGAGCACGAGCACGGCTTTCTCGTCCGGCAGTGCGTCGAGGGCGCGGAGAATGCGCGCGCGCAACGGGTCAGTCATCCACCCTCCGTGATGCGCTCGAGTTCCACGACCGGCGTGCCCGTGTAGCGCGTGCGGCCGGTCCGGATGATGCCGCGCACGGAAAGCTCCGAGAGCGGCGCGAGCTTTCGGAAGCGTTCCGCCTGCTCCGGCGAGAGTGCAAGGTAGACGAAGCCGGGTTCGGGCAGTGGGCCGCGCACCAACGCGTACGGCTGCCCCAGCGGCAGTTCCGGCCGCAGCTCGTCGGCGGTACGCACCGCCACGAATTGCACGCGCCAGTCTACCGTCTGTCCCTCGAACTTGGCCGGTGTGGCGCGGACTTCGGCGGCCGTGATGATCTTGCCCGGCTCCGCCACGGTTCCGGAAATATCCTGTTCGCGCACCCAGCCCTCGAGTTGCACCTTCACCCAGCCGCCCGCCCGCGCCACCGTCTGCATCGTCGCGCCGGCCACCACGGTGCCCAGCTTTCCCTTGTTGGGGGAGAGGTAGACCGCCGATTCGCGCGCCAGTTTGATGCGCGTGGTCGTTGCGGAGTCGACGTCGGTCGGCAGCGATGCCGCGGCGGCGTTGCGTGATGTGTCGACCACGGGCGCGGGTACCGGCCTCGCGGAGGCCGGGGCGGCACCCTTGCCCGGCAGCGCGACTTTGGCAACGGCAGGCCCGGCGGGCAACGCCGCCACCGCGACCCACACGCTCCGGCGCACCTGCGCCCAGCTTCCCTTCGTGCCGACCTTCTGGAAGCCGGCGCCGGTGCGCAGCCGGGCGATCACGGCGCCATCCGGGGAGGCCCGGAGGTTCTCTCCACCGACCGCCGAGACGGCCACATTGAAGCCGTCCCGGTTGGACACCCCGACCGAGGCGCCAAACACCCAGCCCTCGAGCGGGAGTTCGCTGTAGCCGTTTTTTACCGGGCCCTTGGTGATTCGGGTACCGGCGGGCAGCACTGCCACGACCACGCCGCCCGGCGTCGCCGTGACCAGCGCTTCCTTGGCAAGCGGGACCGATTGGGCTTCGGCGGGAGCAGCGAAAAGCGCCACGAGCACGGCCAAGACTGACAGGCGTGCGGGGCGACGGCTAGATTGGCAGGCTATTGTCACGAGGGAAATCGTACGGACCGCGGAGGGGCATGTCAAACATCGTCGGCGGCGGCGCTCCCGTCGCACTGCTGGTGCTCGATGGTTGGGGGTACCGGAAGGCGCGGGAAGGCAACGCCATCGAGATGGGTCGCACGCCCTCGTGGCATCGGCTCTGGGAGTCCGCGCCGCGGACCCTGCTCGAGGCGAGCGGCCTGCGGGTCGGGTTGCCCGAGGACCAGATGGGCAACAGCGAAGTCGGGCATCTGAATCTGGGCGCCGGCCGCGTGGTCCCGCAGGACCTCGTGCGCATCAACCAGAGCATTCAGTCGGGCCAGTTCTACGACATTCCGGCCTTCGCGCAGCTGGCCGCCCATCTGCGGCAGACGGGCGGGACGCTGCATCTGGTGGGCCTGCTCGGGCCGGGCGGCGTGCACGCCATCGACCGGCACCTGATCGCCTGCGTCGAACTCGGCACCCGCATGCGCGTCCCGCAGATCGCGATTCACGGCTTCCTCGATGGGCGCGACGCCTCGCCGACGCTCGGTGCCGAGGTCGTCCGTACCCTGCTCGCCGACATGCGCCGCATCGCCGGAGACCGCGTGGATGTCGCCACGCTGGTGGGCCGGTATTTCGCGATGGACCGCGACCGCCGCTGGGAGCGCACCAAGCTGGCCTACGACGCGATCGTGCATGGCGTGGGGCAGCATATCGAGCACCCGATGCGCGCCGTGCAGGCCGCCTACCAGCGGCACGAGACCGACGAGTTCATCCATCCGGTGATCCACTACCGGAACGGCAAGCCGGTGGCGCAGATGCGCGACGGCGATGCGGTGATCTTCTTCAATTACCGCTCCGACCGGATGCGCCAGCTCGTCGCGGCGATGACCTCGCCGACCTTCGAGGGGTTCGATGTGCGCGGGCGGCCGTCGCTCACCGCGGTCACGATGACGCAATACGACCAGACCTTCGGCCTGCCGCAGGCGTTTCCTCCGTTCTCGATGGCGCGCATTCTCGGCGAGACGTTGGCCGACGCCCAGCGCTCGCAGCTCCGCACGGCAGAGACCGAGAAGTACCCGCACGTCACCTACTTCTTCAACGGCGGCCACGAACCGCCGTATGCCGGAGAAGACCGCCGTCTCGTCCCCTCGCAACGCGTGGCGACGTACGATCTTGCGCCCGAAATGAGCGCCTACGGCATTGCCGACGTATTGGTGCAAGGGATGGAGCAGCGCAAGCACGACTTCTTCCTCTGCAACTTCGCCAACGCCGACATGGTGGGGCATACCGGTGTCATGGACGCGGTGGTCCGTGCCGTGGAGACGGTGGATGCGTGCCTCACCAGAATTCTGGCCTGTGCCGAAGCGACCGGGACTCGCGTTCTCGTGACGGCTGACCACGGAAACGCCGAATGCATGATCGACCCCGTTACCGGCGGCGTACACACGGCCCACACCACCAACCCCGTCCCCTTCGTGCTGTACGGCGCGGGCGACGCACCCCTGCGGGTCGGAGGGGCGCTCTGCGATGTTGCGCCCACCGTGCTCAGCCTGCTCGGCATTCCGCAACCGCCCGAAATGACCGGGCGCGACCTGAGGCTTCTCTGATGCGCCGTTTCACGATCGCTGCTGCCGTCCTGCTTGCCGCCACCACACCGCTCGCGGCGCAGGTGGGCTACGCACCGGAGGCGTCGCCGTACCGCGAGATCACCGCACCCACATCGTTCACCGCGACCTTCGGCCGCTTCTCGAAGAACGGCGGCCAGTATGGCGTCGGGGCCAACAACGGCTTCACCTACGGGGCGCGTTATGCCTTCCGCGCCAACAAGTTCATCGAGATCTCGCTGGCCGGGACGAGGGCGGATCTCGAGCGCAACGTGGTGGACCCGTTCGTGCCGACGGCCAACCGCACCACCGGACCCTTCCGCGAATCGATGATCATCGGCGAGGCCGGCCTCACCGCCAACCTGACCGGCGGCAAGACGTGGAATCGCCTCGCACCATTCGTCGGCATCGGTGCGGGTGCAGCATTCGCCAATCGGTTGAGCAGCGCAGCGGTGGATACCTCCGGCTTCCGCGCCGGCACCCGCTTCGTCTTCACACCCCACGTCGGCACGCGCGTCTTCCTGTCGCAGCGCCTGCACCTGCGGCTCGAAGCGAAGGCGGTATTCTGGAAGCTCACGTACCCGCTCTCCTTCAGCAGCGTGCCGCCGTCGGAGCCGTTCGCCGTGCCGGTGATCACCAACAACACCTTCCGCGAGTGGACGACGAACGCGGTGCTCCAGGTCGGCATCGGGTACGCCCTCGGCATTCTGTGACGCCATGCGCGGGGTAATCCTCGCCGGCGGCGCGGCGTCGCGCTTCGGCGGTGCGCCGAAGGGGTTGCAGGAAGTCGGTGGCCGCCGCATTCTCGACCGCGTGATCGCAGCATGTATGGCCGCGTTCGACACGCCGCCGTTGCTCGTCGCCGGCGATCCGCAGGCGTCCGCCTGGCAGCCGGGGCTCGAGGTGGTGCCGGATCTGCTGCCGGGACATGGGCCGCTCGGTGGCCTGCTGACGGCGGTGGTGCGTGGGCCAGCCCCGGTGGTGGTAGTGGCGTGGGACATGCCCTTCGTCTCGGCAAGGCTGCTGCGACGGCTGGCCGATGGGCTGCACGAGGCCGACGTCTGCCTCCCCGCCTCGCCGGGAAGGCGCAGTGTCGAACCACTCTGCGCGGCGTACGGCCCGGGCTGCGAGCCGGCCATCCGCGCGGCGCTCGACCGCGGCGAACGGCAGCTTGTCGCCTTTCACCATACGGTCCGCACGACCATTCTCCCGTGGCACGAGGTCGCCGCCTTCGGTGATCCGTCTACGCTCTTTCTGAACGTCAACACGCCGGACGACCTGGAGCGCGCGCGTCTCATCGACGCCGCACCGCCGAGCCCATGACCGACACCGCGCTCACCGCTACTGAAGCCGTCAGACGCATCCTCGCCAAGGTCGTTTCGCAGCCCGCTGTCACGGTGCCGCTGGACGATGCGCTCGGCCTGGTGCTCGCCGAAGACGTCACAAGTCCGCTGGACCTCCCGCCGCATGCCAACTCGGCCATGGACGGCTACGCCTGCCGCGCGGCCGACGTGCGTGGCGCCTCGCAGGAGCGGCCAGTGCGCTTGCGCGTCGTCGAGCAGATCGCGGCCGGCGCCTTCCCGACCCGTCCGATCGGCGTCGGCGAGTGCGCGCGCATCTT
>Ga0163144_10016761_pt1 | contig 14989 bp, 11 predicted proteins | sample OliLak19BULKMAT1_FD_123175 | JGI IMG/M metagenome (GOLD analysis project Ga0163144, IMG submission 123175) | Freshwater microbial mat bacterial communities from Lake Vanda, McMurdo Dry Valleys, Antarctica - Oligotrophic Lake LV.19.BULKMAT1 | ecosystem: Environmental > Aquatic > Freshwater >... | reverse complement strand
GGGCATGTCGGCGGCAAGGAGCCGTTTGATCAGGGCCATGTGGACTTGGAAATTCTGGCCGGCATTACGGTCAAGACCAAACAGGTGGAGCGGGTAGCCGAAGCGATTGGCCGACAGGTGGAAGCAATCGCTCAGACCGGACGCGCAATGGCGTTATCCGGCAAAGTTGTGCCCTTCAACCAACCTGTGCCTAAGCTCTACATCGCTATCGACGGGACGGGAGTGCCGGTGGTACCCGCGGAAACCGAGGGGCGGGCGGGCAAGGACGAAAGCGGCAAAGCCAAAACGCGCGAGGCCAAACTGGGTTGTGTGTTCACCCAATCGAAGGTAGACGCGAAAGGCTTCCCGATTCGAGATGACGCCTCGACTTCGACGAGCTACGCCGGCGCGATCAAAACAGCGGAGGTCTTTGGCCCACGTATCTATGCCGAAGCCCTGCGCTGCGGGTTGCGGCAGGCAGATAAAGTGACCGTGCTGGGGGATGGCGCACCATGGATTTGGGGCATTGCCACCGAATACTTCCCCTTCGCCATCCAATGCGTGGACCTCTATCATGCCAGGCAACATCTGGCGAGTTGGGTAAAGCCGCCTACGGTCCCAACAGTATCGAGGCAAAACAGTGGAGTGATAGCCGTTCCGGCGAACTCGATGCCAGCGACGTGGAAGCGGTGATCGATTCAATGGAGCAGATCGAGCCTCGGGACGACCACGCGCGGGACGAGATCCGAAAGGCAATGGACTACTTCGAAAAGAATAAAGAGCGGATGCGATACGCATCCTTCCGAAGCTAAGGTTTGTTTGTCGGTTCCGGCGTTATGGAAGCGGCTTGCAAAACCATAGTCGGCCAGCGGCTCAAACCTTCTGGCATGCGCTGGACCGTCAGCGGCGCCACTAAAATCATTGCACTCCGCTGCTGCCAGCTAAGTGGCCGCTGGGAGGAATTCTGGGAAACACGCTCCGCCGGGTAACCCCTACCCACAAATTTGACGCACACCCGCGCTCTTGTTAGGATTTGATTCTCTATGCCCCGAATCGTAATTCCCGACGATGCTCCACCAGTCATGAGCGCCAGCGGAGCCTATCGCGCGCTCCTGGCGCGATTGCCGGTCGACTACTCCGATACGCTGCCCGGCTCCGAAGCGGAGCTCATTGGACGCATACGTCTGGCGGACGTCGTGATCAATATCCGATCCTCCTCGCGGTTCACAAAGAAGGTCTTCGAGCAGTGTGGGGAACTGCGTCTGCTCTCGATCTGGGGGACCGGCACCGATAACGTGGATCTGCCCGCCGCGGCAAGTCACGGTGTGACGGTGACAAACACGCCCGGCGTCTCCGCGCTCTCCATCGGCGAGCACTGCCTGGCGCTGCTGTTGTCGGTTGCGCGCCGCATTCCGCGCACGGACGCGCTGATCCGCGAGGGGCAGTGGCCCAAAGGGCAGGGCGTGCAGATGCACGGCAAGACGCTGGGAATTGTCGGGCTCGGCGCAATCGGCCGGCGATTCGCGCAACTGGGAGCAGCCATCGGAATGCGAGTCATCGCCTGGACCATGCACCCCGATCCCGCGCTGGGTTTTGAATTGGTCCCGCTCGAAACGCTGCTTCGCGAAAGCGACGTCGTCAGCCTGCACCTGCGGCTCTCGGACGAAACTCGCGGCATGATCGGTGAGCGCGAATTCAGCATAATGAAGCCTTCAGCGATTTTGATCAACACGGCTCGGGGGCCGATTGTGGATGAGGGCGCCTTGGTTGACGTTCTGCGGACTGGCCGGCTGGCTGGCGCGGGTCTCGATGTGTTCGATGTCGAGCCGCTGCCGGCGGAACATCCATTGAGGCAAATACCGAGCGCAGTGCTGACGGCGCATTCGGCTGGGGTGACACCGGAAGCCCTGGAAGCGGGTCTGCAAATGGCGGTGGATAACGTGTTCCACTTTCTGGATGGCAACCCGGCGCACGTTGTGTGACTTCGAATCGAGCAGTTTTTTGTTGACACATCGGCTGAATCGGTGGTATTTATCATCATTGATGATCTAAATGAGTTCCAAGGTGCGGCGTGGGCCGCGAAGAGGTGACCATGCAGAAGCTTATTCGGGTCTTAGTGTTCTCGTTCGCAGCGCTGCCGGTGGTGGCGCAAACCCTAGGCGATATCACGGGCGAGGTCCGCGATCCTGGCGGGGCCGTGATTCCCGGGGCGGCCGTGACCGCAACGAACTCAGCTACAAACGCGACACGTTCCACCACGACAAACGAAGCCGGCCTTTACAGCATTCCGTCGCTTCAGCCCGGCGCTTATGACGTGCGGGTGCGGATGGAAGGGTTCGCCACGGCGGTGCGCGGCGCGATCCCGCTGCAGGTGCAGCAGACGGTCCGGGCCGACTTCACAATGCAGCTCGGCGATGTCAGGCAGACCGTCGAAATCAAAGCCGAGGTCGGTCTGCTCGACACCGAGAGCGTCGTCGTGGGCACGGTTATTGAGAACAAGCGAATCCTGGAGTTGCCCTTGAATGGCCGCAACTTCCTGCAGCTTGTTGCGCTCACGCCAAACGTCAGCTTCGGCTACCCAGCGTCCGGCACGGCCGGCGGTCGCCAGGGTGGCATGCGCACCCAGCAGACCATCTCCATCGCGGGACAGCGCAATTTCAGCAACCGGTACACGCTCGACGGCATTGAGAATACGGACGTCGATTTCGGCACCTATTTGTTCTTGCCCTCGATAGACGCGCTGCTGGAGTTCAAAGTCGAATCCGGAATTCTTCCCGCGGAATTTGGCCGCCAGCCGTCCCAGGTGAATGCGTCCACCAAACCGGGCACCAACAGTTTTCACGGAGCGCTTTTTGAGTTTCTCCGCAACGATAAGCTGGACGCCAGGCCGTTCGCTTTCACCCCCGTCCATATCGCCAAAACACCGCCTTTCAAGCTGAATCAATATGGCTTCACGATAGGCGGACCCGTGCTGATCCCCAAGTTGCTCAATGGCAAGAATCGCCTGTTCTTTATGTCTAACTTCGAAGGGCTCCGCGACCGCAAGCAGCAGCTACTGGTTTTGACGGTTCCGGTTGCGAGCATGCGCAACGGTGATTTTACTCAGTTTGCGAATCCGATCTACGATCCCGATACGAGGACAGGACCGCGCGGCTCGGTCACGGCGCAACCCTTTCCAGGGAATGTGATCCCGCAGAATCGGCTTAGCGCCACTTCACGGCAGTTGCTCGAATTCATTCCGCCGTCGAATATTGCAACTTCCACGCTGTTTCGCAACTATCAGACCGCGCTAAACCGAGTGATCGACCGCGACCAGTTCACACAGCGAATCGACTGGGTGGAGAGCACCGCCTCAACCTGGTTTGGACGATATAGCTGGAGTAACGAGAAGGAGCTGTCGCCGGGTCCCGCGGGTGCCGGCACGAAGCTCACTTCCCAGGTGAAGCAGCTTGCCACCAACAATACCCGGGTTTTCTCGCCAACCCTGGTGAACGATTTCCGCTTCGGCTACAGCAAGTTCTTCAACAGCAACGGCACCGAGTTGGCGTTCGTCCGCGACGTGCTGAGCGAGCTCAAAATCCCTGGTTTCCCTTCGTCCGTCCCAAGCACTTGGGGCATCCCGACGCTTGGCATCGCGGGTGTCGGAGACTTCGGAAATGGAACGAACGGCCCCAACGATACCGACAACCGGCGCATACAGTTCGTGGATAACCTCTCGTGGATCCGTGGAAAGCACTCCATGCGCATGGGCGCGGAGATCCTGTCCGACGATTACAATGTCGTCGGGAATGCTTTCATTCGCGGGGTCTTCACCTTCAATGGGACCTCCACCCAGAACCCGGCCGCGCGCGCGGGCACCGGCAGTGGGATGGCGGATTTCATGCTCGGCCGGATGGTTTCCAATATCGGCGTGCTCGACCTCGCTACGGTCGGATTCCGCGCCGTCAGCCAGTACTATTATTTCGACGATTCCTGGAAGGTTACGCCGCGCCTCACCGTCAACCTGGGTTTGCGCTACGAGAATACGCCTCCGTTCAAGGACAAGTTGGGAAGGGCCATTAACGTTCACCAGCCGTTTTTCGACACTGCGGCTAACGTTCAAGACCTCAGCCGCCATCCCACTTTAGTGCGGATCGGGAAAGGCGATTTCTATGAAGGTCTTAGCTCCCGATTCAATCCGGCGATTAAAGTTGCGCGCGATGGAAGGCTTGGCGAGCGGCTCGTCTACCGGGACAACAACGATTTCGCGCCGAGGGTAGGCGTCGCCTGGAGCCCCACTTCGAAATGGACGGTGCGATCTGGCTTCGCCGTGTACTACTCCCAGGAGATCGCCAACGCGCGCTTCGACATTGGACGGAACATTTCCGCGAGGCGCGAGGTCCAGGGCGATATCGACTTTCCCAACCTGAGCTTTGCCCAGCCCATGGGGGCCTCGACCACTACCGCCCAGATCAATACGCCTGGTGTGTTCGGCAACGTTCCCTATCGCCGCACGCCGTATACCCTGCAATGGGTGTTCAACCTGCAGCGGGAATTAATTGGCGGGACATTGATCGAGGCCGGTTATCTCGGTTCGGTCAGCCATAAGCAGGAGATGCTGGTCGGGACGAACTTTGCGCGGCCGGCGGCGAGTGGCGCGGTTCAGCCGCGCCGGCCCTATCCGCAGTTCGGCTCCATTCAAATAGTCGAGAACCAGGGCAACGCGACTCACAATGCGCTCGGGATCAAACTCCAGCGGCGATTTAACCAAGGGCTGACGTACCTGCTCTCGTACACCTTCGCTCGATCCATCGATATCGTGAGCGGCCTTCGCTCGAACGCGAACGATGTCACGTTCCCACAGGACACTTTCAATCCGAAGGGCGACCGGGCGCTTTCCGCCTTCCACGTGAAGAATCGTTTGGCTTACTCGACGTTATACGAGATTCCCATCGGCAAGGGCAGGGCCCTGCTGAACCGCGGCGGCGTGTCGAATGTTGTTCTCGGCGGATGGCAGATCGGTTCGATTGTGACGGTGATGAGCGGCAATCCCATGAACATTCGCGTCGGCCGCGACCAATCGAACACAGGCGGCTTCAACGACCGGCCGGATGCAACGGGCCAGCCAATGAATTTGCCGCGCGGCGAGCGCACCACCAGCCGCTGGTTCAATACGAAGGGCGTCGTGCTGCAGCCGTTCGGTCAATACGGCAATGCCGGCCGGGGCACCGTTACCACGCCCGGACTAATGCAGTGGGACTTCAACGTTCAAAAGACTTTTCCGCTCATCGCGGAACGCCATCGTCTCGAGTTCCGCTTTGAGGCGTTCAACTTCACTAATAACTCAAACTTCGAGCGTCCTGGATTTCAGCTACTAGATGCCGACTTCGGCGTGATCAGCGCTACACGGGTACCGATGCGCGAGCTTCAATTCGGGCTAAAGTACGTGTTTTAAATCACGCGCTGTCGCGCCGTTACCGCAATCGACCGATGTCCTTAGCGGATGCCTGCCTCGTGAGACTTTCCGAAATCCACAGTTCTCAATCATTGAGTCGCAATATTCAGTAAATAATAGCGAATCCGCCGTCGGGACGGGCATAGGCGACTCCGAAGCTCCAGGCCGCGATGGCCTCGACACGGCCTTGCTTACCTTTCGGCTTGTCGGCTTTATCAAATATCTGCCATGCCAGATCGCCACCCTTGGCCCAGCCGGTATTCTCGGTCCACGTAAGAATCGTTTCGTTGCCTGAATTAGTCGCCAGCCAAGGATGTTTCCGCTTGCGGGCGGCGCCGGGAGGCGAAATCGGCTCTGAATACTTCAACGTGGCTGGGTTCAAATGGGAGAAAAAGACCTGCTCTTGCGTCTCCCAGGCAGCCAACAGCCCGGCGGAGCCCTCGGCAAAGTGCATGCTGCTCATCGGGCATGCCCCGATGTTCCAGGGATGGAGCATTGTGCTGCGAAAGGTTTTGCCCTGGTCGCTGGACGTGAGCAAATAGATGTCACGATTTACGATCTCCTTAGCCGAACGATAGAGTATCGACACGCGGTTTTCACGATCCACGAAGACGCGCACGCCGCAGCACGCGCAAGCGCCGGTCGACGCCTCGGAAATGGGCGCCTCCTTGGCGAACGTTTTTCCTCCGTCGCGGGAAATAGCCAGCCAAACTCCACGTCCGGCCTCTCCTTCGGCCGCGCCGGCAGTCTTTCCATGCCACGAGACATAGACGTTTCCCCCGCGATCGGCGGCGACGGAGCCGCCTCCGTCCAGCCCGAAAGTGCGCTGCATCAGATTGCGCTGCGGCTCAAAAGCGGAGCCGGCGTCGTCGAGGCGCGAATATAACATGGGGGTGCCGTTGAACGGACTGTCGGCGGCCTGTTCGGGATTGAGCGGTCCTTTCGGTGTCGCTTTGGAGGATCCGTTCCAAGCGACATGAACTTGTCCGGCCTTACCCAAGGCAAGCTGCGCACCCCTGATAGTTCCAGCGGCGATAGCGCTTTCCGGAACGCTATTGACCCGGAGGGGCGCGGAGAATGTATTGCCGCCATCGCTGGAAGTAACGTAGTAAATGTCGCCGGCCTTCGAATCGCCTGTGTAATAAATAAGGTGTACAGTCCCACGATCATCCAGGGCCACCTGGGGCTGTATGCCTCCATTCGGCACGCGGATCAGTTTTATCTTTTCCGTGTCCGGCGGTTCCGCGCCAGGCAAGCCCGGAGCAGCCACGAAGAGTGAAATCGCAAGTGCGAACATGGCGTGATTTTGCTTCATACCCAATAACGATAGCGCATTTGGCGATCATCAGCGGTGATCTTGTGCCTTTCGAAAAATTGACAACTCCGCGAATCGTGTGCTAATCATCAATAATGAACAATGCGTGTAAAGCGGGGAGTGAATGGAAGAATTGACTGCTAACGACGCGAATGGCCTTGATTACGCAATTCTAGACAGTCTGAATACCCATGGCGAGCCGATGGGGTCCGGGACGTTACATTATACGCTGCGAAAGCACGGTGCCACCCCGAGCGTACCCACCATAGGGCGGAAGCTGCGCGATTTGGAACAGCGTGGACTAGTGGCCAAAGTCAGTGTCGAGGGGCGCATCCTGACCACGGCGGGCCAGAAAATGCTCAAGACCATGCAGCAGGAACGGCAGCGGGAGCTTTCGGGGGAGAAACTGCTCAAACTGCTTCGCAGCACTGGCCGCAAAGACATTATCGATCAACTGAACTCGCGCCGATTGATCGAAGGGGAAGCCTGCGCGCTGGCTGCGAAGCATGCGACGGCCGATCAGATTGAGCGCTTGGAGGAACTGGTTCGGGAGGCGCGCGAGATGGTCGCGCGCGGGGAAATGGGCGTGAAACAGGACACGGATTTTCATGACCTGATCGCCGAGATCTCGGGCAACAGCGTGCTTGCCGCCATCGTGATTATTTTGCGCTCTCAGGCGTGGTTGAACAGCGTGATTGCAGCCATTCGTTCAAGAGTTGGAACGTCGCTGGTGGTGGATCACGACGATGTGATTAAGGCCATCCGGGAGAAAGACCCGAAGCAAGCCCGGGAAGCGATGGAGAATCATATGACCAGACTGATCTCCGATGTGGATCATTACTGGGAGCAGTTCTTTTCGCACGATCACCGTTGAGTGAATTAAGATTTCTCTCCGCCGCGCAAATCGAGTCCGTCGGGCTGCCGGTGGAGGACTGTGTTTCGCTAATCAAGCGGACGCTGGAGCAGCATGCCTGGGGCTTGCTGGAAATGCCGCCGAAATCAGGGGTTCATCCGCCGGAAGGCCGTCACGTGCATGCGATGTCGGCTTTCCTGCCGAGTTTGCCGGCACTTGGGATGAAATGGATCGCCGATTTCCCTAAAAACCCATCTTTGGGTCTGCCAACATTATCGGCGTTAATAATTCTCAACGATCCTGCCACCGGCGTACCGCTGTGCGTTATGGACGGCGCCGGAATTACAGCCGCGCGCACCGCTGGAATGACTGCGGTTTCGCTACTCGCATGCGCGCGGGACGACGCTGAGTCGGCCGCCATCATCGGAACGGGAGTGCAAGCCGCCGCCCACGCGCGCATACTTCCGCTCATGTTGCCGGGTGTGAGGAAGATTCTGGTGGTTGGTAGTCGATTGAGCAAAGCGGTTCGCTTTTGTCAGGATACGGGATCGCCGAGGTTCATTCCTGTTGCAACCCGCAAGGAAGCGGTGGAAGGCACCGACATCGTTGTCACGGTAACCAATGCGGTGCGGGAACCATTGCTCGAGCCGGAGTGGCTCAGGCCCGGCGTGACGGTGGTGGTGCTGGATAACGGTGGTAAAGAGACCCGCATCCTACCGTTCGTCGACCAAATTTTCGTAGACGACCGGCGGCCGTTCGAAAGTGAAGAAGTCCGGCATCGATTCCCTACCGGCGTTCCGCGGCTGGACGCGGAAATAGGTCAAATCCTAACTGGAAAGGCCGTGGGCCGGCGTGAAAAGCGGGATCGCATTCTGATACTTAATCTCGGCATTGCGGCCTGTGACATCGCGGTGGCCGCCGAAATCCACCGGAGATCGGTCGAGTTAGGAATCGGATCGAAGCTATCGCTTTAGGCGAGGAGCGAAGGAGCGAACACTAGCTTGACAACGAATCGCCGCTAATGCTATTCATCATCAATGAGCAGCTTCTTCAAGCGGGGCCGCTGGATGAGGTGATGAAATGAAAATGGGCAACTGGAGCGTTTTCATGGGCGGAGCCTTCGTCCTCCTGGTGATCGTTGCGCGTGCCCACGCCCAGGACGCATCGGAGTTTTTTGAGAGCCGCGTCCGCCCTGTACTCGTCAATAACTGTTCCGCCTGCCATGCGAATTCCCAACTAGGAGGACTGCGGCTCGATTCCCGCGAGGCAGTTTTAAAAGGAGGAAAGTCAGGCCCCGCCATAGTTCCCGGAAAGCCCGAGGAGAGCCGTTTGGTAGTCGCCATCAATCAGCCGAATGCCAAACTGCGGATGCCCTTGGGAGGCCGGCTCAAGGACAACGAAATCGCCGACCTGACGAAGTGGGTGAAAATGGGCGCGCCGTGGCCCAGTGGATCGATGGCGAGAGCGCCGGATGCAAGCGGTCCGATCAATCCCCGGCACCGCCAGTTCTGGTCTTTCCAGCCGCTCCGGAATCCGCCGCCACCACCGGTCATTAATAAGTCCTGGCCAAAAAATGAGATCGATCGCTTCGTACTCTCGGAGCTTGAGAAGCGGCGTTTGAAACCGGCTCAACCGGCCGATAAACGAACGCTGCTGCGGCGCGCCACGTTGGATCTCACCGGATTGCCGCCAACGCCAGAGGAGGTGGAGGTCTTCCTGTCGGACAGTTCCCGGAACGCTTTCGAAAAGGTGGTAGACCGGCTGCTCGTTTCGCCTCAATATGGGGTTCGCTGGGCCCGCTTCTGGCTGGATGTGGCGCGTTATGGAGAGGACGACATTCGAGGCAGCGTCGAACCACCCAAGCCCGTTTACCCCAACGCGTGGCGATATCGCGATTGGGTAATCGACGCTTTCAATAACGACATGCCTTTCCAGACATTCGTGAAGGCGCAGATCGCGGCGGACTTGCTTCCCGGCACAAAGGACGAACTGCTGGCAGGCCTCGGCTTCTTAGGATTGGGCCCCTGGTATTACGACACGGCCGATCCGCGGGACGCGCGGGCTAACGAACGCAATGACCGCGTGGACGCAATCACGCGCGGGTTCCTCGGCCTAACGGTTGCGTGCGCCCGATGTCACGACCATAAATACGATCCGATCACGATTCGCGATTATTATGGGTTGGCGGGAGTGTTCGCCAACACGGAGTATGCGGAGGTCTCGCTCGATCCGCAAAACGCCGTAACCGATTACAAGAGCCACCAGCGAAAAATCACCGGTCTGGAAAACGCAATCCAGCGGTTCCTGGAAACACAAACCGCCGAGTTAGGCGAGATTGAGGCCCATCAGACCTCCGCCTGCATGAAGGCAGCCTGGAAAATCGTGGGTCCGCAAAAACTAGACCAGCGCCTAGCAGCCGAAGCATCGGACCTGGACGCGGGCGTGCTTGAGAAATGGGTCAAATACCTCGGCAATTCGCAAAAGGATCACCGCTATCTGGAGAAATGGGAGGAACTGCTAGCTCGTGCGGCGTCGGCGGATGAGATTCTTCGCTTTGCGGATGAATTTCAGAGCCTCGTGTTGGCCATCATTGCCGAAAAGAAGGCAATCGACGAGGACAACCAACTCTTGATAGCTCAGGCTAATCCTGAGAAAAAGAAATTCGGGCTGGCGGATGAGTCGAGACTGCTTCCGAATCGTTTCTCAAGCGTCGAAGATTACTGTGTCGGCTGCAACCTTGCGGTTAAATTCATCGCGCGTGACAAGTTCGTTCTGTGGCGCGACTTGTTCGCTCCCCGGCGCCGGCTGGCCGACAACGTCACGTGGACCGATGAGGGCGTTTTCTACTTTGGCGAAGCCAATTTAGAGCGATTCTTAAGCGGGCCGTGGAAGAAGCACTTGGACTCGATGCGAGCCCAGTTAGATGCTTTGAAAAACAGTTCACCGCCGCCGTATGCGTACCTGCATGCCGTTCAGGACGTTCCGCATGCGACGGATTTGAAACTGCATCTTCGCGGCAGTCCCTACAATTTGGGCGACGAGACACCGAGACGATTTGTGGAGGTCCTTTCGGGGCCGGGATCCGGTCCATTTTCGAAGGGAAGCGGGCGGCTGGAATTGGCCGATGCCATTGCCGCCCATCCACTGTCCGCCCGTGTCATGGCCAATCGAATCTGGGCGCACCATTTTGGCAATGGCATCGTAGGCACGTTAAGTAACTTTGGACAAGTGGGAGAACGTCCCACGCACCCGGAGTTGCTTGAGTATCTCGCCACCGAGTTGAGAACCACTGGATCGCTCAAATCGCTCCAGCGAGACATCATGTTATCCGCCACCTATCAACTTGGAAACGAACAATTGACGCCCAATTTGGCGGCCGACCCGGAAAACCGATTACTCTGGAGAGCAAACCGCCGCAGGTTGGATGTCGAAGCGATCCGCGATTCCTTGCTGTTCGTCTCCGGTAATCTGGACCTCAAGGTTGGAGGGCCTTCCACGGAGTTGACTGACGGCAACAACCGCCGCACGATCTATGGCAAGGTGAGCAGAGTTAAGACGAATGAGCTGCTTGCGCTGTTCGATTTCCCCGATCCCAGTGCGAGCAGCGAGCGCCGAAACGTCACGAATGTGCCGCTGCAGCGGCTATTTTTCATGAATAGCGATTTCATGGCCCGGCTAGCCGAGTCTTTAGTCCAGCGATTGCAGATGAAGAACACCGGCGATGCGGGCGCCATAAACCGAGCCTATCCGCTGCTGTACGGCAGAGAGGCTTCGGATCCTGAAGTGGAATTGGGGCTGCTGTTCTTAAAGAGCCGGGGCGGTTCGGGTTGGCGAGAGTACGCGCAGGCCCTGATGAGTTCCAACGAGTTTATTTTTATCAACTGAAACGAGGGTTTTGCCAAATGGTTAACCACGGTTTTGTACTGCCGTCGATAACTCGCCGCCGCGCGCTGTGCAACATGGGCGGAGGATTCGGCTTGGTTGGCCTCGCGGGACTTCTGGGCCAGGGTTTCCCGGCAATCTCTCAGAGTTCTGCGCCAGCGCCGATGGCGGTCAAGCCGCCGCACTTCCCCGCGCGAGCCAAACACGTGATTTTTCTGTTCCTCAATGGCGGCCTGTCCCAGGTCGATTCGCTCGACCCCAAGCCGATGCTGGACAAATACAATGGACAGCCATTTCCGGGCGGGAATTTGCGCAGTGAACGGAAAACGGGCAATCTGATGAAGTCGCCTTATCGCTCTCGTAAATACGGACAGAGCGGACTCGACATGACGGAGATTTTCCCCTTTCTCGGCGAGTGTGCCGATGACATATGCGTGGTTCGATCGCTGCATACCGAGGTGCCGAACCACGAGCCCTCCCTGTTCATGATGAACTGCGGAAACAACCAGGCGGGTCGGCCCGCGCTGGGCTCCTGGCTAACGTATGGTTTAGGAACAGAGAACCAGAGCCTGCCGGGATTCGTAGTGCTCTGTCCAGGTTCGCCCGTGGTGGGCCCTCCCTTGTGGAACTCCGCATTTCTTCCGGCGGTCTTCCAGGGAACGCACATCTCAAACAAAGAAACCGATCCCCGAAAGCTGATCTATTACATCCGCAATGGCACGATCAGCCTGACGGATCAGCGCCAGCAATTAGAACTGGTCGCCAAGTTGAATCAGCTACATCTCGAACGGCAGAAAGAAGCCGATCCGCAGCTTGAGGCATGTATCCAATCGGCGGAAATCGCCTATCGAATGCAGACGGAAGCCCCTGAGGTATTTGACATTGCCAAAGAGAGCGAGGCTACGCGCACGCGGTACGGCAACGGGGAATTTGGGCGAGCCTGCTTGATGGCGCTGCGGCTGGTCGAACGCGGCGTTCGCGTGGTCCAGATCTATTTCGGCAACCAGCAACCGTGGGACACCCACACCGATATTCTGGATCAAGGGAAGCTCGCGGCTCAGGCGGACCAGCCGATGGCCGCCTTGTTAAAGGACCTGAAGAGCCGAGGACTGCTGAACGAAACACTGGTGATCTGCGGAAGCGAATTCGGGCGCACGCCGGTAGTCGAAACCGGCGCGAAATTCGGGATTCAAAACGGCCGCGATCATAACCCTCACGGCTTCTCCATGTGGCTCTCCGGCGGCGGTGTCAAAGGCGGCATGACGTACGGCTCAACTGATGATTTCGGCTTCAAGGTAGCTGAGAATCCCGTCCATGTGCATGACCTCCACGCTACGCTGCTGCATCTCATGGGGCTCGATCACGAGAAGCTGACCTATAGGTATAGCGGCCGCGATTTTCGTTTGACCGACGTCAGTGGGACGGTAATCAAGAGTATTCTCGCGTAGCCTACTTTTGCCAAGCACTAAGATGGAGAGCAGCCCTCCGTGCCAATATCAGTTGAGACACTCCCCCGGTCGTATTTACTGAGCAGGGCGAGACAAGGAATCACCTGTGTTGATGAATGGAATCTCGACAACTACCTCGGCCCGATCCTGAGTTCACGGCCGACGCCAAGCGCCGGACATTCACCTCCGACTACAAGCTCCGCATTTTGGAGGAGACGGATGCAGCGGCGGCGGCTGGAATGATCGGGGCGATACTCCGCCGCGAGGGACTGTACTCGTCTCTGTTGGCAACCTGGCGGCGGGAGCGGCAGAATGGAACGCTGCAAGGGATCCGCAAACGGGGTCCGCGTACTGAGCCGGTCGATCTTCGTGACGAGGAGTTGCGCAAGTTGCGGCGTGAGAACGAGCGCTTGGCCAGCGAACTGAGCAAGGCTCACTTGGTCATTGAGGTCCAAAAAAAGTAGCCTTGCTTTGGGAGCAGCAGGTGGGGCCCGGAAGAGAAATCGTCATGAGCGCGGTGCTCGAGTTGATTCCCACAACCGGCGTAGAGTTCGCCTGCCAGGGACTGGGCGTCTCCCGGGCGTCGTTTTACCGGCGCTATCCAATAGAAGGGCCTGCAACGGCGGCCCTTTCTCAGGCTTCTGCTTCCGCTTCGGGGGTCGAGCAATCGCCGACGGCGATTCAGGAAACTGCTCAACCGCCACGGTCCTTCCGCGCTCTCTCGCGGGAAGAAGAACAGATCGCTCTCGATTGCTTGCATTCCCCGCGTTTTCAGGACTGTGCGCCTGCCGCAATCGTCGCCATGCTGCTCGACGAGGGCATCTATCATTGATCATTGCTCCACTCGAACCATGTACCGGATTCTGGAGCGTCACGGCGAAACCCAGGAACGGCGCGCCCACCGGATCCACCCGGTCTATGCGAAACCCGAACTGCTCGCCAACGGACTCAATGAGGTCTGGATCTGGGACATCACCAAGCTCCGTGGACCGGTAAAACACAGCTACTTCCATCTGTACGTAATCCTGGATATTTACAGCCGCTATGTGGTCGGCTGGACCGTTCAACAACGGGAAAGCGAGGACTTGGCCAAGGACTTCATTGAGGAGACGATCATGAAATACGACATCCCGCCGGGCCAACTTCTGCTCCGTGCTGATCGCGGGAAGGTGATGCGGTCCAAGCTGGTTTCAACGCTCCTCGAGGATCTGAACGTTTCAAAGACCCACAGCAGGCCCTACGTCTCCAACGACAACCCGTATTCGGAGAGCCAGTTCCGTACCCTCAAGTACAGGCCCGGCTTTCCCGACAGGTTCGGCTGCTGCGAAGACAGCCGCGCATTCTGCCATCAGTTTTTCGCCTGGTACAACGGGCAACACCACCATTCCGGGATCGCGATGCTGACACCGGCTACCGTCCACTTCGGCCAGACGCAAGGGGTGCTCACCGGCCATCAAACCGTCCTCAATGAAGCCTACCGGCTCCATCCTGAGCGCTTTGTCCGCTACGCCCCAAAGCCAAAATCGCCGCCTGCCCGGGCTTGGATCAACCCGCCTGCCTCGATAGGCGAACAAACATGAAACCTCACTAAACTTCTTCATGCCGGTGTCTCAAAACTATTGACACGCGCCGCAGCACAAAGTCGGGGGTCAACCAAGGAATTGCCTTTGAAATCAACAGCGAGCTCCAGTCGCCAAGCCAGTGTGATCGCCAAAAACTCCAATGTTTCGATTGGGCAAAAGCGAATAAGATGGGTCATCTCCCTTGGAATCATGCGCATGCGATACTCACCCCCGACTTTGTGCTGCTCTCCTAACCTGCCGGGCGGGTGCTTAACAATGGGCTCAAATCGCGATCTTCTCTATTTCTTCCAGGGTGAGCACGTCCGAGGTCCGGTCATAGAGCTTGGTGGTTCGCGGGGAGGCATGCGCGGCAATGGCCTGCGCCTTCTCAATGAGAGCGCCAGGAAGCCGGGGGTCAGTACACGAAGTGTATGATTTCCAAAAGGCCGAGATCCGTTGACCTCGGCTTTGCCCGATCAAAACATTGGGTTTCCGACGAAGGGGACTGTTCCGCAG
>Ga0163144_10016760_pt1 | contig 14989 bp, 8 predicted proteins | sample OliLak19BULKMAT1_FD_123175 | JGI IMG/M metagenome (GOLD analysis project Ga0163144, IMG submission 123175) | Freshwater microbial mat bacterial communities from Lake Vanda, McMurdo Dry Valleys, Antarctica - Oligotrophic Lake LV.19.BULKMAT1 | ecosystem: Environmental > Aquatic > Freshwater > Lake... | reverse complement strand
CGCAGCGCCTCGGCATCGAGACGCCGGAGCGGATAGCGCCAAAGCAGATGGTTCTCCGGGTCCGCGGGGAACGCGTTTTCCCGCAGCGCGCTGGACTGGCGGTAAGTCGCGGAGTGAAGGATGAGCCGGTGCAGGGACTTGACGCTCCAGCCGGCGCGGATGAATTCCGTGGCGAGCAGGTCGAGCAACTCCGGATGGGTGGGACGCGCGCCGGTCAGGCCGAAGTTGTCCGGGGTGGTGACCAGGCCGACGCCGAAGTGTTGTTGCCAGATGCGATTGACGGCCAGCCGCGCGAACGTGGGATGTTCCGCGGAGGTGACCCAGCGCGCGAACGCCAGCCGGCGCCCGGAAGATTTTCGAGCGGGAAGTTCGGGCCCGGCCGGGTTGAGGGACACCCGCGCGGAGAGGACCGCCGGCGCGGAGGGAGGCGCTTCGCGGCCCGGGTTGCCATAGCCGCCGCGCACGAGCAGATGATGCGGTGGCGGCGTCGGGGTCAGGTCGGTGGCGATGGCGAGTTCCGGGAGGGATTCCGGTCGTTCGTCCTCCTTTAGTTTGAGCGCCTTTTTGAGCGACTCAGACGCCGCGCCGAATTCCGGGAACCGCCGGGCCAACTGTTCGTCCCTGGTTTGCAGCACGGCGTCGTTGGTCTTGAGGAGGGACTTCATCGATTCGGAAAGTGCCTTTTCCTTCGTGTCGACCGCCTTGCGGATTTCCTTGCGGAGCGGTTCGGGAATTTTTTCCAGCGCCTCGTCCTGCACGAGTTTGCGGTAGGGCGCGGCCAGGCCTTCGAGTGCCTCCTTCTTCGCCTTCAACTCTCGCTCAAACCGCCGGGTCTGTATTCTGTTTTCCTCCCGTTCCGCGCGGGTGCCGATGCTGACGGCACGGTCGTTGGGCTTGCGCCATTGGTCGTGGTTGTAGATCGGTTTTAAGATCGCCTGCAGTCCGTAATACTCATCCTGCGTCACGGGTTCAAATTTGTGATCGTGGCACCGGGCGCATTGCACCGTCAGTCCCAGCAATGCCGAACCGATGATTTGCACGTTGCCTTCCAGGACCGCATACCGGTCCGCGCGCAACTCCGCGGCATTCCCATCGCTCTCGCCGGTGCCGTCCGGGGCGTTGCGCAGGAAATGGGTCGCCGTCAGCAATTCGGTCGTCGCCGGCGTGATATCGTCGTCGGGCGCGTAACCGGCCAGTTCATCGCCGGCGAGTTGCTCCCGCACAAACTGGTCGAACGGTTTGTCGGCATTGAAGGAGCGGACCACATAATCGCGATACTTCCAGGCGAGGGGCCGATCACTGTCGGCGTCGAAATAACCGTTGGAATCGGCGTAACCCGCCACATCGAGCCAGTGCCGTCCCCAGCGTTCGCCGTAGTGGGGGGAGGACAACAATCGTTCGACGAGCTTTTCATAGGCATCCAGTTGGCGGTCGGCCAGAAAGGCCGCGATTTCGCCGGGGGAGGGAGGCAGTCCGATGAGATCAAAGCTCACCCGTCGAATCAGGGTGGCGCGATCGGCTTCGGGGGAAGGGGAAAGCCCTTGCTTCTCGAGTCGGTCGAGGACAAAGGCATCGACGGGGGTTCGGACCCATTGCGGTGCCTTGACGACTGGTCGCCGGGCCGCGACCGGCGCCTGGAAAGCCCAGTGGGAAACGGCTTGGGGGAATCGCGGGGTATTCGTCGGCGGAACCGACGCTGGCTGGGCGGGACTCCCGGCGGCGGTGAGGCCGCTCGTCACCACGAGCAGCAAAGCAGAAAGCGACCGGAAGGATCTCACAGGGTCGGTGCTCCGGAGGTTGCGGCACTCCACCGCCGGGGGCGCGTCTTCCGGCCCGGCCCCGCCCCGCCGCGGCGATCCTCGATCCTACTTGGCGCCCTGATCGATCCAGGCGCGAACCAGGCCGACCTGTTCGTTCGTCAAGGGCTCTCCCTTGTCGGCGGGCGGCATGGCGTCGTCTTCGACCAGGCGGGCCACGGAGAAGACCAGGACGCTTTCAGCGCTTTTACCGGGCACCAGGATCTTTTCCTCTTTGCTGCCTTTGAGCACCGCCTCGAGGCTGTCGACCCTCAACTTGCCCTTCTGCTTCTCGGGGCCGTGGCATTTGAAACACGAGGCTTTCTCAAAAATGGGTTTGATGTCGGCCGCGTAGGTCAGGTCTTTTTTGTCGGAAGGCGGCGGGAGTTTGCTGATATCCACTTTCTCGGCAGCCGATCCGACCGACGAGGAGAGCGCGAGCAGGGAGGCCACGCCGAGAGTGAGGGTAATGAATTGCTTGGGCATATATAACGAGTTCCTAATTTCCGGACAGTTTCCCCAATGTCCTGTCCCTCGTCAAAACATTTAGAACCATGCCAAGGCGTGTCTCCCGTTGGCTGGGTTAACCCCCTTTTTGATGGGGCTTCCTGTTTGACTTCCGTTCAATGTTCCGTGATAGTCCCGCACTCGTGCGGAAAAAGGTTGCCCAGGTTCTGGTTGTGTTTTCGCTGGTCTGTGCGATCGGCGGGAACTGGGCGTTCCTCCAGTCGGTGGCGTGGCTGGGCATGTTGATGAACTACTCCCACGACACCACCCTCGTCGAGGCGCTGCAGAAGACTTTCGATGGACGGCATCCGTGCAAGCTTTGCAAAGTCGTCCAGGACGGCAAGAAGTCGGAAAGCGAACGCGCATTGCTCAAGGTCGAAACCAAGCTGGACCTGTTGCTCGTGCGGGCCGCCTCCTGGCTAAATCCTCCTCCATCCCTGCGGGTGCTGCCCGGTTCCATCCTCGTGCCCCAGGTCCGATCCGAGTCTCCTCCCACGCCACCTCCCCCGCTGGCGTAATCCCTCTTCTGTGCCCGCTCCGGCAGTCCCTGCCTGAGTGGAGCTATTCCTTCACCGCCGCCCCGCGGGTGGCCTGGTGAAATCTTATTCCACTTTCCACGCCTGGACGCCCGTGGCGTCCATGGCCAGCTCAAAATGAAACGACAACGTCGGGGCGGGTTCACGCTGATTGAATTGCTGGTGGTCATCGCCATCATTGCGACCCTGGCGGCGCTCCTGCTCCCCGCTTTGGCCCGGGCCAAGGGGCGCGCCTGGTCCACCGCCTGCCTGAATAACCTCAAGCAGATCGGGATCGCCAGCGCGCTTTATGCGGATGATCATGAAGATGCGCTCCCGCGCTCTTCCCACACCGGGCAGTCCTGGGTCAGCAGCCTGGAACCCTACACCGATGGCACGAACCTTTGGCGGTGCCATCGCGATCCGCACCCGACCCGTCGTTTCAGTTATGTCTGGGTGAACGGCGCCGACTTCGTGGCCAATTCCGGTTACGTCAAGACCCTCGAGTATACAAATGCCGGCCGGTTCGCCGGCTCTTACCAGGGCGGCATCACGCCGACGGCGCTGCCGGCCACCGCGACCAACTCCGGGCCCGACCCGGCGGCCGCTGCTTTTGGTTCCTTTCTTCAGTTCAGTCTCTCCTGCCTGAGCGGGCCGGTGGGCGGCGCCTTTGCCTTCCGGGATACCGGCGCCACCAACCCCAGCGTTTCCCTCAGCCCGGGCCAAACCAGCACCAACCTTTGGCGGCTCAGCGAAGGGGCAGGTGCGCCCGGCGCCGATCCCTGCGGACACCTGCACGGACGCCGGTTCACCGCGACGAAGCCGGGGATCTACAAGGTGGGCTTCACCGCCTACGACACCTCAACCAACGGCACCGGCGGCGGGCCGATCCATGCGCCGTCGTTCGAGGTGCCGATCCAGTTCCAGGCGGGAGTGACCATCGCCAGCATTGAACCGGATGTGGCGGAGGGCCGGGTTCGTTTGCGCTTCGGCGCATGGGCCGGCTTTTCGTGGCAGGTCGAATCGCGCGACGTCCTGGTCGGGTCGGGCGTCTGGGAACCCGTGGGCGTTCCCATCGCGGGCAATGACCTCTTCATCGAGACAATCCACCAGAGTCCGCAAGGCCAGCAACGCATTTATCGCGTCACCGGTACTCCCGTCGAGCAATGAGGGAAACGAGGCGTCGCCCGTGCGTCGCGCCGTTTTCCCTGAACTCTAAAAACTCCATGAGCGAACAAGTTTACCTGGGCGTGGATCTCGGAGCGGAGAGTGGCCGGGTCATGGCCGGATGTTGGAATGGGCGGCAGATGCGGTTGGAAGAGTTGCATCGCTTTGCCAACGGCGGCGTCTGGCTCGGCGAGACTCTGCGCTGGGACGTGCTCCGGTTATGGACGGAAATCGAGCATGGGTTGACGCTCGGTGCCCGGCGATTCGGCGGGGCCATTCGTTCCGTGGGGGTCGATGCCTGGGGCGTGGATTTCGTGCTGCTTTCCAAAAGCCACGAGTTGCTCGGACTGCCCTTCCATTATCGGGATGCGCGGACGCGCGGGATGATGGCGCGGGCATTCGAGCAGGTGCCGCGCGAGGAAATTTTCGCGCAGACCGGCATCCAGTTCATGGAAATCAATTCGCTCTTTCAACTCCTCGCGCTGCAACGGGACAGCCCGCAGCTGCTGGAGGTCGCCGATTGTTTCCTGACCATTCCGGATTTCCTGAACTGGCGCCTCTCCGGCCAGCGAGTCTGCGAATTTACCAACGCCACCACGACGCAATGTTTTCATCCGACCAAAAAGGCGTGGTCGGTGGACCTGCTTGGGCGGCTGGGTTTGCCGGTGCCGATCTTTCCCGCGATCGTTTCGCCCGGCACGCGGCTGGGCCCATTGCTGCCGGGGGTGGCGGCCCGCACCGGACTGGGGTCGGTCGAGGTGATCGCGCCCGCCACGCACGACACCGGGTCGGCGGTGGCGGCGGTCCCGGCGCCGCCGGGCGGGCGCAGCGATTGGGCCTACCTCAGCTCGGGAACCTGGTCATTGATGGGCATGGAAAGCCGGACCCCGGCACTCTCTGCCCGGGCCTTGCAATGCAATGTCACCAACGAAGGAGGCGTTGATGGGACCTATCGCGTCCTGAAGAACATCATGGGGCTGTGGCTGCTGCAGCAGTGCCGGCGCGCCTTCGCCGGGCGCGGAGAGCATTTTGACTACGCGACGTTGACAAAACTCGCCGGCGCGGCCCCGGCCTTCCGCTCATTCATCGATCCCGATGACCACCCATTTCTCAACCCGCCGGACATGCCCGGGGCGATTGGGAATTTCTGCCGCGCCACCGGCCAGCCCGTGCCCGCATCCCCCGCCGAGCTGGCCCGATGCATCTACGAGAGCCTCGCCTTGAAATACGCCACGGTGCTCGACTCGCTGGAGGAACTCGCCGGGACCAGGATTGAAGTGATCCACATTGTGGGCGGCGGGTCGCAAAATGCCCTCCTGAACGAATTCACCGCCAGCGCGTGTGGACGGCGGGTCATCGCGGGCCCGGTCGAAGCCACCGTCCTCGGCAACCTCCTGGTCCAGGCGAAGGGCCAGGGAGAGCTGAAATCGCTCGCGGAGCTGCGCGAGGTGGTGCGCCATTCCAGCGAGTTGCGGGAGTTTCACCCCCGCTCTCCCGAGGCCTGGCAGGAGGCGCGGGCGCGTTTCGCGAACATAATGGACGCGGCCCGGCCGGCGTAGTCGACCGCACAAATTTCTCGTCTCGCCGGCGCCGGCGATTATCCTGCGGCCATGCACTGCTTCGACCACAATGCCACCGCGCCATTGCTGATGGCTGTTGCGGGAAAGCTTGAAGATCCCCTGTTCACAATCATCCCCCAACTTGCATGAATCCAGTGCCCGAACCTGAACGGTCCCGTTCCTTGATGGGCCGCCGCGCAGCGCTCCGGCAGCTCAGCGCCGGAACTCTCCTCGCCCTCGGGTTATGGCCCGGCGCCTTGCGCGCGGCCGGCAACGGGCAGGGCGGCTCCTTCCGCTTTGTGGCCATCAATGACACCCATTACCTCACCGATCCATGTGGCGAATATTTGCGCGAAGTGGTCGGGTCGATGAAACAACGTCAGCCGGAGCTTTGCTTGCATGGCGGCGATCTGACGGACAAGGGCGAAGCCCGGCACCATGCCGGCGTCAAATCCGCCTTCCGCGGACTTGGCGTTCCCATCTATCCGGTCATCGGCAACCATGATTACCTCACCCCGACCGACCGGCGCGCCTATGTGGAGACCTTTCCGCTGCGGGTGAATTATTTTATTCGCCATCGCGGCTGGCAAATCATCGGGCTTGATAGCAGCGAGGGGCAGCGTTACGAAAAGACGAGCATCCAGCCGGCCACGTTTCGATGGCTCGATGACTATCTGCCCCGCCTGAGCAAGACCCGACCGACGATTTTGTTGACCCACTTTCCGCTCGGCGCCGGCGTGCAGTATCGTCCCGTCAACGCCGATGCGTTGCTCGATCGGCTCCGGGATTACAACCTGGTCGCTGTCTTCAATGGCCATTACCACGGGTTCACCGAGCGCAAGTCCGGGAACATGGTGCTCACGACCAACCGCTGTTGCTCGCTCCAACGGGGCAATCATGATGGGACCCGGGAAAAGGGCTACTTCCTTTGCACAGCGGCCGGGGGCGTGGTCACCCGCGAGTTCGTTGAACATCAGTCCGCGATCAAGCTGGCGCCGAAACCGCCGCCGAAAGCATGAGCAAGGCTGTCGTGGCTGGCGGTGCATTCACCCGCTCAACGCGAAGGCCAAATCCAGGTCCGCGGCGGCGCGGTTTCTTGAACTTATTCCAGGGGTCGCACCGACACCGCGCAGGCTTTGTACGAAGGCTGACGTGAATAGGGATCAAACCGCGCCAGGGTCAGGCGGTTGGTGGCTTCATAGTGCATGGGGATGAAGATCTGGCCCGGCTGTACGCTCGGGGTGACGAAGGCCCGCGCTTCCAAAGCGCCGCGGCGGGAGGCGACAACGACATTGGAATTGGCTTTCACGCCGAGCCGTTGGGCGTCCGTGGGATGGATCTCGACGTAGATTCCTTCCGGATAATGCTGTCGCAGCACCGCGCTTTTACCGGTCCGCGTTTGCGTGTGCCACTGGGCCGAGGTGCCGCGGCCCGTCAACAGCACGAACGGAAAAGCTGCATCCGCGGGTTCCCCCACGTCCATCGGCGCCTCGAAAAGAAACCGCGCCCGGCCATCGGGATGAAAAAAAACGCCATCGGCGAACAGGCGCCGCTCGACGGGGGGGAGTTCCGGGCTTCGGGTTCCCAGTTCCGGGTTCATGGTTTCCGGTGGCAGCCCGAAACCGGGATGTCGATACTCGGAACTCGAAACCGGGAACCCGGGACCGTCCGCCGCCTGCCCCGCCCACGGCCATTGGATGCCCCCGCACTCGTCGAGCATCCGATAGTCGCGGATGCCGGAGATGTCGCACGGTTGTCCGCGGGAGAGGCGCTTCATGATTTGGAAGACCGCCTCCGGCGAAGTCCAATCCTTGAATATCTCGCCGCAACCCCAGTATTGGGCGACCAGCCGGAAGATGCTGAAATCCGAAAGCGCCTGTCCGGGGGCGCGCGCCACCTTTTTGACGAGGCCGATCCGGCGTTCGGAATTGATGAAGGTGCCTTCCTTTTCGCCCCAGCCCGCGGACGGAAGGACGAGATGGCCCTGTCGGGCGGTCTCGGTATTGGCATACATGTCCTGGACCACGAGGAAATCGAGGCGCGCGAGCAGGTCGCGGCAGCCTTCCTGATGGATCCACGAATGAGCAGGATTGGTGGCCACCACCCAAAGACCCTTGATTTGGCCGCGCTCGATTCCCTCGAGGATTTGATCGTAGGCGAGACTGTTCCGATCGGGAATTCGTTGCAGGTCGATGCCGAGAAGGGTGGCGACTTTGCGACGATGGTCGGGATTGAGGAAATCGTGGCCCCCGAGCAGGTTGGTGGTGTTGCTAAAGAGGCGGGAACCCATCGCATTGCACTGGCCGGTGATGGAATTGGCGCCGGTGCCCGGCCGGCCGATCTGGCCGGTCATCAGCGCCAGGTTGATGAGGGCCTGGGTGGTGCGGGTGGCCTCGTGCCCCTGGTTGACTCCCATCGTCCACCAGAAGGAGACGCGCCGGCCGCGATGGATGGATTCGGCCAGGCCATTGATTTCTTCGACACTCAACCCGCAGTCGGCCGCGACCTGTTCGGGCGCGAACTCCTTGACGAATCCGACAAAGCTGTCGAACCCGTTTGTGTGTTGGTTGATGTAATCACGCTGGATCCAGCCGCGCTGAATCAGGATGTGGGCGAGCGCGTAGAGGAGCTTCAGGTCCGATTTGGGACGGATGGCGTAATGGCGGGTCGCGGCGGTGGCGGTTTCGGTGCGGCGCGGATCGATGACAATGATCTCGGGCTGGTGCCGGTTGCGGAGCACGCGCTGCCAGAGAATCGGATGGGCGATGCAAAGGTTCGAACCGACAAACACCAGGACATCCGATTCCTCGAAGTCCGCATAAGTGAAGGGGGGCGCGTCGAAGCCAAAGGATTGCTTGTAGGCCGTGACAGCCGTGGCCATGCACTGGCGGGTGTTGCCGTCACCGTGAACCATGCCCATCCCGAATTTCCCGAGCGCGCCGAGGAAGGCCAATTCCTCCGTGCAAATCTGGCCGGTGCCGAGCCACGCGACCGCTTCCGGCCCGTGCTGGTCCTGGATGGCCTTGAAGCGCACGGTGAAGACCTGCAGGGCGGTGTCCCAGTCCACCGGCTCGAGTTCGCCGCGGGCATTGCGCAGAAGCGGCGTGACCGCGCGGTCGGGCGAGGCGAGGGGCGTGAGCGATTCCCAGCCTTTCGGACAGGCCATGCCGAGGTTGACCGGGTATTCCGCGGTCGGCGTCAGGTTGATGGCGTGCCCGTCCCGGAGATGTACGTTCAGCCCGCAACCGGTCGAACAAAAGCCGCAGACGACATTGGTGGTGGCGTCGGGTTGCAAGCGCGCGGGCACCTGGCCCAGCCCAAAGTCGGCCGGGTGCAGGACCAGTTCCTGCGTGAGCGGACCATCCCGTTGACGGAGCAGGGATGGCGGGAAGGGCAGGGTCATGCGGCGATCCCTCCGGGCATTTTCACCGGTTGCACGGCGATAAAGAAAAGCCGGCGCTCGAGCAATTCGCCGCCGAGCGAGAGGAGCAGGATGAGGGCGGCGTGAATGAAGGGAAGCAGGCTGCCCGGAGCGGCTGGCCTCGAGGAGGTCATCCCCAGCGCGAATACGGCCGGCATCAAAATTCCACCGACCAGCCCCAAGGCGACCCGCGACCGGTGCATCAGGCCAAGTCGACCTTCCAACAGCCGCGCTGTCTTGTGGAGCGGCGTGAATTCCTCATTTTGCAAATGGCGAAAAATCGGCCATTCGCTAGCGAGTTTGGCCACGGTGCCGAAGAGAACAAGGAGGGCCAGGCTGGCCGGGAGCGGCGACGGGCTCCCCGTGCCCACGGCGAGCACCAGCGCCAGAGCGGCGCCCAATAACGTTGCGGTGGCCATGAATTTCGGTCCTGACGAATGCAGGCGCCAGTAGGCGCGCTGGGTATCGTGATAGAGCATGGCCGAGGAGAAAACCCCGAGCCATCCTGTGACGACCGTGGCCCAACCGAGCTGGTCCGGCAGCCAGGTTCGTTGCAACGGTGGGAACCAAAGCAGGCCGGTGTGCAGGAGGGCCAGTCCCGCGAACGCGCCAAATACCACGATCTCCCGGCTCAACCACGAGCGGCGCAAGCCCAGAAAAGCGCGCCAGGCCCCGAAGGGACGGCCCAGGTGCAGGGTGCTGATGCCCAGCGCCAGCAAACCGATCCCGAGGGCGGCAAGGCCGAGTGCGGGACGCAACCCGGGCGCCGCGCGGTATTCCACGACCTGGGGTAACACCTGCTCCAGGGTGAAGGCGCCGACCGAAAGTTGCGACAGAACCAGCATGAAGCCCAAGGGCGTGTGCGCCGGTTGCGGATGGAGTTCCTGTGCGTCCGCGGCCGCGAGCGATTCAGGCAGGGCATGCGCGGACCGGTATCGCGTCGTGGGAACCGTGTAGGCCGGAGCGGGGGAACCGGGCAGAAACAAATTGGTCGCGCTGGCCGATTCGCGGTAGGTCGCACTCATCGACGCTTGATCCACGACGGTGATCCGGATGGCTTCGTTGGGACAGGCCTGGACACACGCCGGCGCTTCCCCCGCCGAAAGACGGCTGCTGCACATGTCGCACTTGCGGACGATGCCAAGGCGTTCCGAATATTTGGGGACGTCGTAGGGACATTTGAGAACGCAATACTGGCACCCGATGCACTGGTCATCGAGGTGCTTGACGATTCCGGTGACGGCATCCTTCTCATAGGCGAGCACCGGGCAGCCATTCAGGCAGGCAGGATCGACGCAATGATGGCAGGCCGTGGTGACGGTGCGCTGGACTGGCTTGAGAAAGGTGCCGCCATGGAGGAGCCCGACGTTGCGCCAGGTTTCCTCTTCATCGAGGCCATTCAAGCTATGGCACGCCGTGACGCAGGCCTTGCAGCCCGAACATTGATCGAGGTCGACTTCGAAGGCGTATTGGGCCCCGGGCCCCGGCTTGGCCAGGAGGATGAGATCCCGATAATAGCGCGTCTGGACCGGTTCCGCGTGGCGGTCGTGGCTCCGGGAAAACTTATCGACCGCCGTGAGCGACTGTTGCTCCGCCAACAACGCGTCGACGAGTGTGATGGTTTCGTCCGGAATGGAGGAGGATGACGGATCGCGGCGCATCGGCTTTCCGTGGAGTCAGCAGGTCAAGCTCCGTGAAACCTTGCTTCCGGTTCATTGTTTGAATCCGGTGAATGAATTGGGTTCATGCCTGGGCGAAGCGTGGCGGCAGGCGTCCCGCCTGCCGTAAAGCCGGGCGTCCCGCCCGGTGGCCCTGGCAACTCACCGCCAGTGGAAGCGAAATTTTCCACGATCAACCCGCGAAGCAATGCCCTCTTCCCCCTGAATCCGACCGTCAGATCCCTAGCATTCTGCACAAAATCCTACAGGACTGCCCGGCGTGCGTGGCCGGTCCTTGAGCATGGGCAGAGCGGCAGCTCCGCCCTACCAGTTCAAATCAAATCATGGTAGGGCGGGCGCTGCCGCGCCGCCCAAACTTCTGCGGGACTTTCGAGGCGACAAGGGGCGGTTATTCGACCGCAACCTTGGGGTTGAGAACACGGGAGAGGAATTGCCCGGTGTAACTCGCGGCGCATTGCGCCACCTCCTCCGGGGTTCCCTGCGCGATGATGCGGCCGCCTCCGGAGCCGCCTTCGGGTCCGAGATCAATGACCCAGTCGGCGGTTTTGATGACATCGAGATTGTGTTCGATGACGATCAAGGTGTTGCCGGGCGCGCGTAATTTGAAAAGCACTTCGAGCAGCTTCGCCACATCGGCGAAGTGGAGGCCCGTGGTGGGCTCGTCGAGGATGTAGAGGGTGCGTCCCGTGGCTTTGCGGCTCAATTCCGCGCCGAGTTTCAGGCGTTGCGCCTCGCCGCCCGAGAGGGTGGTGGCCGATTGACCGAGACGAATGTAGCCGAGGCCGACTTCCGCCAGGGTGAGGCAGGCATCGAAGATCTGGGGGATGGCGCGGAAAAAATTCACCGCTTCATCCACGGTCATGGCGAGGACATCGGCGATGTTCATGCCCTTGTAATTGATCTCGAGCGTCTCGCGATTGTAACGACGTCCGGCGCAGGCTTCGCACGTGACATACACCGGGGGAAGAAAATGCATCTCGATCTTCAAGAGGCCGTCCCCCTGGCATTTCTCGCAACGACCCCCCTTGACGTTGAAGCTGAAGCGTCCGGCGCCGTAGCCCCGGATTTTGGCCGACGGCAGGCGCGAGAAGAGATCGCGGATGTCATTGAACATGCCGGTGTAAGTCGCCGGGTTGCTGCGCGGCGTGCGGCCGATCGGGGTCTGGTCGATGACGATGACCTTGTCGAGGAGTTCCTTGCCGCGGATTTCCCGATGGGCGCCAGGCCGTTCCTTCGAGCCGAACCAATGGCGGAACAGCGCGCGGCGCAGGATGTCATCGACCAGGGTGCTCTTACCGGAGCCGCTTACCCCGGTCACGCAAGTGAGGGTGCCGAGGGGCAGGCGGACATCGATGTCCTGGAGGTTGTTCTCGGTGGCCCCGATGATTTCGAGCCAGCCCTTTTCATCCGACGGCTTTACCCGCTTGCGGGGCACCGGGACGGAGAGTTCGCCGGTCAGATATTTGGCGGTGAGCGAGCGCGGGTTGGCGATGACCTCGGGTACGGTGCCGGCGGCCACGAGTTCCCCGCCGCGCACCCCGGCGCCGGGGCCGAGGTCGATGAGATAATCCGCCGCGCGCATGGTGTCCTCGTCGTGTTCGACCACGAGGACGGAATTGCCGATGTCGCGGAGATGGCGCAGCGTCACGAGGAGTCGATCATTGTCGCGCTGGTGCAGGCCGATGCTCGGCTCGTCGAGGATGTAAAGCACGCCGACCAGTCCGGCGCCGATCTGGGTGGCCAGGCGGATGCGTTGCGCCTCGCCGCCACTGAGCGTGCCGCTTTCGCGGTTGAGGGTCAGGTAGCCGAGCCCGACGTTTTTCAGGAAGCCGAGGCGCGCGCGGATTTCCCGGGCGGGTTCGGCCGCGATCTTCTGTTGAAACTCCGTCAGTTTCAGGCTGCCAAAGAACTCGTCCGCCTGGTCCACCGACAGCCCGCACACGTCCATGATGGAGAGCCCGGGAATTTTCGGCTTCGGATTCCGCCCGCCCGTTTTCGCGCTGGAAGAGCGCGCTTTCGTTTCGGAACCCGGAACCCGGAATTCGGTCCCGGCCTGGAGGGTTACGGCCAGGACTTCGGGCTTCAAGCGCCGTCCCCCGCAGGCGTCGCAATGCTGGGGGTTCATGAACGCCTTGAGCCGGTTCCGGGTGAACTCGCTTTCGCTTTCCTGGTAGAGCCGGTCGAGGTTCGGCAACACGCCCTCGAAAGGGCGCGTGACGGTGCTCATCTTGCCGGCGCGCCAGAAATGGAATTCGATCTCCGCCTCGCCCGTCCCGAGCAGGAGCAGCTTCTTGAATTCCTCCGGGAGATCCTTGTAAGGGGTTTCCAGGCTGACGCCCCCATGCGCCGCCACCGCGCGGAGCATGCTCTTGTAATAGACAATCATCCGCTTGCCTCCGCGCCGCCATGGCAGGACCGCTCCGCCTTCGAGCGACCGCTCGGGATCCGGCACGACCAGCGTTTCGTCGAAGACGAGTTTCTGGCCGAGGCCGTGGCAGACCGGGCAGGCGCCGGCCGGGGCATTGAAGGAAAAATGTTTCGGCGTGAGCGTCTCAAAACTTTTCCCCGTGGCCGGGCTGTAATTGCGATTTGAGTGCAGCGTCTCCACCCATTCATCAGAAGCATCCGCCGCGGGAGGGCGGGGTTCCACCGGGGGGGAAGCCGGCCGGCCTTCCAATCTCACCGCTCGTTTTTCGGCCTCCTTCGGGGCCTGCGACAAGACCAACATCCGCCCTTCCCCCCATTTCAAAGCCATTTCCACCGAGTCGCCCAGGCGCGTGCGAATCTTGTCGTCGATGACGAGCCGGTCCACCACCACGTCGATGCTGTGCCGGGTTTTCGGGTCGAGTTTGACCCGGACGTTGGCCGCCAGTTCGACAAATTCCCCGTCGATGCGGGCGCGGACAAATCCCTCCCGGGCCAGCCGTTCGATCACGTCGCGAAATTCACCCTTTTGCTCGCGGACCGCGGGTGCCAGCAACATCACGCGGGTCCTGGGCGGCAGCGCGAGGATTTTGTCGACGATATCGCTGGTGGTTTGCGGCACGATGGGCACCCCCGACTCGGGGCAGTGCGGCTGGCCGACATGGGCGAAGAGGAGGCGGAGATAGTCGTAAATTTCCGTGGTGGTGGCCACCGTGCTGCGCGGGTTCATCCCGGAGCTGCGTTGCTCGATGGCGATGGCCGGCGAGAGGCCCTCGATGTAATCCACCTCCGGCTTCTGCATCTGATCGAGGAATTGCCGGGCATAGGCGGAAAGGCTCTCCACATATTTGCGCTGGCCCTCGGCGTAGATGGTGTCGAAGGCCAGGGACGATTTGCCGGAACCGCTCAGGCCGGTGATGACCACCAGCTGGTCGCGCGGGATGGAGAGCGACAGGTTTTTCAGGTTATGCTGGCGGGCTCCACCGATGCGGATGAATTCCTTACCCATGATGTGCGAATGGATGCTTCAAACTATCCAGCCAGCTTACGGGAGATTTTCCGGGAAGCAAAGGGAACCCCAAAACCGCCGGTTAAATTTCCTGCGCCGGGACGGGCGCGGTGATTTCCAGGAGGGCCGTGCGCAACGCGATGGCGGAGGCAAAACGTTCGGAAGGTTCCGGACAGCAGGCCTTGAGAATCACGCGGTTCAACTGCATGAATTGCCGGGTCTGGCTTCCTTCCATCAAAACCGATTCCAACGTCGGAAACCGGGTGGGCTGGCTCCCCGTGCTGATGACGTAGAGCAACATGCCCAGGCCATAAATATCCGCGGCGACCGTGCCTGGCGGTTCCGGCCACGGGGGCATGAAGCCCGGCGTGCCGGCAAAGGTGGTGACCTGGTCTGGCGGTTTGGCGGCGCCGACCAGCCCCACATCCGCCAGCTTCGGCCGGCCATTCACAAACACCACGTTGCTCGGCTTGATGTCGCGATGGGTCAGCCCCTCGCGATGCAGGAACTCCAGCGTCTCCGCCAGGTCCGCGCCGATCCGAATGCATTCCCCCGCCTCCAGCCGCCCGCCGGCCGCGGCACTCCGCGCGCGGAAAAGATCGCGGGGCGCATAGAGCCGGGGATCCTTTTCCCAACCGGCATTGAGGGAATCCCCCAGCTCCATCACGTAATAGAAATAGCCCTCCTCCTTGTGGCGGCTCACAAAATCGACGCGCAACAAGCCGGGATGTTTGTCCGAAACCGGTTTGTATCTGCGGATGCCGTTGAATTCCGTTTCGTAGGACTCCGAATCCTTGCCAAATTTCGAGCGATAAACCGCCTTGAGGGCCTGCCATTGGCCCACCGCGTTGCGGGCGAGCCAGACCTTGCCGAAATGGCCTTCGCCAAATGGGTCCCCGATGATTTCGTAGT
>Ga0163144_10016759_pt1 | contig 14989 bp, 10 predicted proteins | sample OliLak19BULKMAT1_FD_123175 | JGI IMG/M metagenome (GOLD analysis project Ga0163144, IMG submission 123175) | Freshwater microbial mat bacterial communities from Lake Vanda, McMurdo Dry Valleys, Antarctica - Oligotrophic Lake LV.19.BULKMAT1 | ecosystem: Environmental > Aquatic > Freshwater >... | reverse complement strand
GCCGTCACCTTTGCCCCACCAGGCGTCCTTCACGTGACTGTGGTAGATGCGGTTCTTGGCAGCGTCCTTCGAGCCGAACGTGTAGATGAACTTCACGTAGTCGACGCCTTGGTAACCGAGGTGGGAAGGGTCGAAGTTGAAGCCGAAGCGCTTGTGGTTCTTTACGGCGTCCATCGCACGCTGGGCCGACACGATGTCGAACGCGATCTCGGTCGGGTGGACCTCGAGCGCGAAGTTGACGTTTTCCTTCTCGAACGTGTCGAGGATCGGCCCGAAGCGCTTGGCGAAGTCGTCGAAACCCTTCTGCCAGTATTTCTGATCGGTCGGTGGGAAGGCATAGATGCTGTGCCAGATGCTGCTGCCGGTGAAGCCATTCACGACCGGCGTGAAGGCGGTCTTGTCTGGTCGGGCATCGAAGAACTTGCGGGCAGCCTTGGCGGTGTCGGCGAGGCGCTTGGCGGCGCGCTTGCGCACGCCTTCCGGTTCACCATTCCCCCAGATTTCCGGCGGGAGAATGCTCTTGTGCCGTTCATCAATCAAATCGCATACCGCTTGCCCCACCAGATGGGCAGACACCGCATAGGACGACAAACCGTTGTCCTGCAGGATTTCCCACTGCTGCTTGACGTACTTTTTGTCCTTCAGCGCCTTCTCGACATCGAAGTGATCGCCCCAGCAGGCCAGTTCCAGACCGTCGTAACCGAAGGCCTTGGCTTTCTTAGCCAGCGTTTCCAGCGGCAGGTCGGCCCATTGGCCGGTGAACAGGGTGACGGGACGTGCCATGATGCGGTTCTCCTCTTCGCGCGTAATTTCGTAAACGTTCGACCCAACGATCGGGGCAGCATCACAACGGAGGGCGCGATTGGTGTCAACGGTGGACAGACGATCGCGGTGATTATCGCTTCCCCTTGGCCGGTCGGACGACCGCGTCCATGCCACTGACCAGCAACACTCCAACCGACAGCGCTGCCAGGTCGACGACACTGAAATGCGTGCCGATCGCCGCCCGGCCGACTGCGTTTCCACGAATCAAGTTCAAGGGCCAACCGGCGTACAGTTGCGTCGCTTCGACGCCCAGCGCGATCACCAACGTGACCATCGCCAGCAACTGCGTCGACCAATACGGTCGCAGCACGCCCAGCACGCAGAAGACGCTCGACGCCCACAGCAGATTGCCGGCCGTCTCCTTCACGCCCCCGGGCATCCAACCGTACCGCCGTTCACCCCACCACGCGATAAACGCCAACCCGACCAGCGCCAGAAGCATAATGACGGCCCGAATCCGTCCGCGGGTTGGTTTGGAGAGGCTCACGGGAGGATTATCGGCTAGCCGACACCGGCCGTTTGACAACTCACCGAACGACGCGTGTAATCGGACCCGAACGCCCCAGGAATCGCAGGAGTGGCGGAATTGGCAGACGCGCGGGATTTAGGTTCCCGTACCGAAAGGTTTAGGGGTTCGACCCCCCTCTCCTGCATTAAACACCGCAGACCCCCCCGCGGTCGGCGCTACCTCGCTGGGGTCAGCTCTTGGCGCCCAGGCCCTCATCATTCGTGAACTTGCGCAGCGACCTGACGAAGTTCGCCGACTCGTCAGCCAGCAGCACGACCTCGGCGCCGTCGACAAAGCACACCTTGCACCCCTCGGGCGTCAGGTCCACCCGTGTCACGTTGGGCAGGTTGATCAGGCGATCCCGCGTCTTCACGAACGGCTTGTCCATAGGTCTATCTCCGCGCCCCCTGCGACACACTGCTGCACTGGGTTGACGAAAAGGCCCGGCCGACGCTAACACCCGTTCGCGATGGAACGCGGCGCGTTCGCCAGACCGCAACTGAAATGAAAAGGCCGGAGTGGGATTCGAACCCACGAATACCAGATTTGCAATCTAGCCCCTTAGTCCGCTTGGGTATCCGGCCGCGAATTTCGAAGAATATCGCAGGTTGACCATTCAGGCAAGCAGCCTGACGCACAGGTGTGCAACGACGCGCACGATTCGCAAAATCCGCAGCCAAATCAGACGAAATCAAAAGTCGGCGCGTCGGTGTGGTAGCGTTAAGCGGCGGCAGCGAACGCATCTAAAGAGCGACGCCGATTGGCCTACGCCTTGGCCATGTTTAACGGGTTGCGCCTTGGAGAAGTCGCGCGACTGTTATGGCCGGACTTGGCCTTCTCCGGTCCGATTCCGTCCGTGCGGGTACGCGACGTTATTGACTGACGATGACGCTGAAGGCGCCTTCAGGGTGGTCGAGTTGGACACAGGCAACACCAGCGAGTCAAGCACGAAAGTTCTTGGGGGAGTGCAGCCCAAATTTCGTTTATGAAAGCGAGATCGGCGTCAGGAGGCAGAACGTAATTCAGCGTGCCAAAAGGCGATGGCATCGGGCCTGCGGCCTAGAAGCGTAATGACTCACTAATTTTTACTTGAAATACTGATGTAACCTGCGATCATATACCAAGATGGGGCTTACTAAATCGAGACCGTCGACGCCTCCTGCTTGCGTCTGCTTCCTTCGTCATCCTTGCGCGGAAGTTGCAGGGCTTGAGCTTCAGGTGAAGTTGCGAGGTACTGGCCGTGCACGCCCGCAATGGCTCTTAATTCCTTTGCTGCATCTATTTATGTACTATATCTTTACCTTGGTGGAACACACATCTTTTGGAACGTTGGGGATGCGGGAAAACGTGTTCTTCGAATTAATTAGGCAGGGGCATCATGTCTGACTCGTCGCTTTTTGTTGTTCGGAATAGCGATGTGACGGGGCAGGTCGCTTCGGTCAAACTCGCGGGCGTCGAACTGCTCGACGCTAAAGAGCCGTGCCAGAGTGAGCTGTGGGTCAACGGGTTGCCCTTAAAGCTTCGCCCGCATTCCGACCCTCACGACCCGACGCGGAAGCTGGATCATTTGAAGGGGGAACGATTCGTCGACCACTTTGCCGGCTGGGGACTCGTCGTCGCGCGTCGCATGGGCCATCGAGACGGGATGAAGCACGCCTGTTTCGGCATCCAGACACTCGTCCGGCGCGAACCGTGCGATCAAACTCTCCCCACCCCCGGGCCCGGCGGACCGACCATCGAAGCGCCGCTTTATGTCGACACGCTCTCGGTCTTGAATTGGAACTGGAACTTCTGGGGCGACGACACCCGGATGATGTTCAGCTCCACGCACTCGTCCGGACCGACCGACGAGTTCGGCCATATCGGGTACGAACACGACACGCCTGAGAAGTGCAAAGCGTTTCTGCAAAACGTCTGGCGCCGCATCTATCCCGGCTGCATGCTCGTGCATGGCGGCGTTTTCTATAACGCCAAGACCGAACACTGGATCGCGATCACCTGCCGACGCCCGCACGTCGGATACATTCTAAACATCGAGACGGCCGGACGCGGGGTCAGTTACGACTTCACGCTCCACGCGCCCTTCGCGCCCAATGACGTGCTTCGCCTCCCTGAGATCCGAATTTACTACGGCCAGACGCGCCATGAGATGATGAGCTGGCTCGCTGACTACGCCACGCTCTATTACCAGGAACCGCCGGAGTGGGTCTCCAAGACGCTTTTCGTCCCCGGTCTGGCATGGGACAACCAGCCGACATGGACCCAGCAGGCTGACGAGTGGGAAAAGCACCTCGACGCAGGTGAGTACACGGGCATCGGGTATTCGCTTATCACGAATCGCCCGATCAAGAGTGGCACCACCCCGCTCGGGTACGAGCCCGATCCGAACCACGGTTCGCAAGAAGAATTCAAGGCAATGTGCCACCGCTTGGCCGACCGGGGTGTGCCGCTGCTGGTCTGGATGAGCCACAGCGGCATCTGCTACCAAGGTGGGCCGGATATCGACGACGACTGGTTCATCCGCGGCGTCGACGGACGCATTTGCGCAGCATGGGGGAGTGTAGACGATCCTGAACTTGTCCACATCAACCCAGGGCATCCGGGTTATATCGAATACACCAAAAAGTGGATCCGCTTCTACATCGAGGAGTGCCGCTGCAAGGGCATTTTCTTCGATTGCCTTTCCTGGGCCTTCCCACCCGACTTCAAACCCCGACCGTGGATGCGCTATCCAGGCGACACGAACGTGATGGCCATCAAGTTCATGGAGGAAGCGTACGCCTGCATCAAGCAGTGCGACCCCGAGGCGATCATGCTTGGCGAGGGCACGACGCTCGATGGGCCAGTAAACGTCTTCACCATTCACCACAACCCCATCCGCGACATCGAAGGCAAGGGGCCGCGCGAGTTCCTCCTGGGGCTGAACGATTTCAGCGCCAAGCGACTCGTCCTGGACCAAGGGCCCACGCTCTTCCCCGCGCAAGGTTACTGCTGCGCGGACCCGCGTCCGGAGATGCGGAGCGTCAACCAGTATGTTGCGAAACTACTAAAAGCCAGTGGTGCCATTCGCGCGTTTACCCCACTGCCCGGCGGACTCAGCGTGATCGGCGACCTGTTGATCGTCTCCTCACGCAAGACGCCCGAAACCGTTCGCCTCCCGGGGCGTTGGGCGGGCATGAAGAAACTCGTAGATCAAGTCAACGAACATTCGATTGCATGCACCGAACCAGGAGTCTTCCGCGACGTGCCGACCGGCGTCTACCAAATGCACGACGAAGCGCAGCAGCGAGCAGACCGATGAATACTGCGAACATCATTCAACTCGAGAATGAACGCCTGACGGTGGAGATTGCCCGCCCGGGAACGCTTTACCGCGGTCGTCGCTTTGACTGGTCCAGTATCATTACGCAAGTCACCCTCGACCGGAAACACACCTTCTGCGCCGTTGAAGACGCGGCTGATCCTAAAGGCGGTATCGGCCTCAGCTGTGAGTTCGGTCTGAAGAAGGCGGTCGCCTACCTTGAAGCGGGCACGGGCGACGGCTTTCTCAAGCCGGGTGTCGGCATCCTGACGAGGAAAGGGCAAGAGCCGTACAGCTGCTTCGTGGATTACGAAGCTGCGCTGTTTGACGTCGGAATCACGCTTTCTCCTGATTCGGTGACGTTCGTCTCAGAACCGCGAGACTGCAACGGATACGCGATGCGCCTGACGCGCCGCATCACGGTCGACCAGAACCAACTGCGGATGAGCGTGCTTGTGGAGAACACCGGCAGGATGCCGATCATCACAGACGAATACTGTCACAACTTCATTGCCATCAACGGGCAGGGTCCGGGGCCGGCGCTCACGTTGCGGACAGGGTTCCCGTTCGCTGCGACCGGGTTATCGCACATGCTGGCACTGAAGCGGAACAAATCGACGTGGGACCGTTCACCGCAGTGCCCGTTTTACGTTCCGGATCGCCATGTCGACTGCCCGGCCGGCACGTACTGGATCTTGAAGCACGAACCGAGTGGAATCGGCATGGCCGAGGGTGGCTCGTTCGCACTTGCCCACTTTGCACTCTGGGGTAGCGGCCACGTCGTGAGTCCCGAAGCGTTCATCGCCGTCCACGTACGGCCCGGCGAAAGCCAACGCTGGCACCGCGACTACACCTTTTTCAAACCGGGAGACCCCGAGCCAACCCTAAACGTGCAGGAAGCACCACAATGTGAACGCCAGACGTTCTCTATCTCTTTGCCATTATCTGCCTCACCTGGTGTCCCGGCCAAGTAGCCAAGCGGTCCCCTTCGTTTGCAGAGTTGGACCGCAGCGGCGCGCAAGGCGAGGCACTGTCAGGGTTGTTCAAACCTTGGATTAACCGACCTCGATTCGCAGCGTCTTGCACTTGGCGGTGAGCGTCGTCGTGCCGTTTTTCGATGCGATCATTTTGGCTTTCCCGTCGATCACTTTGAGCTTTCCCATGGCGGGCAGCTCGATGTGCAGGGACGTGGACTCGGGTAGACGGACGTCGAGCGAGAACATTTTACCGATGCGCTTCCAGCTACAGGTCACCGGCCCGTTGGGTGTGGGCATTCTACCGTGAGCCCACTTCAGGTCGCCGGTTCGGGGTGCGATGCGGATCGATTTGAAACCCGGCTCCGCTGGCTGCACACCGAGCACGTGGTGCGAGAGGAAGAACGTCGGTGCCGCCGACCACCCGTGACAGTGCGACCGTGTGAGCCGCGGCTTTTGCGGTTGGTAGGTCTCCCAAAAAGTCGTCGCTCCCGCGTCGATCTGGATGCCCCAGTAGTCACGAATCCGATCGATCATGTCTTTCCATCGACCCTCCCTCGCGAACGCTTCCAGAGCGAAGAACATGAAGAACGGGCTGCCCGCCTTGACGAAACCCCCAGGCGGGTTGTCGATGATCTTCAGGCACCGCTTTGCGCGTTTTCCCTGCGCAACCCCGCTGATGTACGCGGCCGTGTGCGTCTGCTGACTAAACACTTTAGACCGTGTGCCGTCGCGACGGATGCAATCGATGTACGCATTTTTCTTCTCGTCCCACAAATGAAGATTCACCGCTTTGGCGATTTGATCCGCCAGCGTGTTCCATTTCTTGGCCCGCGATTTCTGCCCGAGTTGTGTCGCAAGCCCCGCCGACTGCCGCAAGCCCAGCACGCACAGGCAAGAAACGTGCGTCACGACGCCGTCGTTCGGAGTATCCATCGGCGCCCAGTCGAACAAGCTCCAGGACCACATCGCGAACAACCCGGATTCGTTCAGATGCTTTTCGATACCCTGTGCATTTCGATCGAGCAGATCCAGCGCGCGTTCGGCAAATTTGGTATCGCCCGTGAAATCGAAATGCTCCTGCGCCCATCGCATCCACAAAAATGTCCAAGCGGGCAACACGTTCTGCCACGCGCTGGGGACTTCGCTTTCGACAATGTCTGACCGGTCCAAACTTCCCGCCGCCACCAGCCAAGAGTGCCGAGAGAGCCGGGGGTCGCCGTTGGCAACGAGATCGACCAGCGCTTCGTTGCGAGCGTCTCCGACCCAGTACGTTTGTTCGTAGCTCGGGCAATCGGTGTAGGTATCTTCCGAACAGCACCGCACCGAATGCGCCCCCACCTCCCAGATGCGGGTGAGCATCGGGTCTGAACATTCGAACGCGCCCAGCCTCGCTTGCGGATACGTGCTGAAAATCGCGCGGACGTAACGTACACGTATCGGCCGATTTTGATTTCGGAAACTCAAATAGCTGTACCGAAATCCCCGTCGCACGAACGTGCGAAACCGCTGCAAGCCTTCCCGGCAGGTGTAGCGGAAGGTGTTGTTCATGCCCTCTGCGAGGTTTCGCCGGCCATCCTGCTGGATAAATTCGAAGTTGTGGTTGTCAATGATCGCGCCGGCGGGGGCATCGATTTCGAATTGGTGATACCCCACCAGTTCGTCTCCAAAATCCAGCAATATCCGCACCGATGCGCCGTCGACGGCGGGATGAATGACCGTCCAGTCCGCGTTGTCACGCTGGAGTGCGGAACGATTCTCTACAACCGCCGATTGCTTTGAATCGACCCGCTCTGAAGTGCAGATCCCGAACACGTTCACCGGCGCCAGCATGTCCGAACTCACAGCGCGGGTGTAGGCGGCCGAGAGATCGGCGGCGCTCAACTCACCTGTTTTCCAGACCCGATCCTCGACCTCCGTTGTCGCGCCGGCAGGAACTGCGGGCATCGCGTACGGAGGCATGGTGCCGTAGGTGGGTGTGATTTCCACGGGAAACGGGCCAATGCCCAGCACACCCGTGTCCGACGAGATTTCATCGGGACGGGTGGAAAACCGAATCGGCTTCTCCGCCCACGCGTTAAGCACGAACCACAGCGTGTGCGCCATCACGCCCACACGCACGAGCAGCAGATTCGAGCCGGCCTGCAATCGCACCGTCGCCACGCCCGGGCCGGTGGGTTGCTGTGTGAAATCGGATTCTTTTACCTGCTTGCCGTTGAGCTTTGTTTCGAGCCATCCGTGTGGCTGATGCAATTCGATTTTCTGCGGCAGGTCCGTGTGGATGTAAATACCCGCAAGCATGCCACCGGCGATCATGTTGGCGGTGAGATCGTCCGGGTTGTGCAGTCGACGAAAATCGACCGAAATGGTGTACGGTGCGGGTCGAACCACAACCGCTTCGAGTACGGAAGCCGGTTCGATGACCTCTCGGGTGAGAAAGGGAATTTCACGTTGTTGAAAAGACACGTGTGCGCCGTCACCCGACGCGCGACCGACGGCCGCGCCCCGCCAGGCGGAATCATCGTAGCCGGGGGATTCCCATTCCGCGTCGAACGCGCGGGCGTCGTACTGTTCTTCCCACCCCTGTTGAACGCTGATGCGCGGGGCATTCGTCTCAAACGCGCGGTGCGGCGTGGCCCGCCAAGATCCGTCGCTCACCAGCACTTGCGGACCGGTGGCGTCAACGTACTCGACCTCTGCCAGCAAACCCGGATCGGCATGAATATATTGAAACGTCCCGATGCCGAAGTGCGTCACGAGCACGGCAATAACGTTACCTCCGGGCTTGATCGTCCCGCGCAGGTCGTACTCATCCACCGCCCAAGGCGTTGGCCAGCCGCGTATCGGACCGTGCCCGACCCACACACCGTTGACGAATACCTCGTAGCGCGAATCTGCCGTGATGCGTAGCAACGCCGAATCGAGCGATCCCGTTACGTCGAATGACCGGCGGAAGCAGACATAGTTGTTGCTGGGTGCTGTCGACTCGTCAGACCAAATCCAAGATGCCGCAGGACTGAATCTCATTCCGCTCCTTGAGTAAGGGTCGTGTAGGATGCCAGATGTTCGGCTTCACGCAAGCAGCGAGGGTTTGCGAACCGGCCGAGCCTCGTGCGGCGTGGTTCAAGTGAGTTTGGAGAACTGTGCCACCCGGCAGTTCGAAAAAATCAAGATAATCTGGCTTGCCCAATGCTCGTTCCGATCCAAACAACATGCAGACCGCACAGTCGACCGAACGCCGCGACAGCCTCGGCCCGGTCGCCGAGCACCAGCGCGCTATGGTGCGTGCCACCAGCGCGTGAATAGTCTTCGAGAAATGCGGCCACCTTCCCATGCGGTCGCACCCAGGTGCGCACCACGTCGCGCATTGTTGGGTCGAGTAACCCATTCTCAGCGAGGACCTCCATTAGTGAGACGATCAGCGAGAAGGTGTCGTCCGGTCCGGGGGCAAGATTGACGAACACGGCTGGTCCGGGCTTCACTGCACAGGTTAATATCGCCGGATCCAGGGAGCCGCCGCCGAATAACGGCTTCGAGATAATACGCGGAACGTCACCCGCCACCGCCGGGCTGATTTCGCCCATGTGCGAGAGGAAGAGTGTATCGCCGGCCCAGTCGGCACAGAACACCTCGGTGAAGGTTACCGCATCGAAGGCGCGAGCCAGCGCCCCGACCAGTGCGGCGGTGAGCACGTCACCTTCCCCGGCGTAGCCAATCCCCCGCCCCATCGCCTTGGAGATTTCCAGAAACGGCATGGTGTTGGCAGGTCGGTCCGCCCGGTCAAAAGCCTGGAAATTGACGCTCAAGCCGCTGTACCCGCCGGACTCGATGAGGTGACGAAGCCCGAGGCCTACGCGCACCGAGCGCTCATGGTCTTCGGCCGGGAGTTCACAGACGAATCGATCGCGATCTTCCGATACCTCCTTGGCGACATCGACGGCGGTCACCGTCCCGATGGCCTCGTCAAGGGCGTCAAGGCTGATCTGACGAACGCCAATCCCCAGCTTGCCCGTCAGCACGTCCTCGGTGACGGAAAAGTCACCCATGCCGGGGAAGGTGTCTCCAACACGCAGCACGCGGCTACTACGCAGAATAGTGCTGGCGACGGCGGCTCGCACCTGGTCGGCCACCCGGTCCATCGTCTGCGGGTCGGCGTCATGGCCTGCGACGATTTCGAACGCCTGCCGACGGCGGCGAAGCATGGAGGCAAAATCCATTACCCCGTGCACGCCATGGTTGTACATAATCCGTGCCGCTGCGGTGCTGCGCCCGAAATCAGAGTCCATCGTGGTATCAAAAATCACGATCGGGAGCTTGGTTTTGCAGAAGGCATCGAGTGATTCCAAAGACGGCGAATAAGCCAGATGCAGGGTGACGATGCAATCGACCCCATCGGCCTCGAACTGCGCGATGGCTGCCTTGAATTCGCTCTCCACGCGGCAGACCGGCGCGGTCACAACTGTGATTCCCCTCGCCTCGAAGCCGGCGGCAATACGCTGGAGGAATCCATCAAACCCGGCCAGGCACTCGGGCACAACGTCGTCGTAAAGTTTAAGGTAAAAGGGTAACAGCCCCGCTTTGGGAACTCTTTGAACCGCCATCGTCAGTCCTTTCGGTTTCCGTAGTTTCGCGCCGCCACCGCCTGGAACAGTCGGCTGGCGTTGTGGAAGAATAGATTATCGATCTCAACGCGCGACAGCCCGGCGCGCTGCGCCGCCAGCTTGATGGCGCGCAGTTGTTCGTAGAAGAATGTGGTAAAGGTCACGGAATGGCGGGAGTCGTAAATCGAGGAGCCGATCTCGTAATCTTCTCCCATCAGATACGCATATTGGTTGTTGATCTCCACCGATTTCCCACGCAGAAAGGCTACGGGAGCATCGGAGCCAAACAAGATGCGATCGCGCGGAAAATTGCAGAGTGTGTACTCAAGCACACCTTCGTGATTGACCATGGAGGTATCGACATAGGCATTCGGGCAAGCGGCGATGCCATCCAGAAACGAAATGACGTTACTGAGATAATAAGCTCGGCCGATGTGCGCAAAGATGATCTGCGCCCTGGGATAACGCTGGCACAACTCCACCATCTGGACTTGGTTCAGTGGATCTGCCAAACGTCCCGGACGCGGAATATGCAGCGTGACAGCGAGCCCACGCTCATCGGCCGCTTCCATCTGTGCCGCGGGCAGCATGTCGTGAATGGTGATATCCCCCCGGTCTTTCCAATCGACAAAATCAGGGTAAGGCTTGTAGCCGATGAGGTGGTTGGATTCGACTCGCTTGATGACGGCTTCGGCGGTGTCATGGGGAGAGACCAAGGCCATCGCGAAGAATTGGCGATTATCAGAAATGCGGCCTGAATAGGCGGCCGAGGCATTGAAGTCGGAGTTTTGCGAAGCCATGGCGAGACTGTTAAGATGGTATTCATGCTCCGGCAGCAGCGCCTTGGCCCAGCTCAGGCACTGCTCAATGGGGAAGACGCCACCAAACTTGCCAAACACGCTTCGGGGCGGGCACTGGTAAGTCGGGACCAGGCAGGAGCGCTCAAATAGGTGCAGGTGCGAATCAAATATCCTCGGCGGCAGAAAGTCCCTGAGTTCCCGCTCGTAGATCTGTCGATCGGAATCGCTGACATCAACACTCATGTTCGTTCTCCAATGCTGCGAGAGGCATCATATTCATCAAGCCAAACGCCAATCCCGATACCGGCAAGCAGAGCGGCTCCTCGTGCGCCAGCGGAACGACTGCCCACCGCCACGTCGATGCCTGTAATTTCCGCGACGATTTTCGGCCAGATCGGGCTGTTGGCGGGTCCACCGACCATGACGGCCCGGTCATACCGGAAACCATGTACTTTGAGGTCCCGGATCTTCTCGTTCAGGAGACGAGCGGCACTTTCCATGACGGCACGGCTGATAATGGCCCGATTGGCATTGACCCGACGTGGTGGATCCCGCAGGTCGATCACCAGTCCGCCGGCACCTGGCGCGGCCTGTGATGCCAGGTCATCGAAAATGCGCATCCGGTCCTGCTCTCCAGGAGCAATCACATTGTCGACATACCAGCTGATCGTGCGGCCAATGAACGGCACGGCGAACATGCCGCCCCAGGGGCCGTTGCAGCCGGACAGAAACGGGTCGCACAGCATCTAAGCGTCGAGAATGCGCTGCCTATCCATAAATAGAGTGAATCCCACCCACGAGGTGCCGCAGGACAGCATAAGCTGACCCGGTGCCAGGACGCCGACGGAACGCGCCGCGGCTGGATGATCGAAACATCCGGTGACGACGATGGTCCGTGCCGAAAGCCCCGTATCACGCAAGGCTCATGCGGTCAGCGGCCCGATTGCAACCCCAGAACGCGTCAACTCAGACAGCTTCGCAGGTTGGATGTCCAACCGCTTCAGGAATGGCGCGTAATACGTGCCGGACGTTTGTTCCTGCAGGTGAAGCGTGGTGGCGGTGGAATGGTCCATCAGCCATTTGCCAGTCAGGCGATAGAGCAGCCAGTCGGTATCCATGCCGTAGTGGGTGGCAGTGGTGTACCGTTCCGGACAGTGATCCCGTAGCCACTGGCTCAATCAAATGACACAACGCCGTGCGCGCATTAGGACTGTAGCGCAGCGGTGAAGAGCCAAGGCGACGATTTCCGGGTGGACATCCATTGCCGATAGCTCGCACCAGCGTGCAGTTACGCTGGCAAATGCAACTCCCATCCGCCCGCATCCGATCACGCCAGAACGCACTGTCTTCATGACTGCTCGTCAATGTTGAAAGACACCAGCGTATGATTCCTGATGCTTTTGCCCACCCACGTCAGGACCTGCTTAGGCAGTTCGTCATCCACAATCACGTGGTCAATCGCTTCCCATCCGGCGATACGGACGAAAGCGTTCTTGCCGAACTTGCTGCTGTCTGCGACAAGAATCGTTCGTTGGGCGCTGGCGATCATCGCTCGTGATACGTTGGCAATTTCCTGGATGCCGGTGTAGAAGCCGCGTTCATCCAATGCGTCGGCGCCAACAAACGCCAGATCCGCCCGAAAGTCGGCCAAATTGTGTTCAGTAAGCGGGCCGGAGAGATCCGGACTGCCTTTGCTGGCCGTGCCACCGAGCAGCACCAGTTCCAGATCGTCATGGGCCAGCAGCGCTGATGCGACCAGGTTCAACACCCTGTTGAGCACCCGCAGGTCATCCTGCTTAGCCAGCACGGCCTCCAGTCCGGCACGGTCATTCCGCGCAAGCCCGTTAGCGGTGCGGATTAACTCCTCCTCCAGTCGCCGGGTGATAAAGCCGCGCGTGTTGTTGTGTGTGGCGTTAGGAATCGCCAGCTTGCGCGCCTGGTCCCTCTGCTGTGATGCCGGGTTGACTCCAAGAGAGCAAAACGAGGACGCAGGGAGAAACGCAACGAAGGTCAACCGTCTGTTCATCATCCCAGAAGCGACTGTCAAATCCGTGCTGGAAAGCTCACTCGCCAATGGCGGATATCGCTGAACTCACCGGCGGTCATCTGCTGCTGACCACCTGACAGTTCTGAGGCCGCCCGTGCGCCTATGGCTGCAAGACCACTTTGCCCCAGCGGGCGGGATCCAGGCGAGCCTCACTTGGCACGTCCGAGACCATGTCCGTCTGCTTATCCAGCCAATACAGCCTCGCAGCACGGTTCGTGCCCGACGGGTCGGAGTAAATGACGCCCAACAGTCCCGTGACGTCGTCCGGCTTGGCAGGGTCGAGCCCCAGTTCGGCCAAGGGGACTGTCACAAGAACGCTGTAGCCACCCATGCCGACCTTGTGGACAATTTTCGCGCTGGGGCAGCGGCGGACTACATCAAACGCCTGGGCATTGGCGGGGTTGTTGCCTACCACGTAGGTGGTGGGATTTTCCTTCTGCGCTGCTTGCTGCTGGAAGTAGACGGCCGTGTCTTCGCCATTGAAGGGAGCCACCAGCAGACGCATCGCGCCGCGCCCGGGCACCTGCAGTTTCAGGTCCACAGAGTCCCCGCCGATAAAGGCATGGGTGAAGCGGTTTGCGGCGTTCTTCCACGGGCTGGGGTCGGCCACCTGATACATGATCGCGAGATCCTTGCCGTCATGGACCATCGCAGCCCGCCACCAGCGGGCGGGATTGCCCTGCTCCTGCACCAGCAGATTCGGCGTACCCTCGAGCAGAGGCTGCTCCACTTCGAGTTCCGGTGCCACCGGCTCGGCAGGCAGCTTGGCAGCGCGCGTGATACGCAACTCCGTCGGCTCCTGTGGCGTCTTCGCTTTTGCAGCGGCGGCCATTTGCGAGCCTTGGTCAATCTGGCTCTGGGTCACGTCGAGACTGACCTGCTGCTTGCGAACCGTCTCCAGACCGTGAATCTGCATCAATCGATAAGATGACCCGCCCAACTGCGCCAGTACCCGCCCCTGCTCATCACGCCAGAAGAAGCCACCGAAGCTCTCCTGGCCGACATACGTTTCATCCAGTGTCGTATCTCCCTTGGTGTCCTGCAGCAGACTGGAGATGAACAACCCGTCCATCGACATAATGAACCACTCGCCACGGTCACCGCCCAGCGCGGTGACGCTCCCCACGCCCGGGACATTTTCCACGACCCCGTTCGTACGGAATGGCGCGATCAACACACCGCGGTACGCCGCAGGCGCATCATGTCGGCCAAAGCGGTTGGGATAGGCGCCCTGCGCCCCGGCGGCGGTGTGATAGCGGATGCCGTCGGAGACGTTACCCGCCATGTCCATGACCACCGTGCCGGTTGAGCCTTGTGCGTGGATGTCGATCGTCACCGGGTTGGTCACCGGCTGCGGCTTCGTGAAGTCGTACAGTGGCACGCCTTCTTTCGTCACGCCCGTCGGCGTGTAGATGTGCATGGTGTTAGTGATAATCGTCAAATCCGGACGGATCCAACCCGTGCTCCAGTAAGCGGCCCGGTCTGGCAAGCCTGAGGTTATTTCGCCCGGCTCCTCTTTGCCGTCACCGTTGCGGTCGACCCAGGCAGTCTTTTTAGCGAGATCGACGCTGACACACGGCCTGAAGACTCCATCAGCATCGCGCTTGGCGATGAAGAACCCGTTGGCACCATTGTTGCCCGGAGTGGTGACCGCGTACTCGTGATCCTGATAGCGGTACACAAAGCCACGTTCCTTCGCCAGGGCGGGATGAAACACCAGTGGCTTCTCTTCCGTGGGACGACGCCACGGATCCGGCTTGGGATCCAGTTGGAACTCCACGCCATGCGCGATGAAGCGAGTCGAATCGAAGGTCATGGCAAAACCGCTCATGGCCCCGTAGTCGGCCCCGCCCCAGAACGACTTAAGCAGTTGCCCCTGCTGTGACCACGTGGTCACGCGACGGCACGTGCCCTGCGCCTCGGCCACCCAGAG
>Ga0163144_10016758_pt1 | contig 14990 bp, 28 predicted proteins | sample OliLak19BULKMAT1_FD_123175 | JGI IMG/M metagenome (GOLD analysis project Ga0163144, IMG submission 123175) | Freshwater microbial mat bacterial communities from Lake Vanda, McMurdo Dry Valleys, Antarctica - Oligotrophic Lake LV.19.BULKMAT1 | ecosystem: Environmental > Aquatic > Freshwater >... | reverse complement strand
TGCCGGGCATCGCATCCCGAGCGAGACCGGTGTGCGCCTAACCGCCAAGTACGACAAGTTCGTCCGCGACTCTTGGACGATTCGTCGGCCGCCATGCTGGGTCTCCGACAACATCGCTCGCAAGCACAAGGCCCCCAAGGTCGAGCGCGACTGGGAGAACCCCTCGCGCGGTGAGGTCTACGAATCACGTCTTGGCAACCGCTGGGAGGTCTTGTCGGTCAATTCCGCCAAGCGCCGCATCAAGGTAAAGAAAGCTGGCTTCCGCGACCTCGGCGAATTGGAGTGGAATCCCAGCGTCCTCCGCGAGATGCGACAACTACAGACCAAGGTGGCCACTCAGATTCGCCACGATGAGGGACCGAGCATCCCCAGCCAGAGCGAGAACCCCAGCGCCTTCCGACGCTGGCTCGACGCGCTCAAGGACAGCCGCCGTCGATTCCCGTCGAACCAATACGATACGGTTCGTGACAAGGACGGGCCCGACCGTCGTTACTACGTCTACGTCATCGAGAGTCGTCGCCTCGGAAAGCGCATCCTCTATGTCGGCCAGAGCGCTCATAAGCCCTCAGAGCGACTCAAGCAGCATAAGGCCGGTGCTCGATACTGCGACGGCTGCACGAAGCGCAGCTATGCCAAGGGCGCGAAGCTCAGGCTGGTACCGGAGTTCTATAGGAAGATTCCGACCATCCGCAGCCGGGCTCGGGCCGAGAAGGTGGAGCGAATCCTTGCACGCAAGCTTCGCTCGCTCGGCTTCACCGTCGAGGGAGGGCATTGAGACCTGGAACCGATTCGGGCTGAATCCTGACAAGAAAAGAGCTGCCCGAACCCACGGATAGGGTACACTCCTTATACGCAAGGAACACATGGCACCCCGACGCAAAAGAGACTACACGAGCCCAGCCGCCGGAAAGTCGACCATCATGGCCGTCGCTCTCGGCATCGTTGGTGTCTTCGAGTTTCTCGAATGCATCGAAGAGGGTGACACCAAGATAAAGGCGGCTCGCAAGGCCGTCCGACGTACCCAGCTTCGCGGTAAGGCCATCCAGAAGGCTGCCAAAGAAGTAGCGCCCCAGATTCGCAAGGTCGAGGAAGAGGAGAACGAATCATGATTCCCGTTGTCGTTGCAGGTATCGCTGGTCTGGTGTCGTTCATCGGTATCACCCTCTTCGAGAACAAGGCCCTGGCGGCTGGTGGCGGAGCCGGTGGCGGAGCCGGTGGCGGAGCCGGTGGCGGAGCCAAGCCCGGCCCGTCTACCGGTCAGTTCGGTGAGGCCCCTGAAGACCTCCACTTCGCGAAGCCTTTCGAGGGTCGCCCTCCGCCCATCACCAACGCCAAGCGTGCCGCCATCATCGCCAAGCCGGTGGGTACGCTCACCGCGCAGGACGTAGCGAATCTCACTGTCGACTTCCTGCCGGAGCAACAGTCCGTGCTCAACACGCTCGGTACGCCTGGTCTCGTGAAGACCAGTGAAGCCGGACCGCAGGACGTTTCCGAGGCAATTCGTCAGGGTGTCCCCCTCGACGAGTTCCTCAAGCGTACCGCGGGACCCATCAACAACCCCCGCGCCGAAGTCACCACGAACGAACCGTCTCCGTCCGGCGACCTCAGGGTGCTCAGCGCGCCGAGCGCAACGGCTGGTCAGATTGGTGGTGCCCCGAAAGGCGGTATCGTCACCGTCATGAACATGAACGCTGGTGGCGAGTTCGCGGAGATTGTCTGGGGAGGCGGCTGGGGCTTTCCGGCCGTCAAGGAGTACCCTGGCGTTCGAGGCTTCGTGAAAAAAAAGTTCCTCGTCGTCCAGTAAACCATCAAGCTTCTGAAAGGTAGGTCTCCGTCATGGTCCCTCTCATCGTCGCCGGCATCGCGGGCGCTGCCACGTTCCTACTCACGGGTCTCTTCGAGAAGGCCCCCACCAACAACCAGTTCCCGGTGCAGCCTCTCCCGCTACCGGCGGGGCTAGGCTCTTCACCATCCCCGGCAGTGCCCGCTCCTCGGGCGGCTGCCCCTCCAGCAATCAAGAGGGACGCTGACGGCTTCCCCCCTCAGGCAACTCAACCTGGGCGAGTGCAGGACAACTTCACCATCGAAGACAACAACGACTTCAATCGGCCCAGTCCGGTTGTGCAGGACGTCTTCACGCGACCCGACGGTGGACGTCGCGACGTGCCGGGGCTTGATGAGGAAGAGGAAGACAGCTTCTTCGACAGCATCTTCGACTGACCCCCGTTCCTTGCATATAAGGAGTTCTCATGCCCGAGCAACGCGTCCAGCCGGTTCGCACCATCCCGACCAGCCCCGTTTTTACGGGGGCGGTCATCGACGCGTGGCCTGTCGTCTTCCCTGGCGCGGAGACGCCCAGCGAGCAAGCGATAGGTGTCCTCTTCGCCCACTACATGCTGGAGACGGGTGGACTTCATTGCTACGGCTGGAACATCGGTAACGTCAAGTACGTCGTCGGCCAAGGCTATGACTATCACTGCCTTCGCGGAGTGTGGGAGGGCGAGAGTCTCGCCAACGCCCAGCGCCTCATTGCGAGCGGAGAAGCCGTATGGGACCCGAATGAGTCACACCACAAGCAGTGTGCTCCCAAGGTCTCGGTGGTCTACCAGCCTCCGCACCCCGCCACGCGATTCACCACGTTCCCCAACCTCTCGGAGTCGATGGACAACCACATCGCTCTCCTCGCTAAACGTCGCTATGCGAGCGCTTGGCAGCACGTCCTCTCCGGCAACGTCACTGCATTCGCCCAGGCGCTCAAAGCTCGCGGATACTTTACTTCGTCCGCAAAGGCATATGCGAGCGGGATGCTCGGGCACTACAACCGCTACATGGCGTCCAGCGATTACGAGCTGGTCCTGAATCGTGACGTGACCAGGCCGGTCTACGAGTTTTCGGGTGGAATCATTCACCCGTACCCCGACTTTACGCCTATGGTGTACGACTCGGATGACGTCATCGCAGCATCCACCCCGGTCGTGCCCTGGTGGCGCCGACTCTTCACCTGAAAGGTCCGCTCACGTGAAAGCTCTCTTCGCCAAGTACCTCCTCACGCTCATGGTTACACTCACGCCCGTGGGGCAGCACGCCTTCTATGAGTCGAGTGAAGTGACCGAGAGTCGCTACACGTCCTTGTCGGAGACCATGGCGCGAGTCATCGGCGGGGAGACCGCTCCGGACGGTGAGCTGCTCAAGCTGGGGGCCGTCATGGTCTCCATCGGAGATGCGGAGAGCCATTGGAACGCGGACGTCGTGTCGTGTGTCAAGGGTGGCGACGGTGACAGAGCATGGGGTCCGTGGCAGACGCAGCTTCCCAAGGAGAAGGTCTGCAGGAGCACCGAAGACGCCCTCCGGCTCGCCCTCGGAATGGTCAAAACCTCATTCCTTGCGTGCAAGCACCTCCAGGTCTCCGACCGCCTCTCCTGGTACACGGACGGTAAGTGTCGGTCGAACTGGAAGCGTTCCGGCTGGCGAATGAATCGCGCTCTCGCGTGGGTGAAGGTCCACCCCTTCACCGTCAACGTGACCCCTTCCAACCGGTTCGCCGTCGAGGTGCCGTGATGAGCAACATCCTTGACAAGCGAGTACGAATCGCTGACCTCGCCGGTATCCTCGCCGGACTACTCATTCTCTACTTCGGTGGAAGCTACATCATCGAGAAGATTCAGTTGCGACTGCCTCGCCCTCAGCTACCGCCTGGCAGCGGTGCAGGCCCTTTACAGCTTCCGTCAGGAACCATGGCCCCTCCCGTTCCGCAGCTCATGAAGTCTGCGATGCTCGACTTGGTCCCTGGTCGCCGCTACGGAGTCGCGCTCGATACGCCGGCCCTCCTGCCGACCAGCGACAACAACGTGCGGGCAGAGGCGGTCAAGCGTGGCTTCTCGAACGTGGACGTGTTCACGAAGCCGCCTCCCGGCTGGCCCGGCAAGACCAAGTCTGCTGCGGATACCTGGGTCGTGGGCTTCTACACGGGAGCCCCTCAGTCGCTTCCTCGCTCGTTCTCAACGCCGACTGGTAGTATCGATGTCATCGAAGCCTGGGAAGGCTAAGTTGTGAGTGAGCAACCAAGGCGTGGGAAGACTGAGTCGTGAGTGAGCAGCCAAGGCGTGAGAAGACTGAGTCGTGAGTGAGCAACCAAGGCGTGGGAAGGATGAACACTGATGGGGCCTCAACTGCCGCCTGGAAACTACTTCATCGAGCTGGCCTTTCGTCGCCAGGTCAACGAAGAGACGCTAGCCAAAGCGCTCACTGCGATGGGTTTCACCAACATCGAGTTCGACAAGAACGAAGATGTTGTCGTGGGGGGTCTGCCCGTGGGTAGCCCGGTTCCCAAGGTGCCCGCCTTCGTGCGCGCTCGCCCCATCGCGACTGCTGCCGTGGCCACGATTGCCCAAAAAAGCGCCCTCACGTCACCCATGGCGCGCGTTGTGGTGACCGACACCAAGGTGAGCTTCCTCCAGCGCGCCACGGTTGCCCCTCCCCTGCAGAAGTCCACAGTTCCGTCTCCGCTCGCAGGACCCACCGCCAACGCAAGCCAGACAGTGGCCCTCTCCCCCAACGCGGCGAAGTATGGTGCTATCAACCAGACTGCCTCCCCTGTCATCGTTCCCAAGAACGTAGGTCCCGCGGCTCCGCCCTCTGTTGAGTCCCCTGGTGGCGGAGGTGGCGGAGGTGGCGGAGGTGGAGGAGGTGGCGGAGGTGGCGGAGGTGGCGGAGGTGGCGGAGGTGGCGGAGGTGGCGGAGGAGAGAACTCGTCCTCTCCGTACGACCCGTCCGAGAACAACTACGCGACGCGCGAGAAGGTCGCTGACCCCATCCAGGAGGCTCAGGACAGGGAGTACCGTCGCCAGGTCGAAGCCGCCGAAGCTGAGGCGGCCAAGGCTGTACCTCAGGGCGGTGAGAAACCGTACACGCCTCCACCGGCCTACCGGTATCATACGGACCCGGCGACGCAGAACGCGGACGGGTCCTCTCTCGCGGTAAAGGCCGACCCCGCTACGGGGCTGCTCAAGAAGCTCTCAGAGGACATGGCCCAGTCGATGGCCATTCCTGTACCTGACCGCTGGAAGCGTTGGGTCGAATGGGGTAGCCCCTTCGCGACGTCAGCCGCCTACCTCGTCAACGTCTCGGGCGAGGAAGAGGAGAGCATCACACGCTTCCGCTTCGTCGCCAAACTGGCCAAGACTCTTGTTCCTCAGAACCTCGCCGACATGAGCTGGGTTTTCATCCGACGCCTCGCGCTCGACCCGTTCAAGGACCTATCGTTCCAGCTAACACCTTTCAAGCTGCAGCGCGGTGGTCTCTACGAGTTTCGCTTCTTCTCGCGCATGAAGTCGAACCCCACCAAGGAGAGCGTCAGGGACACGCTCGCCAAGATGGGCTTCTCGCCCATGAAGCTCAATCTGCTCAAGAAAAACATGCGCATTCCGCGGCGCGGCAACGTCTCCGTCTGCATGTGGCTGGGCATCGGTCGCTGGTCCGCTCCCAACAGCGTGGTCACGACGGAGGACCCGTTCTTCTTCGAGTCTCTCAAGGAGGTGACCCCGTGAAGCTCATCGCTCTCTTCTCCGTGCTCTCGCTCGTTGGATGCATCGAGACAGCGTGCCCAACGACAGGGCCAGGCAAGCCAACGACGCCTACGGTACAGGCCGACGTCCGCGTCGCGCTCGACACCTGTACCGAGGACCGCAAGACGGTCTCCGGTAACGGCGAGTTCGCCACGCTGGCATGCTCGGACGGAGGCGTGGGAGGTGTCTTTCGCATCCTCTTTCCACGCAAGCAGTGGCAGAGCATGAAGCAAGATGGTGTCGGCCTCGTCAACGCGGGGCCTGGCAAGTGACGGTCGCCAAAACAGCGGTCGGAGTCACGCTCGGCCTCATCGGTGCTGCGGCGCTCACGCGTCTCATGGACGAAGTCTTCAGTGACCGCACGCATGGCGTGCATATCACGATGGCCTCGCTTGTGCCTCTCGGGGCGCTGGCACTCGGCGGAGGCCTAGTGGGTGGTTCTGTTGCTCGCGGTGCCATGTACGGTATGACGGCCGGAACGATACTCGCGGCTGCATTCACGAGCACTTTCACCTTTGGTAGCGGTCCAGGGCCCGGATACTTCGGGAAAGAGCACCCCTTCGCTCTCGACCCGCCGCGAGCATCCTTACCACCCAACCCCACCACGCCGACGTTCACACGCTGAACATCCTTGCACGCAAGGAAAGAATCAAGTCATGACTCCCACAACAGTCGCAGCAGTCGGGCTTGTCGTCGCCTCCGGTATCGTCCTCGTGACGTACCCCTCTGAACAAGACAAGCGACGAGAGGAAAGGATTCGTGTAGGCATCGGTCTTGGCGCCATCTTGGTCCTCGGCGCCTACCTCACAGCAAAAACCTCTTACCCTACGCTCGGTGAGGGGCTCATGTTCGGAGTCGGAGGAGTTGTTTTATCAGCCGTCATCGAGCAAAAGTTCTCGAACGCGCTGTCCCGAAAAGAGGTCTAGCCATGTTCGTCGCCCTCGCTTCCGTATCCAAGGACCCCACAATCTCACGCGTAGTTCTCGATAACATCGCTGCCGCGTTGGAAACCCAGCTCTACCAGCACTACGCCCCTTTCTGGCAGTCGTCGGGTATGAACGTGCGTGTCGTGGATGCGGACGACCCCATCCTCGGACAGCAGGACGCTTCACCACTCATCATCTACGATGAGGCGGACGAGCCAGGAGTCCTTGGCTACCATAGCCTTCAGGCAAGGGCTCAGGTCTACGGTAAGGCGTTCTGGAGCATCATCAAGAACAACCGCGGAACACTCATCAAGGGGCCAAACTCCCTCTCCGCGACGCTCAGTCACGAAGTCTTGGAGATGGTGGGGAATCCGTACGTCAACTTCTGGGCTGACGTGGACTACGAGATGCAAGAAGCTGTCGAACTCTGCGACCGAGTCGAAGCGGACGCCTACTCTATCGATGGTGTCGACGTCTCAAACTTCCTTGGTCCCCGAGCCTTTCGTGACGGGCCGGGCCCCTACGACTGGATGGGTCTGCTGCAGAGCCCCTTCGAGCTTCGTCCTGGAGGGTACGCCATCCGCCGGAATGGTGATAAGGTGTTCAACGTGTGGGGGTCTTCGTACCCCGAGCATCGAAAGATGCTCAAGACCGCAGCCGACTCTCGCCTCGCAAGGCGCCAAGCACTCATCACGTCAAAAGGAGATTCATAATGGCCCCTATCGTCGCTCTCGCTCTCGTCGGAGGCGCGGCTGTTGCCGGCTTCCTCTTCGTTCGTCGCAACGCCATCAAGGGCCAGGCCAAGGGCGAGCTGCCGGGCGTCGTCGACATCCTTAGCAAGGGTCGGACCTACGCGGTCATGGTGACCCTAGCTGCCCAGGACGGGCGCAACGGTCAGAAGGCCATCGGAACGCTCGATGTTGCCGTCGCGTCGGCCAACATCAAGAACGTCTACGAGGTGCTTGGCTTCAAGGTGCTCTCCGCGCCTGTCGTTCGCAACGCGGGTGAAGCCAGCGACTTCCTGCACAAGAACCCGTCCATCTGGCTCTTCAACGGTCAGTGGACGAAGGACGACGAGAAGCCGGCCCTCGCCGCCGACTTCATCCTCAGCCAGACGTTCGTGACGCTGCCGGTGCAGTGAGGTCATGACGCGAGACGAGGCCGCTCGTTTGGCCAGTCGCATCCTGACTCGAAAGGGGTTGGAAAACGACCGTTCCAGACGCAGTGGATGATGCCATGCAACTAGCACGGTTCGTTCTCGCGCAAAGTGGAGCGGCGGATTCCGTCCCGCCTGCGGTCCCGTCCGAGCACGGTCTCCAAAACGCCGTTCCTGCCCCCGGAGGTGCCAGCGCACCTCCGGGGGACTCAAGGGGCGGTTCCCTCGCGAACTTCTCGTGCTGCAACCAGTGTTCCGGCGAGCATCACCACTGCCCTGGGTGCGGCGAGTATGTCAAGGGGGAGCAGGTGGTTTACTGCTCAACTAGGTGTAAAAAGAGGCATAAAGAGCTATAGTTAGCTTATGGCCATCCGTTACTCGGGAGACGTCGAGGTGCGACTCAGCTATCGAGCTGGGAAGTACATTGCGACGCTTCGGGCGCCGGGTCTTCGAGCGAACGGAACTCTGCCCCCTTCCTTGCGTGCAAGGATGTGGGGTCCGACCTCTCCTCAGGCATACGATGCCATGGCCCTCGCCTTCCTTCGTCTAGCGAAGAGTGAGGGCTTTCCTGTTTTGAAAGAGAGCGGGCGCATTGCCCTACGTCGAACGTTTCAGGCGCCGTGCCCGTACAGGACATAACGAGGAAAACTAAGATGGGTGAAGTTCAAGCTCTCGGACAACTCGCAAGCACCGGTGTCGTCGGGGTCATCTTGGTGCTGACCCTTCTCGCCCTTCGCTCGAAGGACAAGGAGGTCAGTGACGAGAAAGCTGCACGCATCAAGGACTCGCAGGACACTCTTCAGATGATTCTGAAGATTCAGCAATCCGTCACCGACGCTGTTCACAAGCTCGGACAGATTGTTGAAGCATGGGAGACCCGTGCTGACGCCGAGCGCGAGGAGCGCCAGGAGCGCCGCAGACAGGAGCGTCAGTGACCAAGCCCAAGAAGGCGGCAAGTGGTGAGCACCCCTCCGTCAAAGCCTTCCGCAAGAAGCTCGACTCACTGCAGGACGGCGCGTTCCAAGACCTCGAAGACCTCAACGCCCGCATAGACAAGCTCGTGAAGGAGTCCTCCACACCTCCGCCGAGAGACCCTCGACGCGAGCCTGATGACCCTCGCAGCGAAGATGACATCGCCGTCGACATCGTCGACCTGCCACCCGATGCCCCTCTTCCTAGAACCAACCCCCCTTCCGAACCAGGAGCCTCTGATGACGACGCCCCCGACAGCCGCTGAGAGCCCTTATCGGGGTGCCAACGCATCACCGGAAGCAGCCAGCCAGGCTGAATCCAAGCAGCACAAGGATAGCCTTGCGGGTGTCTTCGACTCAATGGTGAGAGCGAACCTCCGGTCACTCGTCAGCGCGCGACGAACCTTCTTCGTCAACACCGTCTGCGTCGTTCTCACCACCGCCGCCGCGCTCTCCACGGCAACGAACCTCTACTACAACAGGCAAGAGACGCGCGCGCTGATTGCGGCCCTTCGCGCCAACTGTCCTCCCGTGAAGAACTGAGCGAGCCGTGGCCAAGGCGAGCAAGGTTCACGTAAAGCGGTATCAACCGCCGCCTTTCGTGACGAAGACGGTGAATCATACTAGCTGGAAGCCCCAGACCTCGTGGCTCATCGTCCTGCGCAAGGCTGACGGTATGCGTGACTTCCGTTCCTTTAGCGGGAACTACAGCGATGCGGTCACTCGCCGGGACGACTACCTACGCGATTCCTTATACGCAAGCGCGTGGATTATCGAGGAACGCGAGAAGAACAACTTCAAACCGGTAAAGGGCGCTGCAGCATGAAGCTCGACCAAAAAAGCGGAGCACTCATCATTCTCGCGGCTGCGGGGATTGCTGCTTTCGTCATCTATCGCTCTCGCGACGCAGCATCCTTCGAGCAAACGACTGATGATGGTGGTGACCCCACGCCGGTTGGTGACCCCACGCCGGTAACGCCTCGCGTTCTCTCCGAGCTGGATGCCCATATGCCAGTCGCGGAGGCTGAGGCCGTGACGGCTGCTGTCAACATGGAGACAAACGCGGCTAACCTCATCGCGTTCGCCAACACTCTCCTCCCAAACTTTCCCGTCGCTTCGGACATGCTCAAGATCAAGGCGGGAGCGATGGCACCAAGCGTGGTTGAAGAAACTCTCGCCCAACAACGCGTGCGCAAGGCCCTGCTCAGCGAGCTACAGGCACCAAGGAGCGGAACATGAGTACCATTCGCCGACTCTTCGACCATCCCAAAAACACCGAGATTCGCGACGGGCACCGCGGGGTGCAGGTCTGTTGCAACGGTAACGCGCCCTACTGGGACACCTACCGCATCTACGACGACAAGGATGCATGGTCCAGTCGCGACAGCGAACGGAACATGCCGGTCTACAGGCAGTCCGATTCTATCCTCGTTCAGGACGATACCGGACTCTCCGACAACAACCGAGAGGTCTTGGAAGTTGACATCAACGGCAAAGTCATCGGCTCCAACGACAAGAGGAAGGGCTACGTACGCGTCGAGGGACCTTACAGCGGGTACAAGCCCGAGTTCATTAGCGCCGCAGAGTGGATGGCGTGGCAGGGTGTCGAGTTCTCCTCCGACCCTCGCGGCGTCAAGATGGCCAACGGTCAGTACACGACGCAGTTACCCAACCCCCCTCGCTGGCGACGCACGCGCTTTCGCGACGACAAGGTCAGACAGTGCAAGGGTCCCGGAGGATGGGCAAGCTACGGTCTCTGTCTCCTCTGGTGTCAGAAGTGCGAGACTGCGCTCGAAAGAGCATGGTCTAACACTCTTGAAGTCTTGCCTGCTGTCGCCAGAGGCATCGCCATGGTGGTGTCGTACGTGCCGGTTTTCGGAACGGCCATCAGTTTCCTCATCAACACCGCCGTAACGCTCGTCGAAGGGAAACCTATCGACCAAGCCATTCTTGACGGTATCGGTGGCGCGCTTCCTGGGCAGCCCACATCGGGCATAGCTTTCCGTGTGGGTGTTGCCATCGCAAAGGGTGAGCCCTTCGCCCATGCCGTCATCGACGGGCTTCCCCTTGACCGCGCCGTCAAAGACGTTCTCAAAACAGCGGCTGACGTCGTCTACGGCATCGCAAGCGGCGAAAACGTGACCGATATCGTCTATGGCGTCATCCGCGAGCGCATGCCGCCGGATGCGCAGCGAGCCATGGACCTCGCGCGTCGCGTCGTCAACGGAGAGAACATCCCCGATATGATTCTCGACGAGGCAGAGCAGGCTATTGTCAACAAAGTCAGGGCTGCCGCGGAAAACATCACGCGTGACGCGCGCAGCAAAGGCGAAGCGGCCATCGCCGAGGCCAAGCGTGAGGTTGACAGCCTCTACAACGAGTACGCGACCGAGGCTGGCTATCAGATTGCCCTCAGTCGTCTCACCACGCAGCAACGCGACGCCATCTCCACGGGCCTGGTCGGAGGCAACGCCCTGTCCCGCCCTAAGTCTATTGGTACCTTCGGTAGCGTTCCCGAGAAAAACAAGGAGGTCAACGACACCATCGAAGAGAGAGGTCGCAAGCTCCTAGCTGCTGGCATCACTTGGCGAGGAAAGAAGCTCTCGGACCTCATCAAGGCGCCGACCTTCACCGTCACTGTCGACCAGTTCAACGCGCTCACCAACACGTGGGCTCCCAAAAGAATGGTCTACAAGACGAACGATGCGTGGCGACGCGGCTTCACCATCGCTGCCGGCCTCTGCGAGGGCATGTCAAAACGGGGCCCCGGACAGACCGCGGTGTACCAAACCCTCGCAGAGGCCGGTGGCCGTGCGGGCTTCGATGCTGGACAGGCCGTCCAGTACGAGCGTACGGGGGGCTATGCGGGCCTCATCCCTCTACAGCAGGAAGTCTCCCTGGCGAGCCCAAAAGGCATCTCCTCTATCGCTGCGGCCCTCGGACAGCAGGTCACGAAAAAAGAGGTACCCATCGCATTCCTCGTGACTACCAAGCCAGCCCTCTTTACCGAAGAGGCTCAAGAGCAGGTTGTGGCAAAAAAGCTAGCAGAAAGAGACTCCTGGGTCCTCTATTACCTCGCAATGGCTGGGCGGGATGTCCCCGCTCGTGGTATGTCTGGATAAGCTCCTTGCACATAAGGAGTGGCGGCCCGCACCGCAAACCCGGAGAGACCATGGTCAACGCAGCCCCTCAGGAAGTCAGCTCAGTTCACAACTACTACGTCAGGTGCTCATGTGATGCGATGTACTCGGACCCCATCGAGAAGTGCCCAGCGTGCAGCAAGGCGAATCCAGACTTGCAGCCCGAGAACGCGGCGCAGCGCGCTGTCGCTCTTCGTCTCGCCAAGGAAACGAAGTGACATGAGCGACCTCACCAAAAAACGAGTTGCTCGAATCGAGGCCGATCGTGGTCCCCGAATCGTGTACGTCGGCCAGAGCGTCAACGGTGTCGGTGACCGCTCAAGCCCCATAAGCTACAACCTCTACTGCGGTTGTGGTGTTCTTCTCAGCTGTCTAGGAGTCCTCAGGATTCGCGAAGACGGAAACCGCCACTGCTACTGCCCGAAGTGTAAACACGCCGTCATGGTGTCTCAGGCAGGACAGGTCGTTCACTACGGTCCCTACGATATCACTCAACCCCCAGCTCCGAGGTCGTCATGAAGTTCGATACCCCCATGGTCATGATGCTCGGCGTCGTCGGCCTCGGCGCATTCGCCGCTTACCGCATGACTCGAACGAAGGGGTCGGAGCCGCAGACTACCGAGCCAGGGCTGCTCTCCTCGCTCAAGCTCGACCAGAATACCCACTACCAAGGTCGTCTGGCGCTCAAGGAGCTGGACATCCCCCCCCTCTCCTCGTCCAAGGACCAGCTCGTGCAGTTTCTCAAGCTACTCGGCTTCCGCGACGTGCAGGTCTACATGACTGCCGACGAGCTGCCCTTCAACTGGGCCGAGCTAAAGTCCGGCGGTTCCAACAACCGCTGGTTCGAGGGGACCTGGAACAACGCATCAGCGACGCTTCCGCGACCGAAGCAGATTGACCGCCTTTCCAAAGGCGGTAACTCACTCATCTCTGGTATGACAGGCTGAACCGCAAACGTCGCCAAGGCGACAGAAAGAAAGCATCATGAAGAACACTAGCGACACCCGAGAGAACCGTGCCTCTGCTATCGCCGACAAGATGAAGCGTGAGGCGCGGCAGGCCCGTGCTGTTGGCTCTCCGCCGGCAGGCCTCGACCTCAGCAAGCCGAGAGGGCGTCGTCTCGCCATTGCGGCGGCCAAGGAGAATCCCGAGCCCGCCATTGCGGCGGCCAAGAAGAATCCCGAGCCCGCCAGGGTCCCCGATGGCTCGGGCAGCGAGAAGTACGGCAACCCCGGCACCACTGACTGGACCGGTGAGGGTCGCCCCGACCACGAACCCCGCTAGTCCACCAGCCTTGCTTCCTGGGTATGGCCCAGGAAGCGAGGAACTCATTCATCGGAAGGAACTCCAAGTCATGAGCCGCCTCAAGAGCCCCGTTCTTCTTCTCGTCGTCGCCTCCGGGGCCTCCGTGGCCTGCTCACTCCTCACAAGCAAAAACGTGCAGACCGCTCTCGACATCGCCAAGGTGCTCTGCATCGTCGCGAACGCCGAGTCGGATGACCAGACGGTCAAGACCATCTGCCACGTCGTCGATGCCGAGAACGACGCCTTCAGGGCCGTCCTCAGCGAACAGCGCATGGCGTCGCGCCGCTACGCTTCCAGAAAGGCATCCTGCGGCGATGCCGGAGTGCGCTGAAGGTGTAGCTTTCTACGTCACGGCAGCCACCGGGCTTGTCGGCTTCCTCGTGGGGTTCCTGGTTTGCTTGAACCTCATCGAGCGCGGTGAATAGTCAGTCCTTGCGTGCAAGGAGTGGGAGGATAAGATGGAGTTCCTGAAAGTCATAGAGCACGGTATCGAGACTTCCTGCGAGCTGATTCACCAGTTCGATGACACGAGAGCTATCGTCAGGTACGAGGGAGTTTACGTCTTCGCTGACCGCTTCTCCCCTACCGAATGGGAATTGAGCGGCATGCCGGCTCGCCCCGGTACTGAAAAAGAGGTCCACGACCGCCTCGTCAGGGAGCTAGTAGACCGCGGTACCATCGTGACCGTCACCAACCTAAACAACAAGGTGGACTGACTATGCGTCTCCCCATCTTCGTGCTCGCTCTTCTCATCTCATCGTGCGGAGTCAACTGGTTCCCGAAGTGTGATGAGCCAAACAACAAGTGTCCGCCTCTCGCGCCAAGTGAAGACCCGACACCCTACCCTCCCGGTACGCCTTTCCATAGAACGACCGATGCGGGGTCCGATGCTTGGTAAGCTCATTGCTCGCGTACTGTTCTACTACCACTTCATTCGACTGGGTGTAGGGAGGCGCTAGTCTCATGCGGATTGTAGTACCCGAAACGTTCGGTCCGGATGCCGAGACGCGTGTTCCTTGTCCCTGCTGTCATAAAGGAATGGTCTCGCCCGGCCGTGCGGTGAAGGTCAGAGAAGCGCTCAAGGACGAGCCCAAAGAGGTGACCTCTCTCAGCACGGACATCCTACCCATCGTACCGCCGAGAGAACCATGAGCGAGTGTCCGCCTGGTGTATTCATCCAACGCGCTCTCGCCTATCGAGCGGCGAGAGTCACCGCCTGCTTCAAGGTCGGCCCCGTCACTTGGGAGCGCGTCAAGCCTCCCGGTTACGAGAGAACTATCGAACGCTGCAAGCGGTGCCTAACGTTGCGAAGGCAGCATCATGTCCTGTAGTCTATCACGCATGAAATTGCATGTGCCATCGCGCAAGCCCTCCCTCATGGTCGAGAAACTTTGCGAGTCCGGGGAGGGTACGTATCGAAGCCTTCACGGCCTCGCCTTTGCTACCGCTGATGGGCCGGATGTCGAAAGCCAGTCCCGAGAGGTGCAGGCTTAGTTCTGAGACTACCGCAGGGGTCATGCTCTGCATTGTAGAGAGTAGTCCGGCAGCGATGGCATCATGGCCGACAGCGTGAGGATGCCGGTCAACCCACGACTGCAAGGCGAGGCTCGCCTCTGACTGCGCATAGGTTCTACCAATCCATCGACGGTCCGAATGAATGTTCGTCGCCATCGCATTCGCCTGTTCGTTCAATGTGCGTCGTCCACTCGTGAAGATGACGTCTCGATGACGTTGCAGCAGCAACCGGGCGGCTCGTTCGGCGGTCGGCTCAAGGTTCAGGCTTTCGATGGTCATTCCTGAGTCAGCACCGGCTATTCGAGGCCAGAACACCACTACACCCGTCAGCAGCGCCATACCCAGAAAAAGCCCCGTTCGGTGCGATAGCATGACACAAGGCTAGCATGAAGGAGGCCCCCTCGCTGCGGAAT
>Ga0163144_10016756_pt1 | contig 14991 bp, 13 predicted proteins | sample OliLak19BULKMAT1_FD_123175 | JGI IMG/M metagenome (GOLD analysis project Ga0163144, IMG submission 123175) | Freshwater microbial mat bacterial communities from Lake Vanda, McMurdo Dry Valleys, Antarctica - Oligotrophic Lake LV.19.BULKMAT1 | ecosystem: Environmental > Aquatic > Freshwater >... | reverse complement strand
GACGGCTTGTTGACGGCTTGTTGACGGCTTGTTGACGGCTTGTTGACGGCTTGTTGACGGCTTGTTGACGGCTTGTTGACGGCTTGTTGACGGCTTGTTGACGGCTCGACGACCTAGCGCGAGCCTGCCCAACAAGCTGTTGCAGCTGACGGCCGCGCGTTGTCGCCGCCGGCAACGCCATGCCTGTCGCCCGTGGTGAAGTACCACGGGTTCGGTTTGACTGACCGGTGGCGTGTTCCTTTTCTTGGATGCGGCCGCAGCTGAACAGCGGTACGTTAGGCGTGCCGGACAGCACGGGCGCGGCGCCGCAGCGTGCGCCTCTCGCGAAGCCCGCAGGCTGCTGGCGCTGGAGGCGTGCGTGACCGTCAACGTTGAGAGCTAGCTTGCGGTTTGCGGCGCTTGCAGCACCGCGACGGCCTCCCTCCATTCCGCGCGCAGCGGCCGCTGCGGCCGCGAGCACGGAATTTGGGGGAGGCAGGAAGCGCGCAGCCCGAAGGGCGAGCACTGGACCGTGGGGGCAGCCCTACCCGCCTGCTAAGCGGGCGCAGGAGAATTCCTCCCGAGGGTTCGAATCCCTCCCTCTCCGCAGATCTTTCGCAAACGTTCTTGCTACTTCACGGCGCGGCCTGCGCCGCGTTGCCCACTGGTGGCCCAAAGTTTAGCAAGCCGATCGCTTCGGTGAGCGCGCTGGGCGCCAGGTGCATGTACCTGAGCGTCATGCTGAGCGTGCTGTGACCGACCAGTTCCTGAATCGCTTGGGTGCCGCGCCCCGCATCGCTATATTGCTAGTCGTAGTCGCAGAGTGGCGTAGTGCGTCCGTGATGTGCGCCGCGGCGGTACGAAACAGAACTAGGGCAGCGCAGTGTTATGCGGCTGAGGCAGGGCGAGGTCGCCTTTAGCCCTCGCAGACAGGTGGTCCTTCACGACATTCGCGGCGCTCCTGGTCCAGATTGTATTCGCAAAAGCTGCCAGGACAGTCGGCGTCAACTCGACAGTCGTCGAGGTCGGACCAGCAGGCGTAAGAGTGCGACCCGCAGCTGCTCCAAGACTGGGCGCAGAAGGAAACACCGCAGCCGTTCCGGCAGCGGCTGAACTCCATACACACGCCGCCGCTCGGCGATTCGTGGTGGCCGCACTCGCAGACGTTGCCGCCGCAATCCTCGTCCGTGTGACAACCGGAATGGCACCTGCCCACCTCGCAACGCACGCTCTCCTACGATCACGTCGTACCCCGCTCCGCGGGCGGCAAGACCACCTGGGAGAATATCGTCACGTCCTGCCGAGACTGCAACACTCGGAAGGGCAGCCTGAAGTGCGACGACTGCGGCATGTTCCCGATTCAAAGGCCGACCCGCCCCTAAGACGATTGAGTCAGAAAGGATGCGGTGCTGGGCCCGAAAAGGCGCACCCCGCTTCACTCGCGCAAGGCAAAAAGCCCGCGCAACCCCAAGAAGTAGACTTGGGTGGCGCGGGCGTCGTAGCCGAAGAACTTTTGAATGTAACCAAGCTCCACCGCGAGGTGCTCGGTCACGAGGAAGTAGGGCAGGATGGCGGTAGCAACGCGTACGGCGCGGATGCGATCGCTGGATTGGCTGGGCTGTTCCCCCGCAGCGGCTAGGGCGATGGGGCTGTAGGCGGCGTCGTAGCGGGCGTCGTGCCGCTCGTGGATGTCGACTTCGAGATACGGCCCTAGCTTGAGCCCCGCTTTCCAAGGCAGGAGCCAACTTCGGGCGCGCAGGTGAAACAGATTGGTGAGCGCGAAGGCTCCGTTCTGCTGCTCGCCGAACGGCCGCGTGCCTGAGCCGAGGTAGATGCTGGATTCGTACAGCAACCACGGCTTCAGATCCACGCCGACCTGGGAGCCCAAAGCGAAGTAGTCGAGCCGAGGATTGGCGAATTTGTCCAGGTCCATCCCGATCGGGACCTGCCCGCGCACGAACAGGCCGAGCGCAAACTTCGCGTCGTGGATCACCGCGAACGAGACCGTGGCGGTCGCGATGCCACCCTCGTCAGCTGAGTAGAACTGGCACACGCCGTCGCCCAGGTATTCGGCCCCCGCCGTGCATTCGCCAGCACCCGGCACGCCCGAGGAGCCTGCCCCGGGCGCGGCTAGCTCGAACTTGTCCGGATCGCTCACTTCCTCGGGCGATTGAAAGAAGGTGCCCTCCAGCCTCAACGCGAAGAACTCGAGCGGCCCCAGATCACCGAAGGTGTAGCCCGCGCCCAGCTTGTATTCGTGGAAACCCTCGGGTTTGAACCAGGAGTCCTGGTTTTCCGTGGGCTCCGTCTTGCCTCGCTCGGCTGTGAACTGCAGGTTCAGGTCGAGCTCGCCCGGATGTCCGCCGACGGGTGTGGAGACGAAGCCCAGGGCGGGCGTGCTGAGAAAAAACGACGACAAAAAGGCAGCAGCGATGCGGGTCACCCCGGCACTATCTCACAGTCAGCGCTGACCGTGCCGTCGGGCAAACAACACTGCCCGGTGCCCGGACGATAACGCTCCGCGCCTGCTGGGGGCTTTGCCCCGGGGAACGGGACAAGTGGCGCAGCTCACTGGCTCGTTTGGGGATTCGACCTGCCGAGCTCAGCAAAGCACGGGGCGCATGTCAACGGACGCGCGCGCGCGCCGCTCGCGCCTGGGGCGACGACACCTTGCTCTTCTGGCGGCGAGTGAGGTTCGTGGCGAGCTTCACGCGGCCCGCGCTGGCCCGTGTGGACTTGCGCGAAGGTTTCCCAGTCGCGGAGCCCTCGAGAGCCGGACCGCCCAGGCTCTTGGCTGGACTGGTGAGATTCCGTCGAGCCGTATTGCCCAGCCCCACCTTGCGATCGGTGGCGCTAACGCCGGGCTTGGCCGTGTCGACGGGGAAGTCCCTGCGCTTGGGTTTTGGCTTCTTGGATTTGGGCGGATTGGCCCTAACTTGCTGCTCGCGCTTGAACCGCTCGGCCTTGGTTGCCATTGCCTAGTTTATTCACGGTACCAGGACGGAACGCAAGGGCACCGCGCGGCCTGGCGCCGCCTGATCGCGAGCTGGTGACGCGCGGCGCTGGTCGATTCGCGCCGCGCACCTCAGCCGAAGAAACCGCACACTTCGGTGTAGAGCGGGGCGGGCTGTGACGTTGTTCGGTGCCATTCCGGTGCCGCCCCTCGACGATGTCCCGCCGTCCACAGGCGGGCACGCCCACGGACTTGTGACGGGCCGAGCGCGTTTTCGCGTCAGGCCAGCGGACGTCCTTGGCGAAAACCCCGTGATAGGCTCTGCGCCCGTGCCACGTCATCACCTCAAAGACTTCGAGAAAAAGCTACGCGTCAGGCCACTACGCAAGCGCGACCATGCGGCGGTGGTTGCCCTGCAACTCGCCTGCTTCCCCACGATGAAGCCTTGGTCCAAGGCGCAGTTCGAGAGCCAGATTGATCATTTTGGCGGGGGGCAGCTGGGGCTCGAGTACGAGGGCCGGCTGGTCGCATCCGCCGCTAGCCTGATCGTGAAGTTCGATTTGCACGACGATTGGCACGATTGGGCCAGCGTTTCCGATAAAGGCATGATTGGAAACCACGATCCGAAGGGCGACACACTCTACGGCATCGAGATCATGGTCCACCCGGAGTTTCGCGGCATGCGGCTAGCGCGGCGGCTCTACGAAGCTCGCAAGCGCCTATGTCGCGAGCCAAACTTGTTGCGCATGGTCATCGGTGGGCGCATCCCTGGCTACCGAAAATACGCCAAGCGCATCAGTGCAGAGGCGTACGTTGCCAAGGTTCAGTCGAAGAAGCTAGTGGATCCGGTGCTCACGACGCAGCTCTCGAACGGCTTCGAGCTGGTACGGCTTATCCCCGACTACCTGCCCTCGGACGAAGACTCCGCGGGTTATGCGACTCACATGGAGTGGACCAATGTCGACTACGTGGCTGACGCCCGGCGCCGGGTCGCACCGGTGCAGCTGGTGCGTGTCGCCAGATTTCGGCTTTGTGCGAGCTTACCGCGCGTGCGGTTCAACGTAGCGCGGACCTGCCGCGCTCTGGTGGCTTGGTCCGCTTGCGGGGGCGTGGATATGCCGCGCGCCAAGACGCCGAGCGTGCCGGACGCCGAAGCGCGTTGTCGCGCGGCGGTGCTCAGCGAGATCTCGCTCGTGACGGAGTGGTCTCCCGCCGACAAAGCCAACTTGCCGGCTCGCCTCACGATACACCTCCACTCGCTGGTTTGAAGCGTCTTGGCGCCCCACCGAGGTGGGCATTTCCGGAGCGCCACGTCCGTGCTAACGGCCGCTGATGCTCGCGGCGCTGCAACGCTTGCTCGGCCGCTTCCCCCTGCGCGAGGAGCTGCTCTCGCCCCTGGACGGTCAAGAGCGCCGCCTCATCGTGCGCTCCGTCATCATCGGGATCGTCGTCTGGGGCCTCGTCTTCACGCTTCGCCAAGCCGTCGAGACGGCGTTCCACGCCAGCATGAACGCGGTGGAGCGCTCACCCTCGGTGTTCCTGGTCCTCGTGCCCCTGCTGCTCGGCTCCGTCGTCATGGCGGCGTTCGCCAAGTACCGCACGCACCGCATTGCTTACCGCGACGACCAGGGAACCCTACACGACTTGAACGACGTGGAGGGCGACGGTTTGGAGCGCGCAATCGCTCTTTATTACACGAGCGAGCCGGCGCTCGAGCAGGCGCTGCTGGGTCGCGAGGGCGTCGAGGTGCGCTGGACGCTGCCGACGATGAGCCTGGCGCTCAGAAAATGGCTGGCGACGCTCGTCACGTTGGGGTCCGGGGGCAGCGGCGGGCTCGAGGCGAGCGTGACCTTGATCGGAGAAAGCTCAGCGGCGGGGCTCCTGAAGCCGCGCCGCACCGACAAGATGGGCGTGCTGAGTGGCTTCTGGCGCTGGTGGCGGTCGACCGACCCTGACGAGCTACAGACGGCGCAGCTCGGCGGCATCTCGGCAGCCGTCGCGACGCTGCTAGGGGCGCCCTTCGCGGCAGCGTTCTTGGCGACCGAGGTGATGTACCGGCGCCGTCCGCTCATCAGCAAGCTGGTGTACTCGCTCATCCCCGCGCTCGTCGCGTACTTCTTAACGAACGTGTACGGCGGGCACGAGCCGATGGTCGTCCTTCCGCGCTACAGCACGCCTCCCGCGAGCCCCGAGTACTACGGGCTCATCGTGGTGATGGCTTTCCTGATCGCCCTCGCAGCGAAGGTATTCACGAAGCTGCGTTATGCGTCCTCTGCGTTATTCGCTCGCTTTCACAACGTTTGGCTGCGGCACGCGGTCGGCGCCACCATCACCGGCGCAGTGGCGATTAGCGTCGTCTTCTGGTCGGGCCGCGAGCTGTCTCTGGTGCTCGGGACGGGAGAGGCGGGGATTCAGGCGGCGGTCGACGGCACCCTGGCCTGGCAGCTGGCCTGCGTGCTGCTCATCGCCAAAATCGTCGCCACGCTTGCCACGATCAGCTCGGGCGGGTCGGCGGGGCTGCTGATCCCGTCGGTTTTCTTGGGAACGATGATAGCGGCGGCGCTCGCCGACGCCATCGGAGCGGATCCGGTGAGCTTCGTCGCGCCGGCCATCACCGCGAGCTTGGTTTCGATCGTGAACATCCCGCTTGCGGCCATCCTGTTTGCCGTGGAGATGTTCGGCACGGCTTATATGGTGCCGGCTTTGATCGCGCTGGTGGCGGCGAGCATCTTCTCCGATCGGGTCTCCATCTATCGGACTCAGCGGGAGCACTTCGATCGGCGCGAGATCCTACCCGGCTTCAGCATCCGGCGGGTCGTAGTACCGGTCGGCTGGGAAGGCGAGACGCTCGCCAGTCTGGATGTGCGCAAACGCTTCGGCTTGACCGTGATCGGCGTCATCGAGCACACCGAAGGCGACGACCAGCGAATGAAGAGCCAAATGCGCCTCGACCCGGGTCCCGCCGTCCCGCTCTGTTCCGGCGCCATCCTGGTCGTGATGGGCAGCGATGCGCTTCTGGAGACGTTTCGCGCGGCGCTCGCGGAGGAATCGCCCGCTTCGCTCCGCAACGAGAACAGCCGGCCCGCCTAGCCGCCTACCTTTCGTTTTCGCCCCACCTTCACCAAGCCGCCCCGCTGCGCTCTGACGGCCCTGCGCCGGCGGCACGACCCTGAGCTCGCCGGGCGGTCGTCAGGGCGACGCTTTGCACCAGTGCGCGCGCCACTCCTGCGCGACTGGTCCCGGAGCCGGCAGGGTGGCGCGGCGGCACGCGCTTCGCATGCTATTCGAGACCGTGAAATTTCACCTCAAAATTCCCAGCCGCGAGACTTGGATCAGCTGGGGTAAGGAGGCGTATCAGCTAGGGAACGAGACGCTGGACGAGTACGCCAAAGATCGCGGCGAGATGGTCGCGGCTGGGCTTGCCTTTTTCACGCTGCTGTCCATGGCGCCGCTGATCAACATCGCGGTGGCGATCGCGGGGCAGGTGCTGGGACGGGGCACTGCGGAAAGCGCAGTGCAGCGCTTGGTTCGCGACACGATGGGCAACAGCGCCGCGGACACGGTCGGCGGCTGGGTACAGGAGGCGTCCGAGTCGGGCGCGATCGCTTCAATCATCGGGTTCGCGCTGATGCTCTTCACCGCGTCCCGTTTGGGAGCCCAACTGCGGGTCGGCCTGAACCAGGTCTGGAACGTGGACGAAACGCTGGCTGAATCCTTCAAGGAGACGGTCCACGACTATGTCAAGCGTAGGCTGTTCGCGTTCCTGTTGGTGCTCGCCTCGGGACCAATCTTACTCGTTGTCTTCGCGTCGCGGGCGCTCCTCACTGGGCTACGCGACGTCGTGTTCGCGGAGACGCCGATTGCCGGTTTGGCGGTGCAGCTCAGCCAGCTCGCCTTTTCGTTGGTGCTAGTGGCGGTGATGTCGGCCGTCGTGTTCAAGGTAGTGCCCGACACGCGCATCGGCTGGAAGGCGGTGACGCGCGGAGCCATTCTGACGTCCGTGCTGTTCAATCTGGGCAACTGGCTCGTGGGGCTGTACCTCGGACGCGCGCCACTACGGCCGCGGGCTCAGCCCCGAGGAAGAGCGGGAGCTTGCGGAGGCCGAGCATCAAGGAAGGCGCGACAGCGAGCAGCCGGAGCCGGCCCCCGGCTCGAAGCCGCAGCGTGGTGGACCGCCTGCGCCGCGCGTGCACTCCGATGCTCACGGACGAAAGCTCAGCCGCCGACCAGATAACGACTGAGCAACGTGGCCAGCCCCAGAAACGCAGAGAAGCCGATCACGTCCGTGACGGTGGTCAAGATGATCGACGAGGCGGTCGCTGGATCGCGTTTGAGCGCGACCAACACCACGGGCACGGTTGCGCCGGAGATGGACGCGATGCACATCGAGATCACCATCGCGACGCCGATGATGCCCGAGAGCGCCACGCTCCGGCTCCACACGTACACGCCGACGGCGGTGACCAGCGCGATGGCCGAGCCGTTCGTCACCCCGGCCACCACTTCCTTCCTCAGCACGCGCAGCCAGTGCGACGCCCGGATTTCCCGCAAGGCCAAGCCTCGCATGGTGACCGCCATGGCTTGAGCTCCCGTGTTCCCGCTCTGCCCGGCCACGACGGGGAGCAGCACCGCCAAGGCCGTAAAGCGGGCGATGGTGTCCTCGAACAGGCTCACCACCGCCGATGCGATGAACGCGGTGACCAGGTTGACGTGGAGCCAGGGCAGCCGAGTGCGAACCGAAAGCCACGGGCTGGAGAGCGCGCGCTCATCACGGGACGCGCCCACCATCTGCTGCAGATCGCTGATGGCGTCTTGTTGGGCCGCGTCCATCAGCGCCGCGTGGCGGAGAATGCCGACCAGTCGGTTCTGCGCGTCGACCACCGGCACGCTCGTCAAGTGACGCTGAGTCAAAAGCTCTACCAGGTCTTCTCGCGGCGTCATCGGCGTGACGAAGGACGAGTCGCGCCGGGTCAGCACCGACAGCAGCGTATCCGGTTGGGCGCCCACCAGATCCTGCAGCGCGACGACGCCCACCAGCTCGCCCTCTTCGTTGCTCAGCATCACGTCTGTGATGCGACGTTCATTCAGCCCACGGATATGGATCAGCGCCTGCCCCACGGTGGTGGAGGGCGCGAAGGCGGTCACGCGCGCGTCCATCAAGTGTCCGGCCGTCCCCGGCGGGAACACCAAGATCTCCGCCATCTCCTCGCGTGAGTGACGGGGCAGCCCCTCCAGCAGCTCTTTTCCTTCCGTGGCCGGAAGCCGCGCCAAAAGCCCGGCTGCGCGCGCGGGGTCGAGTGACAGCAGGAGCTCGCGCGCGCGTTCGTCCGGCATGTGGAGGAGCGTCAAGGCGGCGTCGTCCGGGTTCAAGCGGCGCAAGAGCTCGGAGGCCGCGGCATTCCTGGTCTGGGAGAGCACCTGCCCTGCCTGCTTGGCCCCGAGGCGCTCGAGAGTGCGCGCAGCCTCGTCGGGGTGTGCTTCGAGAAAGCGCGCGACGAGCCGCTGCCGCAAAGCGTTGGACGCGTGCGCCGTTGCCTCTCGATGCGCCGTGACCTGGCATGGTTCCACGGGTGCTCCTTGCAACTCACTCACGCCTCCTCGCTTCCGCCACGAGACGGCCCGCGCACGGTGGCCATGGCCCACTCGCCGAGGCCCGACGCCGCCAGCCCGTAAAACTCGGCCAGGGCCCGCGCGGTGACCTCGGGCGCAGGGGCCCGCGCCGCCCGACCCAGCTCGCGCTCGAGCCGCCGAACGGTCTTGTAGCGGATCGCTCCCAGAAAGATCCCCTGGGCGTCTACCACCGGCAGGGCATGCACGCGCTGCCAACCCGGGTGCGAAACGATGGCAGCAGCCCCGGCGCTACTGAGCAGCATCTGTAGGCGCACGGTCATGATCGAGTGCAGCGGCACGTCAGGGGATGCCAGCATCAGCTCTCGCTGATTCACGACACCCTCGAGCTGGCCGCCATCCCCCAAGACGTAGAGGTAGTAGAGGGCGTTGGCAGGCTCGGCGCGCACCCGCTCGAGCGCCTCCGCCACGGTCACGCTGCGCGGCGCGACGAGCACCTGCGGATCCATCCAGGCTCCTGCCGTGTTGGGCTCGTGCGACAGAAGTTGCCGCAGCGAACGCTCGCGGGGGCCGCGGTCGAGCGCATCTAGAATGGGTCGGCGCTCGTCGTCCTTCATCCGTGAAAGCAGCGCCGCGGCCACGTCCAGGCTCAACTGGTGCACGATGGCCGAGGCGGTCGGCGTTCGCAGGCGATGGAGCCGCCGAGCGGCCAGCGCAGGCACCATGTCGCGCACGACCGCCCCCGCGCTCTCCGCGGTGAGCTCGCCGAGGAGCGACGCGGAGTCGACCTCTTCGCTCGTCTCGAGCACCCGAGCGACGTCGTCCGGGTGAGCCGCCGCGAAGGCCCGAATCAGCTCGCTGGTGGCGTCCATCAGAGGTCCCCACGTGCGACGAGCGTCGATCGGACGACGATCAGCTCGCGTGTCGGCACGGCTGTTTCGCCGTCCTCGGCCTCGAGGATAACGGCGGTCGGGGTGATCCGGAGGATGCGCCCTTGAACGCCGTCGATGCGGATGACCTGACCGACCTCGTAGAGCTTCCGTACGTAGTGGCTGGCCAGGATGTTCGCGACCACGGGTCGCCCGCCGAGCCCGAAAGCGAGCGCCGCGCCGCCCATGAGCGCCGCCAGCGCGATCATGAGCGCCGTCGTCACGAACTGCACCTGGAGCCCGAGTTGCTCGGCGGCAACCAGCACGCTCGCGAGCACGATGACCGCCTGCACGAGCCGGCCTAGCCGCCCAGCGTAGTCCAGCCCGGCCGTGCCGGCGGCGCGCCGCACTGCCCGACCAGCCGCGCGACCTACGACCACGCCTAGCGCGGCCACCACGAACGCCAGCAGCAGGCGGGGCAAGAAGCTCGTCACGCCGCTGAGCCACTGCGTCACGACCTGCAAACCCAAGAGCTCCGTCGCAGCCATGACGAACACGAGGAGCACAATCCAAAAAACGGCGCGCGAGATGATGTGCGCGGCCCGATTGCGACCTACCACGCCGTCCACCTCCGCCTTGTCCGAGGACGGCAGCAGCTGCTCGACGCGCAGCACCAGCTTTCGTACGAGCAGCCGCAGGAGCAGGGCGGATGCCCAGCCCACGAGGAGCACGAGCACGGCCGCCACGGCCTTTCGGGGGAGTCCCGTCGACTGCTCCAGCCGATACAGCCATGGACCGATCTCTACAAGTATTCCTAGATCATGCATGAGGGCTCTCCTGTCGTCGGCATCGTACCTTACACGATCGGAACCGGTCCGCCGGCTACGCCAAGCGAGCGCCGCCAGGGCGACGGCCAATCGCCATGCTCAGCTGGCGAATCGCCGTCCTTGCCTCGCCAGTGTAGTACTGGTCGTCGCACGAGCCTGATTTTTCAAGGGCCCGGTGGCAACTTCGAACGACGCTGGATCGTGTATGCGATGCTTCGCGACAACGTCCAACACCACTTAGAGCAGGGCCAACCCTCCGCTGCGTTCGAGCATCTCCACCGCCTGGGCGACGCATTGTCTGGCACGGGTGTCTCAGTTCCTGCTCTTGCGCTACGCGACGAGCTGGCACGGGCCAAGCCGCTCCTCGACCTCCCCCTCGCGGACTTGGCCGTCAGCCTGCGCACTCGCGCCGTCCAGACGCTGGCTTTCCCATTGCCGGAACGGAGGAACACCGTTCTGGTATCGGCGGTCGGTTGGACTCCTAACTTCCCACTCGATGGAGCCAAAGTCCTCGGTGACGCCTTCGGCAGCCTTGTCATTGAGCTGCTTCGAATCATCGGTGATGCTGGGGCGGGCGATGTCGTTTCGGTCACGGACGGCTGAGGCTGCCAGAGTTCGAAGTGCAGGAAGGGCCTTGCGGCCCTCCGGTTGCGGGCGAGCCACCCGCGTCCGAGCGTCGCCCGATGAGCCTTGGCCGCTGGCAGTAGCTCCGGTAAATTGCCGCGGCGTTCGACCGCATTGGGGGAAGCCAGGCATGAGTGGCATACTGGGCTGATGCTAGCCCGCCCTCACCTCTCGCTCCGCGGCCGGCGACCTGAACGCATGCTGAAACCAAATCCCGAGCTCCTCGTCGATGTCGTGGCAGCTCGAGTCATCGACGCTTGGCACGTTGCATCTGATGCGCTCGCCCGCGCTGGCATACGCCACGTAGTAGTCGGTGGCCTGGCAGTTGGGGCGAACGGCTATCCACGAGCCACTAAGGATGTCGACTTTCTAGTCGGCGATGACGCTTTCAATCACCATGCAGGCGGTTTGGTCACGATGAACCCAGCGCTCCCCATTGAGGTGAATGGAGTGGCCATTGACTATCTCTCATCACGCCCTGGAGAAGAGCATCTGGCCGCCGCGCTCTCAGAGCTGGCCGGGAGCATCATCGATGTCGCCCGGCTGATATACCTGAAACTCAAGGCGTCACGCCTGCAGGATCAGGCGGACGTCGCTGGTCTCGTGAAGGCGGGACTCGATGTCGAAGCCTGCCGGGCTTACCTTGTCGAGCACGCGCCAGCACTAGTGGCAGGGTTCGAGAAGCTTATAGCGCGGGCCACATCCGAGGGCTGATCTGCAAAAGTCCCGCGCCTGGCAGGCGTGAGCTCGCCGTGCGCGAAGAGTCGAGCGAGAGGTCGAGGCGAGCGGCGCAAGTGATCCTGCGTACTGACGCAGTCGTATTGAGCACAACGCGCAGTCGATCACTTCGGCTTGCGCGTTGCGCAGTTGAGCACGATCTTGACCGAGCCCGCGTCCGTTGCCTGAAACTGCACGCAAGTGGATGGGCAGACCTTGATGCGCGTCGGCGTCTCTTTTGAAGTGTCCGACACGTTGTAATACCAGCCGTCACCTTCTCCGCATCCGCCCGCGTCCGTGACATTCAAGAGCTCGTTCACCACGCCGTTCTCGCCCGTGAAGTCGACGTTGACCTTGTCGTAGTCGACAGCCTGGCCTGCTTCGGCTTGGGGCACGGCCAGCTCGCACGAGAGTCCCGAAGCGCGGATCTCGTTCAGCGCGTCCTGGAACTGCATCTGAACGTCACCCTGCGTATCGACGATGAACGCCTCAGTCGTGCCGCCCGCCGACGCGATCGCGTCAAGAATTTCAGTCGCTCCCGCGTCGTCGGCGCCGACAACCCCGATCACGAACGTCGAGACGGAGGGGACGCCCGCGCGCCCCCGGCCAGCGAGGTTTACCACCGCGTCAATATCCTCGATGACCGTCACCGGCTCGCAAAGCTGACCCTGGGCCTGCAGGGTGGGCAGGCCATCGGTGGCGAGCACGGCCACGACTTGGCGGTCCGGATGAGCTTCGGCCCAGGCCTTGACCTGTTGAATCGCGCCGGCAATGGCGGGTCCGGTGGGCGTGAGACCACCCTCTTCGGGCTTTGCCGCGTTGATGGCGCGAGCGAGCGCGGCCTCCGAACCAGGCAGTTCGGCGATCTCTGCGGCGGGGGTCGCGTACGTTGCGGGTCTGCAGTCCGTCGCGCTCACGCAGACACTGGGGGGGACGACGCAGTTGCCGCGGTTGGCTCCGCAGACGGCGGTGACTTCCCGGTTGCAAACGTACTGGTCGTCGTTCGAGCATTCGCCCATCACGACGCACGTTTGGCTCCTCGCGCAGCCATCGTCGTCCAAGCAGCCCGTCACCTCGCCGGCGATCAGGGGCCAGCAGGTTCGGTTGAGGCAAGGTCCGAAGCTAGCGCACTGCTGGTCGGTCGTGCAGGCCGTGGGCGCCGCAGCATTCGCGATCGGGAAGACTTGCAGACCCACGCCAATTCCGGCTGAGGCGCCGTCGCTGACGAAGCCAGTGAGGGCCGAGCTGACGGCTTGCCACTTCGTGACGCTCGCGTCACCCGCCGTGGGCGCCAGCATGGATCCCGAGACGTCGAGCATCACGTACATGTCCAGCGGGATGCGCTGAGCTTCGATCAGCTCCCCCGCGCAGGCCTCGCCGGTGGAGCCCGTGCCCCCGCTCGCGCCCGTTCCCGCGGTGCCCAGCTGCAGCCCGTCTCGACCGCCGGTGCCGTTGGCAGACCCAGCGCGGCCGGTGGCGGCACTGGCCGCGGCACCAGCATCGTCCACGTTCGAACCCGACGAGCTACCGCAAGCGGACGCGACGAGCAGAACGAGACAGGACGCCCCCAGAACCGGGTAGCCGGTGCGCGAAAGCCTCATCCTGCGATGACAGCACGCTTTTGACGCTACGAGAACTCGACGTTGGTTTCCCAAGTGATCTCGCCGTGAATGGCTGGGCCGCGTGCTGAGCACAGCGGCTGCGGTGTGCTCTAGTCTGAGTCCGTGGACTGGATCAACTATCATCACCTGCTGTACTTTTTCGTGGTCGCTCGCGAGGGGGGCCTCGTGCAAGCCGGCAAGGTCTTGCGGCTGTCGCACCCGACCTTGAGCGCCCAGATCTCTGCCGAGCGCCGCCTCAAGCATCCGGCGGTCATCGCTATTTCGGACGCCGCACGTCACGACATGTTCGTGGAGCGCTAACTCAATGTCGCGCCGACGGCGCCGATGCTGGCGAAGGTGCTTTTCTCTTTGCCTGCTCTAGTTTTTCGCCAGGCCCGATGAAACGACGGGGGCTTCGGTTGCTTTCTTCCAGGGGACGCGCGGCCACCAGCGTTCGACTCGGGGCGGTGCGAGAGGATCGATGCTTTGTCCGGGCTTGGGTGCGACGACGGAGACCTTGGCGCTCTGGGCCGCCAGCAGAACTCGTTCCATCGGCTCTACCCAGGTGTGCAAGGCAAGGTCGAAGGTTCCCCAATGGACGGGGAACAGCACGCGCCCGCGCACGGCACGGTGTGCGGCGACGGCCTGCTCCGGCCCCAGATGAACGTCGGCCCACATGGCATCGTATGCGCCGGACTCGATCATCGTGGCGTCGAACGGCCCGAGCCTCTCACCAATCTGTTCGAAGCCCTCGAACATCGCGGTGTCGCCGCTGTAATAGACGCGGCGCTCCACTCCAATCACGGCCCAGCCGGACCAAAGCGTGGCGTCGGCGCCGAGCCCTCGACCAGAGAAGTGCCGTGCCGGCGTCGCCACCAGCCTGAGCGTGCCGAGCGAGGTCTCCTTCCACCAATCCAGCTCACGAATGCGTGATTTGTCGATGCCCCAATACTCGAGGTGCGCACCCACTCCGAGCGGGACGACGAACATCGGGTTCTGCTGCGCAAGCTCGACCACCGTCGCGTGGTCGAGGTGGTCGTAGTGGTCATGCGAGATCAGGACCGCGTCGCTCTTCGGTAACTCGCCTAGCGCGATGGGTACCGGGTGAAAGCGCTTCGGACCCACGACCCGCGTCGGAGAGCAGCGTTCGCTCCACACCGGGTCGAGCAGAAGTCGCTTACCCTCAATCTCGACCAGCAGACTGGAGTGACCGAACCAGGTGATGCGCAGACCACTACCGGCAACTGCAGCGAAGTCCGCAGACTGGCGGAGCAGCACTGGTAGGGGCTCCAAAGGCTGGCTGTGGTCCACGCCCTTGAACCAGCGCAAGCTTGCTTCGAGGACATCCGGGTCGATTCGCGGAATGGTGTCCACGAACTTGCCGCCGCGGAACTGAGGCGATTTCTGGATGCGTTCGAGGCGCGCGTCGCGCGGCTTCGTTCCGAGCGCCGGCCAGGCGTCGATGATCGCTCCCGCCAGAGCGAGAACAAGGGCCAACGCCGCCCAGCCGCCCGCCAGGAGGCTGAGACGAAGTAGACGACCAGTAACGGGGCGCTGAGCGAGCGCGAGGCTCGACTCGCCGCAGCTCCTGCGTCGTCGGTGCACGTATTGCGTGAGGGGAAACGACCGCGAGGCAGACCGCCACGCTATGGCGACTGAGCCAGCCGCAAAAGCTGCGCGTGCAGCGTCTGCTCATCGTGCCTCGGCGTTCACGCCGCAATTCGTCTTGACCCTAGAGTCCGACTCGTGAGAATCAGGCTTGCTAAGCGATGTGGAACCGAGCGCGTCAGAAGGCGCTGGCCACAGACCAGCCGCTTGCAACGCCAGCAGCCAAGCTATTGCCGCTGGCGCTG
>Ga0163144_10016755_pt1 | contig 14991 bp, 9 predicted proteins | sample OliLak19BULKMAT1_FD_123175 | JGI IMG/M metagenome (GOLD analysis project Ga0163144, IMG submission 123175) | Freshwater microbial mat bacterial communities from Lake Vanda, McMurdo Dry Valleys, Antarctica - Oligotrophic Lake LV.19.BULKMAT1 | ecosystem: Environmental > Aquatic > Freshwater > Lake... | reverse complement strand
GTTAGGGCCGTCTTTTAGGCCGGGGGGTAATGCCTGGGTTATGGGTTTGCCCACCACCACAAAGGTTACGGTATCGGCACGGGTAGCTGTGCCAAAATCTGCGGTTACAACTAGGCTATGGTTACCCAAATTTGTGGCTGGGTAGCTGTACAGTAAAGATGTGGTATTGGGTACGGTGGCAAGCACGGCACCATTGTCTGTAAGAGTTAGGGTTGCTGGCGCAGAGCTTTCTGCTTTTAGTGTCTGTGCCTGGTTAAAATATATTTGGGTAATGCGTGTCTCTGGCAGGGTAAAACGCATACTAAGAGCCCCTGGCTGGTAAAGTGGGGTAAAAATATCGTTGTTGGTTTCTGTTTTGCCCTCTATAGAGCCCGTAGCATTACGAAACACCATGCTGATACGATAAGCGGTAACGGCTGCGCCCACATTGCCAAAAAATATGCGCGGCACAAACGTTATTTGCCAAGTGTTTGGGCTTACCAATGTCATGCGGGTGCGGGCATCACGCCTGCCCCAGTTGCCTTGTACCCTTGTCCAGTTTGTGCTAGTAGGGCCTCCCACAACTAGCCCAAAATGGCCGTAAACGGTATCTGCTGCGTTTATAAGGGCAGCATTGCCTTTTGTGGCATCGTAGGTGATGGTGACTAAATCATCTAAAGTGGGGAATGTGGGCGATGTACTCACCACTTGTGCGCCAGCACCTGTAGCACAGAGCAAGGCTAACGCGAGGGCACAAAACTTAGAATAAAGAGACATGGTAAAAGAGGTGGATGGAGGAGTAGTATGGAGAATAGCAAATGTACTATGCTAAATACAAGGTATTTAGCCTATTGGTTGGCATAAGTTATACATAATATTTGCATAAAATGGTTAAAATGCAATTTCTAAATGTTTTATAAATAAATAGTTCTTTTTAACCCCAAAATAACATCCTCAAAGTCTTGGGTTTAGCGCACTCTCCCTGCAAAAAAAAAGGATCTGTGTTTGCCTACCTCATACCGGTTACAAGCTAACTGCCCACCATCAGCCTTAAAAATTAATGGATAAGCAGACGTGGTAATTTATATAGATGCTAAGCGGTTTTCTGAAGCAGAAAATCTTTACTGGCAGAATCACTTACCTATACTCATAGGCAGTTTAAAAGACGCTACAGGCCCAGAGCTGCTAGGGTCTGTGTGAGCCTGTCTTGCAAAGTTGTGGCGTGCACTACGGTGTAGGTGCGGCCAGCATCGGCTAGGAGTTTTTCTAGCAGGGCAAAATGTTCTTCTCGGCGGTGCTCAAAAAGCCGAATAGAATCTGGCCTAAAGGGCAAGCTAGGGGGTAACAAAAAAGTAACGTTATATTGGCGCAGGCCCGCTAGCTCTTGCAAAGTGGTGGGGCAGTAGCCCAAATACAAATACGCATAGCTGCAGGTGGTAAGCACGTCTGTATCACAAACCAAGGGCAGGCCAGGGCTTACCAGTGTTGCTTCTTCTTCTGCCATTAGCTGCCCAGCGGCTATGGCGGCAAGGTCTAGGGCAGTGCTCTGGTTGCCAAACTCTTCTGAGTATGTGCGGCCATATTCTTGCACTAAGGCACCGGGTAGTTTATCTGCAAGGCTACGTGCCAGCAGTGTTTTACCACTGCACTCTGGGCCTAAAATTGCTATGCGCATAGGCACAAAAATAGCCCTTTAGCCTTATTAGTTTTGGCGGTAATGCCCGCAACGCTGCTAAAGCTTGTCTCTAAAATATACTACGGAAAAGCAGGTACAACCCCCCAGAGCCTATAACCGTTACCGGCAAGGTGAGCACCCAAGCAAGGGCTATGTTGCGAATGGTTTTGGGCTGCAAATTGCTTAAGCCCTTATTGGCTACCATGCTGCCTGCCACCCCAGAGCTTAGCACGTGGGTGGTAGATACGGGCAGGCCCATAAACGTAGAAAGTGCTATGGTGCTGGCAGCCACTAGCTCTGAGCTCATGCCCTGCGCATAGGTAAGGTGCTGCTTGCCAATCTTCTCGCCAATGGTTTTTACAATGCGTTTCCACCCTACCATAGTGCCCAGCCCAAGGGATACAGAAATGAGCAGAATTACCCACCGCGGGGCATAATCTGTAAACTTGCGCAGCTCTTTTAGCGATGCACGCAACTCTGCTTCTTTTTTGTGAGAGATCTGGTGGCCGTCTGTTTTAAGCAGTTTATCAGTCTCGCGGGCTATGAGTAGAATGTCTTTGCGCACCCTAAAACTGAACTTATCGCCTTCTAAGCCCTTTTGGGCTTGGTTATAATCTATAAGTTGTAAATCATCTAATGATGAGGCCGTTACTTTATATAAGTCTTTTTGGGTGCCTGTAAAATTTGTAGTATCTAGTGTGTGCACCAGGGCATGTGTGCGTATCACATGCTGGTGCAGCTCTTTGGGTGAATGGGTGGCATCTAAGGCAAACTTGGCAGGCACAATGCCTATCAAGATTAACATAACAAGCCCAACGCCTTTCTGGCCATCGTTACTGCCATGAAAAAACGACACCATGCTGCAGGTAAGTACCAGAATAGAGCGTATCCAGAGTGGGGGGGCTTTTTGCTTTTTGGGCTCATTAAATATGGCGGGGTCTGCCTTTAAGCGCTGGAGAATAAACATAACCGCTATGGTGCTGGCAAACCCAAAAAGCGGAGACAAAAGCAGCGACAGGCCTATCTCACTGGCTTTGCTCCAGTTTACTGCCGCCCCAGAAGACTCTGGCAAGAATGAAAATGCAAGCCCAACGCCCAGTATAGAGCCTATCAGAGCATGAGAGCTAGAGCTGGGCAGCCCGTAGTACCAAGTGCCAAGGTTCCATAATATGGCCGTGATTAACAAGGCAAAAATCATGGCCATGCTATGGTTTATATTCTGATCTATGAGCGTTTCTACCGGTAGCAGGTTTACTATACCCATGGCCACCCCTATGCCGCCCAAAAGCACCCCCACAAAATTTAGCGCACCGCTAAGTACAACTGCCACTAGTGGCGGCAATGAGTGGGTGTAGATTACCGTGGCCACGGCATTGGCCGTATCATGAAACCCGTTTACAAACTCAAACGCGCAGGCACAAAAAAGGCAAAATACCAGAAGAAGCAAATAGGTAGGCTCTAGCTCAAAACCCATAGAAATTGTAAAAGAGACTGCTGCCAATGGCTCACAAAAACACGGCCAAAGGTAGGCTTACGGCAAAGCACCTGCGCAGAATCTACACCTAACCCCACACAGCTTTAATACTATAGTAATATACAGGAAACATAAAGGGGCCCAGAGATGTATTCTCTGGGCCCCTTGCGTATGCAGATGCAGCAGCTGCTAATGTGCCACTACCATGCGGCGTACCAGCTGCCCCCCTTTGTATTGCAGGCGCACCATATATATGCCGTTTTGCAAACGAGGTGCAAAGCTTTTTAAAGACACTGTGTGTGAGCCCCCCAGCGGTAGCACTTGTGAGGCTACCACCCGGCCCATGGCATCTACAATGGCAACTTCATTGCCACCTAGCCCGTTGTTTACCTCTAGCACGGCATCGTCTCCGGCTGGGTTAGGCACTATCTCAAGATCTAGGCACTGGGCACAGCCGCCGGTGTAATTAGAAAGGGGGATGGCGCGCTCGTATGCCGATCCTATTTGTATGCCATCTATATAAAGCGGGCTGGCATTGTTGCCATACATGGCAAAGCGTACTACTACATTTTGCCGTAATGTGCCAGACAGTGTTAGTGGTAAACTATCTAAAACCCAGTCTGTAGAGGTTGGGGTCCAGGTAATGTTTGTGCTAAATGCCTCTGATGTATATAGGGTACGGATGGTGTCCATAACCCAGTTTTTGCGGGCAGACCAGTTATTGCCACAGTTTGTGCTCCAGTCTATGGCTAATGAGTCTGAGCTTGGGGTTGCAAAGCGGCGCACTATTGCCCGCTGAAAATAAAGCTTTGGCACGCCTACCCACCCAGTGTAGTTTATGGCTGGCAAATATAAATAACGTGGCCTGCCACGTATTACACCACTAGAGCCAGACCTGTTTAGTACACGTAAACTTCTGCTACCAGCATCACCGCCACTGGGTGCACTTGTGTTAAAGAGGTTCCAGCCAGATGCACCGCCATCTGCGGTAAAGTTTTTTGTGGGGTCTGGGTCTATGTTTAAGGTATTGCTATCAAAGTTTTGCTTAAAGCTTACGCCGCCGGCTACCTCTGTACGGCCTACTCTAGGCTGCACAGAAAAGAGTGTACGGGTAAGGGTATCTGCACCAACCGCATTTTTTACTATTTGGGTGATGGTAATCTCACCGGCACTATCAAGCCTTACACTAATGTTGCGGCCGGTTAAGCCATTGCCTCTAAACACGCGCTGGATAGTGCCGGGCACTATGTACGTATACTCCCAGGTGGCATCTGGGGTGCCATTGTAAGAGCCATCTAAAAGTGGCACGGTAGAGCCTTGGCATATTTTGCGGGAAGCAGTAGACCCAAAATGGGCCACGGGTACAAGTGCAGGAGGGTTAGCTATTGAGGCGCTATCCACCCCTGTAGAAATTAGGTTACTGGCAGAAAACAAGCCGCGCAGTGTGGGTATGGCTGCAATAGCAGCCTCTGAGCGTGCCCGCTGCCCTTTGGTAAACATGTTTTGGCACCTATCATATGACATGAAATTTTCTATCATATCAGGCTGGTTTGGGCTGTCGTTTGAACAGCTGTTCTGGGTAGTTACACACCCGTACGTGGCTGGTGAGCTTGGTGGGGTATCACACACTAAGTCTCCTGAGCTGGCACACGAGCTGCCGCACCCACCCTGAAACGTATGGTAAAGGTTTAGACAGTGGCCCATCTCATGAGCCATGGTGTGGCCCGATAGGCCTTGGTAAATGGTTACAATACCATATGTCATCCAATTAGAACTGGTGGGGAACTGGGCATACGCTATTACTGTGCCGGCCGCAGAAGACGATATGGTATTTATAACCCAGATATTAAAGTAGCGGGTAGGGTCCCAAGCGGGCTCTACAATTTTTATAGAGTCTCTAGTAGATGGCAACCGAGTATATGCATTTTGGTTACGCACCACCCCATCGGTTGGGTTGCCTCTAGGGTCTAGGGTTGCGAGCCTAAACTCAAAGTCCATGTCTGCAGCCACACTTTGAAAAATAGTACGCGGCGTTAGGGTGTCAGAGTTTCTGCGCATCAAATCCCTATTCATCTGCTCTATAGAGTTTTTAATTACCTGCACAGATACGTTTTCTGCCCCAAACTGGTGCACCACGTGCACAACAGTAGGTACAATGCGCGATGCTGGCCCAAGGCGCGCAGCATTTGCATCGGGGTTATCTAAAATTTGCCGAATCTGGGCATTAATAGCATCCCGGCGTGGTGCCATGGTTGGGTCTGCGGCTTCTAGCTCTAGGTTGTGCTCATCTGTTAAACAAGGCAGATACTGCTGCACACTCTGGGCCTGGGCCATTGGCCCAAAAAATAGCTGGCCACCTGCAAACAGGGCTACAGCAAAAACACGAAAAATAGATGCCAGTTGCATACGGAGGGCTAATGGGGAAAAAGAAATCAAAAGCGTGATTGTGCTGTAAAACTTTAAAAAAATATAAGACCGTAAAAGTTAAACTAAACGGCAAAGCCCAGCAATCTATAAGCTAGGCTATGCCCCTTACTAAAAACAATGGTTGTTTACCGCTGCCCCTCTTTTACTAAACGCTGGGTATATGCTTTGTCCCCTTGGGCCACAGAAAGCACATAGGTGCCAGCTGGTAAAGCACTAAGGTCTAAACTAAAGCCCGCTCCCTTACCACTGCCTTGGGCTTGCACTTTAGAGACAATATCTCGCAAATAATAGGTGAAAGCGGCGGCTGCAGGTAAACTAACATCTGTGCGGTTTATGGCCGGGTTGGGCGATAAACGTATTGAACCCACAGGTGCGCTGCTTTCTATGGCAGTAACAAGAGGCGGGTCTACAACAGAGAGGCTATCTATGTAAAAGTTGTTGCCACCACCAGGGGTGAGCTCAAACTTAAAGCGCACATCGGCTTGGCCAGCTAAAGCAGCAATGGGTATGTATTCTGTACGCCAGTCTGCTGCTGTGGGCACAAAGCTTGAGTTTACAAACCGGGTGGTGGTATAAACATTTAAGGCACCAGGGCCAGAAATCTGCCTTATGATACGCAAGGCAAAGCTTCTAGTGCAGTTTGTGGTGCTTAAGACTTTAAAAACATCATTGTTGGTACTGTTGCGGCGGGCGGCCGCATACTTATATACCAGCTGCGCTCTGTTAGATACTGTAGATAAATCAAACCTGGCAGATATTGCCCCAAGTGGAACGCCAGCAGGCTGCCCGGCCGCGTATATCTGTAAGGTTTTGGTGCCGCTAGCCGTGGCAACGTCTCGCAAGCGCCAACCGTTTGTGCCTTCTAGTATCCAATTATTAAAGAGCGAGCTGCCTACCTGTGGGAAAGTAGCACCTTCAAAATCTTCTACTTGCCCTGGCACATAGGTAATCTCATTGCTGCGCACCGTTACAGCATTTGCAATGTCAAATGTATCTGCTCCAGATTGGTTTCTAGCAATTAACCTTGCGCTAAAACTGCCAGAATTTGGGTAAAAGACAGTTGGGTACATAAGGATAGAGCTGTCTACTCTTGCGCCAGGAAAACTCCATTGTAATTTGAGCGAGGTATCTAAAGGTGCCCGGTTTATGTTTGGAGAAAACCTAACAGACCCGCCTGGGCATATTAAAGAAGCCGTGCTTAGCCCAAATGTTACTTGAGGGGCACAAAGCGCAGTGCCTGTATTTAGCACTCCGGTTGCCGCAAGGTTAGCTTGGGTCCACAGGCTGTTGCGGGCACCAAAGCTATTTTCTGCAGATATACGCATACGCTCTGCCTGGCCAATGGTAAACATTCTGGGGCAGCTGCCATAATCCATGGTGTTCTCTGCATTGGCTAGTATGCCTCCACAAGAGGTAAAGTTCTTATTGCATACCTGCCCTGTTATACCTATTGTGTTTGGGGTATCTGCCACACCATCATCTGCAAAACAGTTATCTGCGTCTCCTGGTGTGTTTGTACTACCCCAGGTGTGGGGCAAATTAAAATAGTGGCCAACCTCGTGAGGCATGGTGCGGGAGGCAAACAAGCCGCCGCCGCTTGTGCCTAATGTGCCAGTTTGGGTATGAAGCACCACAATGCCCTCTTGCCTTTGTGAGGGGGCCGTGCCAGGGTAGTAAGCATAGCCACCAGCACCCGAAGCAATACGTGCCACCACCCAGACATTAAGGTATTTGCGCGTATCCCAGTTTGCAAGGTTTTTTACCTGTTCATCGGCGCTATAGGTGAGCATAGATGCCGTGCGGGTAATGCCGTTTGTGCAATTGCCGGCTGGGTCTAGCTGGGCTAAACGAAAGTCAAAATTTGTCTGCCCTATTATAGACTGAAAGGCAGGTGCCACTTGGGTGGTATCGGGCTGGCGTTTCTGAAAATCTAGGTTAAGCTGATTGATACAGCTTTGTATTTGTGCATCACTTATGTTCTCTCTGCCGTAGTTGTGAATAATATGAAACACCACCGGTATTATGCGCATATCGCCGCCTGGGCTGCTGCCCATGGCTTTTAAAAGGGCGTTTTTCTCTACAGTTTCTTTGGTTATTGCCTGTAGCTTGCGGTAATTCTCGCGCAGCTGCGGGTTTGCTTTAAAGGCAGCTTCTACCACTTGGTCTGTGCCACAGGGTGGATTCACATTTTGCCCAAATACAACAGAAGTGCTGCAGAGTGCTAAAAAAGAGAAAAATAATAATGTGCGCATGGCTGCAAATCGTTTTGCAGGGGCATATTCATTATTAAACAAGTTCATAAAATAGTGCGATGGGGTATAAATAGCGTGTGAAATGATGGCCAACATTGCTAAAAATTGGCATGTAAATATACCGCAAAAAACAGGTTATAAGTGCATTAAGTTTTGAAATTAGCAAGAAAATGCAAATGCAAAAGGGTATATGCTACCAAACGCCCATTGATTATTCTGCACCATAATTTAGATGGCACTCTAGTGCAGCAGGTAGTGCAGATTACTGCTGAGGGGGGCCGGTAAACCTGAACCCATCGCGTAAGGTTTTACCGCGTTGTTGCAGCAACGGCAAATCTAGCGGCCTATAAATACAAGGCAGGGGCGTGCACCAGCAGTTGGGTGTAGAGTCTCGCTGGGCCATGTGTTTAGCCGGAAAACGGCTGCGGTCTGTAAAGCGTGTTTTGTAAGCAACGGGCCTGTAAGCCGTGAAGTTGCTGGCCTGCACGGCCTTATAAATGACGATGGGGTACAGGGCGGGCCACACCAGCTCTTGGCTTAGCTGCGGCGGGGTTTCTTGCAAGGTTTTATAAGTGGGCAGTAGCATGGCCGCTGTAATGGCTATTGCCAGCACCTTGCCTGCCCCTTTTGTATAGGCTGCCGGCACCTGCGCTACAGCCCAGCCCACCAAGCCAAGGCAGCTAAGCACCAGCCAAGCGTGTGCATAACGGGCCTCTGTGGGTGTGGCAAACCAAAACCCCAGCCCTACCCCTAGCATAGCCACCACTACAAGCACCCGGGGGCGCATTAAGGCATGGTGCAGCCTAGAGCCCACCCATATATAGCCTAGCAGTGCCACCAGAGCGCTAAGAGCAGTAAACTGTAACATCAGGTGCTGCTGGGCATTAAACCCCCAGCTCCACCAGCGCCTCCACCACAACGGGTTGCTTAGCACCTTAGGCTGATGGTGAAAATCGTATAGCACTTGCAGCCGCAGCCTGTGTATAACAACCCGGGGCATTTTCCAGTCTACAGAGAAGATGTCTATTTTTGGCAAAAGGTAGTAGAGGTAGCCGGTCATGAGCACGTTACGCATAAACCAGGGGGCTAACACCAGCCCTAGAATACCTAGCGCCCAGAGGGCTTCTTGTTTGCGATAGGCAGCCGGGGTAAGGGCCAAATACCCTATGGGCAGAGCTAGCAGGGCAAGCGCTGTAATTTTGACAGAAAGCACAAATGCTGGCAAAAACAACCAGAACAGACGGCCCATAGCTTTTGAACCTAACTTGGGCTCTAGCAGCCACTCCCCCACGAGCAGCCACGTTACTATTGCAACAGGCAGATCTGTAGAGTTGCCACTCATTTGGTTGCGGAAATAAAAGAAAGGCGTTATGGCCATCCAAACATATACGCTGCGCAGCTGCCCCTGCCAGAGCCTAGGCAAAAAGCTAAAGGCGTGCCAGGCACCTAGCCATACCAGCCAGCCGTTTATATCATACAAGGGCCGGCCAACCAGCCACTCAAACGAGTAAAACGCGCCCAGCAGGCTCCAGTGGCTATTGTAGGCTAGGTTAGGGTGTAGGTTGCCTAGGCCTATGATTATGCCTTGATCTAGCATAGCCCTAAATATTACGATGTAGCCCACGGCATCGTCAAAAATCTCTGTAGGGCCAGATGATTTTAACAGCCCACCTGCAAAAAGCATGGCTAGGGCAGGGGCAGCCACCCACCCGCCCCGCGCCCAGCTAAACCCTGCATACACTACCCGCCGGGCAGGTGCCCAGGCCCAGGGCGCTAGGGTAAGTGCAAAAAGAGCCGCCCCATACCCATGGCCTAAGGGTGCCAGTAAAGAGAAAAAACTGCAAATGGTAGATATTACAGCCAGCCCCACCCAAGCCAGTGCCGGGGCAGAAACCCGCGCCTGCCCGCCGCCACACGCTGCCACAACCAGCCCCCCAACACCTAAGGCAGAGGCGCTTACTAAAAGCCAAAGTAGAGCCAGTATTAGCATAGGGTGTAGCCCAGTCTGGCCGCGTACAAAATTGGCATTATGCCCCCCAATAAAATATAAACTATTAGCAAAAAGATGTTAAAAAGGCTTTTTTTTAATACGCGTCGAAATCTAACGCCTCTATACATATTTCATCTGTTAGCGGCACGGCCCGCGGCCCAAGTTGTAAGTAAATAAGGTTTAATGGCGAGGGGCGCACCAAGCTGGGTATTTCTACAGACAGCCCTTTAAAATGGCGGCCAGCTACGTGCCCCAGCCAAAGAGTAGCAGGGGGTGGGGCGTGCAGGGTAGTGCGCAAATTAGTGTAGCGGCCAGAAACTGCTGCCCCCAGCCCAGGTATACCTGTGGGGGCATAAATACCTTGCGCGGTGGTGCGGTAGTGGGTATTGGGGTTTGCCAGCCGCCATGCCAGGTTTGCAGGGTCTCTATGGGTAGCAAGGCGGCCCTCTAAGCTAGGCAGAATGGGTGCCGATAGGGCTACCTTGGCCTCTAGCCGCCCCAGATGGGCAAACCCTAGTTTACGCAAAAAGCCGTGGGTAGAATTTTGGTTGGCCACACCCACCACAAACGTGTAACCCGCCTGAGCACCCACTGTATAGGTGGCCAGGGCTAAGCGGGTAAACAAAGATTTACCCTGATGGGCAGGGTGTGTGGCTGTATTAAGAGACAGCAGACCCCTTACAGGTTGCCCTGCCCACATAAACACTACGGGCACGGTGGCATAATGGGCGGCTAGCTGCCCATCATCTGTAAAAGCATCTGTACCCACTACTGGGCCGGCAGGGTTGTCTCTATAGAGCCAAGCCAGGTATTTTTCTGTAAATAAGTGCGGCTTTTTAAAGACTAGCCCCAGCAGTTCTGCATACTTGCTCACGTTTTGTGCAGAGGAGTTGGCAGGCTGCACGGTGTACATGCAAGCAATATATAGGCAGCAAGGGTATTTGCCTATGCGCCAAAACTAGTGCCCCTTACTTTATGCAATATTTTAGAGGCTAAACTGGCTTTAACGCTCTCGCGCTTTAGCTCTCGCGATCTAGTTCTTGCGCTTTAGCTCTCGCGCTCTAGTTCTTGAGCTCTAGTTCTTGCACGTAGGTGCCATACGGCACTACCCGGCACCCTGTTGCCAGCAATGCATCTAGCTTTTGCAACAGGGTACTGCGGCCCATGTACATAAGCGGGTTTAGCCAAGGCTTTTGCTCTAAACCGGGATGCAGAATTCTTTCTTGGCCAGTATCTATATCATACGGATGCACATAGCCCAGCACAAGTGGGCCTGCATTGATAAAAAGTTTTTTTGCTAACCATATGGGCAGCAGCCGCAAATACGTGCCCCCCGCTATGGGCACTTGCCCAAAGCCAACTTTACCCGTGCTCATGGGTAGCTCCCACACGCCACCATCCATTTTTTTGGGGTAATGCCCAAACCCGGGCCACCCATGCAGTGGGTTTGCAACTGGTAACACAGAGCTGCTATACCTAATGCCGGCCTCTGCTAGGCGCTTGTGTGCCCAGGGGGTGTGTGCGGTAAGTGAGAAAACCGGGGCTCTAAAGCCGCGCACTGCCACGGCCCCTGCTTTGTGCAGCGCCTCTAGGTTTGCATACAGGTCTTTTACAAAAGCATCTTGGCCCAGTTGCGGCAAGGGGATGTGGCGGTGGCCGTGCAAGGCTAGCTCATGGCCAGCACCTTGTATCTCTTGCAGCAGCTCTGGATGGGCAAGGGCCAGCTCTCCTACACAGAAAAACGTACAGTGCACCCCATGGCCGGCCAGCCAGTGCAGGTAAGTTTTGGTAAGCTGCGCCACATGGCTAGGGCTTCTTTTAGCAGGGGGTAAGGCCAGCTGCACATCTTCTAAATCTATAGAGAACAGGTAGGTCTGCATGGCCTAAATTAAGATGCAGAGGCAGGAACCTTTTTACTACGTGGGGTTTTTCTGCCGTCTCCTATGGGTTGTAATACATCTAGGCTGGCAAGCCGGGGGTGCAGGGCCACCTTGGGAATGCGCAAAATATCAAACTGCATGGCTGCTAGCAGGCTCTGAAATCCAACAATTATGGGCAGGGCAGCCAACATTACCGTGCCGCTAGTTGCAGGCGCCACGCCAGAGAGTTGTATCCATTTTATGGCCCCAAACACGATACCAAATACGTTAAGGATGATACCCACTGCCAGTTGCAGCGAGCCAATGTTAAAATCACGAACGTAGTAATGGTACACAACCCGTTTTACAAACCGGGCCACGTGCATGAGCGGAAACTCTAGCGCAGTTTTGCCTATAGATAGATTGCTGTCTTCACCACCGTACATGGGCCGCATGGGCACATCGGCCACTACGGCTTGGGCCAGCCCCAAGCGAAAAAGCATGTCTGATTCAAAGAAAAATCGGCGCTCAATCCGGTCTGCGTTTAGTAACGGGTATACTTTGGCCGCCAGAGCGGTGTACCCATTGGTTGGGTCCATTATATCCCAATAACCAGACGATAGCTTGGCCGCAAAGCTGAGCACCAGATTGCCAAAAAGGCGCACCTGCGGCATGTGGTGCAGGTAGTGCGGGTCAAAAAAGCGGTTACCCTTAGTGTAATCTGCTTGGCCTGCCTGTATGGGCTCTATGAGCTGGGGCAGCAGGTTTAGGTCCATCTGGCCGTCTCCGTCTGCTTTTACTAAGATATCTGCCCCGTCTTTATAGGCTGCCTCGTAGCCGGTGAGCACAGCACCGCCCACCCCTTGGTTTATGGTGTGGTATAGCACCCGCACCCTTGGGTCTTGGCAGGTTGCCGCAACAAAAGCACCTGTTTGCTCTGGGCAGGCATCGTCTATTACGTATATGGCATCTACTAGGGGGGGTACGCCCTCTAGCACGGCAGCTATGTGCCTTTTTACCTTATAACAGGGTATTATAAGCGCTATCACGTTGGGGTGTTTGCTTCTTCTTTTTCAAAAATAGTAGAGATTTTCTCCAATTGTTTTATGCGCTGGCGCTCGCCAAACCAAGCATTTACCCGTTTTAGGTAATTTACATATTGCAAGTTGGCTATAAAAATGGGCCAGTAAGACATGCAGATAAAGGCTACAATGCCAGCCAGATCTCCGCCCCTTATAATGGCAACGGTAGCGCCAAAGGCCAGGCCTTTGTATACGTACTGCATATCTGATGAAAACCGCTCTGCCCGGTACATAAAGAGCGCAAACAGTGCCCCGTATAAAATACTAAGTAGTACTATGGCGGCCACGCCTCCCTCGCCATAAAAGGTGCCGTATATACTTTCAGAAATACCTATAGTGGCTCCATTAAAGCCCTCAATATCGTTTAGGCCCAGTTTGTTTGCGTAACCCCCCTTGGGTTTCCCTTTCCAGATGGCGCGCGGTATGGGCCTAAATAAAATCTCTAAGTGCTGGTAACCATACTGAAAAGGCAAGTTGTCTGGATATACCTGCAGCACCATCAAGAAACCATCGAGCAGGTTTTGGTCTTCTGCTAACAGCAGGCGCTCCTTGGCCACTTCTACTTTTTGCTCAAAGGTGAGGTTCCAAGTGTTGGGTGTACGCACAAGCCCGGCAATAGAAAAGGTAATAACAGCAAAAGCACCCCCCACTGCATAAATAACTGCTCGCCGCCAGATACTAATGTTCTGCACCAATATCATTGTAACCACCACCACCCAGGAGATAAAATTGAACCTGGCCCCAGGGTTATAGCTCTGTAAGGCCGCCAAGAACATCATACCCAATGAGCCAAACTTGCCCACAGGGTCTGTGGCTACATTAATGCTGCGGTACAGCAAAAACAGTAAAATAATAACCCCCCCCAGGGCAAAGGGCAGGTACAAGAAATAAGATAGGCCGGTGGCATCTACGTTATAGCCGCCCTGCTCTTGAAACATGATAGATACCCGCACCAAGAAGAAATAGGTAACTAGCTGAATAAATCCGTATATGGAAAAAATCAGGGTGCGTTTCTTGGTTATAAAACTTGATAAAATGGGCTGAGAGTCCCGCATTTCTTTGGGCTTGCCCATAGCAACCCGCACCAGCATATAAGAGCTTGTCCAGCAGGCGGTACCCAACAAAAAATAGTTGAGCGCCACCAGCGCCAGCTCGTTTGTAGGGGTAAAAATATCTCTGGCCCATGCCACACGCACCCAGCCCGTGGCGTAATGGTCTGGATTTATGGCTACTACAAAATACCGGTATAGGCCATTGGTGGAGTATAGCACCCACATCAGCAGGGCAAGCTCGTCTTTCTTTATAAAAAAGAATAAGAGACAAATAGCCCCTAGTATATAACTAAGGGTGGCAATGGTCTCATAATCAAACATCTATGTAGACTGTTAGGCTAGCTGCGGATAAGGGCAAGGCAATGCGCTGCGCAACTACTATGCGGCAGGGATGCCTCTGCAATATACGGCTGAGCGGGGGCAACCCGCTCACAAATTTAGCAATTAGGCTGACTATCAGGCGGTATGTAACAGGCCACCCACCCGCCGCAGCCGCATGAGCAAGGCTATACCCACTGCAAAACACACCGCAAGTGCCAAAGCAGAAAGCCGCATAGAGCCAGTTGCTGTATGCAGCAGCCCATAAAGTAAAGTGCCCAGCACTACGCTAACCTTATCTGCCAAATCAAAAAAACTAAAGTAGGATGCAGACCGAGCCTCTGAGCCCACAGGCACAAACCGTGCCCATGTGCTGCGCGATAGTGACTGCACGCCGCCCATCATCAGGCCCACGGCACCAGCCAAAACATAATATTCTGCTGCCGTGGTAATTGTATAGGCCATAATGCAAATGCCCAGCCAGAACATAAGCAATACAACAAGCACAGGTATGGGCCCATACCGCTCTGATAGCCGCGCCGTGGCTACGGCACCCCCAATGGCCAGCACCTGCAATGCCAGCAGGGTGGGTATAAGTTGCGCTTCTGTGAGTTTAAGCTCTTCTGTGCCAAAAAGCGTTGCCACGTACATAATGGTTTGCACGCCCATATTGTAAAACAGATAGGCCAGCAGAAACCCCACCAGCACAGGCCGCTTACGTATACGGTTAGCCGTGCCAATAACGACCTTAAACCCATGATTTACCGCCCGCAGCACTGGCATGTGCGAGGGGGCATCTTGCGGCAGCCGTGCAAAAGCCACTTGGGCAAAACCCAGCCACCACAAGCCCGTAGCCACAAAGGCCCAGCGGGTAGCTGTGGCC
>Ga0163144_10016753_pt1 | contig 14993 bp, 8 predicted proteins | sample OliLak19BULKMAT1_FD_123175 | JGI IMG/M metagenome (GOLD analysis project Ga0163144, IMG submission 123175) | Freshwater microbial mat bacterial communities from Lake Vanda, McMurdo Dry Valleys, Antarctica - Oligotrophic Lake LV.19.BULKMAT1 | ecosystem: Environmental > Aquatic > Freshwater > Lake... | reverse complement strand
CTCCTTCGAGCTTCCCGGATCCCTGATCTCCGGCCAATTTATCGACAACGGCCCCCGGGCGCTCGCCCGCCGCCGATTGAACAGTCCCGTTCTCGGCCGCTACATCTTCCGCGCCCGAAACGGTGTTCTCAGCCCCGGACTCAGCATCACCAGCGCGAATATTCTCCCGAAAGGCGTCGTCGGCGTACCCTATGTCGCCAACTTGACCGCCGAAGGCGGCACAAATCCCTATCGCTGGGCTTTCGCTCCTGATCCCGGCGTAACGCTACCGGGTGTCGCCCTCGCGCCCGCCGGCGTCTTTTCCGGCACCCCGACCGCTCGCGGGACCTTCGAAGGCACGCTGTCTGTAACTAGCCGCGTCGATTCCACGGAGGAGACCGTCTCCCAACGTATTGTGTTGGAGATAGACTCCCCATCACTTTCGGTGGACACCCGCTCCTGCCCGCTTCCCGATGGCTTGGCCGGCTCGCCCTACCAGCAAACGCTTCGCGCGACCGGCGGCCCCGGCCCATTCCTGTGGTCATGGGGCCAGGACGGTCTATCGCCCGTCCCCGGCTTGGCGCTGGCCGAAAACGGAACCATCAGCGGGACTCCCACGCGTTCAGGAACCTACAACTTCCTCATCCGCGTCGCCGGTCCGCCCTCCTCCGAAGCCCAACCAGGAACACGTTCCTGCGTTCTCAATATCCGCCAGATCACCATTGTCCCAACCATCCAGTCCTGCCCGGAAGAATTCGGAACGGCCGGTGTCCCCTACGAGGGCGCAGCCCTCATCTCCGGCGGCGCGGCCCCCTGGCGTTGGATCGCCTATGGCGCCCTTCCGGCCGGAATGGGTCTCTCCCCTGACGGTAAGTTGACGGGAATTCCAGGCGCCGCCGGAGTCTTCCCCTTCGCGATTAGGGCCACCGACCAGGGCGGCCAATCCGTTCAGACAGATTGCAAATTGAGCATCGGTTCCCAAGCGCTGACGATTCAATCGGCCTGCCCGGTGCCCTCGACAACATCCGGCGCGCCCTACTCGACCGACTTGGCGGTTGCCGGCGGCGAGGCGCCCTACCTCTGGACAATGTCCGGCAGTCTGCCTCCGGGTATCGCTTTACAGCCCAACGGGAAACTCACTGGCTCTGCAAATGACGCCGGAATATGGCGTTTTTTGCTCCTTGTGCGCGATAAAAACGGCTTTTCTGGTGCAAAATCGTGCACTTTTAGCGTCAATCGAGCCACTCTCTCCATCAGCGCCTGCCCTCTTCCGGATGCCAAACTAGGACAGCCATATGCCCAATCCCTGGCCACTGTCGGCGGCTTGTCCCCCCTCCGCTGGAGCGCCGAAACCGCTCTGCCGAAAGGACTTAGCGTTCTCTCCAACGGCCGGATCGCAGGCACTCCCTCCGAGCCCGGCGACACCACTTTCCGTCTTCGCGTCGCCGACAGCGCCGGAAATACCAACGTGCAGGATTGCCGCCTCTTCATTCGCCCGGAACTCCTTCAGATTCAACGGCCTTGCCCGATTTCCGACGCGCAGATCGGCAGCTTTTACCGCGAATACGCCCTCGCCGAAGGCGGCGTCCCGCCTTATAAATGGCGCGCCGAAGGCCGCCTGCCCGCCGGTGTCTTGCTGGGAACGGATGGCCGGTTCACCGGAACCGCGTCAGTTCCCGGCGAATACCCATTCACGTTGATTCTAGAGGACTTACGCGGTGCTCAAACCCGCCAGTCGTGTTCGGTATCGGCGAAAATCCCGTCTGTTCCCGACCTCCGCATCGTGCTCGGAGCTGGAACCACGAACATCCCGGTCGACATCACGCTTTCCAAAACGTACTCGCTTCCCATCACCGGCGATCTGGTTCTGACCTCGGAAGCAAACACCGGCGCCGCCGATGGCGAAGTAAACAAAGCAGATCCGGCCGTTCAGTTACTTCCCGGCGGCCGTCGCACTCGTTTCGAAATTCCCGCCGGAACCCGATCCGTCCGCGTCCGGCTGGCATCGCTCGGCACGGTCGCCGCCCAGCACAGAATTTCCGTGGAACGCCTCACGATCGCCGGCCAGGCCCAGGTCGCGGCTCCTCCCCCCGTCCAAATCGAGGTCGCCCGCGCAATTCCCACTCTGACCGACGCCTGCTACACCACCAGCGGAAATTTCTTGAATGTGCAGCTTACCGGGCAGTCGACCACCCGTGAATTGACCAACTTGACTCTGGTGCTGAATGGAAAAACGCTCACCGATTCCGCCATCGCGCCGCTTTCCTACGACTACTTCAGCAACCCGACCACCGTCCGCAATGGGGGCGCCTTCCGCCTGGACATTCCTGTCGTCGCCGAGGCCATCGGCTACGACGTTCAAGTTACGACTCTCACCGCCAGAATCGCCAACCGGTTGGGCGCCACGCCCGCCAGAGAAGTCCGCCGCTGCAACTGATTGCAGGATAAAGATGGTAGCGCCAAGGGGATTCGAACCCCTATTAAAGCCTTGAGAGGGCTCCGTCCTAACCCTTAGACGATGGCGCCACGAACTTATCCCAATATATCACGCTGTCCGGATATACAATCAGATTCGATGCGCTCCTATCTTCTCCTGTTCTCCGTCCTCGCATTCGCCGCCGGACGGCCCGCCGACGTACCCTTCAAGAAAATTCAGCTCGATGCCGGCGCCAATGAAACCGCTGCTTTCACCGACCTCAATGGCGATGGCAAACTCGACATCGTCAGCGGGGAAAACTGGTACGAACAGTCGAAGGTAAAGGGCGGCGAATGGAAGAAACATCACTTCCGCGAACTCGGCTACTTCAACAACTACATCGACGCCTTCAGCGATCTCCCTCTTGACGTCAACGCCGACGGTAAAATCGACATCGTCAGTTGCACCTGGTTTGGAAAAAAAATTTCCTGGTACGAAAATCCCGGCAAGCCCGGCGGCGCCTGGAAAGAACATATGATCGAGACCCAGTGGAACGTCGAGTTCATGTTCCTGGTCGATCTGAACAATGACGGCAAAGCCCAGGAACTTCTCCCTCAATTTGGCGGCAAAGGTCCCACAACCTGGTACGAATTGAAAAACGGCGCGTTCGTTCGCCACATCGTTCATCCGGATAATTTCGGGCACGGCATCGGCGCCGGCGACATCAACAAAGACGGTCGCGCCGACATCCTAACCCCCAAAGGCTGGCTCGAATCCCCCGCCAATCCCACGGAAACCGCATGGAAACTGCACGCCGAATGGACCGCGAAAAAGCACACTGGCTTCCTCCACGTCGTCGACATCGACGGCGACGGCAAGAACGACGTCTTTTACCCGCATGCCCATGATTACGGGATCTTTTGGCTCCGCCAGGACGGTGACGGCAAATGGACCGAATTCAAAATCGACGACGCCTGGAGCCAGGCCCACGCGACCGCCTTTGTCGACATTAACGGCGACGGCCAAAAAGATTTCATCGCCGGTAAGCGTTTCTGGGCCCACGACCATGACCCCGGCGCCCAGGAACCGCTAGGCATCTATTGGTACGAATGGCGGAAGGTCGATAAAACTATCGAATGGATCCGTCACGTCATCGACTATTCCTCCTCCGCCGGGGCCGGCATGCAAATCGCGGTCACGGATTTCGACAGCGATGGCGATCTCGACTTCGCCGTCGGCGGCAAATCCGGCGCTTTTCTCTTTGAAAACACATCGGCGCGCAAGTCGAAGTGACGCTCCACCCCGAAGTTCTGGCCCTGCTCGAAGAACAACGCGCATCCGGCTCCAAACCTAGATCCGAAATGACGGTGGAGGAGACGCGCCAAGCCATGCTCGCGGCCTGCCGGAGCCAACTGCCTGTAAACACAAACATCCCCGTTCGCGATGCAATCGCGAATGGCGTCCCGATCCGTCTCTACGGTCCGGAAAGCGCCCAAGCCCTGCTGTTCATGCACGGCGGACGCTTTTTCAGTGGCAATCTGGAAACGCACGACGCGCCACTGCGGATGTTGGCGGTCGCAACCAACCGCCGTATCTGCGCGGTCGATTATCGCCTCGCCCCGGAGCATCGCCATCCCGCCGCCCTCGACGACGCCCTCGCCGCCGGCCGCTGGCTGACCAGCCAAACAGACAAACTCGTCATCGGCGGCGACAGCGCCGGCGGGTATCTGGCGGCACAAGCCGCTCTGGAACTCTCTCCAAAACTGCAAATGCTGATCTACCCCATGCTCGATCCGGCCTGCGACTCGGAATCTCACCGGGAATTCCGCCATGGACCATGGCCCAATGGCGACGACATGCGCCGCGGCTGGGAACTTTACGGCGGCAAACTAATCAACGCGGAAACGGGCAATCCGCCGCCAACCCTCCTCATCACCGCCGGCGCCGACCCTCTCCTTGACGAAGCCCTCCACTACGCCAACCAATTGAAAAGCCGCAACATCCCCGTCGAGTCTCATCACTTCCCCGACATGCCTCACGGCTTCTTCACCCAGACAAAACTCACCCGTTCCCGCGAACTGCTAGCCATACTGGCGGCGGTACTACAGAATTAACTCCATTCCATTAAACGAAAAATCGGAGTATTCTTTAGTCGCGGCACGATAAGTTCGGGGATACGCCATGAAGCTCGGGTTTGACGAAGCGATCTGCCAAAATCTGGAAAAGAGCAGCCGGCTGGAATGGCTGGAAACGAACGGCCTCGGCGGTTTTGCGAGCGGTACCGTCAGCGGCATCCATACCCGCCGCTATCATGGCCTTCTAACCGCGGCGCTTCATCCCCCGGTCGGGCGCATGCTGCTCGTCGCCAAGTTTGAGGACACCCTCATCGTCGATGGAAATCGCGTCGAGTTATCCGCCAATCGCTACAACGGCGTCGTGCACCCGCAGGGATACGAATATCTTCGCGAATTCCGGCTCGATCCCTTTCCCACCTGGGTCTATGAAATCGGTGACGCGCAGGTGGAGAAACGCACCTTTATGGTGCATGGTGAAGACGCCACCATTGTCGAATACGAAGTGAAAGGCCTCTGCAAAAACTGCCATCTGGAGGTCCGGCCGCTCATCGCATTTCGCGATTATCACGCTACGACGCACTTCAATGAAGCCATCGACCCCGGCTTCGAATGGGAAGAGAAGGGCCTTGTCTCCGTCCAACTCTATGACGGCGTTCCGCGTGTCTACTTCGGCGCCGATTACAGCAACTGCGAACGCACAGGCCACTGGTACCACCGTTTTGAATACGCCGAGGAAAAAGCCCGCGGCCTCGATTTTCAAGAGGATCTCTTCCAGCCCTTCGTGCTGCACTTTGATCTCGCTCGCTCGCCAAAGGCAGTTGTTATCGTCTCTCGCGTGGCCATCCCGTCCCACGAGGCGACGGCACTGCGGGAGCGGGAAAGGCTCCGCCGTATCGCCTTGCGCCGGCATGCCCCGTCCGCGGATCCCTTCCTGGAGGACCTTGCCGAAGCCGCCGATCAATTCATCGTCCGCCGCGGCGACGGACACTCTATCATCGCCGGCTATCCCTGGTTCGGAGACTGGGGCCGCGACACCATGATCGCTCTTCCCGGCCTGACTCTGGTGACCGGGCGTTTCGATGTTGCCGCTGGAATTCTCAGGGAGTTTGCCAAGGCCCTGAATCAGGGTATGCTCCCCAACCGTTTTCCCGACGCCGGCGAAGTGCCGGAGTACAATACCGTCGATGCCACCCTCTGGTTCTTCGAAGCGGTTCGCGCGTACCTCCACTACACGAAGGACGAAGCATTCGTTCGTGACACCCTCTACCCGCGTCTCGCTGAGGCCATGGATTGGCATCTTCGGGGCACCCGATATGGAATCAAAGCCGATACCGACGGAATGCTGCTGGCGGGCGAGGATGGCGTTCAACTCACATGGATGGACGCCAAGATCGGCGACTGGGTCGTCACGCCCCGGCAGGGAAAGCCGGTGGAAATTCAGGCCCTCTGGTACAACGCGATCCGCACGCTGCAGGAACTCGCGCTCCGCTTCGATGACGTGGCGCGCGCCGGCCAAATGGATGCGTTGGCGAAGCGCGTGAAAAGGAGCTTCGTCGCCGAGTTTTGGAATCCCGAGCGCGGTTATCTGCTCGACAATACAGACGACGCCGCCATCCGCCCGAATCAGATCTTTGCCGTCAGTCTGCACTATTCCATGCTCGATTCCGCGCAAGCTAAAGCCGTCGTCGACACGGTGGAACACCACCTGCTGACGCCGCTTGGCCTGCGCAGTCTTTCGCCGCGGGACCCGGCTTATCGGGGCCATTACCTCGGCGGCGTTTATGAACGTGATTCGGCCTACCACCAGGGCTCAGTCTGGCTCTGGCTGATGGGGCCGTTTATCACCGCTTACCGCCGCGTCCATCCGGGCTCTTCGCGGCCGCAAGAATTGTTGAGCGGACTTCGCGGGCATCTGCGGGAAGCCGGCATCGGCCAAATGTCGGAGATCGCCGATGGCGATGCGCCGTATACGCCTCGCGGCTGTTTCGCCCAGGCCTGGAGCGTCGCCGAATTGTTGCGCGCCGCCGCCGAAAGCCTTGGGAATAACACGGCCAGTTCACCGGATCTCATTCCCGAACCGGAAAGGGATAATGAACGCAATGATAGTCCTCGCGATAGTCGTGATCGAGTTGTTCACCTCGCAGGGGTGTAGCAGTTGCCCGCCCGCGGACGCCCTGCTGGCGGTCCTGGACAAGGATCCGGGTGTAATCGTCCTGAGCGAGCATGTCGACTACTGGAATCACCTCGGTTGGCGCGACCCGTTTTCTTCGAACGCCTTCAGCGCTCGTCAACAGCGATATGCCCGGAACTTCAATCAGGATGGTCCGTACACGCCGCAAATGGTGGTCGACGGCCAGGTGCAGTTTGTCGGCAGCGACGCCAGACGTGCCCGCGAGGCCATCGCAAAGGCCGGACAGGCAAAAAAGCTACCGGTTGAACTGACGCAGGAAGGCAACAGAATTCGAGTCAACGTACCCGCTCTCGGCGCCGATGGAAACGTCAAAACCGCCGAGCTTTGGATAGCTCTGTTGCGTCCGGAAGGCGCGGCCGAAGTGCCTCGCGGCGAAAATTCCGGACGCACCCTCCGCCATGTCGGCATCGTCCGCTCTCTCGCCAAAGCGGGCACGGCGACACGCAAGCAAGGCGTCGACCACACCTTCGAATTACCCTCGCCGGAAGGCGGCGCATGGCGCGTCGTCGCATTCCTCCAGGAGCCGGGACAAGGAGCGATAATCGGCAGCGGACGCCTGTAAACCACCCTGCGGTCCATTTCATGACTCCTCGATAGGCCGCATGATAAGCGCGACGGCCTCCGCCATCTGTTTACAGGCCATTCCCATCTTGCCCTTCGCTGTCAGCCGGTCCTATTGCCACTCCCGCGTCAGCCCCTCACCGGATACTCTCCACTCCGCCGCCGGCAGTCCCTTCTTATGAAGTTTGACCGAGGAGAGTGTCCCTCGGCCGGGCGCCATCCGTCCCGTCAGAACGAGGGCGGCGCCGCGCTGCGTCCGACTTAGATCGCCGGCACTGCTGCCCCCATCCCTCGGAGATACGCCGAGAGTTGGCCGCGACAATGGACGGTGTGGCGAATCGCGATGTTCAAGCAGGCGACCGCGGGGTCGTTGCGAAGCCCGATATAATCGACTTCTTTCGCCAGGTCTTCGGCGGAAAGATGTTCCAGCCGCAAAATTCGGCGGCGGGCGTTCTCCGCGAACCAGCCGGCGAGATTTTGGCATGTCGTCGCCGTTTTCGGAGGCGGCGCGACATCATCTCCAAACTGCCCATTGATCACCGCGTCCAGAAACCACAACTCACACACGGCATTATGGCGCGCCAACTCGAAAGCACTCATGCTCTTCTGACCGGGCTTATAGTCTTCCCCGTCGAGCGGCGCCGACGAAAGGATCCTCTGCGTGACGGCCTGCTCTGACTGGATTTGCGGCCACAGAAAATCGAGCGAAAACTTCGCCAGGTCTGGTCGCATTATGGCCAGGGATATCGATTCCGTTCAAAGGGCTGCGCGATCCGCCAAAGCGAGCCTGGGCCAAATTGCGAGCTGAAATAACTAACCCAACAACTCAACCGTGATGCGCTTGTTCTCCACATCCAGCGAAACAATCTTTAGTGTGCGCAGCATGCCAGGCTTTAAAGTCGGCGCCTTGGGAGCCGGATCGCCGCCCTTACCTTCTTTCCAACGCCCTTTCAACAGCGCCGCCAGCGAGCCAACATCGGCGGAACCGGCTGACTCGGCAGCAGCTTTCGCTTCTTCCTTCTTCGCCTCCACCAGCTTGCAGTCCGCCAGTACGCCCTCGCCAACCTCAAACCGCAGGTTGTTGCCGCGCATATCGGTCAGAAGGCCGCTGATGGTCTCGCCAACCTGATGCTCGGTAATGAAACTGTCCACCTTCGTCGGCTGAAGTTGCTTTAGTCCCATCCGAATGCGGCGGCGATCCTTGTCGATATCGAGTACGATCGCCCGGACAACTTCGCCTTCTTTCACGACATCGCGCGGATGATCGATCCGCTTGTCGTTAGCCATATCGCCGATATGGATCATGCCGTCGATGCCGTCGCCGAGATCGACGAACGCTCCAAAGGCCTGGATAGAAGTAACTGGCGCCTCAACAACCGTTCCCGGCTTGTACTTTTCCATCGCTTCGGTAAACGGATCGCCCAGAGCGTTCTTCAAGCTCAGTTCAATACGCTTGTCGCCGGGCTTCACGCCCAGCACCACCACTTCCACCCGGTCGCCAACCTTCAGCAGATCGGAAGGCTTGCGTACCTTTTTCGACCAGGACATCTGAGATAGATGAACCAGGCCGTCCACACCGGGAGAAAGCTCCACGAAAGCGCCGAAGTCGGTCAGGCGCGCCACCGAGCCAATCACCTTCTGGCCGGGCTGAAACTGCTGCGACGCGACCGTCCACGGATCCGGCTGCATCTGTTTCAAGCCAAGCGACACTTTCTTCGTGTTCGCGTTCAGCTTAAGAATCTTGACTTCGAGTTCATCGCCGATATTAACGACGTCGGCGGGCTTGCCGACGCGATGCCAGCTCATGTCCGCGACATGCAGAAGTCCGTCCACGCCGCCCAGATCCAGGAACGCGCCGAAATCGGTCACGCTGCGAACGCGGCCTTTCAGAACATCGCCTTCCTTCAGCGCCAGGAATCGCTCTTCCTTCTTTTTGACGCCTTCCTCCTCCAACACGACGCGGCGGTCAACGACGATGTCTTCCTTTTCCACATCAATGGAAAGGATACGGACCTCAATGTCCTGCCCAACCAACTTTTGCAGTTCGAACGCGTCGCGCGTTCCGGAGCGGGATGCGGGCATGAACGCCCGGCCGCCGATGTCCACGCGCACGCCGCCCTTTACGGTTTCGGTCACCTTGCCAGCCACATTCCGCTTCTCTTCGAAAGCCGAAAGCAGCGCGGTCCAGTCCTTGGGTTTCTCAACCTTGAGCGGAGAAAGGATGGCTTGCCCCTCTTCACTTCGTCCGATGATGGTGACTTCCACCAAATCGCCGACGGCGATCTCGGACATCTCGGGAGTGAGGGCGGATTTCGGCAGGATCCCATCTGCTTTGCCCTTGATGTCGACAAAGATCGAATCCTCGGTGATCGCCAGCACCTTGCCCTTGACGGGGCCGGCGGGTGCGGATGCGGCCCTGGGGGCCGGGGCAACGTGCTGCTCCTGTTCAAACTGGCGAAGGATATCGCCGAAAGAGGATTCGGTGGACTGAGATGCCGACTCCTCAATGGGGTCGTCGACTGGATTTACTGGGTTCATGAGGACAAGACGCGAGGCTTTCCCCATTGTGGCACAAAGCCCGATAGTATGGGCGGAATGGGAATTGTGTGGCTCTTGCTCTTCGCCGCGATGGCCGTCGCCGGTCCGGTGCAGGATGCGCCGGGCCTCACAATGTTGGCCGGACTGGGTATTTTTCAGATAATGGAGCCCCGCCTGCCCGCGTTTCAAACGCCGCGCGGGATGATCGCCGCTGTAGGCATCAAACTCTTCCTCTGCTACTTGCTCATCGGCTACACCGGGGCGCTGACCTCCTCGTATTTTGTCATCCTCCTCCTGCCGGTGGTGGGCGCCGCAACGACCATGGGCGCATGGGCGACGCTTCTGGTGACCGCGGCTGCCGTTGCTTCTTTGTTGAGCTTCCTGCTATTCATCGATCTAACGGACATCAGCCGATACGCTGACTGGCGAGAACTGTTCCTTCGCGTCCTGTTCCTGCCGGTTGTCGGCTTGTTGACCTTTCAACTCGCCAAGGCGAACCGGCTCGAGGCGCGTAAGAGCCAGCAGACCGCTCAGGAGTTGGCGCGCGCCAATGAAGAACTGGTGAAGGCCGAGGCCGCCGTGCGGCGATCCGAGCGGTTGGCGGCATTGGGCCAGTTGACCGCTGGTCTGGCGCACGAACTGCGCAACCCGCTGGGCACCATCCGTGCCTCCGCCGAGATGCTGAAGAAGGTATCGAGCGCGGAGAATGAAGTCAGCCGGGAGATGACCGGCTACATCACTAGCGAAGTCGACCGCGCCAATTCCCTTGTCACCCGCTTCCTGGAGTTCGCGCGGCCGCTTCCAATGAAGCCCGCCGCCACCGATATTCATGAGGTGATCGACCGTGCGGTCCAGCAGTATGAACGCAGCCCGGATCGTCCCGAAGTGAGTGTTTATAAGAACTACGACCCGGCTGTTCGGCCGTTATCGATCGACGGCGAATGGATGGAGCGTGTCTTTTACAATTTGCTGCGAAACGCCGCCGAGGCCAGTCCGGCCGGCGGCAGTATTACGGTGAAGACTCGTCCTGTTCCCGGCTTCGTTGAGGTGGCTGTTATCGATCGAGGCAGTGGGATCACCCCGGAACACCGGGAGAGCATCTTCAACCCATTCTTCACCACGAAGCCCACCGGCGTCGGGCTCGGTCTCGCCATCCTCTCCAAAATTATTGATGAACATGGCGGTCGAATCAATGTGGAGAGCGAACCCGGCCAGGGAGCGGTGTTCCGCGTCTTGCTGCCCCTTTGATCCAAACACCCCCTATCCCCTTCTTTTTATTACCCTATCCCTCTCACCGTCCGCCCGCACTCCGATATGGTTCTTGAACGGCCACCCGGGTGCCTCTCGCCAAGAAAAGGATTTCACGGCGGCACTCCGGGAACTTAGTTTCAAGGAGAGAAACATGTCATTTCGCATCAATACGAACGTCGCCTCGCTGCAGTCTCGCGAATATTTGCGACAAACATCGGAATCGCAGGGTAAGACGATCGGGCGTGTCACGTCCGGCCTTCGCATCCTGTCCAGCGGCGACGACGCCGCCGGACTTTCGATCGCCAACACTCTCCGGAGTGACCAAGCGGTTCTATCGCAAGGTATCCGGAACGCCAACGATGGTTTGAGTACTCTGCAAACCCTGGATGGCGGCATCAACAACATCAGCAAACTCCTGGATCGGGCCCGGACCCTGGCCACGCAATCGTCGTCGGGCACCTTTTCCGGCAGTCGCACTGTGCTGAATAGCGAGTTTCAGAGCGTCGTGGGAGAAATTGATCGGCAGGCGCAGGCCATCGGCCTAAATGCCGGCGGAACATTTGCCAAATCGCTCTCGGTATTTATCGGCGGCGGCCGAACGTCCGGAGGCGTGACTTCCACGACGAACGGTTCGGTTGCCGTCAACCTCTCCACCTCCACCGTGGACTCCCGAAGCCTCGGGCTTCAGGGCGTTCAGGCGCAGGGTGTCGCGGCCACCGATATCGGAACCGGCTCGGCCAGCACGAGCGTCGCCGCCATTGTGGGCGATGCCACCAACGTAGCCTCTCTCGCGACTGCCGGTTCGACGGACCTCTATTTCCGCGGCCCCGGCTTCGGCGACGGTGAGCGCGTTAAAGTCTCAGTGAACCTATCCGGTATCACCGATACGGAAACCCTTGTGACCGGCATCAATTCTGCAATCGACAGCGCCGGTAACGCGGCGTCCGCGCAGGCCACCGCCTTTAAAAACGCAGGCGTAAAAGCCGTCGTCGTAACATCCGCCACCGGCGCAAAGTCGCTCGGCTTCACCTCCTCCAGCACGGCTTTCCAAGTGGAATCCGGCGATCGCCTTTCCAACGCCCTCATCGGGAATGTGACCTCTACCTCGAACCCCACCGGCTTTACCCTCGCGAATACGGTCACAGGCGGCGCGGCGACTGCCGCTACCACGACCGCTTTCGGCGCCAGCGGCGCTGGCACCGTGCTCGTTCGATTCCAGGGCGCCGGTCTCACCAGCCCGATTGACGTCAGCCTGACTGTGGCTTCCGCCACCACGGTCGATGCCGCTATCGCCAACTTGAGTTCCCAGGTTGCCTCAAACAGCTCGCTGCAGGCCGCCGGGATTTCACTTACAACCGCGACCGCCGGTTCGGCGCTCATCTTTAGCAGCAATCGCGGCCAACGCTTTGAAGTGCTGGCCTCGGGCGATCTGAACAATCGGCTCGGCCTCGGCAGCGCCCGCAGTTCAACCGGCGCTTCCGGAACCTTCGATTACTCCACGATTACGTCGAGCGGCGCCACCTTTGCCGCCTCTTCGCAAACCCTTGAGTTCTCAGTCGGGGGCGGTGCGGCGGTATCGCTCACGGTCACGCCAACCGCGGCCACACAGGCCGGTGCGCTTACGGCCCTCAATGCAGCGATCGCGGGCAATGCCACCCTTGCCGCGGCCGGACTCGTCGCCGTCGTAAATGGCGCCTCGGACATCGACATCGCCAGCACCAACGGCACGAAGTTCCGCCTCACCACCGTGGGCGCGGCAAACGTATTCGGTTTTAACTCGGCCGTTGCCACCGGCGTCGCCGATGTAGCCGAAACCCAGGCCGGTAACACAACCGTCAACTCCTTCGTGGCCGCTGGTTCCCAACAGACCAGTCTGCTGGCATTCACCGCTATTCGCGGTGGCGGCGACGATCAGACTGTGACCGTCGTTGCCAACGACGCCAACGGGACCGGACATTCCCTGGCGGTCGTTCTCCGGAACGACAGCACGTCGCGGAATGCCGGAACGGTAGACGAAGCGATTGATGCGATCAACACGGCTCTTCAACAATCCAACAACGACACTCTCAAAAAGATTGTCGCCGTGAAGGATAAAGCTTCCTCCGGCGGCGCGGAAGGATTGCGTCTGGCGAGCACGCTGAGCAGTTTCCGGGTCGCCATCGGTACCAACGAGGGCGGTACGGGCATCGGCAGTCAGGGAACCGTCGTCGCCGCCGCCACTGTCGGCACCGGCGCCACCGCCGATATCAACACCCAGGGCGGCGCCGAACGCGCCGTCGACGCGCTTGCCGCGGCTGTCAACACCCTCGGCAACGCACAAGCCGTTGTCGGTAGAGGACAAAACCAGTTCAACTTCGCGGTTAATCTGGCGCAGTCCCAAATCACCAACCTCGCGGCTTCCGAGTCCCGGATCCGCGACGCCGATCTCGCCGAAGAAGCGGCTTCGCTTACCAAGGCACAGATCCTCCTTCAGGCCGGTATCTCTGCGCTCGCCCAAGCCAACTCGGCGCCGCAGCAGGTCCTTGCCCTTCTCCGAGGTTAATGTAGATTAACCTTTGTCCTTGTTAAGGGTCGCCGCACGCCGGCGACCCTGATTTTTCCGGCCAATTTTCCTTGCAGTTTCGCCGTTTTTTCGCCGATTTAAGTGGAGATAAAGGTGCAAAAGCAGCAATTTAGGCGCGCAAAAGCGCTCCATAAAATCAAACGGTTGTTTGAAGCAGAAGCGATTTACTTACGCCTGCTCGAACAGAACCCCATCCATGTCGAATGCCTGAATCTCCTCGGACTCGTTCACGCCGATACAGATCGAGTCGAAACGAGTGTCCAGTTGCTGCGGGTTGCCATCGGTATCGCCGGTCCTAAACCTTGGCTTTGCCGCAACTTAGGGATTGTTCTTGAGCGGAGCGGCGATCGTGTTTCCGCCGCCGCCTGTTACCGTCAAGCCCTTGAGGCCAACCCGAACGATCACCAACTGTGGGCCGCGCTAGCCGACACTCTCACCGTCCTCAACCGTCTTCCGGACGCTATAGCCGCCTGGTCAAAGGCTTTAGAATCAGCCTCTTACGTCGCCTATCGGCTGCCGTTGGCGAACTCCCTCGCGCTTACGGGCGATCTTGCCGGGGCGATTGCCCAGTACGATTTCATACTCGCGCAATCGCCCCGGCATGTCGAGGCGACGTTCCATCGGGGAGTGGCTTATATGCAGTTAAATGAACCACTTACAGCGATTGAAGGCTTTCGTCGAACCTTGGACCTCGACCCGCATCACGCCCGCGCCGCTAATAATCTGGGTATCTTCTGTCAGCTGGAAAAAGACTATACGCAGGCGACAAGACTCTATCGCCAGTCGATAGAGTCTGACCGGACATTTTACGCCGCGCTGTACAACCTGGGGACCGCTTGGCTGGACATTTCCAAGCCCGGCAATGCCATCGGGGTATTTCGTAAAGTATTGAAATTAAAGCCGGATCATACCGGCGCCTGGACAAATCTCGGCAACGCCCGCCTGGCCCGGAATGATACCTCCGCAGCCATCGAATGTTACGAAAAAGCGCAGGCCATCGCGCCTGAAGATGCGGCCGCCGATTGGAATCTGGGAATCGTCAATCTGCTAACCGGCAACTATCGGCGGGGCTGGGAGGGCTACGAAAAGCGCTTTGACGTAAAGAGTTCACCGGGCCGAAAACCCTACGCAGCACCGCTTTGGATGGGGGAGCCGTTGAGCGGGAAAAGCCTGCTTTTCCACGCTGAGCAAGGACTGGGCGATACGCTGCAATTCATTCGATATGCAGGACTTTTCCGCGATCAGGGCGCGCGTGTGACCGTTCAGTGCCAGGCGGCGTTGATCCCCCTGCTCGCGGGGTCGAGCGGTGTTTCCGAATGGATTCCCGCGTCGATTCCCGCCGAAGACGTGCCGCTGACCGACTACCAGTTGCCGCTGATGAGCGCGCCGCTGCGCGCGGGGACGGAGTTGGATTCCATT